>Ga0209517_10000332_pt1 | contig 83624 bp, 75 predicted proteins | sample PeaSoiMetSII2010_FD_187695 | JGI IMG/M metagenome (GOLD analysis project Ga0209517, IMG submission 187695) | Peat soil microbial communities from Weissenstadt, Germany - SII-2010 (SPAdes) (version 2) | ecosystem: Environmental > Terrestrial > Soil > Wetlands > Peat | place: Germany...
GGGCTCTGGCGACGCATCGGTGACCTGCTCGACCAGTTCACCCCGGACGAATGCGCCAACTATCTCCGAGCCGCTGGATATGGCGGCTCATTCTGAAAATGCTCTAGACGAAAGGGAGGTCGACGAACTTCCACTTCGGGACATAACCTGCCGTCGCGATCAATTTCCACGAGCGCCTGTTTAGGGGTTGCGTCAAGCCGATTGGATTTCGACCCTAAACGGCAGGTCAGCCGAATTTGCCCGATCGCGGAAATCCCTGGGGCACGCTGCGCCCGGCACCGCCGCGCGCGCCGCGCCAGGCGGTGAGGTCGGTTTCGGTGCGGGTGCGGTTTTCGCCCTGACGCCACGAGAGGCCGTCGGCGAGGCGGAACATTTTGGCGTCGGCGAGCTTGCCCATCCGGTAGCGCTGCAGGATCACACCGCGGCCGCGCGCGATCTCCGGAATTTCTTCGAGGTCGACGACCAGCATCCGCCGGTTCTCGCCGACAAAGGCGGCAGCGTCGCCATCGGCCGGGACGCAGATCGCGGCCGTCTCGCCCTTGCCCGGCGACAGGATCTGTTTGCCGGCGCGGGTCTGGGCCAGCGCCTCCTCGCCATCGACGATAAAGCCGCGCCCATCCGATGCGGCGACGAGGATCTTCATCCCGAGCCGGTAGGGGAACATGGCGACGATTTCGAACTCGTTCGGGAGGTCGATCATCAGCCGCAACGGCTCGCCCTGGCCTCGGCCCGACGGCAGGCGGTCGACCCCAAGCGTGTAAAACCGCCCGTTGCTGGCGAAGATCATCAGCCGGTCGGTGGTCTCGGCCGGCACCACGAAGCGCGGGCCGTCTCCCTCCTTGTAGCGCTGCTCGCCGGTGGCGATGTTGTGGCCCTTGGTGGTGCGGATCCAGTCCTTCTCCGAGCAGAGCACCGTCACCGCCTCGCGCTCGATCAGTGCGGTTACTGGGATGTCGAGCGACGCCGGCGCATCGCCGATCGTCGTGCGGCGGCGGCCGAGCGCGGTGTCGCCGCCGAATTCCTTCGCCGTCGCGGCGACCTCCTTCGACAGTACGGTCCATTGCCGCCGATCGCTGCCGAGCAGCCGCTCGATATCGCCCGACTCGACGGCCAGTTCCTCCAATTCCTTGCGGATCGCCACTTCCTCGAGCCGGCGTAGGGCCCGCAGCCGCATGTTGAGGATCGCTTCGGCCTGGGCGTCGGTCAGGCCCCAGCGCGCCATCATCTCGTCCTTGGGCTCGTCGGCCTCGCGGATGATGCGGATCACCTCGTCGAGGTTGACGTAGACGATGACGAGGCCGCGCAGCACCTCCATTCGCCGCGCCACCGCGGCGAGGCGGTACCGGCTGCGCCGCTGCAGGACCACGCGACGGTGGTCGAGAAAGGCCTGCAGCACCTCCTTCAAGTCCATCACCCGCGGCACGCCGGCGGGGTCGAGGACATTGAGATTGAGCGGGACGCGGACCTCCAACTCGGTCAACCGGAACAACTGCTCCATCAACACGTCGGCGTCGACATTGCGGGTCTTCGGCTCGAAAACGAGGCGGATGTCCTCGGCCGACTCGTCGCGGACATCGGCGAGGAACGGCAGTTTCCGCTCTTCGAGCAGCTGGGCGATCTTTTCGATCAGCCGGCTTTTCTGGACCTGATACGGCACCTCGGTGACGACGATCTGGAAGAGCCCGTGCGCCAGCGGCTCCTTCACCCAACGCGCGCGCAGCCGGAAACTGCCGCGGCCGGTTTCGTAAGCGGTACCGATGCTGACGGCCGGCTCGATGAGGATGCCGCCGGTCGGGAAGTCGGGCCCTGGCATCAGCGCCACCAGCTCCGCGATCACGCAGCGCGGGTTGTCGATCAGATGCGTCAGCGCGGCGCAGATCTCGCCGACATTGTGCGGCGGCACGCTGGTCGCCATGCCGACAGCGATGCCGGCTGCGCCGTTGGCAAGAAGATTGGGGAAACGCGCCGGGAGGACCACCGGCTCGCTGTTCTCGCCGTCATAGGTCTCGCGGAAATCGACCGCGTTCTCGTCGATACCCTCGAGCAGCGCCTGCGCCACCGCGGACATGCGGCTTTCGGTGTAGCGCATCGCCGCCGGGTTATCGCCGTCGATATTGCCAAAATTGCCCTGGCCGTCGACCACCGGATAACGCTGCGCGAAATCCTGCGCGAGCCGCACCATGGCATCGTAGATCGCGGCATCGCCATGCGGGTGATACTTGCCCATCACCTCGCCGACGACCTGCGCGCATTTCTTGTAGCCGCTGTCGGGGTTCATGCGCAGCTGGTTCATCGCGTGCAGAATGCGGCGATGCACCGGCTTCAGCCCGTCGCGCACATCGGGCAGCGAGCGCGCCATGATCGTCGACAGCGCGTAAGACAGATAACGCTCGCCGAGCGCATCGGCGAAATCGACGTCGCGGATTTCGCCGGCGAGCGCCGTATCGCTCATCGGTCTATGCCCTCGTTGCGGTCAGGCAGCTATGATACCAGCCGGCGCAAGCGCTCGGCGAGGCGGGCGCGGGCCTCGGGCAGGGTTCTACCATGCGGCGCCAGCAAATGGTGGTGCAGAAAATGGCCGGTGAGCGCGAGCCCGGCGATGATGTCGGCGTTCTCCGCGGGCGCATCGCGACATAAAAAAGCTGGAAGCGCCAATAGCTTGTCGTGATACGGCGTGCCCGCCGAGCGCGACACCGCCCGGCCCGAGCGCGGCGAGACATAGGCGAGATCGTCGTTGACCCCCGTCGCCGCGCAGGTCGTCAGATCAAGCCCATAGCCGAGCGCAGCCAACAGACCGCACTCCCAGGCCACGTATCGGGCCGCCCAATCGCGAGAATCGAGCGCCTCGATCAGTTCGGCAAAGCCTTGATAAACATCGCCGTGCGGCTCGCGCTCGGGCAAGGCCAGCGCGATCAACGCCGCGGTCGAGGACAGCGCGGCGAGCCGGTCGGCATCGTTGATCAGCGCCGCCGCGTGGGCGCGGACGAGTTCGATGTCGAACGCCCCCAAATGCTCCTCAAGGCGGCCGCGCCAGCTCGCGGCGACAAGATTGCCGGGCTGCAGCAAGGCGCGTCTTTTCGGCGATTGTCCGCCGCGCACCAGCCCGGCGTGGCGGCCGTGCTCGGCAGTCAACAACTCGGCGATCAGCCCACTCTCGCCATGCCGCCGCGCGATCAACACAAAGCCGGTATCGCGCCAGTCCATCAATGCTCACGCATTGAAATCGAGGCCGATCGAGCGGAAGCGCTCGGGGTCGTCGGGCCAGCCCTCGCGCACCTTGACGAAGAGGAAGAGGTGCACCTTGCGGTCGAGCATCGCGCCCAATTCAGCGCGAGCGCGGGCACCGATCGTCTTGATCCTTTTGCCGCCCTCGCCGAGCACGATCGCGCGCTGGCTCTGTCGGCGGACATAGATCACCTGTTCGACCCGCACGCTGCCATCGGGACGGTCCTGCCAGCTCTCAGTCTCGACCGTCGTCGAATAGGGCAGCTCGTCATGGAGCTGGAGAAACACCTGCTCGCGCGTGACCTCGGCAGCGAGCCAACGCTCCGGTGCGTCGGAGAGCTGGTCGGTCGGGAACAGAAACGGGCCGAGCGGCACAAGCTCGGCAAGGTGACGATACATGTCATCAACCCCGTCGCCGTTAAGTCCGGAAATCATGAACACGCGCTCGAACGCGCCGAGCTTCGAGGCTTCGGCGATGAGGCCCAACAGGTTCTCGCGCCGAACAAGATCGATCTTGTTGAGCGCGAGGATCGCTGGACGCTTTTCCGTCTTCAGTCGTTCGATGATGTGGCGCGTGTCTGCATCGATGCCCTTGGCCGCATCGGCCAGCAGCACCGTCACGTCGGCATCCGACGAGCCGGCCCAGGCGGCGGCGACCATCGCCCGGTCGAGGCGCCGGCGCGGCCCGAAGATGCCGGGGGTGTCGACAAAGACGAGCTGCGTGTTGTTGTCGGTGGCGATGCCCAGCAGCCTGCTGCGCGTGGTTTGCACCTTGGGCGAGACAATAGCGAGCTTTTGGCCCACCAGCCGATTGAGCAGCGTCGATTTGCCGACGTTGGGCGCGCCGATCAGCGCGACATAGCCACAGCGGGTTGCGGCCTCAGCCATCGTTGTCAAGGCGCTCCAGGAGGGCGGCAGCGGCGCCGGTCTCGGCGGCCCGTTTCGACGAGGCGGTGGCGCTGGCCTCGTCCGATTGCGCGACGCGCGCCGCCACCGTGAAGCGCGGCGCATGATCGGGACCGCTGGTCTCGACGACCCGGTAGGCCGGCAGACTGAGCCCGCGTGCCTGCGCCCATTCCTGGAGCCGTGTCTTGGGATCCTGCGGCGGCTGGTCCATCGCGGCGATCAAGGCCTGCCACCAGCGCTCGATAAAAGCGAAGGCGGCCGAATACCCGGCATCGAGATAGATCGCGGCGATCACCGCCTCGCAGACATCGGCAAGGATGCTCGGGTTCTGCGCGGTGCCCGAAGCTGCCTCGGCGCGCGACAGGACGAGATGGCGATCGAGGCCGATCTGGCGTGCGACCCCGGCCAGCGCATCGCGCCGCACGAGCTGAGCATGCCGCCGGGTTAGATGACCCTCGGGCTCATCGGGGTGGCGGCGCCAGAGGAGATCGGCGACGACGAGCCCGAGCACCCGGTCGCCGAGGAATTCGAGGCGTTCGTATCCTTGCGGCTGTGGCTCGCGGCGCCGCCGCTTGCCGCGAGCGGGCGCGATAGCACTGGGATGGGTCAGCGCCTCGGTGAGCAGATCCGGGCGGGTAAAGAGGTGACCGAAAGTCTCGGCGAGATCATCGCTAACCGCAGCTGCAGGAATGCAATTGGCTGGCTTCATCAAATCATTCACACCGTCCGGCCACTGGCCCAGGCGCCGAAGGACCCATCCCTTGAACCCCATGCAGCAGCCGGCTGTAACGGATGGCGAACGGCCATTTCCAGAATTCCCACCATGCGGCAGAGCCGTCGGTCGAGAAGAACAAGAACGCCGCACGACCGACGAGGTTCTCACCCGGGATGTAGCCCACCTGAAGCGTGCGGCTGTCCTGCGAGTTGTCGCGATTATCGCCCATCGCGAAATAGTACCCTTGCGGCACCTCAAAGACCGGGGTGTTGTCTAGCATCTCCTCATCGCTGCGCTTGATGATGCGATGATCGAGCGGGGGTTCTCCAAGACCGCGCGGCAGCGACTCGATGTACTGACGCATAAGAATCGTACCACCCTCGGGGCTCAGGCAATCCTCGATTTGGCGGCGCGGCACCATCTGCCCATTGATGAACAGATTGCCGTGGATCATCTGCACCTTGTCCCCGGGCAACCCGACGAGGCGCTTGATGTAATCGGTCGAGGTATCACTCGGCAGCTTGAACACGGCGACATCGCCCCGCTCGGGCCCGTGGAACGCCAAAATGCGGCCAGAGAACAGCGGCAGGCCGAATGGCAGCGAGAACCGGCTGTAGCCGTAAGAGAACTTGGAGACGAAGAGGTAGTCGCCAACCAAGAGCGTCGGGATCATCGACCCCGAGGGGATATTGAACGGCTCGTAAGCGACAGTGCGGACCACCAGCGCGATCAGGATCGCGTAGATAATGGTCTTGAATGTCTCGTAGATGCCGCCCGACGATTTCTTCTTGGCGGTAGCGGATTTCATGGTCTGACCAAGCGGCGGAAGTTGGCTGCGATCAAGCCGCGCGCTGTCGGGCAAGTCAAGGCCGCCACCAGTGATCTATGGGGCATTCTCGGTCCGCTGTAGCTCGGCGGTGATGATGACGACGGCCTGGGCAAGTGGCGGCTCGTCGGTGATGGTAAGGGCAAGGTGCGCCGCCATTCCCGCTGGGGTGATTGCTTCGAGCCGCATTAGCGCGCCCCCCGTCAACAGCATTCCCGGCTGCCCCGACGGCAGGTTGACGACGCCGAGATCGCGCCAAAACACGCCGCGGCGAAACCCGGTGCCGAGCGCCTTCGCCGCTGCCTCCTTGGCAGCGAAGCGCCGGGCGTAGCTAGCGGCGCGATTGGCGCGACGATCGCAGCGCCGGCGTTCGGTCTCGGTGAAGATGCGGTCGAGAAACCGCTCACCATAGCGCTCGATAGTCTTTTCGATGCGGCGAATATCGATCAGGTCGCTGCCGACGCCGAGGATCATCCGGCTCAGCCGCGCGCCCGCTCGACCGAGTTGATGACCGGCGTTGCCCGGAGCGCGGCGATGATCGTCGACAGCTGCTTTACGTCGGCGACCTGGATGTCGACCATGATCTCGAAGAAGTCGGTCGAGCGGTTGGTGATCTTCAGATTGCTGATATTGCCACCCTGCTTGCCGATCGTCGTGGTCAGGCTGCCGAGATTGCCAGGCTCGTTGGCGATGGTGACATTGATGCGTCCGACATGGATCGAGTCCGCCTCGTCGCTCGACCAGGCGACATCGATCCAGCGCTCGGGTTCGTCATTGAAGGTTTCGAGCGTATCGCAGTCGATCGTGTGGATCGTCACGCCCTTACCGGTGGTGACAATGCCGACGATGCGGTCGCCAGGCAGCGGGTGGCAGCACCCGGCGAAGTGCAACGCCATGCCGGGGATGAGGCCGCGGATCGACACCGCGTGGTCCTTGCCGGCACTTTTGCGCCGCGCGCGCGACAGCGGCACGACCTTGTCCTTGGCCGAATCGGGCGGGGGCGGAAAGGCGGCGTTAACCACCTCCCGCCCGGTCAGCATGCCCTCGCCTACCGCGACGTAGAGATCCTCGGTGGCCGTGCAGTTGAACTGCTTCAGTACCGTCTGCAGCGGCTTTTCGGAGAACTCCTGGCCCTCCTGGCGGAATGCCTTCTGCACGATGGCCTTGCCGAGATCGAGATATTGCGAGCGCTGCTGGGTGCGGATGTAGCGGCGGATGCGAGCACGCGCCTTGCCGGTGACAACAAAGCGCTCCCAGGTCGGCGAAGGGGTCTGCGCCTTCGAGGTAACGATCTCGACCTGGTCGCCGTTGACCAGCTCCGTGCGCAGCGGCAGGAGCCGCCCATTGATCTTGGAACCGACGCAGGTGTCGCCGATCTGCGAATGGACCGCGTAGGCGAAATCGACCGGCGTTGCGCCGCGCGGCAAGGCGATCACTTCGCCCTTGGGGGTGAAGACAAAGACCTGGTCCTGGAACATCTCCAGTTTGGTGTGCTCTACAAATTCCTCCGGTGAGGAATGTTCGAGGATGTCGACCAGCTCGCGCAGCCAGCGGTATTGCGGGCCGGCGGTGCGCGCGGCGTCCTCCTTGTAGATCCAGTGCGCGGCGACGCCGAGCTCCGCTACCTCGTGCATCTCTCGGGTGCGGATCTGTATCTCGATGCGCTGCCGTTCGGGCCCGATCACCCCGGTGTGGAGCGACCGGTAGTTGTTGGGCTTCGGCGTCGAGATGTAGTCCTTAAACCGACCGGGAACCACGTGATAGGCGGAGTGAATGACCCCCAGCGCGTGGTAGCACTGGCCGATATCGTCGACCAGGACGCGAAACGCCATGACATCGGCAAGCTGCTCGAACGGCACATCCTTGCGCTGCATCTTGCGCCAGATCGAATAGGCCGATTTCTCGCGCCCAGCGACCAAGGCGGGCAGTCCCTCCTCTTCGAGCTTAGCGGTAAGCTCGGCAACGATGCGCGGGACGATGTCACCGCCCTGATCGCGCAGAAAGCCGAGCCGGGCGGTGATGCTGGCCCTGGCATCGGGATAGAGCTCGGCAAAAGCCAGGTCTTCGAGCTGATCTTTCATCCGGTGCATGCCGATGCGCTCGGCAAGCGGGGCATAGATGTCCATCGTCTCGCGCGCGATCTGGCGGCGCTTGTCGGCGTCCTGGATGAAACGCAACGTCTGCATGTTGTGCAGCCGGTCGGCGAGCTTGACCAAGAGCACGCGGATGTCTTCCGACATCGCCAGCACCAGTTTGCGGAAGTTTTCCGCCTGCTTGGTCTGGTCCGATTGCAGCTCGAGCCGCGACAGCTTGGTGACGCCGTCGACCAGCCGGGCGATGTCCGGGCCGAAGTGCTTTTCGATGTCGTCGAGCGTCGCGACAGTATCCTCGACGGTGTCGTGGAGGAGCCCGGTGACGATCGACGCGGTATCGAGCTTCATCCGGGCGAGCACGCCCGCGACCTCAACCGGATGCGAAAAATAGGGATCGCCCGAGGCCCGCATCTGCGTGCCATGCGCCTTCATCGAATAGACGTAGGCGCGGTTCAGCACCGCCTCGTCCGCGCCCGGATCGTAGGATTTGACCAGATCGACGAGATCGGGTTGCCGCATCATCGCGCGGCGATCCTTATCCGTTGATGCGCCCGGGAACACCGTCCCTAGGGCTGCTCCTCGAAATTCTCTTCCGGATCGACCTCGGCTGAGTCCTCGGCCAGCGCGGTTTCGTCCTCGACCGTGAGCATATCCTCGGCGAGCTCTTCCTCGTCCGCCGGTTCTCCGTCGATCTCTTCGATATCGTCCCCGGGCACGCCCAGAGCTTCTTCGGCAACGCCAAACAGGCTGGGCTCGAGCTCGATGGTCTCCTCCGGTTCGTCGATCTCGACATGCTTCTGCATGCTGCGGATCAACGAATCCTGCAGCTTGTCGACCGGCACCGTATCGTCGGCGATCTCGCGCAACGCGACGACCGGGTTCTTGTCGTTGTCGCGGTCGAGCGTCAGCTGCGCACCGGCGGTGATCTCGCGCGCACGTTGCGCGGCAACCAGCACCAGCTCGAAGCGGTTCGGCACTTTGACTACACAATCTTCGACGGTAACTCGCGCCATGCTCAAACCTTTCAGCCATCAATCTGGATTTACTCAAATATATGGACGCGGCCGCAATGCGGCAACAGCGCCGGCCGCGGTAAATGCGCGCGAAAACGCCAATTCTGTCCGCCGGCGACCAACTTGACCCTTAACGGGCGCTCCGCCTATATCAGCGTACTCCGCAAGCTCTTGGCCGGCCGGATGGCAGAGTGGCTATGCAACGGACTGCAAATCCGTCCACAGCGGTTCGATTCCGCTTCCGGCCTCCACCACCGACAGACGGGATTGATCAGTTAGCGTTTTTGCCGCTGATCGTCCCAGCGGCAGTGGCAGCCAGCGAATGTGGGCGGTGTTACTCGGAACCTTCCCGTTATCAGCGACCCGCTTTCCGGTGATTTGACCGGCCAAGATGCGCAGGAAGGACTTCTCCACTTTGATAGCTCACTCGGTGCCGACCGACAGGTTGAGGCAGGCAGCCATCCGGTCTGGAGCAATGAACCGCGGTTGAGGGACCGTGGCATGGCACCTGACGCTTTGGCGCGGACAGCGCGGGGCGAAGCTGCAGCCTTGCGACAGGCGGCGCATGTCGGGTGGGCTGCCGGGGATCGCGTCGATGTCGTGGTCCTTCTGCTGGCCGTGCACGGTCGAGGCGAGCAGGCCCGCGGTATAGGGATGCAGCGGGTCGCTCAGCACCTGGGCAACCGGCCCGATCTCCACGATGCGCCCGGCGTACATGACCGCGATTGTGTCGGCGATCTCGGCGGCGACCCCGAGATCATGGGTAACGAATATCATGCCCATGCCGAGCTCGCGTTGCAGCCGGCGCAACAGAATCAGCACCTGCACCTGCACCGTAGCGTCGAGCGCCGTGGTCGGCTCATCGGCGAGTAATAGCTGCGGGTTGCAGGACAGCGCCATCGCGATCATCGCGCGCTGGCGCAGCCCACCCGACAATTCGTGCGGGTAGGCGTCGAGCCGCCGCTGGGCCGAAGGAACCCCGACCAGATCGAGCAGCTCGAGCCCACGCGCCCGCGCCGCCTTGCGGTCGCAGCCGGTGTGCCGCCGCACCATCTCGCCGATCTGCTGACCGACCGTATAGACCGGGTCGAGCGCGGTCATCGGCTCCTGAAAGATCATCGCGACAAGCCCGCCACGCAGGTCGCGCAGCTCGCGAGCGCCCATCGCCAGCACGTCTTTACCGTTGACGCGGACATCGCCATCAACCCGAGCCTGGCGCGGCAACAGACGCATCAGCGAGCGCAGTGTTACCGACTTGCCGGAGCCCGACTCGCCAAGGATGCACAGCACCTCGCCGCGGCGAGCCGAGAAGCTGACGTTATTGACCGCGTGGACCGTGACTTCGCGCGAGACGAATTTGACGCTGAGATCGCTGACCTCGACGAGCGGAAGCTCCACGCTGCCATCCATCTCAGGCCTCGCCTGCCTTGCTATGGCCCGATTTCGGATCCTGCATATGGCAGGCGGCGACATGCGATTGCATGTCAAGCCATTCGCCCAGCACTGGCACCGTGCTTTCGCAGACCGGCTCGGCGCACGGGCAGCGCGTGCGAAAGCGGCAACCCGACGGTGGGTCGATGGGGTTTGGCGGATCGCCCGAGATCGGCGGCTCCTCGATCCGCCGCGCCGGGTCCATCGATGGGTGCGACGCCAAGAGTGCCCGCGTATAAGGATGCAGCGGTTGCTCGAAGATCGCATCAACCGGACCCAGTTCGACGACCCGGCCGAGATACATCACCAGGACCCGGTCGCTGATGTAGCGCACGACGTTGAGATCGTGGCTAATAAATACGTAGGTCAGGTTCAATTGCCGCTTCAAGGCCCGCAGCAGGTTCAAGACCTGAGCCTCGACAGATTTGTCGAGCGCCGACACGGGCTCGTCGAGGATCACCATGCGCGGGTCGGTGGCGAGCGCGCGGGCGATGTTGACGCGCTGCTTTTGCCCGCCCGACAGCTCGTGCGGGTAGCGCGGGCCGAAAAGATTGGCGTCGAGCCCAACCTTGCCGAGGATCGCGCGGGCGATGTCACGTGCCTCGGCCTTCTTGCGGCCCTGGATGAACGGGCCAAAGGCGACGGAGTCGCGCACCGGCATGCGCGGGTTCAACGAGGAATATGAATCCTGGAACACTATCTGCACCTGCCGGCGCAGCGCATTGAGGGCAATGCCGCCGGCGACCCCAACCGCGTCGCCGTCAAATACCAGTTCGCCGGCATCCGGGGAGACAAGATGCAGCAAGAGCCGCGCGAGGGTCGACTTGCCGCAGCCGCTCTCGCCGACGATGCCCAAAGTTTCGCCCTTGCGCACAGTGAACGAGACGCCGTCGACCGCCTGGACCGCCTTGCCGCGCGCACCCTTGACCGGGAAATGCTTTTTCAGGTCGCGCGCGATCAGCAGCGGCTGAGCCGGGCCGGCCCGATCCGGCGGATCTAAACGCGGGTTGGAAGCGGCAGCCAGGGCCATGCGCTACATCCGCACGTCCATCGCCGCGCGCAATCCGTCACTGACGAGGTTGAACGAGATTGAGGTTACAAAGATCGCCGCGCCGGGCAGCGCGCAGACAAACGGCACCACATAGATCGACTGTCGCAGCGTACTTAGCATCAGCCCCCAATCGGCGGTCGGCGGGCGCACGCCAAGGCCGAGAAACGAAAGGCCCGAGGCCAACAGGATGCTGACGCTAACGAGCGATGATGCGTAGATAAAAACCGGGCCAAGTACATTGCCGAGCACGTGGTAGCGGATGACCAGGATCGTGCCGGCGCCGGTAGCGCGCGCCGCCTCGATATAATCGAGAGCCCGTACCTGAGTCGTCGCGGTTTCCGCGACCCGGCACATCGGTGGGATGAAGACGAGCGTCAGCGCCAGCATCCCGTTACCCATGCCGCCGCCCATGGCGCCCGCAACCGCCACCGCTAACAACACCGACGGAAACGCATAAAACACGTCCATCGCCCGCATGATCACGGTGTTGACGCGGCCACCGACAAAGCCGCCGACAACCCCGAGCAGGCCGCCGACGAGCGAGGCGATCAGCACCGGGACGATGCCCATCAGCAGCGACACCCGCCCGCCATAGATGAGGCGCGAGAGCATATCGCGGCCCAATTCGTCGCTGCCGAGCAGATAATCTTTCCAGCCGAACGGCTTCAGCCGGGAGATGACGCTTTCCTTGTAGGGGTCGAACGGCGCGACGAGCGGCGCGAAGATCGCCGCTAGCACGATCAGCATCACGATCGCCGCAAAAAACAGCGTCACCGGATCATGCCGCAGCCGGTAGAACACCGACTGCCAATAGCCGCGCACGAGCGTCGCTGGAGCGACCTGCTGGTCGAAGCTGTCGAGCGGCTTGTCGAGGGCGATATCGCTCATCGCGGTCTCTCCCTCACGCCCGCCGGATGCGCGGGTCGACCAGTGATTGCAGCAGGTCGACGACAAGGTTGGTCGCAACAAAGATCAGCGAGAGCGTCAGGATCGTGCCCTGCAGCACCGGCACGTCGCGATTGATGATCGCCTTGCTCAAGAGGAACCCGCTGCCCGGCCAGGTGAACACGGTCTCGACCAGGATCGAGCCGCCGAGCAAGTAGCCGAACTGCAACCCCATCACCGCCATGACCTGTGGTAGCGAGTTCTTCAGCACGTGGCGGATCACCGCCCATTCAGACAACCCCTTGGCACGCAGGGTCTGGACGAAATCCTGGCTGCGCACCTCGGCGACGGCGGCACGCGTGGTGCGCGCGAGGATGCCGATCGGGATCATCGCCAGAGTGAACACCGGCAGGACGAGGTATTTCGCGCAGCTCCATTCGAGGATGTGGAAATTGGTCGAGCCGCTCGGCCCCATGCCGGTCGCCGGCAACAGCGCGAGCTGAACCGCGAAAAACACGACTAGCACGATGCCAAGCCAATAGTTTGGCAGGCTGACACCGACCACCGCGGTCCCGGTTACCAACCGGTCCAGCCAGCGCCCGGGAAAGCAGCCGGCGATTGCGCCCATCGCGTAGCCGATGGAGAAGGACAGCGGCACCGCGAAAAGAGCCAACAGAGACGTGTTCGCCAGCGCGTCGGTAACTTCGAGGATGACCGGCCGCCGGGTCGAGATCGACATGCCGAAATTGCCGGTCAGCACATGGCCGAGCCAGATCAGGTATTGAATCGGGATCGGCTTATCGAAGCCGTAGGCGTGCTTGACGATCTCGATCGTCTCGGCGGTCGCGTCGGGCGGCATTACCGTCTGCAGCGGGTCGCCGGGCGCGATGTAGACCAGAGAAAAGCACACGACGCTGACCCCGAACGCGATCGGGATCGCGTAAAGAATGCGTCGCAAGATGTAGAAGATCATGGCGTGACGCTGACCGGGGTCAAATCCTGGAACCAGCTCTGCGCCTGGACAAAGCCGTGCACCTTGGGCGAGAGAGCGCGCGGGTTCACGTCGTGCGCGACAAAGATCAGCACCGCCTCCTCGTTCATCTCGGCGATCGTCTTGTCGATCTCGGGGTTACTGAAATGACCCCAATTGCTGCCCTTGGGCGCCCAGGCGCTCGTCCAGACATGGCGGATCAGCGCGTTGAACGGGTCCTGCGTCTGCCGGCTGACATTGATCGCGTTGACATCGGGGTGCTCATCGACACCCTCGCGCGTCAGCTTGAGGAGAGCGTTCCAATCCATCGAATCGAGTGTCACGTCGAAGCCGACCGCGTCCATCTGCGACTTGACCAGCTCGTTCATCGGCAGGGGCTGCATTTGGCCGGAGCCTGACGTCGAGATCGCGAACGTCATCTTGCACGGGACGCAGTTGGCCTCCTTCAACAGCGCCTTCGCCTTATCGGGGTCGTAATTGTAAACGACGGGGTGCCCGTAATATGGCGTCGAGGGCGGCACGGTTGCGTATTCTTCGAGCATCAGCCCGTTCAGCAGCTCCTTCATTTCCGTGCGGTTGAGCGCATAGTTGGCGGCCTGGCGGACCCGCTTGTCGGTGAACGGGCCTTTGACGAAGTTGAGCTGATAGCTCCAGTTATGCGGGTAGACGTTGGTGACGATCTGCATGCTCGCCGATTTCAGCCGGTCGATCGCATCCGGCGACGGCGCCTCGATCCAGTCGACCTCGCCAGACAAGAGCGCCGCCGTGCGCGTCGAGGCTTCCGGCATCGGCACCAGCACCAGCCGGTCCTGCTTCGGCACGCGCGCCTTGTCCCAATAGTCGGCGTTGGGGACCAACTCGAGCCGCTGATGCGGCACCGTCTTATCGAACTTGTAGGGGCCGGTGCCGGAGGGGTGTAGCGCGTATTGGGTCCAGTCGTATTTGACCTCCTTGGCGCGGCACGGGCTGATCATCATCACGTAGCTGATCTCATACGGGAACAGCGAGTCGGGCACCTTCGTTTTGAAGGCGACGGTGTAGTCGTCGATCTTTTCGACTCCGGCATAGGTACCGAGATACGGCCGCGCTTGGGCGAACTGCGCCGGATTGAACTCGGGCGCCTTGTCGTCGGCCGAGTAGCGCATGTTCCACAGCACGTCGTCGGCAGTAAAATCGCAGCCGTCATGCCATTTGACGTCGTGGCGCAGCTTGAAGATCCAGCGCTTGGAGTCGCCCTCGTCGATTTGCCAGGAGGTGGCGAGCCCGGGCTTGATGTCAGAGGCCTTGTCGCTCTTCGACAAATCCCACAGCACGAGCGAGTCGTAGAGGTTGTAGCCGACAAAGCGGTAACCCTCGAAGCCCTGGTCGGGATTGCCGGTGGTGACCGGCAGATCGCCAGCAGTCATGCCGATCGTCAGCGTGCCGGCCGCTTGCGCCGCGAATGCGCCAAGCAGCGCCGCGCCGAGTACGGCAGCAAATAGTCCGGAACGCCTCGCGTTATCGCCCACGTAAGTCTCCCGTCTTTGCCGATGTGGCCGCCGCGACCCCACGCCGCTATGGCGCGACGCTTACCCGGGTCAGGTCCTGGAACCAGCTTTGCGCTTGGATGAAGCCGTGCACCTTGGGCGACATCGCCCGCGGGTTCAGGTCGTGCACGACAAAGATCATGACAGCCTGCTGGCCTTCGAGCTCATGCAGCTTGGTCAGCAAATCGATGCGCTTCTCGCCGTCGAATTCGTTGAAGATCTGACTGATCAGAGCCTCGGTCTCGGGGCTTTCGTAGTGGCCCCAATTGGAGCCCGCCGGCGCCCAATACGCCTTCCCGACCAGCTTGATGATGGCATTGACCGGATCGAGCAGCCCGCGCGAGAAATTAAGGCCGTCAAAATCCGGGTTCTTTTCCGCACCTGAGCGATAGACGTTGAGCAGCGCGTTCCAGTCCATCGTTTGCAATGTGACCTCGAACCCCGCTTCCTCAAGCTGCGACTTGACCAGCTCGTTCATCGGCAAGGGTTGCATTTGGCCGGAGCCGGAGGTCGAGATGCCAAATGTCACCTTGCAAGGCAGACAGCCCGCTTCCTGAAGTAACGCGTGAGCCTTTTTCGGGTCGTATTCGTATTTCGGCGGGTTGCCGTAATAGGCGACGCTCGGCGGCACGACGTCGTATTCCGGAATTGCCGTGCCACCCAACAAATCGACGACGTCCTGCCGGTTGATCGCGTAATTGGCCGCCTGCCTTACCTTCAAATCCTTGAACGGGCCCTTGGTGAAGTTGAGCATGTAGGGCCAATCGTGAGGGTAGACGTTGGTCACAATCTGCATGCCGCCCAACTTGAGGCGCGGGATGGCATCCGGAGACGGCGCCTCGATCCAATCAACTTGCCCCGTGAGGAGCGCCGCGGTGCGGGTCGAGGCCTCCGGCATCGGAATCAGAACCAGGCGGTCCTGCTTCGGAATGCGCTCCTTGTCCCAATAATCCGCGTTCGGGACGAGTTCGAGCCGCTCATGCGGGACGAAGCTGTCAAATTTATAAGGGCCGGTGCCGGACGGGTGGAGCGCGTATTGCGCCCAATCGTAATTCACTTCCTTGGCCCGACAGGGGCTGATCATCAGCACATAGCTGAGCGTGTAAGGAAATAGCGACTCGACGAAATTGTTCTCAAAACCGACCGTGTAGTCGTCGATTTTACTGACAGATTTAACGTTGGTCAGAAAGGCGCGCGTGTAAGTGAATTGTTGCGTCGAGAAATATGGTGCTCCTTGATCCATCCGCATCTGGAAATTCCAGACGACCGCGTCGGCGTTGAACGGACAGCCGTCGTGATAAGTGACGTCGTGGCGCAGGTGGACGATCCAGCGCTTATGGTCGTTGGGATCGACTTCGTACGATGTCGCGAGGCCGGGCCGGATATCGGACGGTTTGTCGGATTTCGACAAATCCCACAGCAGCAGCGCGTCATAGAGGTTGTAACCGACGAACCGGTACCCCTCAAATCCCTGGTCAGGATTGCCGGTCGTTACCGGAACGTCACCGGCGGTCATCGCGACGCGCAGAATGCCCCCGGCAAAACCCGACCCCGATGCACTTGCCAAAAAGCCGCCGCCGAGTAGCAGGAGACCGAAAAAGCGGATCAACGCCCTCCGGAGACGGGGGAATAAAATGTGCATGCCGAAACCCTTGTGGCCGATTTCCCTTCGCGAGGGGCAGCCCTAAACCCCCTGGCAATTTGCGGGCCAATCGGTCGACGAGTGTCCTGGCGCGCTACTTGCTTCACCCCCGATGTCCGCGTGCCGACAGGCACATTCAGGGGAGGCGCGAGCAGAATGCCGAGCATTGCGGCCGAACCCTATCCGTTCGAGCTGGAGCCCGGCCGCTGCGCGCTGCTGATCATCGACATGCAGCGCGATTTTCTCGAACCGGGCGGGTTCGGGGCGGCGCTCGGCAACGATGTCGCGATGTTGCGCCGTGCGATCGAGCCGACCCGGCGCGTGCTGGTGGCGGCGCGTCAGCACCGCATGTTGGTGATCCACACTCGCGAAGGCCATCGCCCCGATCTCGCCGACCTGCCGCCGGCCAAGCGTGAGCGCGGCCGCTTCGCGACGAGGATCGGCGACGCCGGCCCAATGGGCCGCATTCTCGTCCGTGGCGAACCCGGCCACGACATCATCCCCGAGCTGGCGCCGATCGCCGGTGAACCGGTCGTCGATAAGCCCGGCAAGGGTGCCTTCTACGCCACCGACCTGGAGGCGATGCTGCGCAACCGCGTCATCGCTCAGCTCATCGTCTGTGGGGTCACCACCGAAGTCTGCGTCAACACCACGGTGCGCGAGGCCAACGACCGCGGGTTCGACTGCCTCGTGCTCGAGGATTGCGTCGCCTCGTACTTCGCGGCGTTCCAGCAGGCCGGCATCGAGATGATCAAGGCCCAGGGCGGGATTTTCGGTTGGGTCGCGCCATCCGCGGCGGTCTTGACCGCGCTTACCTGAACCGGAGGGACAGTTGATGAGCGCTGCGACGATGACGGATGTGAAGGGCCCGGCCTGGTGGGTGGACGGAGACTGGAACGGGTTCTTCGGCCTGTTCACCAACGTCGTGCTCAACGTCATCGTCCTGACCGGGCTGTGTCTCACCGTGGTCAAGATGCCGGACTCGATCGTCTTTGGCCGAGTGCTGCCGGCGCTCGGCATCGCCCTGCCGATCGGCAATCTGTTCTACGCCTGGCTGGCCTACCAGCTCGGGAAACGCGAAGGCCGCGGCAACGTTACCGCGCTGCCTTACGGCCCAAGCGTGCCGCACATGTTCATCGTTGTCTTTCTGGTGATGCTGCCGACCTACCTGAAGACCAACGACCCGATCCTTGCTTGGCAGGCCGGGCTCGGTTGGGCCTTCATCATCGGCATCATCATCCTGATTGGCGCCTTTGTCGGCCCAACCTTGCGCAAATACACGCCGCGCGCGGCGATGTTGGGGGCGCTGGCGGGGATCGCGATCGCCTTCATCTCGATGCGCCCGGCGTTCCTCTCCTGGCAGGTGCCGTGGCTCGCCTTCATCTCGCTGGCGATCATTCTGATCAGTTGGACCGCCGGGGTGCGGCTGCCCGGCGGCGTGCCGGGCGGGCTGGCGGCGGTGCTGATTGGCACCGCGCTCGGCTGGATCGCGACCTTTACCGGGGTCAGTCAGGTGATGGACCCGCACGCGGTCGCCGGGGCGCTGTCGAAATTCGGCATTCACCCGCCGATCCCGTCGCTCGATTTTCTCGCGGGGCTCTCCGATATCGGGCCGCTGCTGGTCGTCGCGGTGCCGCTCGGCATCTACAATTTCACCGAGGGGATGAACAACGTCGAAAGCGCCGGCGCCGCCGGCGACCAGTTCGATTTGCGCAAAGTGTTGCTCGCCGACGGCATCGGTGCCCTGGCCGGAGCGTTGCTAGGCTCACCGTTCCCGCCCGCCGTCTATATCGGCCATCCCGGCTGGAAGGCGGTGGGTGGCCGCGTCGGTTATTCGCTGGCGACCGGCATCGTCGTCGCGCTGGTTTGCTTCCTCGGGCTTACCGCGTTGCTGCTGGCGGTGGTGCCGTTAGTCGCGATCCTACCGATCCTCCTCTACATCGGCCTGGTGATCGGCGCGCAGGCCTTCGAGTCGACGCCGCCCCGCCATGCCCCGGCGGTGATCCTGGCGATGCTCCCCAACATCGCCTCATGGGCGCAGAACCAGGTCGACGGCGCTCTTGCCGCGGCAGGGACGACGGCCGCCGCGGTCGGCATGGACAAGCTGGCCGGACACGGCGTCATCTATCACGGGCTGCAATTGTTCGGCGGCGGCGGGACCTTGACCGGGCTGATGCTCGGCGCGACCGCCGCCTTCATTATCGACCGCGCCTTCGACCGCGCCGCGATCTACGCGCTAGGCGCCGCGGTGCTGGCCTATTTCGGCGTCATCAACGGCACCGCATTGGGCTTCGGCAACTCATCGGACGTCGCGCTCGGCTATGTCCTAGTCGCGGCGATCTGCATCGCGATGCGCTACTACCGCACCCCGGCAGCGCTTCCGCTCGCCGACGAGACGTTGGAGAGCGAGCCGATACCCGACTGAGGACCAGATATGAGCGAGACCGACGATCTCGACGCCTTTATCGAGGCCGGCACGCGGCTGCAGGGCATCGAGATCCGCCCCGAATGGCGCGAGGCGATCCGGCTGCACCTGGCGGTCTCGCTTGCGCATGCGCGGACGGTCGCCGAGTTCCCGCTCCCGGACGAGGCCGATCCGGCCCCGGTGTTCACGGCATGAGCTTCGCGACCGCCGCCGAAATAGCCGGCGATGTCGCCGCCCGACGTCGCAGCGCTGGCGAGATCGTCGCCGCGGCGCTAGCTCGGATCGAGCGCGATGACAAACGACTCAACGCCTTCACCGCGGTGACCGCCGAGCGGGCCCGCGCCAGGGCCGCCGCGGCCGATGCCGCTATCGCCGCGGGCAAACCCGCCGGTCCGCTTGCCGGGGTTCCGTTTGCGGTCAAAAACCTAATCGACATCGCCGGCCTGCCGACCGTTGCGGGGTCGCGCATCAACCGCGAGCACCCGCCCGCCGCCGCCGACGGGACCCTGGTCGCGCGGCTCGAAGCCGCCGGCGCCATTCTCGTCGGCGCGCTCAACATGGGCGAATACGCCTATGATTTCACCGGCGAGAATGTCCATGACGGGCCGTCGCGCAACCCGCACGACACCGCGCGGATGACCGGCGGCTCGTCGGGCGGGTCGGGCAGCGCGGTCGGCGGCGGGCTGGTGCCGCTCGCGCTCGGCTCCGACACCAACGGCTCGATCCGCGTGCCGAGCTCATTTTGTGGCATTTTCGGGCTGAAGCCGACCTATGGGCGTCTCACCCGCGCCGGCAGCTTCCCGTTCGTCTCCAGCCTCGACCATCTCGGGCCGTTCGCCCGCAGCACGCTCGATCTCGCGCTGGCCTACGACGCGATGCAAGGCTCCGACCCGCACGACCCGGGCTGCGCCGGCCGGCCGGCGCAGCCCGTCACGGCGCTGCTCCGGCAAGGCGTTGCGGGGCTGCGAATCGTCAAGGCCGGCGGCTATTTCCGCGCCGGCGCCTCGGCTGAAGCTTTGGCGCCGCTCGATGCCGTCGCCGCCGCGCTTGGCACCACCCACGAGGTCGAAATCCCGGAGGCGGCGCGGGCGCGCGCCGCCGCCTATGTCATCACCACCTCCGAGGGGGCGGCGCTGCATCTCGACCGGCTGCGCGCGCGGGCCGGCGATTTCGACCCCGACGTGCGCGACCGGCTGATCGCCGGCGCGCTGGTACCCGGCTCGGCGGTGACGCAGGCGCAGAAGTTCCGGCGCTGGTATCGCGACGCGGTCTTGCGGCTATTCGAGGAGGTCGACGCGATCCTGGCGCCGGCGACCCCCTGCGTCGCGCCGCTGATCGGGCAGAAAACCTTCCTGCTTGACGGCAAGGAAATGCCACTGCGGCCGAATATCGGCATCTACACCCAGCCGATCTCGTTCATCGGGCTGCCGGTGGTCGCGGTGCCAGTAGCGCCGGCGCAAGGCTTGCCGATCGGCGTGCAGATCATCGCCGCGCCGTGGCGCGAGGATGTGGCGCTGCGCATCTCGCATCACCTCGAGGCGGAGGGTATCGTGCGTGCGAAGCCACCGCCCGGAGCCGAATGAAGATCAACGATCCCCAAATATTGGCCGAGGTCGAAGCCGCCTTCGCGCGTTACGAGAGGGCGCTGGTCGGCAACGACGTCGAGACCTTGACTGCGCTATTCTGGAATAACCCGCTAACGATCCGCTACGGGATTGGCGAGAATCTTTACGGTAGCGACGCGATCGCGGCGTTTCGTGCGGCGCGCTCGCCGCTGGATCTGCCGCGCCAGCTGTCGCGCACGGTCATCACCACCTACGGCGACGATTTCGCCACCGCCTCGACCCTGTTCCAACGCGCCAGCGCGCTGGGGAAAATCGGGCGCCAGATGCAGAGCTGGGCGCGCCTCCCCGAAGGCTGGCGCATCGTCGCCGCGCATGTGAGCCTGATCGACGAGACGTGAACGGCGCATGTCTTTGAGTTTCGACTTCGCCACTTTGCGCACCGCCTATGACGAGCGGACGACCAGCCCTGTCGCCGTGGCCGAGGAAGTGCTTGCTCGCATCGCCGCCAGCGGCGGGGACCACGTCTGGATTTCTCACGTGCCGGACGATGCGCTGCGCGCCGAGGCGGCGGCGCTCGAGCGGCGCGCCCAGGCGGAGGGCATCGAGGCGATGCCGCTCTACGGCCTGCCCTTCGCGGTCAAGGACAATATCGACGTCGCCGGCCTGCCGACGACCTGCGGATGTCCGGGCTTCATCTATACGCCGACACGCTCGAACCCCGCGGTCGAGCGACTCCGTCATGCCGGCGCTCTCCTCGTCGGCAAGACCAACCTCGACCAGTTCGCCACCGGGCTCGTCGGCACGCGGTCGCCCTACGGCGTGCCGCGCAATCCGTTCGATGCGGACTTCATCCCGGGCGGATCGAGTTCGGGATCGGCGGTCGCGGTGGCGTCGGGACTCGTCGCCTTCGCCCTCGGCACCGACACCGCCGGCTCGGGCCGGGTGCCAGCCTCGTTCAATAACATTGTCGGGCTCAAGCCGACGCGCGGCCTCATCAGCGCCAGCGCAGTGGTCCCCGCTTGCCGCTCGCTCGATTGCGTCTCGATCTTCGCGCTGACCGCGCCCGACGCGGCGGCGGTGCTGGACGTCGCTGGAGGTCTCGACGAAAGCGATGGGTATTCGCGCGCTGCGCCCGCCGGCTTTAGCGCGATGGGCCGGGTGCCCGAACGCTTCGCCTTCGGCGTGCTGCCGGAGAGCCAGCGCAAGTTCTTCGGCAATTCTGACGGGCCCACTCTCTACGCCGCGGCGGTCGATCGCCTCACGGCCCTGGGCGGACAGGCGAGCGAAATCGATTACGCCCCGTTTCTGGAAGTCAACAAGCTGCTCTACCGAGGCCCTTGGCTTGCCGAGCGCTACGGATCGATCGTGAACGCGATCGGCGATCGTTTCGATCTGCTGCATCGGACCGTGCGCCGAATTATCGCGACGGCGGGCGAGATCACCGGACCCGATGTCTTCGCCGGTCTCGACCAGCTCGCTCTGCTGCGCCAGCAAACGCGACAGATATGGCGTCAGGTGGACCTGCTGGTCTTGCCGACCACCGGCACGACTTACCGCATCGCCGATATCGAGGCCGACCCGATCGCGCTCAATGAAAATCTCGGGCGCTACACCAATTTCTGCAATCTGCTCGACTTGGCCGCGATCGCCATCCCCGCCGGCTTTCGGGGCGACGGACTACCTTTTGGCGTGACCCTGTTCGCGCCGGGCTTTCAGGACCCGCTGCTCGCCGCGATCGGCGGTGCGCTGCACGCCCGCGCTGACGTGCCGCTCGGCGCGACCGGCCATCCTCATCCCGAAGTGGGTCGCCGTCCGGCGACCCTGCCGGGCAGCCGGCGTAACCCAGGTTAGATCTCCCCGCCCTGGTGTATGTGGGCTTCGGCGGGCGACAGGACGGTGTTCCACGCGTTCGTCGGGATCTTGTGATTGGCCCCGGCATCGCGAACGACGTTCATTGGATCTTGGCCCGCTTCGACGCGCTTGATCTGCTCGCGCAGCATTTGCCTCAACCAGACGACGCCGATGTCTGTGGTGCCGAGATGTTCGAGCGCATGCACGGCGATCGGCCGCTGGCCCTCCTGGGCCTCGAGATCATCGGGATTGCGCTGGCGCTCCTCGTAGGAGCGGCTGCCGGCGCGCGACCCGACGCGCTCCGGGATTTCGGCCGCGGTGCGCGGGGTCCAGCCGGCTTTCGGCACGCCGTTTTCAAGCGGCCAGGCGACGATGCTCAAGCCCCGCATGGTTTCGTTATCGATCGGCACGACCCAGGACAGCTCCGACGCGCGATCCTGACGCATCGGCACCGTGCCAGGCTCATGGATATTGGCGATCAGGAAGATGTTCGGCACGACGCACTCGACATAACGGACCAGCCGGTTGCCGTTGGGCAGGTCGTTGACGAAGCGGTAGCGCACGCCAAGCGAGGTCTTCTCCAGGCTCAGCTGGGGCGTTCCCTGCATCATCGCGCCGACGAACTGTTGACCGCTGATTTCCTTGTGCAGCATCAGCAAATGGAACGGGTCGACCACGTTCTCGAAGTGCTGGAGCCAGTTGCAGTCTTTGACGTAGCCGGCGGAATACTCGCCCCAAACGCGCATGCCACGCAGCTCGACATCGTCGCGATAGCGGGTATCGATGATGTCGTACAACGGGAACAGTGGCTCGGTGCCCGGCGGGCCCATATAGGCGAAGATCAGGCCGCCATATTCCATGACCGGGTAGGCTTCCTGCCAGATATCCATCTTCTTGCGGAAGGCCTCGGTCTCGCACGCCATATCGATGCAATGGCCTTGCGTGTCGTAGAGCCAGCCGTGGTAGCAGCAGCGCAGGCCATCTTCCTCGACGCGGCCCCATTCGAGCGAGGTGCCGCGATGCGCGCAATGCGGCTCCAGCGCGCCGAGACGCCCCTTCTTGTCGCGAAAGACGACGATTTCCTCGCCGAGCAGCTTGACCTTCTTGGGGAGGTCGCGGACCTCGTCCGATGGGCAAACCGGCTGCCAGTAGCGGCGCAGCAGCTCGCCCATCGGGCTGCCCGGCTCGACGCAAGTGAGCTCATAGTCGGGCGCGGGGGTCTGCCGTCCATAGGCTGATTTCATTTCAATCCTCCTATCAGGCGGCCATCGCAGAAAGGCTCGGGAGCAGGGGCGAGTCGGCGCGATGCAGCTTGCCGGCCCGCAGCGCAAAGTCCGGGTGGATCAGCTCTCGTGCCTTGTGGGTGACCCGCTCGGAATCGACGAGCGTCCAGTCGCCCTCGATCAGCCGCATCGCCGACAGATCGGCCGGCATGCCGACCGACAATGCGCCGATCTCGCCGTCGAGGCCGAGTATGATTGCCGCGTTCTCGGTCGCCATGCGCACGACCTCGACCAGCGGCACGCCGAGCGCCACCAGCTCGGTCATCGCGTGGTGCAGGCTGTAAGGCCGCTCAAACGGCGAGGCGCGATCCTCGGCGATGATCGAATCGACACCCTCGCCGGTGAACATGCCGCGATAGGCCCGCCCGCCATCCTTCAAGCGCACGTTGTAGCCGTGCAGATCGGCGCCGAGGGTGAAGGGCAGGATGCCTGCGTCGATGACCCGCCGCGCATTGGTGAAGCTGAAATGCGCGCCGCGCCCGACATCGATCCGCACGCCCTTGGCCAGCGCCTCGCGAATGAGCGGGTGGATCGAGCCATCGGTCGCGACAAAGCCGGAGGGGAAGCGGGTGAACGGATGCGCCAGGATGTCGCCGGGATCGAGCAGCGGCACGACCTCGTCGATGATCTTCGCGGCGTCGACGGTCGCGCCATCGGCCTCGGGCCACAGCGTGCCGAGATGGATGTAGACCGGCAGCTTGAGCTCGCGCGACGACTCTTTGGCGAGCTTCATCGAGGCCATGCCCCAGCGCGAATAGCCGCCCGGCTCCGCATGGGCCTTGATCCCGCGCACCAGGTCGGGGTTGTCGCGCGCCGCCTTGACGATCGCTTTCACGTTGATGCCGGAGGGCCCGTAAAGCTCGACATAGCGGTGGCCGAGGAGACCGCCGGCGAGATAAGCCGAGATGAAAGCGAGAACCCTTGTCTTCGCCTTCTCGACAATGAACTTGCGGAACCCGTCGAAGGTGAGCGCGCTCGGCCCGCCCTGGTCGACGACGGTCGTCACCCCAGTGCGAATGCCGACAAGATCGGGATTGAGGCCGAAATCGCCCGAGACGTGCTCGTAGACATGGGCGTGAGTGTCGATGAGGCCGGGCGTGACGATCAGCCCCGTCGCATCGATGACCTTGGCGGCGCCGGGAGCGAGCTTGGGCGCGATGGCGGCGATGCGGCCCTTGCGAATGCCGACGTCGCGGGCGCCGTCGATCCCGTTCCGGGGGTCGATCAGCCGCCCGCCCTTGACGACCATGTCGAAGGCCGGCGGCAATGTCGCAACCGCAGCCGACGCTTTCCGGGTTTGCGCCATCGGTGTTGCCCTCCTTCGGCAATGAAGCCGAGTGGCACGAAGCGTGCCAGCCCGAGCGGCGAAATGCTAGGCTCGTGCTTTCGCAACAGCCGGTGGATGCGCCGTGATCGAGTTTCTGATGGTGGCGGGCGCGCCCACGCCGGTCGCGCCATTCAGCCACGCGGTGGCATGCGACGGCTGGCTGTTCGTCACCGGCCAGATGCCGACCGATCCCGACGACGACAGCACGCCGCTGCCGCAGGGGATCGAGGCGCAGACGCGCCGGGTGTTGCAGAACCTCAAGCGCGTCCTGGCAGGCGCCGGCAGCGCTCTCGACCGCGTTGTCTCCGCGCGGGTTTACCTGACGCATTTCGAGCGCGACTACGCGGCGATGAACGCGGTCTATCAATCCTATTTCGCCGCGGGAAAGCTGCCGGCGCGAACCTGCATCGGCGTCACCGGGCTCGCCCGCGGGGCGCTCGTCGAGATCGATCTGCTGGCGCGCCGCTGACCGCCTCAGCCCGCGAACGGATGGGTCGCGAGCCAGTGGCGGGCGATGTCGAGGCGCCGCGCGAACCAGACGCGCTCGTGGCCGCCGGCATAATCGATAAAGCGCTCGAGCGCCGCGGTGCGGCCCGGCCGGCCGGCCAAGCGGCAATGCAGGCCGATCGACATCATGCGCGGGCAGGTCTCGCCTTCGCGATAGAGCACGTCGAAGCTGTCCTTGAGGTAGGTGAAGAACTGGTCGCCCGAGTTGAACCCTTGCGGGGTGCCAAATCGCATGTCGTTGCTATCGAAGGCATAGGGGACGATCAACTGCGGCTTGCCGTAGGAATTGTCCCAGTACGGCAGATCGTCGGCATAGGAGTCGGCGTTGTAGAGAAAGCCGCCTTCCTCGACGACGAGGCGGGCGGTGTTGGGGCTGCAGCGGCCCTGGTACCAGCCGAGCGGCCGGGCGCCGGTCACTCGCGTGTGAATCTCGACGGCCTTGGCGATGTGCTCGCGCTCAACCGATTCCGCGACGAACTGGTAGTCGATCCAGCGATAGCCGTGGGTCGCGATCTCCCAATCGGCCGCCAGCATCGCCGCGACCGCGGCCGGGTTGCGCTCCAGCGCCATCGCCACGCCGTAGACCGTGACTGGAACCCCGCGCGCGGTGAAGGCGCAGTGCAGCCGCCAAAATCCGGCGCGGCTGCCATATTCGAACATCGACTCGATGTTCATGTTGCGCATGCCCGGCACCGGCTGCGCGCCGATCCATTCGGTGAGAAACGCCTCCGCGGCGGGGTCGCCGTGGAAGATCGCGTTCTCGCCGCCTTCCTCGTAATTGATCACGAATTGTACCGCGATCCGCGCGTCGCCGGGCCAGTGCGCCTGCGGCGGCGTAGCGGCGTAACCCACCAGGTCACGGGGATAATCGGCCATCATCGTCCCTCCCCTTAAATGCGCGTCTGCTGCCGCCAAACCCGGCGCAGGAAGCATGCCAAGCCAGGTTCGCGCGTCCTGGGCTATTTGGTGCCGAACAGCCGGTCGCCGGCGTCGCCAAAGCCCGGCAGGATATAACCGTGTTTGTCGAGGCAGCGGTCGAGCGCCGCAGCGATGATGGCGATCTCCGGGAACACTTGGTGCAGCTTGGCGACGCCCTCGGGCGCCGCGACCAGACAGACGAACTTGATCGAGCCCACCCCCATCTCTTTCAGTCGCGTGATCGCGGCCACCGCCGAGTTGCCCGTCGCCAGCATCGGATCGACCAGGATCACCTGCCGTTGCGACACGTCGTCTGGCAGCTTCAGATAATACTCCACCACACCCAGGCTGCCCGGCTCGCGGTAGAGGCCGATGTGCCCGACCCGCGCCGACGGCACCAGCTCCAGCATGCCGTCGAGCAGCCCCGTGCCGGCGCGCAAGATCGACACCAGGCACAATTTCTTGCCGGTCAGCACCGGAAAGCGAGCGCGCTCGAGCGGCGTGTCGATTTCAATCTCGGCCAGTTGCAAATCGCGGGTCGCCTCGTATGCGAGGAGCAGGCTGATCTCGTGCAATAGGTGGCGGAACTTCGAGGTTGAGGTATTGCGGTCGCGCATCAGGGTCAGCTTGTGCTGCACCAGCGGGTGCTCAACGACGGTCAGGCTTGGCATCGCGCGACTCCTCAAAACAAGGTTCCGTCCGAGACGACCGTCAGCGGCGGACTGCCGTCCGGCCGGCGGGCGAAGGCCAGCTCGCGGCCCGCCGCCCAGCTCCCGCCTTCCAGCATGCTGGCGAGCGGGAACGCCGCTGAGTCGAGCCCAAGCTCCTCGCGCACCAGGGGCGCCAGGCGGTCGAGCAGCGCGACAGTCAGCGCGCGCCACTCGACGACCGGCTCGCTCGCTGGGTCGAGAGGGCGGCGGATCAGCTCGGGATCGCACGGCGCCAGGACGCCGCCATCGATGAAGAGACCGCCATTGCGGTATTCGGCGAGGCCGGTCAGGCCGTCGAGCTCGGTGATCGCAAAGCCGGCCTCCGCGAGCGGCTCGATCAGCGAATAGGCGAGCCACTGGCTAAGCTTGTGCAGCGGCACCAGCCCATCGCCCGGAACCGCGCCGTGCCGCCAGCAGTCGCCCAGCGGCATACCGCCAAGCGTGAGGCGCCCCGGCCAGATCCCGCCGAACGCTTGCAACAAATCATGCAGCATCGCCGGCGCCGGCAGGCCCGCCCGCTTCGGCAGCCAGTAATCATAAAGCCGGCCGAGCCGGCCCTCGCGCCCAAACAGAGTCGGCGCACACGCAGCGATGGCGCCGAGCCGCTGCATCAGCGTGGCCCGCCCCTCGAGCCCGGCCAACTCGTTTCCCGGCCCGTGTTGCAAGGCGTCGCCGAGCGCTTCCGGCGTGATCGCCGCCAGCGTCGCCGCGTCGGCCCGCCAGGGGTGCGCCGGATCGGCCGAGAACAGACCACGCTGCATCGCCCGCAGGCTGGCGACCGCGAGGCCCTCCGAGCGGGCGAGAACCTGCCCGGTTTCGCGTTCGTGATAGCGCCAGCGCGGCCCCGCGCCGGCGTCAAGCAGCACCGAGACGATCGCCAGATCGATCCGCGCCCGCGCCGCCTCCGCGCGGTCCGCGCCGGGCGCGACAAGCTGAGCCCGCTCGACTCCGCCGGCGGCGAAGTGCCGCCAACGGCTGTGCAGCGGGACAGCAAGATCGGGATAGCGCCGGCGGGTGACGCCGGCGACCAATTGCGCGACTGCGGGAAGCTGCTCCGGAACCAGGCGGAAATGGGCGGTGGCCCCACGCTCCGCCGCCGCCAGGATGAGCCTGCATCGCTCGCGCACCGCGGCCGCGCTGAGCAGGTACTCAGCCTGCTCGCGCGCTTCGCTCACTCGTTGAGGCCTCGGCCTGCCGCGCGGTGCAGCTCCTCGCTATTCGGCACACCACCTGGGGCAAAGTAGCCGGCGGCCTGCTTGGCTGCGATCTCGACGCCCGCGTCGGGCGGGACCAGCGACGCCGGGATCGCCACCTGTTCGCCGATCGTAATCCCCTGCGCCGTCAGCGCGTCGTGCTTCATGTTCGACATCGAAACCCAACGGTCGATGTGGGTGACGCCGAGCCAATGGAACACGTCGGGCATCAGCTCCTGAACCCGCATGTCCTGCACCCCGGCGACGCATTCGGTGCGGCGGAAATAAGTGTCGGCGCGGTCGCCGCCCTCTTGCCGCTTGCGCGCGTTGTAGACGAGGAATTTGGTGACCTCGCCGAGGGCGCGTCCCTCCTTGCGGTTGTAAACGACGATGCCGACCCCGCCCCGCTGCGCGGTCTCGACACAGGCCTCGACCCCGTGCACCAGATAGGGGCGGCAGGTGCAGATGTCCGAGCCGAACACGTCCGAGCCATTGCACTCATCATGCACCCGGCAGGCGATCACCGTCGCGGGATCGCCAAGCCGCTCGACGTCGCCGAACAGATAGATCGTCATGCCGCCGATGGGCGGCAGGAACACCTGGAGGTCGGGGCGGGTGACGAGCTCGGGAAACATCCCGCCGGTTTCCTCGAACAATGTGCGGCGCAGCTGCGGCTCGGGGATGGCGAAGCGGGCCGCCAAACCCGGCAGATACCATACCGGGTCGATCGCCGCCTTGGTCACGCGGATCTCGCCGCTGTCGAGCAACACCTTGCCGTCGGGTTTGAGCCCACTCTCTGTGGCGCGCGAGCGGACTTCCGGGAGGTTGATGCGCGCCCGGGTGATTGCGATCGTCGGCCGCGCGTCGATGCCCTGGGCAATGGCATTCGCAAACACCTCGCCGACGAGGTGCCCGTAGGGGTCGAGCGACACGATCTTGCTCGGATCGGCCCATTGCGGGCGCGGCCCAATCAGCGCCGCCGGCGCGGTATCGGTCAAGTCCGGCCGGTGATCACGGGCCAGCGCGCCGGTCGCTACCGCCAACGCGCGGTAAACCGCGTAGGCGCCCGAATAGGAGCCGATCGCGTTGCGATGAGACGGGTCGGCCGGGCTTGCCACCACCGGCCCGCGCAATTTCGGGTTGGCTGCGCCCCAGCACAGCGGCACTCTGCCCTGACCGGTGCTTCCCGGGTGAGACGTCAGCCGAATATGGCGCGGGATCGCCTGTTCCATGATGTTTCCAGCAACAGCCCGAGAAACCGAAGGACACCAAATGGTATCGATCAAGCAGCGCTACAACAACTCGATGAAATACCCACGAAGGTCAGATGATGATCCGCGGCCAACCTAGCGGTTGAGCCAGCGGCGCGCGAAGCCAAGCAAGCCCCTCGGCATGAAGATCACCATGGCGATAAAGATCATGCCCAAGGGGATCAGGTAGTATTCGGTGAAGAAGCGCGAGAAAACCTCGCGCAACATCAGGAAGAAGGCAGCGCCGACCATCGGGCCGATCAGAGTGCCGATGCCGCCGATCACGTTGTAGATGACGACCTCGCCCGAGACCAAAAAGAACACGAAATCGGGCGCGGCGAACTGGTTCTGGATCGCGTACAGAACGCCGGCAAGCCCGGCGAACAATCCGGAAAGCATCACCGCGACGATCTTGTAGCGCTCCACCGGATAGCCGATGGCCCGGGTGCGCGCCTCGTTTTCGCGGATCGATTGCAGCACCATCCCGAACGGCGACTGGGTGATGCGACGCAACAACAGATAGGACAGGGTGACGACCCCCAGAACGAACCAATGCATCACGGCGGGAGTGAAGCGGATCGAGAACAGACCCGGGATGGCAAATGCCGGGCGACGGAAGTTGATGCCGTTCTCGCCGCCGGTCCAAGCAGTCGATGTGAAGATGATGACGTAGAAGATCTGCGAGAAGATCAGCGTCGTGATGGCGAAGTAGATGTCGCGCAGCCGCGTCGAGAAATAGGCGACAAAAGCGGCGACGGCGGCCGCCAGGATCAGCCCGTAGGCGAGCGCCAGCCACAGGCTCGGCGGGCGGGTTGTCACCAGCGCCGCCGCCGCGCCGTACATTCCGAGCCCGAAAAACGCCGAGTGCCCGAACGACACCATACCGGTGTAGCCAATGAGGATGTCGGACGACATCGCCAAGAGGCCCCAGATCAGGATCTCGGTGAGGAACCGCTGCCAGAACTCAGGCAGCGCCAGTGGCGCCACAATCAGCAGGGCAAGGATGACCGTGAACCCCACCCAATAGACCAGCAGCCGGCGCTCGTTCATCTCGCGGTCGGCACGAACAGCCCGGTCGGCCGGAACAGCAGGGTCAGGATCAGCACGATGAACGAGACGATGACCGCCTGGGCCGGGCTCACCCAGAGCGATGCGTAGGCTTCCAGGAGACTGATGAAGATCGCGGCCGCGATCGAGCCGCTGAGGCTGCCCATGCCGCCGACCACGACGACGATAAAGGCGCGCAACACCCAGCTGGTCCCCATCTGCGAATTGACCCCGACCAGCGGACCGAACAGCACCCCGCTGGCGGCGGCCATGCCCGAGCCGATCGCGAACACCGCGGTTAGCACCCACGGCACCGGGATCCCCATCGCCTGAGCCATCACGCGGTCCTGCGTGGTGGCGCGGATCCAGATGCCGTAAGTGCCGAATTTAAGGAACAGCCACAGCCCGCCGATGATCGCCGCAGCGAGCCCGGCTATCGCCAGCCGGTAATACGGGTAGTCAAGATAAAACAGCTGGAAGTGTCCAGTGATCGGCTCCTGGATCTTGCGAGCGACCGGGCCGAACTGCCACAGCGCGAAGTTTTGCAGGACCAGCGAGACCCCAAACGTCGCAAGAATCGTGGTCAACGGATCGCGGCCGATCAGCGGCCGCAGCGTCGTCAGATAGATCAGCGCGCCCAGAAGCGCGATCGCCAGGGTGGCGACGATGAGCGCGATCCAGAAATCGCCGGTGGCCGCCAGAGTTAATACCCCGACGTAAGCGCCGAGCATGAACAGTTCGCCGTGGGCGAAATTGACGACATCCATGATGCCGAAGATCAAGGTCAAGCCGGAGGCGACCAACGCCAGGATCATGCCGGTGACGATGCCGTTGATCGTCTGGATCAGGATCTGGTCGAGCGGGATCTCCATGTCACACACCGAGATACTGGTGGATCACCGGATCGTTCACTTGCAGTTCCGAGGCCAAGGCATGATGACGCACCACGCCCTTCTCGATGAAATAGATCCGCCGGCTCGCTTCGAGGGTCAGCGGCACGTTTTGCTCGACGAGGAGGACGGCAACCCCCTCGCCTCGCAATACGCCGATGATTTCCAGGATTTGCGAAACCATGCGCGGCATCAGACCTTCGGTCGGCTCGTCCAGCAGGATGATCTTGGGTTCGAGCATCATCGCGCGGGCGATCGCGAGCATCTGCTGCTCGCCGCCCGAGAGCGTACCGCCAGCCTGATTGCGCCGCTCCGCCAAGACCGGGAAATAGGCGTAGACCTTGTCGAGAAGTTCGGTCTTTCTCGCCTTGGTGATCCCGCCCCGATCGAGCCCGGTGCGGAGATTTTCGAGCACCGTCAATAGCGGGAAGATGCGGCGTTCCTCGGGAACGTAGGCGATGCCGACCCGCGCCACCCGGTGGGGCGGAAGGTGGACGATCGAGCTCCCTTCGAACAGCACCTCGCCTTGGCTCGGGTGGACAAGGCCGGCGATCGCCTTCAAGGTCGTGCTCTTGCCGACACCGTTGCGGCCGAGAAGCCCGACCACCTCGCCGCGGCCGACTTCGAGCGAGACACCGTCGAGGATATGGCTCTTGCCGTAATAGGTGTGGACGCCTTCAACCTTGAGCAGCGGCTCCTCGGGTTGCCGTGCAAGGGGCGGGGCCGGGGCGGGACCGATGATCGCGTCGATGCTCATGTCTTGAGATAGACGTCCATGACCCGTGGATCTTCCTGAATTTCCGCGGGTGTCCCTTCAGCCAGGATCTCGCCGTAATGGAGCACCGTGATCCGGTGGGCGAGCTCCATGACCACCTGCATGTCGTGCTCGACGATGAGGATCGTCAGGTGCTGAGCGATGCGGCGGACCAGCATCATCGTCTCGTGGGTCTCCGCTGCGCTCATCCCCGCGGTCGGTTCGTCGAGACAGAGCAGTTGCGGCTCGGTCGCCAGCGCGATCGCGATCTCGAGCGTGCGCTGCTCACCGTGCGACAAATTGGCGGCCAGCTCCGCCGCCTTGCCGAGCAAACCTACAGAGTCGAGCGCCGACTCAGCCTTTTCGATGATGTCGCGATAGGCGCGGTGATGGCTGAGCATGCTCCAGCCATGCCGGCGCGACTGCGCGGCGATGCGGACGTTTTCGAGCGTCGTCGCGTTGGGCAGGATGTTGGTGATCTGATACGACCGGGCGATGCCTCTTCGCGAGATGCGGTTCGGGGGCAATCCCGTAACGTCCGCGCCGTCAAACAGGATCGCCCCCGAAGAGGGACGCAGCACGCCGGTCAGGCAGTTAAAAAAGGTGCTTTTTCCGGCTCCGTTCGGCCCGATGATCGCGCGAATTTCTTCGCGGGCGACGGCGAAATCCACGTTGTTGAGCGCGGTCAGCCCGCCGAACCGGACAGTCAGTCCTTCCGTGCGCAGCAGCGAGCCCGCGGCGCCGTCCGGGGCATTGTCGGCCGGCGACGGCGCGGCGACCAGTGGTTCCGCGGTCACTTACACTTAGGCGGCGAATTGGCAGGCCGGCGGCACGATCGTCTTGTCTTTAGCGACGACGTCCTTGATGTGGTAGGTGCCGTCGCTGACCTCGTAGATGAACTCGCGCACGAAGGCCTGGTGATCTTCCTTGCGCAGCGTCTTGTCGCCTTGCGGGAAGTCGTAGCCCTCCTTCATCTCCAGCCCTTCCAGCGCCTCGATGAGCTTCATCGTGTCATCACGGCCCTGGAAGCCGGACTTCTCGATGCCGAGCTTGAGGCAATTCATCGCCTCGAAATTCGATTGGACATAGCGGTCGGGCAGCGGCCCGGAGGAGTCGATCTTCTTCAGCCGAGCCACCGCGTCGTCGAAAAATGCTTTGGCGTAGGGAGTGTTGAGCGGCGCATCGGAGACGGGGATATAGCGGTTGATGCCGGTGAACCCATCGATCTTGTGGCCGAGGCCCGGTAGGTTGGTCGATTCGCTGATCGCGCCGTCGCCGGCCCATTTGTATTTCTTGGTCAGGCCGAGATCGAAAGCCTGGTTGCCGATCGTTACCCCATCGGCACCGAAAAAGATGGCGAACAACCCGTCGAAATCGCCGCTGATCTTGGACAGGAACGGGGTCATGTCGGCGGTGCCGATCGGGATGCCGGTAGAGCCGACGACGTCACCGCCGAGCTTCTTGATTTGGGCGGCATAGGCATCGCGAGTCGATTGACCCCACGAATAGTCGGCAAAGATGATGTGCCACTTCTTGCCCAAACTGTTGACCAGATACGGGGCAAACGCGACGGCCTGCGCCGGGGCATAGTCGAAGGGGCGAAAGCTGTAGCGGCTGCACTTGCTGCCGGTGATCGTCGTGTCGAGACACACGCTGATCATGTTGACGACCTGGTGGTCGTCAAAGGTCGGCATGCAAGCAAGACAGATATTGGACAAGACGCCGCCGACATGGGCGTCGATCTTGTCCTCGACGAGCAGCTTCTCGACCTTGCGGCGGCCGACATCGGGTTTCGACTCGTCGTCTTCGGTGATCAGCTCGATTGGGCGGCCCTTGATGCCGCCATCCTTGTTGATACGGTCGACCGCCATCTGAACACCTACCAGCGCCGTTTTGCCGACCGCGGCGGCGGCGCCGGACAGCGGCTGGATGGTGCCGATCTTGAAGGGTTTAGCCTGGGCGATGGCGATCCGCCACGGCCCGGGTGCCAGCATCGTCCCGCCAAAGGCGAGTGCACTGCTTGCGGCGCCCCACCCGACGAGGCGCCGGCGCGTGAGCCTGCCGCCGCCAACCCGGTCTTGTCCCTTCTGCTTGTCCATCATGGCGAGCCCTTCCCGAGAAAGTGCGAACCCGAATTTACCGCGTCGTCTGCGCCGCTTCTCGATCATCGTATGCATCAACTATACCGATTACGCCAGCTTCCGGGCTGTCGCACGCCGCTCGCGCCATCCCTGATGTAGACCTCCACCGGCAATTCCCACACACTCGCGCTGCGATTGTGAGGGCTCAGGCCATGGGCGACATCGGACCCCCTTATGTCGGGCGCTCGCTGTTGCGGCGCGAAGACAAAAGGCTACTGACCGGGCAGGGACAATTCATCGCCGATCTCGTGCTGCCGCGCATGCTGCACGCCGTTTTTGTGCGCAGCCCAGTGGCGCATGCCCGCATTCGCGCGGTCGATTTGGCGCGCGCCGCCGCCGCGCCGGGCGTGGTCGAGGCGCTCAACGGCAGCGATCTGCTGCAGCTCCTTCCGCCGGTGCCTGAGGGGCAGATTTCGCTGCCGCCGAAATGGACCTCGGTCATCCAGCACAAATTCCTCAATCCGCAACAGCCGCTCTTGGCGCATGACAAGGTGCGGCATGTCGGCGAGGCGATCGCGGTCGTCGTCGCCGAAAGCCGCGACCTGGCCGAGGACGCGGCCGAATTGGTGAGCTGGGATCTCGAGGAATTGCCGGCGGTCGTCGACCCCGAGGCGGCGTTGCGGCCGGACAGCGCGATCGTTCACGATCGCTATCAAACCAATCTGATCGGAGAGTTTTCGGTCGGCCGGGGCGACGCCGCGGCGGCGATGGCGCGCGCACCGCATCGCCTCAGGCGCCGCTTCTATCACCATCGCTACGCCGCGATGCCGATGGAGTGCCGCGGCGTCGTCAGCGCCTATGAGCCACGTACCGATACAATGACAATCTGGTCGTCGACCCAGGTCGTTCACTGGGTGCGCCGGGAGGCGGCTGGCCTGCTCGGCGTGCCCGAGGCGCGGGTGCGCTGCGTCGCGCTCGATGTCGGCGGCGGTTTTGGCGGCAAGGGGCATGTCTACCCCGAGGATTTGCTGATCACCTTCCTCGCGCGCCGGCTCGGGCGGCCGGTGCGCTGGATTGAGGGGCGCAGCGAGCATTTGATGAGCGCGACCCATTCGCGCGACCAGCTGCACGATCTTGAAATCGGCTTCGACGACGACGGCCGTATCCTCGCGCTCATCGACAACTACATCGTCGATTGCGGCGCCTGGAACCCGATCGGCTCCGGCGTCGCCTATAACACCGCCGTGCACCTGACCGGCCCCTACCGAATCGAGAATTTCGCGGCGTCGGGCCGGATTGTCGTCACCAACAAGGTGCCGAACGCCCCTTACCGCGGCGCTGGCCGCCCGGAAGCCGCCTTCGCGATGGAGCGGACGATCGATCTGGTGGCCCGAACCCTTGGCTTGGAGCCGGCGGAGGTGCGCCGGCGCAATATGATCCAGGCCAACGAGATGCCGTATCGAGTGGGCATGCCGTATCGCGACGGCGAGCCCATTGTCTACGACAGCGGCGACTATCCAGGTGCGCTGCATAAGGCGCTCGACGCGGTCGGCGGGGTCGAGGCGTTCAGGCGGCGTCAGAGCGCGGCGCGCCGGCAGGGCCGCTATCTCGGGCTCGGTATCGGTTTCTATATCGAGGGTACCGGTGTCGGGCCGTTCGAAAGCGCCTTTGTCCGCGTTGACCCCTCCGGCAAGATCTATGTTTCCGGCGGCGCCGCCCCGCAAGGCCAGGGGATGGAGACGATCTTCGCCCAGGTGGCGGCCGATCTGTGGAAAGTATCGCCCGACGATGTCGTGGTATCCCTCGCCGACACCGCTTCGATCGCGATCGGCTTTGGCACGATGGCGAGCCGCAGCACGGTGACATTGTCAGGCGCGATCCACGGCGCCAGCGAGCGGCTGCGCGACAAGGTCTTCGCCATCGCCGCCAATCTGCTGGAATGCGCGCCGGCCGATCTCGAATTGCGCGATGGCGGTGTCGGCGTCGTTGGAGTCCCAGGCGCCACGGTAACTCTCGCCAGGATCGCCCGGGCGGCGATGCCAGGCTGGAACAACGAGCGCCCGCCCGGGATCGATGCCGGGCTGGAGGAGACCTGCTACTGGCAGCCGCCGACGGTCACCTGGAGCTACGCCGTGCATGTCGCGATCGTCGAGGTGGATCGTGAAACGGGCCGAGTACGGATCGACGAATACGCGGTTGCCCACGATTGCGGCAACGTCGTCAATCCGATGCTGGTCGAGGGGCAGATCATGGGCGGCGCCGCCCAGGGGCTCGGCGGCATTCTTGGCGAGGCGATCACCTACGATGCGAACGGCCAGCTCTTGAGCGGCTCGCTGACGGACTATGCGCTGCCGATCGCCGAGGACATCCCGGCGATAAAGATCGTCCATTTGCACTCGCCATCGCCGCTCAACCCGCTGGGCGTCAAAGGCGTCGGCGAGGGCGGCGCGGTGGCGCCGCCCGTGGCTGTGGCGAACGCCGTCTGCGATGCGCTGGCCTCGTTTGGAGTCGAGGTCAACGCTACGCCGCTCAAGCCGGAGGAGCTGGCGCGTTCGATGCGGCCCTGATTTCGCCCTGGTCGATCGCACGGTCCGTCTAATCGATCGTTTCCCGGACGATCTGCGCCGCATCGGCTGTCCAGCGCGCTGTCACCCGCATGCCAGGGCTGACCGGCATCCCTTCCCATTGCGCTCCGTGCTGCAGAAACGCAACCAGCGGATCGTCGTTCGGCATGCGCAAATAGAGGTGGGTGATAAAACCGCGATAGATGATCTGCTCGACGACGGCGGGCGTCGTGTTCGGCGACCCATCGCTCTCCGCCGTTTCGGCGGGCGCGATGGTGACCGCCTCCGGCCTTAGCGCAATAGTGGCCTCGCTTGCCACCTCGCGGTTCGTGTGAACATGAAGCACCGGGCCGTGCGGCACCGCCACTGTCACGGTGCTCCCAGCAATTCCGACTACTCGACCGCGGAAGAAGTTCGACTCGCCGAGAAAGCTTGCGGTGAAGCGCGAAATTGGGCGCTGATAGACTTCCTCCGGCGCGCCAATCTGCTCGATCCGGCCGTCACGCATGATGACGATCCGGTCGGACAGCGTTAGCGCCTCGTCCTGGTCGTGTGTGACCATGACGGTGGTGATCCCAAGCCGGCGCTGCAGCGCCCGCAACTCGACCTGCATGCTCTGCCGCAGGCTCTTGTCGAGCGCGCCGAGCGGCTCGTCGAGAAGCAAGAGCGCCGGTTCGACGACCAGGGCGCGCGCCAGCGCGACCCGCTGTTGTTGGCCGCCGGAAAGCTCGCTCGGCGTGCGCTCTTCGAGCCCCGCCAGCTGCACGAGCTGCACGGCGTCGGCGACGCGCGCCTCGATCGCTGCCTTGCCCACGCCACGGGTTTCGAGGCCGAACGCAATGTTCTGGGCGACATTCATGTGCGGGAACAGCGCGTAGTTTTGAAACAGCATGCCGATGTTGCGCCGATGTACCGGCACTCGGGTTATCGGGTCGGCGTCGAGATAGATCTCGCCGGCGCTCGGTTCGAGGAGACCGGCGATCATGCGCAGGATGGTGGTCTTGCCGCACCCGCTCGGGCCGAGAAGCGCCACCATGCTCCCCGGCTCGATGCTCAACGACACGCTGTCGACGGCGCGAGCCTCGCCAAAGGTCTTCGTCACCTCGGCGAGCCGAAGAGTGGCGGGGGATGCAGACACCGCGATCAGGCCGAGAAGACTTGGTTGTACTTCTCGATCAGTTGCGGCCGCATCGGGTTGATCAGCGTCCAATCGGGGCTGAAGATGCCCATCTCGTCCATCTTCGCTTCGGGATAGGCCATGTATTTCTCGATTTCGGGCTTGAAGCTGAGGCCGCCGATCGACGGTGCGGTCAGCGTCTGCTCGGCGAGAAGTTGCTGGATGTCGGGGCTCAGCATCCAATCGATAAAGGCGAGGGCGAGATCGCGCTCCGGCCCGTTCTTGACCAGGCTGACGCAATTGATGCCGGCGAAGGTGCCCTCGCGCGGCGCAATTGATGCCGGCGAAGGTGCCCTCGCGCGGATAGCACATGTCGAGCGGCGCACCCTGGACCGTGTAGGGATAGACGCTCTTCGAATAGAAGATACCGGCGACGTCGGCCTGGCCCTCGGCGACCTGCATGACCGCGGTCTGGTTCTCGAAAACGCTCAACACGTTCGGCTTCAGCGCCGTCATCTTGGGCCAAGCCTGGTCGATCATATGTTGGGTCTCGGCGTAGGGCTTCCCGGTCTCGACCGAGACCGCGGCGATCAGCAGATAGATGCTCTGGGTCGCCTTTGGCGTCTCCATCAGGAACCGGTCCTTGAAGCGCGCGTCCCACAACTCGCCGTAGCTCGTCAGCGGCTTGCCGGTCGCCGTGTTGTAGGCGAGCCCGGCGGCGGACACGGCAAAGGCGGCGCCGTAGCCGTCGTAAAAGACAAAACGCTTCAGCACCTTCTCCATGCTGGGAAGCTGGTCCTGAGGCAGCGGGTCTATGAGGCCCTCGCGCTTGGCTAGCTCGATGCCGATGTCGTCGACGAACATCACGCTGTATTTGGGGTTGTCGCGCGAGCTGCGCATGAGCGCGATCTGCTCCAGGGTCACCCCTTGCGTCGTATAGACCTTGCAGCTGTGTTTTGCCTCGAACGGCGGGATGATCTGCTTGCGGACGACGTCGCCCTGCTGGCCGGTGTAGATGCCGACGGTGATCGACCGATCGTCGGCCGAGGCGCGGCGGCCGACGATGAGCGGCGTGGCGAGCGCGGCGGCGGCGCCGGCGATGAGGGTGCGGCGGCGTAGGGGGAAGCGCATTCGGTACTCCTCTGGAGAATGTGCTCGCGGTCTAGATCGCGACGGCGCGGCGCAGACCGATGACCCGCTCCAGGACGACGACGATCGCCATTGAAAGCACAATCATCAGCGTGGACATGGCTGCGATCGATGGGTCGAAGACGTTCGCGATCCGCTGAAAAACGAGGATCGGCATCGGGTTGTGCTGCGCGTCGGCGAGCCACAGCGAAATCGGGAAATTGTCGAACGAGACCATGAACGCGAAGAGGGCTCCGGCGGCAAGGCCGGGCGCGATCTGCGGCACGGTGATCCGCCGAAACACCCGCCAGGGCCCCGCCCCGAGCGTGCGCGCCGCGTCTTCGAGCGTGATGTCGGCGAGGACCAAGCTGCCGGCGACGGTGCGTACGACATAGGGCATCGTCACCAGCACATGCGCGATCAGCATATTCAGCGGTGTGTTGTTCGAGTGCAGCGTCGCGAACATCTGCAACAGCGCGACACCGGTGATCAGCACTGGAAAGATCAGCGGCGATAGCAACGCCGCCTCCACCACGCCTCGACCGGGGAATTGAAAGCGCGAGAGCGCGAAGGCAGCGGGAACGCCGAGGCCCAGGGCGCCAGCGGTCGCCCCGATCGCCAGAGCCGTGCTGAAACCCAGCGAGGCTTGGAAATCGGGGTCGGCGATGACCTTCGCGTACCATTCGAGGGTGAAACCGCGCGGCGGGAACGCCGCGAACGGCGAAGTGCCGACGGAAATCGCCACCGTCACGACCAGCGGCGCCAGGATGAACACCAGCATCGCCGCGGTCACGACCGCCGCGAGATAGCCGAGCGATCCGGTGAGGCGGCCGTTCATCGCGCGACGACCGCTCGCCGCCGACTCAAGGCCCAATGAGAGAGGACGTTCGCGATCAGCACGATCGCGACAAGCACGGTCGCCACCGCCGCGCCGAAGGGCCAGTCGTAGACGACCAGGATTTGCTGATCGACCAGCATGCCCAGCATTTGCGCGCCTGTGCCCCCGAGAATGGCAGGGGTCACGAACGAGCCGGCGGTCAGCGAAAACACCAAGCCGCAGCCGACCGCGAGACCCGGCAAGCTTAACGGCAGGGTAATTCGGCGAAAGGTGCGCCACGTCCCGGCGCCGAGCGTGCGCGCCGCATCCTCAAGCCGCGGGTCGATCTTGCCGAGCGCTGAGGCCAGCGGCAGAACCATCATCGGAAAGAACACATGCAGCGAACCGATGACGACCGCGGTTTCGCTATAGAGCAGGCGTACTGGCGTCTTGATGAGGCCGGCGACCAGCAGCATCCAGTTGAGGATGCCGGTCGGGCCGTTGCCGAGGATCAGCTCCCAGCCATAGGTTCGCACCACGACGCTGACGATGAGCGGCGCGATGACGACCATCGTGATGATCCGCCTGACCCAGGATCCGCTGCGGCTCATCACCAGCGCGACCGGGTAGCCGAGCAGCATGGCGGCCGCCGTCGTACACAGGCTGATCCGCAACGTGGTCAGCAACACGTGCGAATAAAGCGCCGTGCCGAAAAAGTGGCGATAGTGCTGCAGGGTGATCGGAGCGCCGACGGTTCCTGCCGGAGATTGCGTCAGAAAGCTATAGCTAACGAGGCCGAGTGCGGGGAGGGCGAAGAACACCGCAAGAAACGCCAGCGAGGGCAGCAAGAGTGCTGCCGGGACCAGCTGTCTAAGCGTCGGACGCCACCGCTCGGGGCGCGAGCGATAGGCGGACGTGGTTTCGACGATTGCTGCGGCCATGAACGGAACGGCGCTCCTGTGAAGTCAGAGCGGCGTCCTCCCTGGGACAACCATCGTCAAATTTCGTGCCAGCGGAGTTCATAGCGGGCCATCGCTAACGCGCGGTGTTTGCCGGAACTGCCGCGCCGCGCCTTAAACTTACGCCGGCGCCACCGGCCCGCGGGGATCGGGGACGGCCGCGGCCTTTTCCTGCCAATCTTTCGACCACGGCGTCAGCGGCCGCGGTAGAGCCACACCATCGAGCAAAATCTCGTCGACATGCTCGTTGAAGAAACACAGGTAACCCTTGATCTTCGGGCATTCGGGGATCGGTTCGGGGTAGCTCCAAACGATGTCGGAGAATATCCGGTCGGCGATTTTGACCGAGTAGTAGCGCGCGCTGCCCTTGTAGGGGCACGCGGTGATCTTCTCGCTGGGCACGAGCAGGTCCATGCGGACATCATCGGGCGGGATGTAGTAGCGGGTTGGTAGCCGAGTTTCGTAAAGAAACCGCGCCCGCTTGGTGTCGGCAACCGTCACGCCGCCGACAATCACTTGCACTGGTCGCGACGAGTTGACGACATCGACCCGTTTATAGGGGTCGCGCGCGTGGACGAAGATCTCGTCATCCTCCTCGAACCAGTGGTCGACCCGGTCCCAGTAGAACGCGACATAGTCCTTGATCGCGGCGACCTCGTCATAGGGTTCGGGATAGCCCCAGACCGCGTTCTCGGAGAGTCGGTCGCCGGCCGCGATGCTCCAATAGGAGGCAGTGCCCTTATACGGGCAGTAGGTGTGGTGCTCGGTCGCCCGCAGCAAATCCATTCGTACATCGGCGCGCGGAAAATAGTAGATCGGCAGGTGGCGGGCCTCGAACAGGAGGTGCGCCGCGGTGCTGTCGGCCACCCATTCGCCGTTGAATTTCACCCGCACCCGCCGCGGCGAGCGCTCGAAGGTAATCCGGTAATCGGGATTGGTCTTGAAGCCGGGCGCCGGAGTCTGTGTCATAGTCGAGCCTCCCGCTGGTGGCGGCGAGGATCATACGGAAATCGCTGTGGGGTGTGCGGATGAAATCGGCAACTCCTAGCCAGGGCGTCGGCGCATCGCTGTTGCGCAAAGAAGATGCGCGGCACCTGCGCGGCCGCGGACAATTCGTCTCCGACATCCGCATGCCCGGGCTCGCCGAAGTCCTGTTTCTGCGCAGCCCGCACGCCCACGCGCGGCTTCGCCGGGTCGCCGTGCCACCCGAGGCGCGCGGCCGGGTGTTCACCGCGGCGGACTTGCCGCGGATGCAGCCGATCCGCGTCGTCACCCAGGCAACCGGCGCGAAGTCGCCAGCGTGGCCGCCGCTCGCTACCGACAAGGTGCGCTATGTCGGCGAGGCGATCGCCGCCTGCGTCGCCCCGACCCGCGCCGAGGCGGAAGACGTCGCCGCCAACATTGCTATCGATTTCGAGACGCTCGACGCGGTGATCGACGCGCCGGCGGCGCTCAAGTCCGGCAGCGCGCTGGTCCACGAACATTGGGGCGACAATCTCTATATCGAGCGCACCGTCGAGGGCGGCGATATCGAGGCGGCGGCGCGCGAAGCCGCGATCACGATCACCCGCGAATACCGGATGAACCGGCAATCGGGGTCGCCGCTCGAAGGCCGCGCGGTGCTCGCCTATCGCGACTATCGGCTCGACGAGGTGGTGATCTATGCCTCGACCCAGACGCCGCATACGGTGCGGGTGGCGATCGCCGAGACGCTCGGAATCGAGGAGCGCCGGCTGCGCGTCGTCGCGCCCGATGTTGGTGGCGGGTTCGGGCCGAAGGCGAGGCTCTACCCGGAAGAAATCATCCTCGCAGCGCTGGCGCTCGAACTCAACCACCCGATACGTTGGGTCGAGGATCGCAACGAGCACCTGCTGACCGGGGCGCATTGCCGCGACCATCACTACAAGCTGACCGCCTATGCCGACCGGGACGGGCGGATACTCGGTATCGACACCGATATCGTCGTCGATGCCGGCGCTTACGGGCTGTGGCCGCAAGGGCCGTATCAGGAAGCCAACATCGCGGCGCGCACCCTGCCCGGCCCTTACACGATCGCCAATTACCGCGCGCGCACCTTCACCGTCGCGATCAACAAGGCGCCGCTCGGCCCCTATCGCGGAGTCGGCCGGCCCGGCGCGTGCTTCGCCGTCGAGCGCACCATCGACGAGGTCGCGCGGGCGCTCGGCCGCGATCCGGTCGATGTACGCATAGCCAACATGATCCCGCCGGGAGAGATGCCGTTCGCCTCGGTTACCGGCATGCATTACGACACCGGCGACTATGCCGAGAGCGTGCGGCTCTGTACCGAGCTGCTTGAGATCGCGCATGTCCGCGAGCGCCAGCGGCGCGGCGAGCCCGACGGCAGGCTGATCGGCATCGGCTTCGCCAGCTTCACCGAGCAGACCGCGCATGGCGCCGCGGAATTCGCCTCGCGCGGCGCCTCGATCATTCCCGGATTCGAGAGCTGCACCGCGCGCATATTGACCGACGGCAGCATGGTGCTGATGGTCGGCATCCAGTCGCACGGGCAGGGTCTCGAAACAACGCTGTCGCAGATTGCACATCATGAACTCGGCATCGACCCGGCGCGCATCTCCGTCCGGCATGGCGATACCGAAAGCACCGCGTTCGGGTTCGGCACCTTCGCCTCGCGCAGCATGGTCATGTCGGGTGGCGCGGTGGCGCGCGCCAGCCGGATGCTGCGCGACAAGCTAATCCGCATCGGCGCGCACCTCTTGCAGTGCGAGCCCGGTGAGGCGCGCTGCTCCGATGGGCTGGTGTTGGGCCCGCGCGGCTCGGTAACGATCGCCGAGATCGCCAAAGTCGCGCATCTGCGCATGGATGGGCTGCCCGCCGGTGTCGAGCCGCTGCTGGAGGCGGTCGCCACTTACGAACCGGCGATCAGCACCGGCGTATTCTCCTATGCGACCCACGGCGCCGTTGTAGCGGTCGATCCGGAAACCGGCTTTGTCGAGTTGCTTGACTTCGCTGTCGCCGAGGATTGCGGGACGATGGTCAACCCGATGATCGTCGAAGGCCAGATCGCGGCGGCGTGGCGCAGGGGATTGGAACAGCGCTATTCGAGGAGATTCCATACGACGCGCATGGGCAGCCGCTCGCCGCGACGTTACTCGACTACCACCTCCCCGGCGCGTTCGAGCTGCCACCGATCAAAATCGGGCATCTGCACAATCCAGCCACCGCGACCGAATACGGCATGAAAGGCATGGGCGAAGGTGGGGCGGTAGCGCCACCGGCGGCGATCACCAATGCGGTGCGTGACGCGCTCGCTTCGCTCGGCGCCGAAGTCAACGAAACACCGCTGACGCCCGAGCGAATATTCACAGCGATAAGACAGGCTCCCTAGCGCTTGGCCCGCTCAGTGCTGGGCCCTTCAGGCCTTCAAGTGACATTAGGCCGGCGATCTCGGAATGGCGTCGCCTTTTCGAACGCGTCGGCGATGCGCAACACGGTTGCCTCCTGGAAGGGCTTGCCAACTACCTGGATCGCGACCGGAAGTCCGCCGGCACCAAATCCCGAACAGATCGACATCGCCGGATAGCCGGCGACGTTGAACGGCATCATAAAGCTTGGCTGCTGGAACAGATCCCATTTCGGCACGGCATCGATCTTCGGCGCCTCGCCCGGCAGGACTGCGGTCAGCACGACATCGAGTTCGGCCATCGCCGCCTTCAATTCGGCGCGCAACTCGCGCCGCCGCCGCACCGCCTGGAGGTAATCGACACCGGAGATGAAGGCACTCAGCATCAGCCGGCTGCGCATGCGTTCTCCGAACTCGGCAAGCCGTGTGCGCGCCCATTCCTCGTAGGCGGCGGCGCGCTCGACGATCGAGATCAGCGAGCCGCAAGCGACCCAATCCTGAAGAGGCGACAGCTGCACCTCGCGGATTTCGGCACCCAGCTCACGGAAGGTGGCGATCGCCGCAGTGATGCCGTGCTGGGTGCCCGTGCTGACCTTGTGATCGGTTTCATGGAAATGATGGATCACCCCAATCTTGAGCCCTTTAATCCCGCTGCCGAGCGCGGCGGAATAGTCAGGAACGGGCCGACTAGCGCTGGCTGGATCGCGCGGGTCGTGGCCGGCAAGCGTCTGCAGCATGATCGCGCAATCCTCGGCATTCCACGCCATCGGACCGATGTGATCGAGGCTGAACGCAGCCGGTGCGACACCGGCGCGGCTGACCAAGCCGTAGGTCGGCTTGAGCCCGGCAATGCCGCACAGCGCCGCCGGCCCGCGGATCGAACCGCCCGTATCGGTGCCGATGCCGCACAGGATCATGCCCGAAGCGACCGCCGCTCCGGTGCCGCTGCTGCTGCCGGCAGTAAAATGCTCGGTGTTCCAGGGGTTGCGTGCCGGCGGCCACGGCAGGTCGAAGGAGGGGCCGCCATCGGCGAATTCGTGCGTCGTCAATTTGCCGATCAGTACCGTGCCCGCAGCGGCGAGCTTCTCCGCGCAAGTGGCGTCGCTGTCGGGGACATTGTCCTGCAGCAGTTTCGACTGGCAGGTCGTCGGAATACCTTTGGTATCGACGATATCCTTGAGACCAATCGGGATGCCGTGCAATGGCCCGGAGGGGCCGTTCGCCATGATTGCCGCCTCGGCTGCACGTGCCTCGGCCAGGGCGCGCTCTTCGGTGAGATGAATGAAGGCATGCAACCGGCTATCGAAGGCTTCCACGCGTTCGAGGCATGCCTGGGTCAGTTCGACAGGCGACAACTGCTTCGCCGCGATCTGCTTCGCGGCCTGGGCGATTGTCGGGATGGGCGCGCTCATTACAGATCCTCATCGGCAAAGCCATAGGTGAGCGCCGGTTCGGCCATGCGTCCGCGCGGCTTGCGCACGCGTTCGGCCATCGCCGCGATCCCGTCGCAGACTGTCTTCAACTCGGCCTTTTCGGCGTCGGTCAGGGTGAGCCCGGCACGGGCAATCAAATAATCGAAGGCCTCCTCTGTGATCCGGATCGGCATGAGACCACCTCCTCGCTGGGCATCGACCGGAACGCTCGCGCGGCTTGGGGACAAAAGCAACTCCCGAGCGCAATCGTGGTGCTGCCCTGACATTCATCGACGGCCGCCCGGAGGCCCGACGGTCGTCAGTTTAATCGATCTAATAAGGCCCTGAGATCGGTCCAGCACGCGCCGGGTTAGGTCGTCCGCTGGATTTCCGATAACTGGCCGCGCTGTTGGCGAACCGTTGGTCAGCGAGGCACTACCGCCTAACCACCCCGCGGGTGCAGATCTACGGCGCCGCCCCTAGCTCTCACCGCTAATCGTATGAGGGTTCCTACGCGCGTTTGATCGCCCTAATAATCGCGATGAGGATGATTGCGCCTATCACTGCGGCGATGATTGATCCAACCAGGCCGCCCGCGGCGATGCCGAGTATGCCGAACAGCCACCCGCCGATCAGCGAGCCGATAACGCCGACAATGATGTCGCCAACAAGGCCGAAGCCGCCTCCCTTCATAATCTGCCCGGCGAGCCAGCCGGCGACCGCACCGATCACCAAGAAGATGATAAGACCCGTAAGCGTCATGCTGCGTCCTCCGAAAGCGCTCCGAACGGTCCCTTTATTTTCATCGATAGTGGCATGCACCCGTGGCGCCGTCTATCGGTGGTAGCGCGGGCCTGCGGCCGCTCTCGAGAGGCGCTTCGGATCAGGCCTTATCAAGCCAAAACGTGTCCTCGCGGACGACGTCGTAGATACCGAAATAGTCCGCCGGATTGTGGCCTTTGACGTAGTCGCGATAGACGTCGTTGATCCGTTCCCAGGCGACCGGCAGCACTGGTATTTCCTGCTCCATGATCGCCTCGGTCTGGTGCACCAGGGCGAGGCGCTTCGCCGGATCGACCTCGCGGTCGATCTGATCGAGCAGCCCGTCGAATTCCTTGTTGTCCCAGAACGAATAGTTCTGCGGCCCACCGGTGCGATACCAAGCGTTGAAGTAGTCCGACGGATCGAGGAGAGTCGAGACGATGGCGCCGATCGCCAAGTCGAAATGTCCGCTGGCCGTGTCGTCAAACCACACCGACTCGACGACTGTGCGCAGGTTGCATTTGACGCCGAGGCCTTCCTGCAGCATCGCCTGGATCGCTTGCGACCATAATTTGAAGCTCGCGACGTCCCGGACCAGGAAATCGAGCGGTTCGGGCAGGCCGTCCTTGTAGCCAGCGACGGCCAGCAGGGCCTTGGCCTCCTTGATCGCCGGGCCGATGTCCTCCTGGTAGCCAATCCGCTTCGACAATTCGTCGGGCGGAGTGGCGAACTCGGAGAATGGGTAGATGAACCCACCCACCCGCATCGGCGTCACGTCCTTGACGACATCGATCAAGGCTGGCCGGTCGAACGCCAGATGCAGCGCGCGGCGGACTCGCGGGTCGTCGAGCGGCTTTTTCTTATGGTTGAGCCAAACCCCCTGGATGACGCTCTGATTGAACTGCGCCGTCTTGAGGCCGGGCGTCTCCTTTGCTTTGCGTACGGTCACCGGATCGGTGATGCGGATGTAGTCGGTGCGGCCGGACAGGATCGACGAGCCGAGCTCGGTTGAGAACGGCAGCGCATGGTAGAACTCGATGCCGTCGAGATAGGGCAGCGGGTTGTTCCAGTAATCCCGGTTCTTCTCCATCACCCAGACTTCGTTCTCGACGCGCTTCACGCTCTTGAACGGTCCGGTGCCGGGATAAATCTCGACCTTGCGCAGATTGTAGTTGTTGTCCTCCAGCGTCTTCTTGCGGACGACGACGTTCCATCCGCTGGCGATCGCCGACATGATGAAGTTTGGCGGCCGTGCCTCGGAGAGCTTGAACTGCACCGTATACTTGTCGGGGGCGGTGATCTCGCCGACGGCCTTGAACAGGACGCTGCGCGGGATGCTGATGCCCTGCGGCGGCTTCGAGATGCGGTCGAACGTCGCCTTCACATCGTCCGACGTAAGTTCCGCGCCGTCGTGAAACAGCACGCCCTTGCGGAGCATGAAGGTGTAGGTCTTACCGTCTTGGGCAATGTCCCAGCTATGCGCCAGGTCGGGAATGATGGTCTTGCCGCTATCGCGCGGGTCGCGGCGGACCAGATTGTCGAACTGCACCGCCTGCGAGGCGAGATTGTTGATCGTTCCCGATTGGTGAACATCGAAATGGGGCGGGCGCATGGTGATGCCATAGCGCAGCACGCCGCCCGACTTGGGATTGGGCTCGGGCGCGGCGAGTTTGAATTTCGAGCCATCGAACTGCAATGGCACCTCGGCCATCGCCCAATCCGGCCGCAGTCCATAGACCGCCGCCAACACCGCGGCACCGCCCTTGAGAAAATTCCGCCGATTCCAGTTCAGCCGCGACGAATTCGACTCACCCATCAAAGTTCCTCCCCGCTTCGCCCTTTTCCGGATTGATCGCGACATGCTCTAATCGCGGCGGCGATCTCTTGGATCAATCGACAAGTAGCACGGCCAAATGATCGGAGTCACTCTTGAGTCAGGGAGTTGCGCCCAACGAAGGGGCGGCTGAAATAGCGGCACATCACGGCCAGAACGTTCTTGAGATCATTGATCTCCGCACGCATTTTTTCACGCAAGTCGGGGTGGTCCGCGCGGTAGACGGCGTGTCCTACTCCGTGCGCGCCGGTGAAACCCTAGGTGTCGTCGGCGAGAGCGGCTGCGGCAAGAGCGTCACCGCGCTCTCGGTGTTGCGTCTCGTTGCCAGCCCGCCCGGACGTATCGTCGGCGGTGCGATCCGCTTTGGCGGTAGCAACCTGCTCGATCTCAGTGAAAGCGAGATGGAGGCGATCCGCGGCAACGAGATTTCGATGATCTTTCAGGAGCCGATGACCTCGCTGAACCCGCTGATGACGGTCGGGCACCAGATCGGCGAGGCGATCGCGCTGCACCAGGGGCTGTCAGCCAACGATGCGATGGACAGGGCGGTCGAGATGCTGCGGCGGGTGTCGATCCCTGAGCCAGAGCGCCGCGTCCACGCCTATCCGCACCAGCTTTCGGGCGGCATGCGCCAGCGGGTGATGATCGCGATGGCGCTGTCGTGCAATCCCAAGGTGCTGATCGCCGACGAGCCGACGACCGCGCTCGACGTGACGATCCAGGCGCAGATCCTCGAATTGATGCGCGAACTGCAAGAAACCTTCGGCACCGCGATCATGCTGATCACCCACGACATGGGGGTCGTCGCCGAGAACGCCGACCGGGTTGTGGTGATGTATGCCGGCCGCAAAGTCGAGGAGGCCGATGCCAAGACATTGTTCGAGGCCCCCGGCCACCCCTATACGCGCGGTCTCCTCGGCTCGATCCCCAAGCTCGACGTCGCGGCGCGGCTCGACGCACATCGCAACCGGCTTACCGAGATCAAGGGAATGGTGCCATCGCTTCACAACCTGCCCAAAGGGTGCACCTTTGCGCCGCGCTGTGAATTCGCCACCGGCCAGTGCCACGCCGCCTATCCGCCGCTGGTGCAGTATCGGCCGGGCCACACGATCGCCTGCTGGCATGCCGAGCGCCTGCTCGCGGTGCCGTTGTGACCGGCCCAGCCGCCACCGCCACGCCGGGCAACGGTGTCCAGCCGCTTGTCGAGGTGCGCGATCTCAAGAAGCATTTTCCGATCTTGAAGGGCGTCTTCGCCCGGCCCGCCGGCATGGTCTACGCGGTCGATGGCGTATCGTTCCATATCGATCCAGGCGAGACACTAGGGCTGGTTGGCGAGAGCGGTTGCGGCAAATCCACCGTGGGCCGCACTTTGTTGAAGTTGCTGGAGCCGACTGCCGGGCAGATTATCATTCGTGGCGAAGACATCACCGGCCACGACCAGGGGCAGATGCTGCCCTATCGCCGGCAGATGCAGATGATCTATCAGGATCCCTACGCCTCGCTCAATCCGCGCATGTCGGCAGGTGAAATCGTCGGCGAGCCCTTTGCCATCCACCGCATCGCCGATGGCGCCGAGCGCCGCGACCGGGTTGCCGCGCTGTTCGAGCGGGTCGGCCTAAGACCAGAGCTGATGAACGCCTATCCGCACGAGTTTTCCGGCGGGCAGCGCCAACGCATCGGCATCGCTCGAGCCCTGGCGCTGAACCCCGAGCTGGTCGTCGGCGACGAGCCGGTCTCGGCGCTCGACGTGTCGATCCAGGCGCAGATCATCAATCTGCTGATGGATCTGCAGGATGAGTTCAAGCTGTCCTACCTGTTTGTCGCCCACGATCTCGCCGTGGTTGAGCACCTCTCGCACCGGGTCGCGGTAATGTACCTCGGCCGCATCGTCGAGCTGACCGACAAGACCAGCCTGTTCGACATGCCGCTGCACCCCTACACCGAGGCGCTCCTCTCGGCGGTGCCGATCCCGAAATACTCGGCGCGCAGCCGTGAGCGGGTGATCCTCAGAGGCGACGTGCCGAGCCCGATCAACCCGCCCGCCGGCTGCCATTTCCACGAGCGTTGCCCCTACGCGCATGCACGCTGTCGCGAGGAAGCGCCGGCGCTGCGCGAGGTGGTGCCGGGGCACTTCGCCGCGTGCCACCTGCACGATTCCGGCGTCAAATTTCCGCTGGAGAAGCCGGCGGCAGCTAACGGTGCCTAAACTGCCCCTCGGAGCCGTGGATCGAGGATGTCGCGGATGCCGTCGCCGAGAAGGTTGAAGGCGAGCACGGTCACGGTGATCGCCCCGCCCGGAAACAGCACCAGCCACCAGGGTGGGATAAGCCCCGCGTTCAGCGAGTCGGCGAGCATGTTGCCCCAGGTCGGGGTCGGCGGCGGGATACCGACGCCGAGAAAGCCAAGTGCCGCCTCGATGACGATCGCCACCCCAAGATGGGTCGTCGCCAGAATCAGATAGGGGGCGATGCATTGCGGGAGGATGTGACGCGCCATGACCCGCAATTTCGAAGCGCCGACGCCGCGAGCCGCCTCGACATACGACATTTCCTTGAGCGACAGCACGACCGCACGGATCACCCGCCCGCCAAACGGAATCCGGGTGATGGAAATAGCGACGATAACCGTCCCGAACCCGGCGCCGAGCGCCATCGCGATCGCCATCGCCAGGATCAGGTCGGGAAAGGATTGGAGAAACTCGATGATGCGTTGACTGAGCAGGTCGAAGCGGCCGCCGAGAAAGCCGCTCGCCAACCCCCACAACGCGCCCAGGGTGGTGCCGAACAGCACGGCTCCGATCGCCACGGTCAACGATGCACGGCTGCCGTAGATGACTCGGCTGAGCACGTCGCGGCCGATTTGGTCGGTACCGAAGACATGCCGCTCGGTAGGCGGCCTGGTCATCGCCCGGAAATCGGATTTGAGCGGCTCGTAGGGCGCCAACACCGGGGCGGCGACGGCCATAAACACAATCAGCGCGGCGATGCAGCCCCAGAACGCCGACATCGGCGAGCGCCGAGCAAACAGCCGGAGGCCGCGCGCCACGCGTCGCAACCCGGCTGGGTTGGGCGTGGCAGCGACCGGCAGCGCAATCTGGGTTTCGGGTTCTGCCACTGTCATTGGTAGCGGATCCTCGGGTCGAGCCAAGCGATCGTCAGATCGATGGCGATGTTCAGCAGCACGAAAATGATCGAATAGAGGAACACCAAGTTCTGCATGACGAAAACGTCACGCTCATAGACCGCGATGAACATCGAATAGCCGAGCCCCGGCGTGCCGAAGGCGCGCTCGACCGGTATCGAACCGGCTAGGACGAAGCCGAGGAGAATCCCTGATAGGGTAATAACCGGCAGCAGCGCGTTCGGCAGAGCGTGCCGGCTGATCACCGGGCGCCGGGAAAGACCTTTGGCGCGGGCGGTGCGGACGTAATCCTCGCGGATCACTTCGAGCAGACTGGAGCGTGCCATCCTCGCGATATAGGCGGCCTGACCGAGCCCGAGCACGACCGCCGGGCCGACGACGATCTGCAGATTGGCGACTGGATCGTCAAACAGCGAAGCGCCGGCCAGCGGCGCGCGGTAGCCAAACACGAACAAGAGGCCGAGCACGATCAGCATCCCCAGCCAAAACCCCGGTATCGCGAGGAACAAGATGCTGAGAAATCGGGAGACATTGTCGCCGATGCTATTCGGTTTGAGAGCGCTGATGATCGCCACCGGCACTCCGACGATCCACGACAGAACCACCGATAGAAACGCGATTTCGGCGGTCAGCGGACCGCGGCGGGCGATCATGTCGCCGACGCTTTCGGCGCGGAAAAACGAATGCCCGAGATTGCCGCTGGCGATGTCCCGCAGCCAGTGCAGGTATTGCACGATCAGCGGATCACTCAACCCGAGCTGAGCCATGTAATTCGCGCGCTCCACGTCGGTCAGCTTGGTGAATCCCTCCATCCCGAAGATCGCCACCAGCGGGTCGCCGGGCAGGATGCGCAGGATCACGAAGACCAAAACCGACACGACGAAAACCGTCACCAACCCGAAAGCCAACCGACGCACGATATAGCTGTACATGGCGCAGATACTGGGTTGGGACCACAGGGTTGGGGGTTTTGATACCTATAGGAGATCGCGCTCTCCGCCTAGCGGAGATATTTGCCGATTGCGGTAGGGCCCAAAGCAGAAGCTGACGGCGTGCCCTGCGTCACAATTCCGTCATACCACCTTAACCGTCGAGTCTCCGTTGGGCTGTTAAGAACTGGCAGACGAGTTCCCGCCGATCCCCTTTGCTACGCGCCGGTTCTGGCGATGCGCACCTTCCGGCGGGGGTCGATTGAATTGAGCGCAGGGTTTCGGAATGCTCGAGATCAACGGCTTGTCGCGCAGCTTCGGGACAAAAACCGCGCTCGCCGGCGTGTCGTTGCAGATCGACAAGGGTAGTTTCGTCGGCGTCATCGGTCGGTCGGGCGCGGGCAAGTCGACCCTGCTGCGGCTGATCAACCGACTGGTCGAACCCAGCGCCGGCCGGATTGTCTTCGACGGCGTCGACGTCACCGCATTGCGCGGCCGCCCGAGTCATCGTCATCTCGCCGAAATTAAATGGCTGACCAGTACCGCCGATCCGTCCGCGCAGCATGACGAGACCGGTTTCGCTCCGCCGCAGCACTCGATAAGCAGGCTTGTCGACGAGCCCACCCCAGGCAACTTCCAATTCGGCAAGCGACGCTTTGGCAAGGACTGCCAACCACTGCTGTCGCGCGTCGCGACCGGTAGCGGCCCCTTCGGTGATAGCCTTCGGCTCCATGATCGTAACGGAGTAAAGCGGCCTATCGTGACGCTCTGGTGACCGAACGGTTACAAATCGGCGACCATGATCCGGACAGCGCAAAAGCGCATGTCGAACGGCGCAGTTTCGGCTCAAAAAAGCGCTTTCTGAGGTCGCCAAGCCAGAAAAGGCCGTAGTACTCGATGGCCGCTTGCGGTGGAACCCGGCGATTTGAGCATGATCCTGCGAATAGCCGCTGTCGGGCGCTGCCTCCCCATCGGCGCGCGTATCGGCCAGGGTCAAGGACGCCTTTCCAACAGATCACCACGCCGAACGTCAGCTCCGGGCTACCCAAAGCGTCTCTAAACGCCGCCCAAACCCTTTGGAGCGTTACCTTAGCCCCTCAGATGCGGCATCACCTCCGCCGCAAACAAGTCCATGTTCCGCCGCGTCAGTTCGTCGGAGAGGATGCCGAACTGGAGCAGCGCCACGAGAATGCCGAAGCCGGTACGCTCGCGCATGCGCTCGATGCCCGCCAGCACCGTCTTGGGGCTGCCGATGAGGGCGGTGCCGCTGTCGATGAGGCCCGCGGCGGTCATCTTGCCACCGCCGCCCAGCGCGCGGCGCATATTGATAAAATTCTTCATCGAGCTCATCGAGGTGTAGCCCGGCGGCATCAGCATCTCGAAGCTTTGGCGCAAAAAATCGTTGAACAGCGTCTCGACCGCGCGACCAGCTTCCCTAACCGCGCGCTCGTCAGTCTCGGCGACGTAGATCGGACAAGCCCAGCCGAGCTGTTCCGGCGCCGCCTCATAGCCGTATTGCCGCGCCCTTTCGCGATAGGTGTCGTGGTAGCGCGCGACGAGGTCGGCCGACGAGAACGTCACCAGGAACGGATATTTGCGCTTGGGATCGGAGGCCCAGGCCACGGTCTCGCTCGACCCTTGCGAGGGGATCCACACCGGCGGATGCGGGGTCTGGTAGGGCCGCGGCCAGAGATTGACGTATTGCAGGCTGAAATGGTCGCCGTCGAAGGCGAACGGGCCGGGTTCGGTCCAGGCTCGGATGATCAGGTCGTGCGCCTCATGGAAACGCTCGTGCGAGAAATAGGGGTTGGTGCCGGACGAATGATATTCCGAGCCGATGCCCCGCACGAAGCCAGCGATGATCCGGCCCTTCGACAAATTGTCGAGCATCGCGAATTCTTCGGCGATGTAGATAGGGTTGTTCACCAGAGGCAGGGCGCGGCCAAGGATCGCGATCTGCACAGTCTTCGTGCGCTGGATCAGCGCGCTGGCGATCAAATTGGGCGCCGGCATCAGGCCGTAGGCTGTCTGGTGGTGCTCGTTGACGCCGATCGCGTCGAAGCCGAGCTCCTCGGCATAAACGAGGGCGTCGATGTGGCGGGCGTATTCCTCGGCGCCCTTGATCGGATCATAGAGCCGGTTCGGCAGCACCACCCAGGCCGAGCGGTGCTTCGCCGCCTCGTCCAGGTCGAGCGGCCGGTACGGCATCAAATGGAAGGAGACGAGCTTCATGACCGGACTCCCTCCAGAAACTCGTAAACATGGCGCGCGACGAGCGCGGCGTGCTCGACATGGGGGAGATGCCCGCACCGCTCCACCATGACGAGCCGGGCATCCGGCAGGCGCTCTTGCCACAGGGCCGCGTTCGCCGGTGGCATGATCTTGTCGTCGTCGCCCCAGACGACAAGCGTCGGCAATTTAATGCGATGCAGCCACTTCTCGAGATCGGGGTTGAACCAGCGCGGCTGCCAGCCGAGCTTCGCCACCGTGAAACGGTTGCGCAGCATCACATCCATCTGCTCTTCGCTTGGCGTTAGCGCCAGGATACGGTCGGCGAAGGCCTGGTCGTGGTAAAGGTTGCGCACGGCTTCTTCCGGTCCCCAGATGAAGTTGTCGCCGCACGGCACGCCCTTGACGCGGATGCCGGCCGGAGCGAGCTGGACAAGGCTCAGGAACCGCGAGCGGTCGCGGATCAGGATCTCGGCGGCGAGCCAGCCGCCGAGCGAATTGCCGATGAGGTGAATGCGATCAAAGCCCGCCTCCTCAATGAGGTCGAGATAGAACATCGCGAGGTCTGACATCGAGGTGATCCACGGTGGGTCGTCGGAGCCGCCGAAGCCGGGATGCTCGGGCACCAGGAGCTCGTAGCGGTCCGCAAGTGCATCGAAGAATGGCAGCCACTGCGGCACCCCGCCCGCGCCGTGCAGGAACAGCACAGTTGGGCCTCGCCCGGCACGACGCAGCTTTATGGTGACACCGCGTGCCTTGAGTTCGGTGAGCTGAGCCGGCATGTCGTCCGCTTCCTCTGCAAGCGGCACCGTCTCGGTGCCTTGTTGTTACCGTGCAAGCTTGAGGCGCTTAACGCCGGCGATCACTAGCCACCGATTTGAGCCACCTAAGGGTCGTATTTCGGCCGGCGCCGGCTTCGACAAAATCAACCGAGCACCCGATTGAGGAACGCGTCCATTCTCGCGGTCGCTACCTTCGATAGACCGCTCGGGAACAATGTGAACCCGTGCGGGCCGCCCGGATAGATCGCTAGCTCGGCCTCATTGCCCGCCGCGACCCAACGCGCGTGCATGAACAGCGTATCGTCGAGCAGCGCATCCTTGGTCCCGACAGAAAACAGGGCAGGGCACAGTCCTTTGAGATCGGCGTAGATCGGCGAGATGTCGGGTACGCGTCTCTCGGTGATCGTCGGCAGGAAGGCGTTGTAGAACTGCTGCATATCGATCGTCCGCAATATCAACCGAGTGTCGCCGAACTGGCGCTGGCTCGGCGTCATGCTGAGGTCGAACGCGCCGTAGACGATGTTGGCGCCGCGAAACCCGGTATAGCCGTGGCGGTCGCGCATCCGGAGGATCGTCACCGCAGTCAGATGCCCGCCCGCCGACTCGCCGCCGATCGTCAAGACATCGGTGCCGAATTCGCGTTTCCCATTCTGCACCAGCCAGGCCGCGGCGGCCTCACAATCGTCCGGACCCGCCGGGTAGGGATGTTCGGGCGCGAGCCGATATTCCGGGGCAACAACGGCTTGGCCCGTGTTGTCGGCGATGCGTTCCAGCATCGCATCCTGCATATCGGCACCGCCGAGAACCCAGCCGCCACCGTGGAGATGCAGATAAATCCCGCGCGGTTGCGCCGGTGCGATCATGCGCAACGGGATTTCGTTGCCGTCCTTGCCGGTGATCGTCAGCGTCCGCGCCCGATCCGACATCACCGGAGCGGGGAACGGTCCTTCACCGCGGCGGCGGGCGGCGCGAAACAGCGCAGGACCAGTGATCCACCACTCCGGCTGACCGGTCAGCAATTGGATCATCTGAGTATTCAGTTTGGCCGTTTCAGGGTCGATCGCCGCGTCAGCGAAGAGGGCGGGATCGAAAGGGCGAGAGTCGGTCATGGTGTTCCTCCTCGGCAGACGCGACTATCGTGCGAGACCGAGGCCAGAAAGGAAAGTTCAATGCCACGGCTCGCAGGCAAGATTGCCTTCATCACCGGCGGCGCTACCGGGATCGGCCGCGCCACCGCCATCCTGTTTGCGCGCGAGGGCGCCAGCGTGGCGATTGCCGATATCGATGTCGCGGCGGGCGAGGAAACTGCGCATCTCGCCGGCAACGGGGCAATCATGCTCCGCGCCGACGTCACCGACCCAGACAGCCTGCAAGCGGCGATCCGTGCCACCGTCGATAAGTTCGGTCGGCTCGACGTGCTCCACAACAATGCCGGTGGCTCGACCGCACAGGACGACACCGCGGTCAACGCACCGCTCGATGAGTTCTGGCGGGCGATCAAGTTAGACCTTTACGGTACTTTCCTCGGCTGCCGCTTTGGTATCCCGGAGCTGATCAAGGCCGGCGGCGGTTCGGTGATCAATATGAGCTCGAACGTCGCGCTGATGGGCGTTCCCGGCCGCGATTGCTACACCGCGGCGAAAGGCGGGATCGCGGCGATCACCCGCTCGCTCGCTGTCGCTTACGCGCCGCAAAAAGCCCGCGTCAACACAATCGCCCCGTCGGCGACAATGACCGATCGGGCCAGAAGGCTGGTCGCCGGCAATGCCGCGCTGACCCGGCTCGCCGACTCGCATCTGCTGGGGTTGATCGAGCCTGAGGACATAGCGAACACGGCGCTCTATCTCGCCAGTGGCGAATCCCGCATGGTCACCGGCCAGGTTCTGCCGGTCGACAGCGGCGTGACGATTTCCTGATTTGAGCCCGGAGGAACAACACCATGAGCAGCATCGTCCGCGCCATCAGTCCCGAGGTGCCGGAGCCACAACCGGGCACCTGGTCGAACTGTTTGGTGGTTGGCGACGTCGCCTATCTCGCGGGGATGACGGCGCGCGGAGATGGAGACGAGTACGCCCAGGCGAAGGCGATCTTCGCCAAGATCCGCCATCTGGTCGAGGCGGCCGGCGGTGGCATGGCCGACATCGTCAAAGTGACGATCTTCGTCACCAACATCAGCCAGCGCGAGAGGATCTGGCAGGCCCGGCGCGAGTTCTTCGCCGGTAATTTCCCCGCCTCGACGCTGGTGCAGGTCGTCGCCCTCGCCGACCCGTCGATCAAGGTCGAGATCGAGGCCGTGGCACATGTTGGGGCGAGCCAGCGCTGACCCGCATGCGCAGCGTCAACGTCCTCACCATTCAGCGCCTCAGCGCAGCCGACCGCGCGAGGATCGCAGCGATCGATCCGGCGATCCGATTGACCGATGCCGGGGGCTGGTTCGACGGTGAAATCCGCCAGACCTGGCCGGCCTACACCGGGACGCGCTATCTGCCGGCGGGTGCTGAGGGCTCCGGAAGCCGCGAGGAACGCGACCAGCTTCTCGCTGAGGCCGAGATCATTCTCGGCGGGTTCCCGTTTCCGCTCGATCTGCGTGCGCGATCGCCCAAGCTAAAATGGTTTCATCAGCGCCCGGCCGGCGCCAGCAACCTGCTGCGCGGCGACCTCTGGGGCAGCGACGTGACCGCGACGACGTCCCGCGGCGAGGCGAACCCGTTGCCAATCGCCGAATACGCCGTCGCTGCGATCCTTTATTTCGCCAAAGACTTCAATCGCGCGGCCTCCGAGCGCGACGCCGGGGCGTTCGACCATCGCGCTTATCGACCGCTACTCCTGAACGGCAAAACTGCGTGCGTCGTTGGCGCCGGGGGGATCGGCCGAGAGGTCGGCAGACTGTGCGCCGCGTTGGGAATGCGGGTCGTCGGCACGCGCCGCAACCCGGACCTCAAAGCGCCGCTGCCCGCCGGGTTTAGCGAGGTCGGCAGCGCCGGTGATCTCGACCGCTTCCTGCCGCAGAGCAATTTCGTCGTGATCTGCTGCCAGTGGACGCCGGAGACGACAAACCTATTCGCTTCGCGCCGGTTTGCAGCGATGAAGCCAGGCAGCGTGCTGATCAATGTCGCTCGCGGCGAGATTGTCGATGAGCAGGCGCTCGCCGATGCGTTGGAGCGCGATCACCTTCGCGGGGCGGCGCTCGATGTCTATGTCGGCGAGTTCGAGCACCCGCCGCCAACGCGGCTCTGGTTAAATCCACGGGTGCTAATCACGCCCCACACCTCCAGCATGAGCGATGCTGGACGCCATGGCGGCGTCGATCTGTTCTGCGAGAATCTGCGGGCCTATCTCGACGGTCGGCGGTTGCGCAACGTCATCGACTGGGAACGGGGTTACTGATTAGCCTCGCTACGCTGCTTTTCAAGGTCGCCGCTGACGCCTCAAATGGTCAAGCGAGAGCCGGCCAATGGTGGCACGGGTATTCCCGAGCCGGTCCGCCATGGTGCCTGGCACGTCGCGATAGTGCTGGAAATCTACGGGCCTAACCTACAAGCGCAACCCAAGTTTCTTGATCGCTGGCGCCAGCGGCCGGGCGGCCTCGTCATAATCCGGCCAGGCATCGATCTTTGCGCACAGCGCCGGAACGGTGCGCAGTGTAAACGCCTTGGGATCGAGCCCTTTACGAATCTTCAACCAGGGGAGCGGCATCGACACCGTCGCGCCGGGCCGGGCGCGCGGCGACAGCACGGCCACCGCGGTCGACAGGCGGTCGTTGCGCAGATAGTCGAGGAAGATGCGGCCGTCGCGCTGTTTCTTCGCCATGTTCAGCAGATAGAGGCGCGGCGAGTCCTTCTCCATCTGCGCGCAGACCGTGCGGGCGAAGGCCTTGGCCGCGTCCCAATCGGACCCGCCGCTCTTCGGAGGCTTTAACGGCACGACGACGTGCAGTCCCTTGCCGCCGGTGGTCTTGCAAAAGGCGGCAAGGCCGAGCTTCTCGATCCGCTCGCGGATCTCGTTGGCGGCGTCGACGACCGCGCCGAACCGGAGATCGGGCGCCGGGTCGAGGTCGAAGACCAGGCGGCCGGGCACATCGGGACGGCCTGGCGCGCAATTCCACGGATGCAGCTCGACCCCGGCGTCCTGCGCCACCGCGATCAGCCCCTCGGGCCGATCGATCTGCAGATAGGGCTGGCGGTCGCCCCGCACGGTGACCGCGGTCAAGAACTTGGAACTGCCGCGCGCGACATGACGCTGGAACCAGCTCTGGCCGGTGATGCCGTCCGGCGCGCGGATGATCGAGCACGGCCGGCCAGCGATATGCGGCAGGATGCGATCGGCCATCTCGGCGAAATAATCGGCAAGGTCGAGCTTGGTCACGGGCTTTCCGTCGCCGCCGTCCGGCCACAGCGCCTTGTCGGGGTGCGAGATCGCCACGCCCATGACCAGGGCGGGGCCGCCCTTGGTCGCGACCTTACCGGGTTTCGACGCCGCGACTGGCCTCGCTGCCGGAGCCGGCATCTCGGCCTCGACCTCCTCGGCGGGTTTGTCCATGCGCAGCCCCTTGAATGCCGCCTGCCGGACGTTGCCGTCGCCAGTCCACCCGGCGAATTCGATCTCGGCGACCAGTTCCGGTTTGAGCCAATGCACCCCTGGCTCACGGAGCGGCGCGTTGGCGCCGCCGAACGGGCTCTTGTCGGCCGCGGCAGCGTGGAGACGCGGCATCAGCGCCTCGACCTTCGCGGTGTCGAACCCCGTACCGACGCGGCCGATATAGACGAGATGGTCGCCGCGATGGACGCCCGCGAGCAGCGAGCGAAAGCGGCCGTTGGTCGTGGCCCATCCGCCGATAACCACCTCTTGGCCGGGCCGGCATTTCGACTTGGTCCAGGCGTCGCCGCGTCCCGACGCGTAGGCGGCGTCGAGCCGCTTGGAAACGATGCCCTCAAGGCCTGCTCGGCGCGCCGAGTCCAGCACCGCGCCGCCATCCGCCTCGAAATGCTCGACATAGCGCAGCCGCGATCCGCCGCGCTTGCCGCGAAACAGCTTGGCGAGGCGCGGCTTGCGCGCCGCCAGCGCCTCGTCGCGCAAATCCGCGCCATCGGCGTACAGCAGGTCGAAAGCGAAGAAAACCAGGTCGCCGGTCTTGTGTTCCGAGAGCGCGGCCTGAAGGGTCGAAAAATCGGGGATGCCGTTGTCGTCGAGCGCGACGACCTCGCCGTCGATCAGCGCGTCGGGCAGTTTCTCCGCCGCCGCGATAATCGCCGGGAACTTGTCGCTCCAATCGAGGCCTTTGCGGGTCCGTAGCGTCGCCTGACCACCGGCGACACGCAGCTGCATGCGATAGCCGTCGAACTTGATCTCGTGCGCCCAGCCGGCGCCGCTCGGCGGCCGCTCGACCACTCGGCAGAGCTGCGGCATCACGAGATCGGGCATCGGGCCCTTCGCCAAAATTCTGACCCGCGGCGGGGTGCTCGTCTGCTTCGAATGCCACACCGCGTCGGGCGCGACATTTGCCGCGCCGCCGAGCATGAAGGGTTTGGCGCCCTTGCCCTTTCCGGCGGCGATCGCCGCCATGGTGCGGCCGGACGCGATCGAGCGGTCCTCGGCGAGCACCGCATCGTTGTCCGCCTCATGCGCCGCGGCGTCGCGATGCTTGATGAGGAGCCAATTGCTTCGCTTGCTGCGGGTGCGGTCGTTCTTGATCCGGACCAGCACCCAGCCGCCATGCAGGCGCCCGCCCTCAAGCTTGAATTTCAATTCACCCTTGCCGAGCGCCTGCTGGGGCTCGAAGCCCTTTTCGGGCTCCCAATAGCCGCGATCCCATAGCTGCACGGTGCCGCCGCCATATTGCCCCTTGGGGATCGTGCCCTCGAAATCGCCATAGGCCAGCGGATGGTCTTCGACCTCGACCGCGAGACGCTTGTCGTGCGGGTCGAGCGACGGCCCTTTGGTCACCGCCCAGGATTTGAAGACGCCGTCGAACTCAAGGCGGAAATCGTAGTGCAGCCGGGTCGCGGCGTGCTTTTGGATCACATAGCGCAGGCGATTTGACGGCGCGACGGTGGAGGTGTCGGTCGGCTCCGCGGTCTTGGTGAAGTCCCGCTTGCTGCGGTAAGGCGCGAGTTTGCCGTCGCTCACGAGGCCTTCTTGCGCTCCTTCTGCGCCGCCGCTTTAGGTGCCGGGGACCGCGACTTGCCACGGGCGGGCGCTTCCTTCGCCGGCGCCTCTTCCTTCGCCCGGCCTTTGCCGCCGTCCATCGGCAGCAGCATCGCCGCCTGACGCCGGTCGGGAGCCTTGGCTTTGCCCTTGCGCGCCGGCTTGGCATCGGCACCGCGCGCCTCGCGGAGGCTGCGCATCAAAGCCTCGCGCAGATCGATGACTTGAGGCGCCTCGGCGCGCTGCTTGTGGGAGGGAGATTTGCCCTCCGCCTTGCTGTCGACCAGTTCGCGCAGCGCCTCCTGATAGCGGTCGCGAAACTCGTCCGGCTCGAACTCGCCGGCGGCGCGCTCGATGATCGTTTTGGCGACCGCGACCATGCCAGGATCGGCATGGCCCTCAGCCGCACCGAATTCCGGCTGCCGCACCTCGTCGGCGCTGCGCAGCGTGCGCATCAGCATGCCGCCGCCATGCGGCTCGACGAGCACCATCCGCTCACGGCTCGCCAGCACGATGCGGCCGATGCCGAGGCGGCCGGTCTCCTCCATCGCCTCGCCGATCACGCGGAAGGTCTCGATCGCGATCTTACCGTCCGGATAGACGTAATACGGCGTGTCGAGATAGAGCGGGTCGATGTCGTCGCGCTTGACGAAGCGGTCGAGGTCGATCGTCTGCGAGGACTCGATCTTGAGCGCCTGCAGCTCGTCGTCCGGAATGACCACGTATTGGTGCCGCTCGTATTCGTAGCCCTTGACCACGTCAGCGCGCTCGACCGGCTCGTCTGTCTCGGAGTCGACCAGCTGCTGCTTTACGCGATTGCCGGTTTCGGGGTTGAGCTGGTGCAGGCGGATGTTCCGCGCCTCGCTCGTCGCCGGGGTCAGATAGATCGGGCACGACACCAGCGAGAGACGCAAAAACCCGTTCCAAGTAGCGCGCGGCATCAGAGGCTACCTCCTGCTTTGTAAACGCCTAGGGTAGCGAATTGGCGCGAATCGCGCAAAACGCACGTCACGAACCGGCATTCGGCGCCGCGGCGAGGTTTAAGTTGGAAGGCGCGGAACGAGATTTTTGGGCACGCGTTTTTGTCGGTGAACCCGCTTCAGAGGAACCGATTTCGGATGGACCTAGCACAGAGGCTGCGCGATCTCGCCACCTGGTACCGCGAATTCGCCGAGCGCACCGAGAGCCCTGCGATCTGGGACGCGCGGCTGCGCACCGCCGAAGACCTCGAGAGGGAGGCCAGCGCGCTCGAGAGCCGGCATCTCACCCGATCGGAGCGCGAACGCGCGCACTGACCACAGGGCGGCCGGTGGCTCGGCCGTGACCGATTTGCCGATTTTCTCCCTTCGCCGCCCGGCGAGGGCCCCGGTTTTCCCACCCGGGCTTGACCCCCGGCGAGCGGCGCGCCTATATCCTCGGCAGCTCTGATCCCCGGTAGCTCAGTGGTAGAGCAAGCGGCTGTTAACCGCTGGGTCGCTGGTTCGAATCCGGCCCGGGGAGCCATTTTAAATCAAAGGGTAAGAGAACATCATCTAGCCCTTTGTTCTTGCCAGGTGGCGATGGGTACCACGGGGGTACCGACGATGCCGAGGCAGCGACTGACCGGGCGCCATAAAGCACCCCCGCGCCGGGTTGACTTGCACAGACAGGCGGCCTAACTACCGCGACGGAACGCCATCCGTGTCAGCACGGTGAGCGGGTCCGAAGAGAGAGGGTAACTCGAACCATGGAAAGCCACAGTCGACCTAGATGCAACGGACTAGTCCGTTGCCTGTCGACCGTGATGGCCATCGACTAACGGGTCACCGCCCTTAGCCGCGCCGTACGGTTTGCCGGGCGCGGAGAAAGGGTAAGTGACCTATGATCTTCCCGATTATCGAGAGCGCATGCGCTCTCGACGATGTTTATGCGGGCCCGACAGCTGAGCCGGGCGCCGTTCCGTTTAGCGCAGCCACAATCGATCTCACGGCCCTGTTTGGGCTCGACCGCCTGTCTTCCGATGCGCGGCTGGTTTGCCATTGGCATTGTCAGGCCGATGGCGGGCTCGCCTGTCATTGGGTGTTCCCCTGGGTTCATCCACCTGTCACGCAAGTCGCACATTTTCCGAGCGGAGCTACGTCGTCGACAAACGCTTCAGGCCCCCTTCATGCGCTATGAGCGAGCCGATCTGTGGACCGCACACGCTTGTCATCATTGACGCGGTGGCGATGATGGCGTTCGCCGCCGTCACCTTCGCCGGCCGTCCCGAGTTCCACCGGCTCATCACCGAGAGGAAACGATGTTCTCGCTGAAGGCGCGGCTCGCGCCGATTGCGCTGGCGGTGAACGGCCTGCTCTGCTGGCCAACCATCTGCGGCGCCCAAACGGTTGGGCCGACGGCGCAACCGCCGGGCATACCGGTCACCCTCGAAGAGGCGGGGCAGGTGGAGCCGGAAACCTGGGCCATTCACGCCCAGTCCACATTTACGGCGCAATACCACCCGGGCTTCACATCGGCGTTCCACGGACCCAACAGTCTAGAGGCTCATGAACAGGCGCGAGAGACCTTTGATGTGACCCTTTACGCCGGGGTCCGGCCCTGGCCGGGAGCGGAATTCTGGATCAATCCGGAGACCGACCAGGGGTTCGGGCTGAGCAACACCTTCGGTGTGGCGGGATATCTCAGCGGCGAGGCATACAAGGTTGGGAAGGCGGACCCTTACTTTCTCATTCAGCGAGCCTTTCTGCGCCAGACGGTCGACTTGGGGGGTGACACCGAAAAGCTCGACCCCGATCTGAACCAGCTTGGCGGCACACAGACCGCCAACCGCCTGGTGTTCACCATCGGCAAATACTCGATCGTCGATATCTTCGACACCAACAAATACGCGCACGACCCGCGTAACGACTTCCTCAACTGGTCGATCATCGACCAGGGCGCCTTCGACTACGCGGCAAATGCTTGGGGATACACCTACGGCGCCGCAGCGGAATGGTATCAGGATTGGTGGACCGCCAGGGCTGGCGTGTTCGATCTATCCACCGTGCCGAACGGCCTCAATCTTTCTCCGAACCTCCGGCAGGGACAATTCGTGGCGGAGCTTGAGGAGAGACATCGGCTGTGGGATCAACCCGGCAAGCTCAAGCTCCTGTATTGGCTGACGCGGGGCAACCTCGGAACCTATAGCGACGCGATCGCCTTGGCCCAGGCGACCGGTCAGACGCCGTCAACCGGCAACGTCCGCAGCTTCCGGACCAAAGGCGGCATCGGGCTCAACCTCGAACAGCAACTCATGACCGATCTTGGCTTCTTCGCTCGAGCCAGCATGTCGAACGGCTCAGTAGAGGAGGACGCTTTTACCGATATCAATCAATCGTTCTCCGCGGGTCTCTCGCTCGCCGGTTCGAGCTGGGGACGGCCGGACGACACGTTAGGATTGGCCGGCGCCGTCAATCGCATCTCCCACCAGGGAAAGCTCTATCTCGCCGCCGGCGGGCTAGGCGGGATTATCGGCGACGGCCAATTGCCGAATGCCGGGCCCGAGCAGATTATTGAAGTGAATTACAGCGTCCCCGTGTTCAGCTTCGCGCACGTCACCGCCGACTACCAATTCATCAACAACCCCGCCTACAACCGCGACCGCGGCGCTGTTTCGGTCATCGGTATCCGCACTCATATCCAGTTTTGAGCGGCTGAGGTCGCGCCGATGAGCCCTCGCGACATCGCCATCCGCCTCGGCACCGCCTTGCTCATCGGCGCCGTCGAGGTCGAAACCCACTACTCGGTCGAGTTGCGCTGCCAAGGCCGGGAGGAGGCGCATATCCGCGCGCTGCTTTCCAGGCCGCAGCAAGCGTTGGGTTGGGCCTACGCCGGCTGACCAGCGAAAACCTGGAAGATTCACCTCAGGCTGCAGTGAGCGCTCTGCTTGTCTCGCCGAGCCGCAACGATGCAGCCCTCGAACAGATCATCGGCCTGATCAGCCTTGAGCCCTATGTCACCGCTACTCATTGGCAAGCCGAGCAAGCGCCCGCGGAAGGTTGAGCAGACAGCAACCTTGCCGGGGTAACTGATTTGCATCAACGCTCAGGTCGGACAATCGCGTGTAGTGAAGGCACACCCGCAACAAACCGGGACGTCGCATGACGAACGCCGAACTCGATCACGCAGCCGGTCGGACCGCACACCCGCTTGCCGGGCGGATCGCGCGACACTGGAGCCGGTTCGCCTCCCGTGAAAAGCGGCTCTTGCGCTTTATCGGGCCGGGCTGGATCACCGGAGCCTCGGACGACGATCCGAGCGGCATCGCCACCTATTCGCAAGCGGGCGCCCAGTTCGGCTACGGCATGTGCTGGGTCATGCTGTTCACTTGGCCGCTGATGGCCGCTATTCAGGAGATCAGCGCCAGGATCGGTCGGGTTACCGGCGAAGGGATTGCCGGAAATCTACGCGCCCACTACCCGCCCTGGCTGTTGCGCAGCATCGTTGGTCTTCTCCTCGTCGCGAACATCCTCAATCTCGGTGCCGACCTTGGTGCGATGGGTGCCGCTACGCATCTACTCGTTGCAGGGTCCGCGCAGCTCTACGTGGTGGTTTTCGCGGCGGGCTGCGCTCTGTTGGAGATCTTCTCCCGCTACGAGCGCTATGCGTCGATCCTGAAGTGGACGTCGCTGGCTCTATTCGCCTATGTCGCGACCGCACTGGTGGTCCACGTCCCTTGGGGTCAGGTCGCGTTCGCCACCCTTGTCCCGAGCTTTAGCTGGCAGAAAGACTACATCGTCACGATTGTCGCGGTGCTCGGCACTACCATCACCCCCTACTGCTTCTTCTGGCAGTCCTCCGAAGAGGCGGAAGAAGAACGGATCAATCCCACCGCCCATTCTTTGCTTGCGGCGCCAAAGGAGGCTCCAAGCGAAATCTCGCGCATCCGGATCGACACTTGGGTCGGCATGGGCTTCTCGAACCTTATCAGCTGGTTCATCATCATCACGACCGCCGCGACCCTGAACGCCAGCGGCATCACCGATATTCAGACCTCAGCCCAAGCGGCGGAAGCCTTGCGGCCAATCGCCGGCGTATTCACCTTCGCCATTTTCGCCGCCGGGATCGTCGGGATTGGTCTGCTGGCGGTGCCGGTGCTGGCCGGATCGGCCGCCTATGCCCTTGGCGAGGCGCTGGGTTGGCCTACTGGGCTCGCCCGCCTGCCGCGGGATGCCAAGGCGTTCTACGGCACGATCGTGGTCGGCACGCTGATCGGCATTTTCATCAACTTCATCGATCTCGATCCGATCAAGGCACTGTTCTGGTGTGCGGTGGTCAACGGTGTCATCGCGGTACCGTTGATGATCATGATCATGATCATGGCTATGCAAAAGAAGGTGATGGGAGCGTTCACCCTGCCGCGTCCGCTCTGGGCGATGGGGTGGCTGTGTACCGCGGCGATGGCCGTCGCCGTGGTCATCATGTTTGTGACCTGGTGAGCCTTGAGGAAGATCGAGCGATGACCTTCAAAGACATTCTGGTCCACGTCGACGCGACACCGGCATCGCGGAGCCGCCTCCGACTGGCGCTAGCACTGGCGCGCCGCTTCGGCGCTCGCCTCTCCGGGCTGCACGTGATCCCCGAACCCAACGTTCCACCGTATTTCAAGCCGAGCGTCGTCGGGCGGATCGCCTCGATTTATGCGAAAAATGCCAAAGTAGCGGCTGATCTGGCGGAGGCCCTCTTCCTGGAAGAAACAAAAGGCTCGGATGCTGAAACGGCGTGGGAGTGCATCGCAGGCGATATGGACGAGATGATCGCCGAGCGCGCCCGTTTTGCCGATCTCCTCGTGCTCGGCCAATTCGACACCGAAAACCCACCGACAATTTCCGCGTTTTTGCTGCCGGCGAAGGTCGTTTTTGGTGCGGCAGCGCCGATCCTTGTCATACCCAATAGCGGCACTTTTAGCGACGCGGGCAAGGACGTGCTCGTTGCATGGGATGGCAGCCGTGAGGCCGCGCGCGCGATCCGAGACGCGATGCCACTCCTTCAGGCCGCGAAGCGAGTATCGGTGCTCGCGATTGATCCGCTTCGGCAAGGCCACATTCATGCGGGCGCTCACACGTCGGCGCTGGTCGCTCACCTGGGCCACCACGGCGTTTGGGCTGAGGAGACTGAGGTCTCCTCGGACAGAAAGGGTGTGACAACCGACCTTCTAGAGCGTGCCGGTTTGCTTGGGGCGGACCTGTTGGTGATGGGGGCCTATGGGCACTCGCGGATTTGGGAATTTGTCATGGGCGGCACGACGCAAGAGCTCCTTGAAAGAACGACGATCCCAGTGCTGATGTCTCGGTGAGGCCGCGAAAAAACCTTGTCGATCCCGGTCCGGATACCGCTTGTGCCCTTGCTCATATCGAGACTTGCCGGCCGATCTCGACGACTGCGTCAGGTGGCAGCCTAAAATAATCGGTCAGGTGGGCGGAGTTGCGCTGCATTGCGGCGAACACCGCTTCCACCCACCGCGGCAGCGCCTTGGTGCCATCCTCAGGCACGATGGTCTCATGCCCGACATAGTAGGTGACGTCCTCGAGGTCGATCGCGCATCCCATTTGATGCGCCTCGCGCAGCAACGCGGGGATGTCCGGGCGCTCCATGAAGCCGTAACGGACGGAAGCGCGCCAGAACTCTGGGGCAATCTCTTCGAAAGCAAGCCGTTGCGAAGGCGTGACCCATGGTATCGGTTCGATAGCGACGGTCAGAACAAAGAGGTGCTCGTGCAGCGCGCGGTTGTGCTTGAGGTGCCAGACCATGACCGGGGGCGCATCTCGCTGGGTCCGAGTGAGAAACACCGCGGTGCCGGGCACACGTGGAATGTGCCCCTCGGCGATCGTCGCCATGAAGGCCGCGATGGGTGTCACCTGCTCTTGTAGTCGATCGCTGACCGCTGTGGCTCCAAGGTGCCAGATCAGCATCACCCCATAGACGGCGGACGCGAGGACGAGCGGCACATATCCACCCTCTGCTACCTTCGCGAGGTTCGCCGCGAAGAAGCTCGCATCCACAATCATAAAAGCACCAGCAACCGCGCCGGCCGCCGCAATGCTCCACCGCCAGACCTCGCGCATGGCGATGAAGAGAAGCGCTGAAGTCATCAGCATGGTGGCCGAGACGGCGATCCCGTAGGCCGCGGCGAGGTTATCGGATTTGCCGAAACCGACCGTTAGCCCCAGGGTCACGAACATCAGCAGCCAATTGACGCTGCCGACGTAGATTTGGCCGTAACCGGTAGCCGAAGTCTGCCTGATTTGCAGACGCGGCAACCAACCCAGTTGGATCGCCTGCCGCGTCATCGAAAAGGCCCCAGTGATGATCGACTGGCTAGCGATAATCGTCGCCACTGTAGCGAGTAGGATCAGCGGCAGTAGTAGAAAGGATGGGCAGAGCCGGTAGAAGACGTTGTCCGAGACCGGCGCGCCATCCAGAACCAAGGCCGCTTGACCGGCGTAGTTCAATAGGAGACTGGGGAACACAATAGCTGACCAGGCAAGCCGGATCGGTCGGGCGCCAAAATGGCCCATATCGGCGTAAAGCGCCTCCGCTCCGGTGACGCACAGAAATACGGCACCGAGCACCAGAAAACCAGCCCTTCCACCGGAAAGGAGATAGCTGGCCCCGTATCGCGGATCGATCGCGACAAGTACCGAAGGGTGCTGGCCAATTCCCCAAATCCCGAGCAGCGCGATTGTTACAAACCAGAGCGCCATGATCGGACCAAACGCACGGCCAATACGGGCGGTGCCTTGCGGCTGTATCATGAATAACCCGATTAGGATCAGGACCGCAGCGGGAAGGACATAGGGCGCGAATACAGGGCTGATGATATTCAACCCCTCCAACGCCGAGAGTACCGAGATGGCCGGCGTGATCGCCCCGTCGCCATAGATCAGCGCGGCGCCGAAGAGGCCAACCGCGATAATTACGGGCCGCGCCGCTCGTTGCACCCCGAGCAAGGACAGGAGTGCGAGGATGCCACCTTCGCCGTCATTATCGACGCTCATCGCGACTGACACGTATTTGACCGTTGTGACGATGATCAGCGTCCAGACCACCAGCGAGAGCAAACCGAGCGTCGTGGAAGGGTCAGGCGTGCCGGCTGACAGGCCCAAAACCGTCTTGAACGTGTAAAGAGGGCTTGTCCCGATATCGCCGAACACAACGCCCAAGGCCGAAAGGCCCAGCGCGGGTAGGCTTCCAGAGATCGCCGGCCGCGCCATCGCGGCGCCAGCAGTATTCGACACGGAGTGTGGTCCCCTAACTGGGAATTTGATTTTACTCGACAATCCTCCTCGACGCCGAGCCGTCTGTCGCTGTCGAAAGCGTTGGTGCGGGCATAAAAGTCCCAAAAATGGCCCTAACGGGTCAGAAACGCGCACACTGCACCAGCGCTTTCGGTCCAGCTCTTTGTACCTGCAGTGCGAGGCTCGTAAACTTGTCCAAGGCGCGATATCCGCGGGCTTGTAGCAGCATCTCCACTTTGCAAAGGTGATCGGCGTCAACTCGTAATTGATCATTGGAGACGCGCCCTGGCCGAGGCTCAGGTTAATGCCCACCGCAACTGGGTTGTGGGCCACGGAAACGTGCGGCGCGCGACCGGCTGGCAAGGAGGCGGCTGCGCGTGCTTCGGAGCGGCGTCGGCGATACTTTGCGCGCTGTTGTTTGCCAATGCCCCGTGTGCCGAGGCCGCCTCCTTCGGATTGCCTGTTGAGCCCAAAATCGGCGTTCCGGCCCCGGAGGAAGCAACGCCAGTGGAACCGCTGCTTTCCCCAGGCGGGTTGCTGGACGCGTTCCACCGAGAGCGGGGGCATTGGAAGGATTTCGGGATAACGTTCTCGCTTCATGAGCGGAGCGAGGTCTGGGCCAACCTGACGGGCGGCGGGCACCAAGGTCTCAGCTATAACGGGCTGACCATCGCCAAGTTCGATGTCGATCTCGACAAGGCTGTTGGCTGGTCGGGCGCGGAATTCTTCACCTCAGCTTTCGACATCCATGGCCACGGGCCGACGCGAAGCCTCGTCGGGAATCTTCAGGTTATCAGCAACATCGAAGCAACCCCCAGCATCAAACTCTACGATCTCTGGCTCGACCAAACCGTTTTCGATGGGAAACTATCGATCCGGCTCGGCCAGGAGGGCGCCAATGACGAGATGATGACGACCGCCTATGGCGGTCTCTTCCTCAATTCGAGCTTTGGGTTTCCCGGTATGCCGGCGGCCGTGCTCCCTTCCGGCGGCCCCAACTATCCGATGGCGGCGCCATTTGTGCGGGCTCAGCTAAAGGCGACAGATAATCTGACCCTGCTCGGCGCCGTCTACAACGGCGATACGGCGCCGCCCGGCCCGGGCGATCCGCAGATCCGCGACCGTAACGGTACGGCCTTTCGTTTGAACGGTCATGCGTTGGCGTTTGGCGAGGTGTGGTACTCGCCCGACCCGAGTGCGTCGGCGAACCTGCCGACCACCTACAAGCTCGGTGCTTGGTACTCCTCCAGCCAGTTCGCCGATCAGCGTTTCGACAATACCGGCGGGCCGCTCGCCAATCCGGCGAGTTCCGGGACGCCGCTGAATCACACCGGAGATTGGGCCTTTTACGGCATCATCGATCAGATGGTATGGCAGCGTCCCGGCTCGAAGGATCAAGGTATCGGGCTCTTTCTCCAGGTGATGGGCGGATCCAGTGATCGCAATCTCAGCAACCTATTCGTCGAAGGTGGAATAAACTGGGTGGCGCCCTTCGCCCAGCGCCCGGACGACGTTTTCGGCCTCGCCTTCGCGTATCTCGGCATCAGCCCTGCGGCGCGAGGCTTCAGCCGCGACTTTGTTTCCCTGGGCCGCGCCACATCGCCCTATGCGAGTAACGAGACGGTCTTCGAGGCGACCTATCAGGCGACGGTAACATATTGGTTGACGCTACAACCCGACGTCCAGTTTGTGTTCAACGCAGGGGCAAGGGTTCCGGGTACTTTCGGTCGCGCGCCGCTCCCAGATGCGCTCGTCATTGGAATGCGCGCGACGATCAAGTTGTAAGCGTTTAGCGCGATCTGGGCCATTTCGACCCTGGCAACTGCCGATAAGGCGTAGTGCATCGTGGTCAAAAAAACGCTTGCCGCGATCGCCGCTTTAGAAGTGCTCCTGGCCTCTTCAGGATGGGATGCCTCGCTCGTGCCGCCAAATTGCCGCTTTTGTCGCCAAGGGTGGGATTGAATGCGACCGGAGCGTTACCGATGATCCGGCCGCGCCAATCCGGGGAACCGCCGGTATATCGCCGCCGGACCGAGACGAGGAGAAGCGTATGATGCGTGTCCACGCACGGTGGGGCGGCGCCATGGCGGCCGTCATTGCCCTGAGCGCTTGCGCTCCGACGGTGATGGCACCGACGGTCCCGGTGATGCCGGGCGCCAACAAACCATTCGATCAATTCGCCGCCGATCAGCAGACTTGCCAAGCTTACGCCAATTCGCAGACCGCGCCGATGGCGGCGCAGGCGAACAGTCAGGCGGCGGGTGGCGCGCTGCTGACGACGATGCTTGGCGCCGGCCTCGGCGCGGCGTTCGGCGGCGGCCGCGGCGCGGCGATCGGCGCTGCCTCGGGCGCTCTTGTCGGCACCGGCATGGCCGCTCAAAACTCCTCGCTCGCCGGGATGAACATCCAGCAGCAATACAACATCCTCTACGCGCAGTGCATGTACGCGCGCGGCAACCAGGTGCCCGGGTTCGCGCCTGGGCAATATGCGCTGCCGCCCTATCCGGGAGCCGCCCCTGGCGCACCGCCGCCGCCCCCGCCCCCGCACTATTGAGCTAAGCTCCCGGCGAAGGCCCCGCGCTTCGCGTGGAGCTTTCGCCGGGTGGACAACCCCAACCGAGGAGATCGGCGATGGCCAAGACGCGCGGCACCGGGCTGTTGATGGTGTGGGCCGATATCGATCCGGAACACGAGGCCGAATATCATCGATGGTACGACGAGGAGCACATTGCCCACCTGCTCGCTATACCGGGGTTCTTGAGCGCCGGTCGCTATGTCGCGCTCAAGGGCGGGCCCAAGAATCTGGCGCTGTACGAGCTCGAAACGGTCGAAGTCTTGCGCACCTCCGCCTTTCTCGACGAGGTACGCTTCCGCCCCTCGACAAAGCGTGTCGCGGCGTCAGGCGGTACGATCGGGCGCAACTACCTGATCAACGGCTATCGCCAGATTTTCCCGATGCACACCAATCCGATCGAGATGACGCAAGGCCCCGCGCCGTTCCTGCAGATGGGCCGGATCGACATCCCGTCGGTCGTCGAGGACGAGTTCAACGATTGGTACAACACCGCGTATATCCCACCCTATCGTGCCGTGCCCGGCTGCCTCGGCGCGCGCCGCTATGTCGCCATTGATTCGCAGCCGAAATACCTGACGCTTTACGAATTCGAGAACGCCCATGTCTCGGAGAGCGAACCTTGGGCGCGGGCTCGCGACGCCAATCCCTGGAGCAATCGGATCCGACCGTATATGCGTCACGACGTCGGGTCGCCGGGCGTCTACAGCCGAGTTTTCCCGAAGTAGAGATCGAAACAAATAACTCCTCGATCAGGTAAAATACGAAAAAATTCACATCCGGGGTGGCTGGATCGCCACAATCTGGTAAGTTATTTGCAGGGGTGTCGACACGATCGGCCCGACAGCGGCGGTCGGCGACTTGAGGAGGGGGACTACACGTTGCGATGGAAGGCCATCGCCCTCGCGTATTGGGGGCTTGCAATTCTGTTGTCTTTGCCAGCCCAGGCGGCAGTGAAGCATCACGGCGCACCGAGCGGCGGCAATTGCGTCGCCTACGCACGCGCGCTGACCGGCATTCAGCTCGACGGCAATGCGGGGCTTTGGTGGTCGCACGCCGCCGGCCGCTATGACCGCGGGCACGAACCGAAAATCGGCTCGGTCCTCGTGTTCAAATCTTTTGGACACATGCGCTCGGGTCATGTCGCCGTGGTGAGCAGTGTAGACGGGCCTCGCCGAATCCTTGTCGATCACGCCAATTGGATCCGCGGCCGTGTCAGCAAGGCGATGGCCGTGGTCGACACGTCGCCCAACAACGATTGGACCGCCGTCAAAGTGTTGGGTAACCGGCCGGAAGCCGGCGGACAGCGTGACAACCCGACCTTTGGCTTTATCTACCCGCAGACCCAGCGGGCGGATCTCGGCGCGACGGTCGCCAAAGCGAGGCCTTCCCATCGCAAGCCCGTGCACATCGCCGCGCGCAAGCATCACAAAAAGGCCGACGACGCGAAGCTGGCCTACCTGTACTAGGCTCGCCATCGTCGATTGACAGTTGGAGGGGGGCGGCGGAGCGGCGTATCGTTGCCAAATTTCCGCCAATGAGGCCAACCGCCATGCCCTCTCCCCCCGGCGACCCAAGCCTGCTTTCTGCGCGCAGTCTTTCCTCTGAAATCTCCGCCGGCCGCTTGTCGCCGGTCGCCGCCGTCGAGGCGTTTCTTGGCCGCATTGCCGCGCAGAATCAGCAGCTTCATGCCTATATCGACGTTTATGACGACACGGCTCGGCTCGCCGCCGAGGCCGCCGACAAAGCGATACGCTCGGGGCATGCCGTCGGTCCGCTGCACGGCGTCCCGATCGCGCTCAAGGACCTGATCGACCTAGAAGGTCGGATCACCACTGGCGGCTCGGCGGTGTGGCGCGAGCGCCGCTCGCCGGCAACCGCGACCCTGGCTCGCAAGCTGATCGCCGCCGGGATGATCATCCTCGGCAAGACCCACACGGTCGAGTTCGCGATGGGCGGCTGGGGCACCAATTACCACATGGGGACGCCGTGGAACCCGTGGGACCGGGACGTGGCGCACGCCCCGGGTGGGTCGAGCAGCGGCTCGGGTGTCTCGGTAGCCTCGGCGATGGCGCCGTGGGCGATCGGCACGGATACCGGCGGCTCGGTGCGCCTGCCGGCCTCCTGGTGCGGACTGACCGGGCTCAAGACGACAATCGGCCGAGTCTCGACTTACGGTATCCTGCCGCTGGCGCCATCGCTCGATACGCCCGGACCGATGGCGCGCTCGGTTGAGGATGCGGCGCTGCTGTTCAGCGTCATGCAGGGCCCCGACCCGCTCGACCGGCTGACCCTGTCGGCGCCGCCACCTTGCGACCCGTTCCCGACCCTGCGGCGCGGGGTCAGGGGACTGCGCTTGGCGCGGATGCCGGCGAGCGAGCGCGACGGCTGCTCGGCCGACATGCTCGCCGCCTATGACGGCGCGCTCGAGGTTCTCGCGCAGCTCGGCGCCGACATCGTCGATGTCAAGCTGCCGATCGCCTTTGCCGATGCGACCGCCGCGACGGGTAGGATCATCGGCTCCGAGGCCTATCGGTTGGAGGGGGATCTGGTCGACGATATGTCGCTGCCGATCGACCCGGCAGTCCGGCCGCGCATCCAACTCGGTCGCGATATCCGAGCGCATCAATACCTCGCGGCGCTGGCCGAGCGTGATCGGATGAAAGCCGCATTTCTTGGCGCGCTCGACGGGATCGATGCGCTGCTGACCCCGACGACGCAGACCGCGGCGATGCCGGTCGCGGAGATCGACCAGGGCACGACTCCGGCGCACTTCACCCGGGTCTTCAATTTGCTGGAGATGTGTGCCCTATCCCTGCCCGACGGCTTTACCGCGAGCGGACTGCCGCTGTCGCTGCAGATCGCCTGCCGCCGCTATGACGAGGCAACGGCGCTGCGCATCGGCTGGGCCTATCAGCAGGCGACCGACTGGCACGAGCGGCGGCCGCCCGGTTACGGCGGCTGAGACCATGGACCCGCTGGAGCGGCTCAGAGCACTGAAGCTGCCCTTCGCGGAGCTACTCGGCATCGAGTTCAAAAGCGCCGACAAGGAACGCGTCGTTGCCGAGCTCGCGGTCCGCGCCGATCTGTGTACCCGTCCGGCAGTGATACATGGCGGCGCGATCATGGCGTTCGCCGACACGCTCGGCGCCGCCGGCACGATCCTCAATCTGCCCGATGGTGCTGGCACGACCACGATCGAGAGCAAGACCAACTTCGTCGCCGCAGCACCGCTCGGGATGCGGCTCATCGGCGAGGCGGTGCCCGTGCATCGCGGGCGCCGGACGCAAGTCTAGACAACGCGCATAACTACCGCAGAGGGTCGGCTCGTCGCGATCGTTACCCAGACGCAAATGGTACTCGAAGCCAAAACTTGACGTTAGCAATTAATTCATTGACTGATTCCCGGGTGGTTAACCATGAGGGGGACCTCGGCATGAGTGCGGCCGTCCTCGATCGGCGCATCGCCGCGGTGAGACGCTTCAATCGCTTCTACACCAAGAAAATCGGCGTGCTCTCCGAAGCGTTCCTCAACACGCCCTATTCCCTAACCGAGGCGCGCGTGCTCCATGCGCTGGCGCACCGCGACGGCGCGACGGCGACGTGGCTTTGCGAGGAGCTCGGCCTCGACCCGGGCTATCTCTCCCGCCTTCTGCGCAGCTTCGAGCACCAGAAGCTGATTTTCCGCAACCCATCGCCGCAAGATGGCCGGCAGACGCTGATCTCTCTCACCCCAGCCGGACGGGAGGCTTACGAGCCGCTCGACCGGGCCTCGCAGTCGGACATCGGGAACCTGCTTGCGCCGCTTCCCGAGGCCGATCAGGAACGCCTGGTTGGGGCGATGCGCACCGTCTCATCGTTGCTTGGCGACGCGGCGGAAGCAGCCACGATACCCGCCTTTATCCTCCGGTCGCATCGCCCCGGCGACATGGGCTGGGTGACGCATCGCCACGGCGCCCTCTACGCCGAGGAATACGGGCTCAACGATCGGATGGAGTCGTACGTAGCCGAGGTCGTCGCCAAATTCCTGCGCGAATACGACCCGGCGCGCGAGCACTGCTGGATCGCCGAGCAGGATGGGGTTCCCGTCGGCTCAGTATTCCTGGTGAAGGAAAGCGACGAGGTCGCCCGGCTCCGGCTCCTACTCATCGAACCCAGGGCGCGCGGGCTCGGGGTCGGACGCCGCCTGGTCGATGAATGCATCCGCTTCGCCCGTCAAGCCGGGTATCGCGAGATCACGCTGTGGACGCACAGCATCCTCACCGCGGCGCGGCGGATTTACGCGGCAACCGGGTTCGAGATCGTCGAGACCGAGGAGCACGACGAATTCGGGCCGATGCTGACCGGCGAAACCTGGATCTTGCGGCTATAGAACCCGATGTAGGTGGAGCACTAGTTCGCCGACTCCGGCCCAGACCATTCTCAGTGCCACCACGGCGATAACGGCGACGCCGAGCCACGACAGCTTCGGATGGCGCGAGACCAGCCGCGCGATAAGGCTCGACGCGAACCCCATCAGCGCGACGGAGAGGGCCAATCCGATGATCAGCGCCCATGGCGTTGCTTGGGTTCGTGCCACCCCCGCCACCGCCAACACATTGTCGAGCGACATCGAAAGGTCGGCGATCACGATCTGGATGACCGCTTGCCGCATCGTCTTTTGCCGTGACGTCGCGCCACCAGCAGGCGCTCCAGTGGAGGTGGTTTCTGACCGGCAAAGCTCCCGGTAAAGCTTCCAGGCGACCCATAGCAGCAGCACGCCCCCGGCGAATGCCAAGCCGATGACGTCGAGAAGTTGCAGCGCGACGAAGGCGAACAGAATTCTCAGCACCGTCGCCGCGCCGATGCCGACCACGATGGCACGCCGCCGCTGCTCCGAGGCAAGCCCCGCGACGGCGAGCCCGACGACGATCGCATTGTCGCCAGCGAGCACGACGTCGATGATGACGACGAAGGCAAGCGCGGTGATCTCGTTTAGGATCGTCGCCAGCACTTGGGCGTCATAAGCACCGCAGGGGCGACTGTCGATCCGCGAATGACCACGATCTCTCCGCGGGCGGCAAGCACCCGGCTCGGCGCCTTCTATGCCGCGAGTTTTCTCGTGGTTGGCATCCAATCGCCGTTCTGGCCGGTCTGGCTAGCCGGACGCGGGCTCGAACCGCGCGAGATCGCGGCGCTGTTCGCCGCGGCGATCTGGGTCAAGGTGGTGACGACCCCGTTGATCGGCGCGCTCGCCGATCGGCTCGGCCGCCGCCGGGCGATGATGGTGGTGCTCGCCGGCATCGCCTGGCTTGGCTATGCGAGCCTGTGGCACGCGTACGGGTTTTGGACGCTGCTCGGCCTGACGCTGATCGCCGGGGCCGCGCAATCGGCGCTGATGCCTCTCGGCGACAGCATCACTCTCGCCGCGGTCCGCCGCGACGGCCTCGATTACGGCCGGGTGCGGGTCTGGGGCTCGGTCAGCTTCATCATCGCCGCGATGGCGAGCGGCGCGCTTCTGTCGTATAGCGCGGCCCCGAATCTGAACGGCAACGGCGTGCTGGTTCTGGTCCTAGCCGCGTCAGCCGTGCTGTGGCTCGCCTGCCTCGTGGTGCCGGCGCCGCCACGAGAGGCCGCGGGGCCGGCGCGCCTCTCGGCATTGGGCACGATGGCCAGGAACCGCCGCTTCTGGGGCTTTGTCGTCGCTGCGGCAGCGATACAGGCGAGCCACCAGGTCTATTACGGGTTCGGCACGCTCTATTGGCGCTCGCTCGGCTTTTCCGATGCGGTCATCGGCTGTTTGTGGGCGGAAGGCGTCGTCGCCGAGATTGTGTTGTTTTGGCAGGGCAGCCGCCTCCTCGCCCGGCTGGGGCCGCTTGGGCTGATGGCGCTGGGAGCCGGAGCCGGCATCCTGCGGTGGGGTCTTGCCGGCCTGGTGCCCGGCTTATTGCCAGCCGCGATGCTGCAGGTGCTGCACGCGCTCACCTTCGGCGCGACGCATCTCGGCGCGATGAATTTTCTGTCGCGCACCGTGCCGCCCGGCGCCTCGGCGAGCGCACAGGCGCTCTACTCGGGCAGTTCGGCCGGCATCGGCAGCGGGATTGTTATGCTTGGCGCCGGCGCGCTTTACGCCAACTACGGCGGGCAGGCCTATTTGTTCATGGCGGCGCTGTCGGCGTTAGGGCTGGCGTGCGTGATCCGCCTTGCCAGGACCACGCCGCGTTAGCCCCTACCTGCCGCAGGTATGATATTGCGCCTGGGCGGTCGCGGCGAGCGAGGCCGCGTAGGCGCGGAAGCCCTTGTCGTCGAGACCCGCCGCCGTCTTGAGAAGGTCGGCCGCTTCCTGGCAAGCTTGCGGTGCCGACTTGCCCGCCGTCTTCATAGACGCCGTGTTGGCGAGCGAGGTGTCCCAGGCATCGAATGCGGCGTGGCCGTGGAGATGTGTGATCATCGTCTGCTGATAGGCGCGGATCGCTACTTGGTTGCGCTGCTGAAACAACCCATAGGTCTGATCGCGACAGGAGGTGCTGGCGACCATCAGATCGACGATGAAGTGGTAGGCTTGCTCGGCCTCGATCGCGGCCGCTGTATAGCACCGGCCGTCGGCCGCGCCGGCTACACCGGCAGGCAAAAGCACGCACGCGGCGAGCGCGGCAGCCATGAGCTTTTTCATCTCTCCCCCAACACAAGACCTGACCCCCAGGCCCCGGCGACATTACCGATCCAGCAAAGATTTTCAAGAACTCCCGGGCAGAGATCGGCGTTTGCCACTGGCGGTAGTTTGGTGTCACAGGCAACGAACGCATTCGGTTGCCGTGGAATGCTTGGACAAGAGCACGACGAATGCCATTAAGTCTTTGAGAGTGGGGCCAAATCGCGCGGAGTTTTTGGCTCGTTGCTACCTCGGCTTGCGCGGGTAAGGAGTGCCGCCGCATAGTCGGCAGATGATCGTGTTGTTCACCGATTTCGGCCTCGAAGGCCCATACACGGGGCAGGTCCTGGCGGTTCTGCAACAAGCCGCGCCCGAGATTGCCACGATTCCCCTGTTCGCCGACGCGCCCGCGAGGCAACCAAAGCCGAGCGCCTATCTGCTCGCCGCCTATGCCCAGTGGTTTCCGGAAGGCACGGTCTTTCTCTGTGTCGTCGATCCCGGGGTCGGCGGTGACCGCCGTCCGGTTGTCGCCGAGGCCGACGGCAAGCTCTTTGTCGGACCCGATAATGGCCTCTTCGACATCGTCTTGCGCCGATCCTCTGACGCTAAGCTGTGGGAGATCGCCTGGCGCCCGCCCTCGCTCTCGGCAAGCTTTCACGGCCGCGATCTGTTTGCTCCGGTCGCGGCTCGCCTGGCGCGGGGCGATCCCCTCACCGAGCTGGCCCACCGTACTAATGAGCGGTCCGCCGATCGCAACTGGCCCGACGATTTCGGCGAGATTGTCTATATCGACCATTATGGCAATGCGCTGACCGGGCTGCGCGGAAGCCAGGTTCCGGCGACGGCGCGGCTCGTCGCGGGTGGACATTCTATCCCGCCAGCGGCCATATTTTCCGCGGTGCTGCCGGGCGAAGCCTTCTGGTACGTCAACTCGAACGGGCTCGCCGAGATCGCCGTCAACGGCGGCAGCGCCAGCACGGTTTTGGGCATCGAGATCGGCGGCAAGGTCACGATCGAGAATTAACCACTGCCGTTGCGTTTCACCTGTATTTGCTGGAAATTTGCAGGTGCCGAAGCTCGGCCGGCGGGCGACTCCGCGCCCCGGAGTTGTGACGATGCCAAGGCTGTCTTGCGCCTGGATTTCGGCCATGCGGTGACGATCGCCTAGATCCCGCTGTTCCGTTGCCGATCGCAGTGTTCTAAGTTTATCCCAAGATACTGAAATAGCTTTATTTATTCCGATATTGCCGTCATCGAAAACAGCAAAATAACAGCGCGGTAACAGCGGGCGGAACAGCGCGATAACAGCGAAATTACAGCAGTGCAGCAGCGACAATGGCACCATCGAGACCGCTCGGCGTGCCACGTTGCGCGCGCAACTCAAACGCCCGCGCCTCGATGTCACATACCGGTTCGGCATCGCCTGGCCAGGATACACAATTTTACGGCTTTGTCAAGAACAAAAAGAGAACGAATACTGTCACCACCATGGGTCCCCACCTTCCGAGCGAGAGCCAGGCCGTGTACTCATCAACGACCTAGAGCGCCCGCTTTCGACCCCAGATCGGTCGCTCGGCTCGATCGACGATGACGGCGGGTCTTGCCCCAAAGCGGCCTCCCGCGTAATTGCATTTGGCGCTAGGAGGTCATAGCTCCGCGCTGGTAGACGCCGCCGTCTTCCGCGCCGGCGAGTGATCCTGCGTGTCGATGAGGGGCTGACGTCGGACGCTACCGATCTTCACGAATCCCGAAATACGGCGATGAAGCCGTCGACCTTGGCAACCTCGCTGAATCTTTCTCCAAGGCGGCGTTCGGGCGCGGTGAATCTCTTCCCCAAAAACCCGGGATTGAACATCTAGCTAGCTCAGGAAAGCGGGGTCTGCGGGCGTAACACCCTTACGCGCCGGCCGAATAGGCTGTGGTGACGGCCTCGCGTCAGCCACTTTTCGATCAAATATGAGGCTGAGACAGCAGCACTAAACACGAACAGAGGCTCGACAATATACGAGTATCGCGCTTCCCCACCTTGTTCAAACGCGACGATAAGTATCGTTCCAAAGTAGATGGCGGGGGAGATCGATATTGCTCCTAGCCGCCAGCCGTCACGATTGACAATTGCCACCCCCATTGCCGACAGAATTAATAGGACGGACTCGACAAATACCCACGGCGACCTGAAGAAAAAGCGAGGCGCATGCACCGGCGAAAGGTCGGGTGTCAATCCGAGCATCATCGCCAGTTTGATGGCTGTAAATTCGATAGTCTTACCTACGTTGCAGGCCTTCGCCGAACGAAGCATACGGTGAATGAGCTCCGTAGGTATTTGTCCATCACGCAACGCTAGCCCCGGTTCCTGGTATATAGGATGCTCTTTTCCGGCGATTCCGAGGCTATCAGCCACCGCGAAGTTGTCGATTCTATAGCTATTAGCCAGCGCGAAATCGAAATAGCGTTGTACGTAATAGCGCTCGACTCCGTCGCTGCGCTTCGCCGAGGTTGCGCCGTTGATTGACCTGAGGTAAGCGGTCAATAACGCCTTCTCAGATGGGTCGGAGACGCAATCGATTGTAGCCTGATCAGAAATCACCGCCGTGCGTAGCAAGTCGTTTTCGTAGCTCGTGGCCGAGAAATAGGTAACTGGCGACCACCAAAACAGCCAGCTGAACATAGCTGAGGTGAGGAGCAAGCCGAGTGCTGCAAATATCCACTCGCGTCGGTAAACAGCTACCGGGAGGACAATAACTAAATGCAAAATTGGGAGATATAGAAGGGCGGGTCGAACCAATCCGGAAAATAGCGCCAACAAGGTAGCTAATAATGCCCATGCTGCTCGACCTGAATTTAGGTAGGTTAGAATCGCTGCTATGTATAGAAAAAATATTGCCGGGAATAGGCTTTCGGTGGCAACGACATCTTGAAACAAAGTGAATTCTGTTAATCGCATGGAATTTGTTACAAAAACAACACTCAGCAAAGCGAGCAGAACGTTGCTCCTTTCGGTCAAGCTTAAAAACAGCATCAATAAGGAAAAAACAAACAAAAATCGACTCGTTGTAATTGCTCTCTGGAATAATTCACTGGTTCGTTGCGAGAGCCCGTAGACCAGAGGAGACAATTTGACCGTGACATCCGCATTGAGTTGCGCAGCCGCTTTATCACAATCACTGTTTTTGCTGAAATAGTCAGCTCCACACAAGACGCGTATTATCGTATCGGGGTGAGGAATTTCGCCAAGCGTCACGACGAAGAGGAACAGCGGATAACCCGGCGTCCGCAGCGAGTTCGAAAAGTTATTAAGGCTAAACCCCTCAGAGATACCTGGCGCGTTTGTGTAGGTGTGCGTGTCGTGACTTATCAAATAGGGATGAGTAATAAACTTTGATGGCAAGCTTAGCCAGAGAATCAAAGCGAGGAGGCTGATCCCGGCTAACTTCAAAACCCATCGCAATATCGCCCCCGTTTAAAGAATTCTTTCCGCAAGAGGCCGACATGCTTAACGCCCAAGAGCTTGCGCGTCTCCAGGGAAGCGCCCCGGCTCCGGCGCCGATTACGCCGGGCGGCAACAATCCGACGAGCGGCACGGCTGGACCGTTCTACCCGAAATAAGTGGTAGGCTTCATACCGGCAAGCGCAAGGGGAGCTAAATGGCACCCTTGTTGTGCGCTGATCGAAGTCCTCGGGGTCAGATCCCGTCCTCTGCAAAGAACGGCCGCTGGATCGAACCTTGTGACTCAATCGCGACCTGACGAAGACCGGAATCGGCGCTTCTCGGTCACTCAGGCTTTGCAGTTGGAATGGCCCTTCTTGCCCATTTCGGCTATTGCCCGATACCAGCTCGGAGGTCGCGTAAGGGTGGATTTCGCCGTTCCAGATTTGCGCGGCCCGTGATACCCATGGCTTGAAAGCAGTCATTTAAGCTCTTTCGGCGTGGCCCGATGAGGCTCACTTTCCGAATATCCCTGCTTGCGATCGGGCTTGCCTTATTGCTCGGCTCCGGCGCTGCCTCGGCCGGTACCCTGGTCAAGTTTCCTAACCTTCCGGGACAAACGCCGGCGAATCTCAGCGGCTATCTGGCGCGACCGGATTCCGGTTTGTCGGCGGAGCTCGGCATCCGCGACTATCGCGGCGAGGGACCGTTCCCGGCGGTTGTCGTATTGCACAGCTGCATCGGCCTCACCGGGCATTTCACCGGGATCGCCGATCGGCTGAGTTCATGGGGGTATGTGGCTCTTGCCGTCGACAGTTTCGGCCCGCGCGGCATCTCCAGCCGTTGCGGCAGCGGGGGTATCGAGCAAGCGTTTGATGCCTACGCGGCGCTGCGCTACCTGTCGCAGCTGGATTTCGTCGATCCCGCCCGGGTGGCTGTTCTCGGCGAATCGCTTGGCGGTTATGCCGCGCTTTATGCTGTCGAGAGGGACATGGCTGCGCGAGACTTCGCAGAACGGTTTCGCGCCGCAATCGTCTATTACCCCCTCTGCGGCTTCCCTGCGGCAAGCATGACGGCGCCGACCTTGATCCTGATTGGCGAGGCGGATGAAGCGAGCCCGGCGGAGCGGTGCCGTGAAATGGTCGCGCATGCCCGGCCAGATGGCGCACCGATCACACTGACGGTTTAGCCGGGAGTCCATCATAATTTCGATGTCGCTCAATTGACCCCCGGCGTCCGCTATCTCGGCCACTGGCTCGAATACAACGAGCCGGCGGCCAAGGACGCTGAAGAAAAGACGCACGCATTGACGTGACCCCCTGAAACTCCTCCAGGCGAAGCTAGAGTCCGACCCAACGGAAGGGACGGACGATGAAGCGATCAAGGTTCACGGAAGAGCAGATCATCGCGGCGCTGCGGGAGCAGGAGGTCGGG
>Ga0209517_10000333_pt1 | contig 83533 bp, 73 predicted proteins | sample PeaSoiMetSII2010_FD_187695 | JGI IMG/M metagenome (GOLD analysis project Ga0209517, IMG submission 187695) | Peat soil microbial communities from Weissenstadt, Germany - SII-2010 (SPAdes) (version 2) | ecosystem: Environmental > Terrestrial > Soil > Wetlands > Peat | place: Germany...
TTGGGTGGAGGCGACACTTGGTGAGATTTCACGACGCACCCGACATTACCCGTCCAGAAGGCCATGCTTTCGCGTGCTTTGGGGCTCACTAAGGAGCCGTATACACTCGACAACAAAGGGCAAATTTGCTCCGTCTTGAGTTCGGCTGTTGCCGAGCCGCTCGGATAGCTCATAGCGATTTCAATGGCCTGACGGTCCAACTGCGGGAGCTGCAATGGGTCAACGACCAGTTGCTTAGGGGCGTTCGATTCTTTCCATTCCAAGTGAGTTTGGGCCAAGATGCGAACTACACGGTGCAAATCCGAAAGCGAGACATAGAGCACCCAAGCCGGCCTTGTGTCCAGCCGTGGGTCCTGCGAGGAGGCCGGTAGGAGAATCAATGGACCGGGAGCGGAATCGGTGTCTGGGGGAAGGTGCCAAAAACGAATCGCTACGTCCTCTGCCACCTCACAACGTTGTACAACTGATTGGTCCGTTGTTCCTTGGGTTGGCGCGTGCCTGCAACTCGAAAGCGAAGCCAAGATCAAGAACAACAACCCCCTCGTTGACTTCGACGCGCTCATTGATATTGTCCTCGCCTAATCCGCCTCACCACTCGGGACTCACGTGATTTCGTTCCCTCCATTGAATCGCAGAAAGCATTCAGGGGCAAATGGCCGGGTAAGTCGCGTAATCGGAAACTGAATCACTGCCGAACTGCCTGCTCTGGAAGGGGGTTTCCGCAACCCAGCGGCTCTTGCGACCCTGTAAACCCCCGCACACGCTGCGCTTGCTGGGCACACTCCCCTCAGGTACAGTTCTTTGCGGAGGCGCGCATGCCCGGCGATCACCCGCAGATTGTCTGCACACAGTGTGACAAGACGGAAGAGTACTGCGTCTGCGAAAAGTATTGCACCATCTGCAAAGGCCAGCACAACATCCGTCTTTGTTCCGATGGACTGTACTACTGCCCCGAATGTCGCGAAGCCTGCGACGTATCCCTCGCGAACGACCACTAACCGTGCCCACCAGCCCCCTCCACCTTCGCTTGCGTATGGACCCCGATGAGCGCCTGGCCGCCGCGGTGGGCGGCGTTGCTCGCGTCTTTGCCGATGGCGCGGGGCTGGCCAACGAACTTATCCTCGAACTGCAGTCCGCGGTTCTTTCCGCCTGCCGCCACTGTTTCGGCGTGCATATTTCCGGCACTCCTTGCGAGGTTGCCTTCCACCGTCTTGCCGATCGCATCGAGATGGAACTCTTTCTGCCTGTCGAGGAAGCACCCGCCGACAAAGGCCATCTCGCCTGGCCGGGCGTCGACGAAGTGCACTGCGAAACGCGGGGGGCCTCCGCCGTCCTGCGCCTCACCAAGTTCGTCACTCCCTCACCCGACGCGGAATAGTTCTTCAAACAGGAATGCCCGGAGGAGTTATGTGTCGGATCGCCTGTTTGCGATGATGCGTAAAGTGAAAATAGAAAGTCGAAAATAGAAAAACGAAGAGAGATTCCTCCGCTCCGGGACGCCGAAAAGCGGCGTCCCTCCGGTCGGAATGACGGATTCCGGGAGTCGGACTTGTTTTTCGAAAATTCCGGCGAATTACATCTTGAACGCGAACGTATTCCTCTTGATCAGCGACGTCATCTGATCATCGCTCACCGACATCCGGATGACCACGCGCTCCCCGGAGGGCGTCACGCTCGCCTGATCCAGCAATTGCCCCAAGTCCGGGTTGTCCTTGCTAGCCTGGTATTTTTTGTAGAGCAAGCCCGCTGTCATCAACTGGCTCAATGTATTCGCATCTTCGGGAGATGCGCACACGGCCTGGAATTTAGCTTCCAGCCCGCTGCTGGCAGTTGCGCTAATGATCATGGACTGCATGTTTTGCACGAGCTTCGCGGCCTCCGGGAACTGCTGCACTTCCGGAGCCAGTTGCCCCATCGCCAGCCGCGTGTAACTAGCGTCCAATACCGCCCACACTACGCCCGAGCCGTTCACCTCGTTGATGAGGTTGAAGAGCTTGTCGTTGCGTAGCAAGCCTTCCTCGCTGCCATAGCGGATTTCAATCATCTTTTCGAGCAACTGCTTATGCCCAAAGGCCGCCTTGCTGGAATCAATGAAGAAGAAAAACAGGTCACTCGGGCCCGCTCCAGAGCCGAAGGCAAACAGGGTGTAACCACGTGATTTGGAGGTGGCCAGCTTCTGCTGCTTGAAATACGCTTCCGTGGAATCCGGGTTGAAATTCCCCAGCGCGATTCCCACGATCTGTTCGCTCTCCGGGACGTCTGACGTTGAGGCCTTGCCGTCCTCCTTGGGCGCCGATTGCGGCACCAGACCCCACGCCAACTCTTCCACCTGACTATTTGGATCCACTCCCGCCGACGCCAGGAACTTTTCGAATTGCCGGAAGCGTTCCGGCAGCATCTGCTCCTGCAGGGCAGGGAACCACTTCATCGTCCGCGCCTTCTTCAAATCCGCATACGCAAACTCTCCCGTATTCTTCGGGAACAGTGCGATGGTATCCGCGCTCAGGGTTCCCGCCTTTGCGGGCTTCGCGGCGGCGGCCAGCACAGCCAGCACGGCACATGCCGCAACAATCCGCGTGAGCGTATTGGTCCACTTCATGAAATGCTCCTTTCGGGGGTTCAGGGCAGAATCTAGTTTACGCCACATCCCATCCGTTAGCTGAGGCCTTTGCGCAGTTGGTCAACTTTCCCGCGCATGGCAGCAACATAGGCCGTATCTTTTAACCCTTCCAGATTGATCTCCACGTTTACCAGGGCGCCATTTGCCCCCGCTATGGCCATTAGACGCGCCACGCGCAGATCTGACTTCATGGATGCCGCGGCGATGGCCTCCAGTTGTACCAACCGGGCATGCAGCGCCACGGCCTTCTCCGCTACCTCCATCGGTACTTCCGCCGCGCCTCTCGTGGCCTTCTGTATGGTTTCCTCGCGCAGCCGCGTCTCTTCGCTGCTGCCGTGCGGCAGTTTGAACGCCGCCATCACCGCATCATAGGAAGCCGCATCACGTTCAATCGCTTCGGTCAATGCGTCCGTCGTCTTTCGCAGCGCATCGAGCTGCTCGCTGAGCTTGTCCACATGCGCGGCTTGCGACTTTTTCTTCCGCGACAACGCCGCCACCATCTGTCCCAGTGCTCCAGCGAGTCCGGCCGCCAGAGCCGATACGCTGCCGCCTCCCGGGGTTGCCGTGGGTTCCGCCACCGCATCGAGAAACGGGCGCGCCAAGTTGGCCAGTTTTCCGTCCTTCGCTTCCGCTGGCGCGCCGCTCAACACCGCGTCCAGTTTGTTTTCAAACACCTGCGCAGGGGAGAAGTTCTCCAACTGCAGGAAATAGTCGGCAGCCATCTCGATGGCCTTTTTCGGTATCAGCCCGACTATCTCGCTACCCACCGGCACCGCGCCGTACCGCTCCGCCTCCCGCTTCACCATTTCGTACACGCGGTGCATCGGCGTCTGCTCAAAATCCGTCAAATTTATGGACACCTGCGCCAGGTTGCGCGCTTTCAATTCCACGCCCATGGACTTCACGTAGCGCAACCCGCCGCTCGAAAACCGGATGGCCTTCGCGATCTTGTTGGCAATTCCCACATCCGAAGTGTTCAGGTTAACGTTATAGGCGATCAGGAACTTCCGCGCGCCCACCACCGTCACGCCCGCCGTCGGATGGAGTTTGGGCTCGCCCACATCCGGCTGGCGATCGTGGTTGCGCTTCATCTCTTCGCGCAGCCCCTCGAACTGCCCGCGCCGGACATTCTCCAGGTTGACGCGGTCCGGCCGCATCGCCGCCGCTTCATAAAAGAAAACCGGTATGCGGTAGCGCTTCCAGAGTTCATTGCCGACGCGCCGCGCCAGCGCCACGCAATCTTCGATTGTCACGCCCTCAATCGGAATAAACGGCACCACGTCCGTTGCGCCCACCCGCGGGTGCGCGCCCGTGTGCACGTTCATGTCAATCAATTCCATCGCGCACGCCGCGCCCAACAGCGACGCCTCACCAACAGCGTCGGGATCGCCCGCCAGCGTAATCACGCAGCGATTGTGGTCCGCGTCCATCTCCTGGTCCAGCACGTAGACGCCTGGCACGCCGCGCATGGCCTCCACGATCGCACTGACCTTCGCGGGATCGCGTCCCTCGGAAAAGTTCGGCACACACTCAATCAATCGTTTCATGGGCTGAGTTCCATCTTTGCAGGGGAGCAGTTTCTCCGCGCCCCGGTTGGCTACGAATCTTTCAATCCCGCATGTAAATGATTTCGCCGCGTTTCATGGTCATCCAGCAAGGGTTCATTCCAAAATAATAGGGAATTTCACGGTAATCCTCCACCTCGAATACGGCCAGGTCCGCTTGCTTGCCCGCCTCCAGCGAACCAATCCGTTTTTCCCTACGCAGCGCGTAGGCCCCATTGATTGTCGTCGCCGCAATCGCTTCCGCCGGCGTCATTCGGAGTTGCGAGCACGCCAGAGAAAGTATCATCGGCATACTCATTGTCGGACTGGTTCCCGGATTGTAGTCCGTCGCCAGCGCCACGATGGCCCCCGCTTCGATCAATTTCCGCGCCGGGGCATACTGCTTCAGCCCCAGATGAAAATCGCAGCCTGGCAGCAGCGTCGCCGCCGTGCGCGAGTTCGCCAGTGCCCGAACGTCCCCGTCATTCACGTGCTCCAGGTGATCGCAGCTTGCTGCTTGGAGTTCCACCGCGAGTTGCGTGGCCCCCGTGTGCGAAAGTTGCTCCGCATGCACCCGCGGCGCGAGCCCGTGCAGCTTGGCCTCGCTCAACACGCGTTTCGATTCCGCCCGCGTGAAGGCGCCGCGATCGCAAAAAACATCGCAAAATTCCGCCAGCCGCTGGTTCACCACTTCCGGTAGCAATTGGTCCACCAGCAGCTTGATATAGCGCTCCGCGCCGTCCTGCAGGCTTCGAAACTCCTCTGGCACCGTGTGAGCTCCCAGGAATGTTGAAACTATTTCGAGCGGTTGCTCCGCATTCAGTCCCCGGTGCAACGCAAGGATTTTCAGCTCGCTCGCCACATCCAGCCCATACCCGCTCTTCGCTTCGACCGTCGTCGTGCCGTACGACGCGAATTCTTCCAACGCCGTGCGTGCCCGGCGCTTCAGCCCTTCCGCCGTCGCCGCGCGAAGTTTCTTCGCGGAGTTGAGGATTCCGCCGCCCTTGCGGGCGATCTCTTCGTAACTCGCGCCCTGAATCTTCAGTTCGTATTCTTCCGCGCGGCTCGCCGCATGAATCAGGTGGGTATGCGAATCGATGAAACCCGGCAACACCACGCGGCCTCCGACGTCGAGCTGTTCCGCCCGGCGCGCTTCCGCCCGCTTCTCCACTTGTGCCCGCGGCCCCGCCGCCACAATCTTTCCTTCACGCACCAGCAGCGCGCCATCTCTTACCAGTCCAAGCTTGGAAAGGGAATTGCCTCTTCGAGGAACTTCGCCGCGCAGCGTCAGAATCTGCGCAGCACCTGTGATGAGTAAACTGTCGCTCAATGCATTGCTATTATGTCCGAGCCGCCAGCCAATTGCACCTATGCACCCACGCCCTTGCCTTGATACGCCGGTGCAAACACTTCCTTCACAAACGTCTCGATCGATGTAGGGGTTGAGTTCGCTGGCGATCGCGGCTCCGTTGCTGTCACGATGCCGTTGTTGATTCCCTGAAACAATTCGATGAAGCTGGCCACGGTCTTCGCTTGTGCCCCCATCTGCTCCAGCACTTTTTCCACCTGGTCGTAGGGAAACTGTACGTAGCGCAAATCCGGCTTGCGCAGCCCTTTCGCAATCACTGCAACCACTTCCTTGAAGGTCAAATCCCGCTGGCCCAGCAGTTCCTGAGTGCGCTTCCCGTTGAAATCCAGCTTCAGCAATCGCTCCGCTGCGTACGCCCCGATATCGCGCGTAGCGATCATGGGCATTTTCAGGTCCCCTCCCAGCGCTCCTCCGAAAACCCCCATCATCTGAATCATCTGCATTCCCGCCAGATGATTCTCGAAAAAATACCCGGCTCGCAAATGCAGCACATTCAGATTGTCGATCGCATTCAGCTTCTTTTCCGAATTGTGCAGGCCCGCGATGGGGCCCGTTCCCGCCGGCGCCTGCGCTCCGTAGCTGCTCAGATTCACGGCGTACTGTAATTCCGAGTTTTTCGCTGCGTCGCTGAAGGCATCAGTGGTCTTTTCCTGATCCGCGCGATAGTCCGGCGAAGTCATGTTCGGCGGAACCATCAGAAACGCCGCGCGAGCTCCGGCAAGCGCCCTCGTCATTGCTTCCGCGTCCATCACCTCTCCCACGAAGGCTTCCGCGCCTCGCTTCACGAACGGCTGCAGCCGTCCGGCGCTTCTTCCCACCACGCGCACCTTCTGACCCTTCTCAAGAAGGGCCCGGACAATCACCGAACCGGTATTCCCTGTCGCCCCCAAAATCGTGTACATCCTGATACTCCTCCCCGGAATTCACTCGTTGCTTCCTTTTTTCCCGCGCGCCCGCGAACTCGCCCTCTCGAATCCCTAGAGCATTGGAACTTTTACGCCTGTCTTCTTCGCGAACTCAATCGCCTCCGGATACCCCGCATCCGCATGCCGCGCCACGCCCAACCCTGGGTCATTCGTCAATACTCGTTCGATGCGTTTGGCCATTTCCGGGGTGCCATCCGCGCAGGTCACTTGCCCCGCGTGTTGCGAGTAGCCAATGCCCACCCCGCCGCCGTTGTGGATGGACACCCATGAAGCCCCACTCGCCGTGTTGACCAGCGCATTGAGCAACGGCCAATCCGCAATCGCGTCAGAGCCATCCTTCATCGCTTCTGTTTCACGGTACGGCGAAGCCACCGAACCGCAATCCAGGTGATCGCGGCCGATCACGATCGGGGCCTTCAATTCGCCCTTGGCCACCAGATCATTCAGCGCTAGGCCGAATTTGTCCCGCTCGCCGTACCCCAGCCAGCAGATGCGCGCCGGCAATCCCTGGAATCTCACCTTTTTCTGCGCCATCTGAATCCAGCGCCTCAAGTGCTCGTTGTGCGGAAACATCTCCAGCACCAGTTGGTCCGTCCGCGCGATGTCCGAAGCTTCGCCCGAGAGTGCCGCCCAACGGAACGGCCCTTTGCCCTCGCAAAACAACGGCCGGATATACGCCGGCACGAATCCCGGGAGGTCATAGGCGTTCTTCACGCCCGCTTCATAAGCAAACGTGCGTATATTGTTGCCGTAATCAAAGGTCACCGCGCCCAGCTTCTGCAAGTCCAGCATGCCCTGCACATGCTCGCCCATTGCCGCGATCGCTCGCTTGCGGTACTCCTGCGCGTTGCTCTTCCGTAATTCCAGCGCCTGTTCTAGCGTCATACCATTTGGCACGTACCCGTTGATCGGGTCGTGCGCGCTGGTTTGGTCCGTCAGGATATCCGGCACCACCCCGCGCTTGGCTAACTCCGGAACCAGGTCCGCGCAATTGCCCACCAATCCTACTGACGTCGCTTCGCGTTTGCGCACCGCATTTTTCAGGATGCGCAGCGCTTCATCCAGCGAGGTCACCATTACATCGCAATAGCCGGTCTTCACCCGCCGCTTGATGCGCTCTGGATCCACGTCAATGCCCAGAAAAGCCGCGCCATTCATCGTTGCGGCCAGTGGCTGCGCGCCGCCCATCCCGCCTACGCCGCCGGTCACCACCAGCTTCCCGCTGAGGTCGCCGCCAAAATGTTTCTGCCCGGCTGCGGCAAATGTCTCAAACGTGCCCTGCAGAATCCCCTGCGTGCCGATGTAGATCCAGCTTCCCGCTGTCATCTGGCCGAACATCATCAATCCGGCGCGGTCGAATTCGTTGAACTTCTCCCAGTTGTTCCAGTGGCCCACCAGGTTGGAATTGCACAGCAGCACGCGCGGCGCGTACTCGTGCGTCCGGAACACCGCCACCGGCTTTCCCGATTGCACGAGCAAGGTCTCATCGGACTCCAGCGCCCGCAACGATTTCACGATGGCGTGGAAACAGTCCCAATTCCGCGCTGCTTTTCCCGTGCCTCCATAAACGACCAATTCTGCAGGCTTTTCAGCCACGTCCGGATCCAGGTTATTAAGGAGCATTCGCAGCGCCGCTTCCTGCTGCCAGCCTTTGCAGGAAATCTGCGTCCCACGCGGCGCGCGAAATGGCCCCCGGGTGGTCGCCGGGTCATTTAAAATCGGTGTGCTTACGCTCATGGGCTCTGCTCCTACCCCATCTTAACCCACCGCCGAACGCACTTGAAAATAGCACACCGCCTCTTTACGCGTCTCACGTCGGCTGTCCAGGCCCTCCAAACTCTTGGTTCCTGGTTGCTGATAACTGATATCTGATAACCATCTAGTCTTACCAAATCCTCGACCTCCGCGCTCACGCCCACTCCCAACATTGCGCCTCCGTCCTCCCTTGCGGTACATTCATCCTCGCCCATGGACTACGCCTCGCTCCCCTCTCGCTTCCTTCACGCCGTTGACGAACACCCGTCTCCCCGAGCGCAACTCGTTCGGCGTTCCACGGGCTGGGAGCCCATCTCTTCCCAGGAATTCCTGCGGCGTGTTGCCGGGCTGGCTAACGCTTTTGTGGAACTCGGCGTGAAATCCGGCGATCGCGTCGGCTTGTTCGCCCCCAACTGTCCTGAATGGCATACCGCGGACTTCGCCATCAACGGTTCCGGAGGCGTCACCGTCCCCATCTACTTCAACGAGTCGCCTGACCGAATGGCCTATATCCTGAATCACTCTGAGGCGCAGGTTCTCTTCATCTGTGGCGAGGCGCAGCTTGCAAAATTCCTGCAAGTCCGGTGTGAACTGAAAGACATCCAGCAGGTGATCGTTGCCGAAGTTGGCGACACTCTCCCGTCGGAATATTTGCGTTATGAAACCTTAATCGCCACTGCTGGAGGCCCAGAAATTGCCTCCTACCGGATGCGCGCCGCCCAGGTTCTTCCTAGCCAGCTCGCATCCATCATCTACACCTCCGGCACCACCGGCGAGCCCAAGGGTGTCATGCTCACGCACTTGAATTTCAGCTCTAACGTCAGCGATTCGTGCCGTGAACTCATCCTCAAGCCGGAAGTGGATCTGGGCGTTTCCTTTCTCCCTCTGGCGCACGTTTACGGGCGCACGCTCGACTACGTTTTTATTTTCGGCGGCTGCCCGGTGGCCTACGTTCCGGTGATTGAAAACGTGGCGCAGGCTTTGGTCGAGGTCAAACCTACCCTGCTCGGCGCTGTCCCGCGCTTCTTCGAGAAAATCTACGCGCGGCTCATGGAGCAAGGCTCGAAGAACACGGGGGCCAAGCGCAAGCTGTTCGATTGGTCCATGAACCTGACCAGGAAAATCGCTCCGTGGCGCTGTGGGGAAGGATCGGCCAGCCTCGCCACCAAATTACAATGGGTCCTCGCCGACAGGCTCGTCTATTCCAAAGTACGTGCGCGCACTGGCGGCCGCCTCCGCGTCGTCTTGTCCGGGGGCGCGCCTCTCTCCAGGGAAATGGGGCAGTTCTTTTGGGCCATCGGCATTCCCATCTTTCAGGGTTATGGTTTGACGGAGACTTCGCCCGTCCTTACCTCTACCTTCCCCCGAAACCGCGTTGGCAGTGCTGGCCGCCCCATCGCCAACGTTCAGATTCGCATCGCCGACGATGGCGAAATCCTCGCCAAAGGTCCCTGCGTCATGCAGGGCTACTTCAAGGATCCTGAGGGCACCCGCGCCGTTCTTTCCGAAGACGGATGGTTCAGCACGGGCGACATCGGCTTTCTGGACAAGGACAATTATCTCTTCATCACCGACCGCAAGAAGGACCTCCTGAAAACCGCCTCCGGCAAATTTGTTGCCCCTCAACCCATTGAAAACATGCTCAAGACCAGCCCGTACATCCTCAACGCCATGGTTGTCGGCGACCAGCGCAAATTCATCGTCGCCTTGATCGTTCCCAATCCGACCACGGTCTCGGCCAAGCTTGCGGAGCAAGGCCTGAAATTCGCATCCGACGCGGAGCTCTCCGCCCATCCGCGCTCCTATGCACTCATCGAAGAGGAAGTCCACCGCCTCACCACGCACCTCGCCTCGTACGAAACCATAAAGCGATTCGCTCTCCTCGCCGACGATTTTAGCTTTGATAGCGGCAGCCTTACCTTCACCATGAAGCTCAAACGCCGCGTCGTCGAAAAGCAGTACCACGACCTCATCGATAAACTCTTTTCCGACGTTTTCGAGCCACGCCCCGTCGCCCGCGGCTAACCCCTCTCTCCTCTATTGGCTACGCGCATAACTGGCACAATGTCACCGTGTCCTCTGTGTTCTTCACTCTGTGACCTCTGTGTTGAATTCTTTTCTTCCTCCCTTCGCCCCAAAATTCCTGCACCCGTTTTTCGTTTCAAACCATCTCATCTCTTGTAGCAACCCGCCATGGAGGATTCCCTATGCCAAAAGCAGCCACTGCAGTCGCTCGTTCCTATTCCAGCAGCGTCGGCGTTCCCGATCAAAACCGTCAGGCTCTCATCGCCCTGCTCGGTGCTCGGCTCGCAGACAGCTCTGATCTCCGCAGCCAGGTGAAGTGGGCCCACTGGAACCTTAAGGGCATGCACTTCATTCAACTCCACCTGCTCTTCGATTCCGTTGCCGGTCATCTCCTGGAGCAGACCGATACCATCGCCGAACGCATCACCACGCTCGGAGGTGTCGCCCATGGCACCGTTCGTGAAACGGCCGCCAAGTCCACCCTCAACGAAGCCGATCTCTCTGCTTCCGATGGCCCTTCCATGCTCAAATTCCTGGTGCACAACGTTGCCCACCACGCCAATGCCATGCGCACCGCTGTTCAGGAATCCGCGGACCTCGGCGATGCCATCACCGCCGACCTCTTCACACAGCTCACACGCGAACTCGACAAGGACCTGTGGTTCCTAGAGGCCCACCTCCAGTCCTGACTTTTTTTGGGGCGCATTCAAAGCAGGTGGCGCACCTTCCCGCTCCGCCATGGCCATCCCACTATGCCTCACGTTGCCGGATTCTCTTTCCCTGTGCGACAGTAGGTCTATGGCTTCCCTCAGAAACGCCCGCATGGTTATTACCGGCCGCGGTGGGCCGGAAGTTCTCAAGTGGGTCGAAGACGACCTACCAACTCCCGGTCCAGGCCAGGTGCGCGTCAAGGTTATCGCTGCCGGCGTTGCCTATGCCGACATCCTCATGCGCCACGGCCTCTACCCGGTTAAGCAGGCGTTTCCCTTTGCTCCTGGGTATGACATCGTCGGCGATATTGACGCTCTCGGCGATGGCGTCAACGGCTTCGCGCCTGGCCAGCGTATTGCCGCCCTTACCATGACCGGGGGCTACAGCCGCTACACCCTCGTCCCCGCCGCGCATCTCGTTCCCGTGCCAGACAACCTTGATCCCGCCGAGGCCGTCAGCCTGGTTCTGAATTACGTCACCGCCTACCAGATGATCCATCGTGTGGCAAAACTTCGCCTGGGCCAGAGCTTCCTCATCCACGGCGCTGGCGGAGGCGTGGGCACCGCCGCTCTCCAATTGGGCAAAATCGCCGGGCTGCGGATGTTCGGCACGGCTTCTAAATCCAAGGTCGAACTCGTTGCTGCGCTTGGCGCCACACCGATCGACTATCGCGTGGAGAACTTTTACGCTCGCATTCGTCAACTTGTTCCCGAAGGGCTCGACGCAGCGTTCGATTCCGTCGGCGACAAAACGCGCACGGATTCTTATCGTTGTTTGCGCCGCGGTGGTTATCTGGTTTGCTTCGGCGTTTCTTCGGCAGTCGAGAAAGGGAAGCTCTCCGCGGCTCTGGGTTTCGCCTGGCTAGGTTTGATGAAGCTCGTGCCGGATGGCAAGCATCCCGTCTGGTTCAACGTCAAATGGCTGCGCGATGCCCATCCCGACTGGTTCCGCGAAGATCTTTCCAAACTTTTCTACATGCTCGCCGCGCGCCAGATTCAGCCGGTCATCGCCGCCAGGATGCCGCTGCGCGAAGCCGCGCGCGCCAACGAACTCCTCGAAAAGGCCCAAGTATCCGGGAAAATTGTTCTGCTTTGCCAGGAATGAAGCCGCACCGTCCACCGTCCAAAACCTGTCATTCCGACCGGAGGGACGGTGCTCTTCGCCGTCCCGGAGCGGAGGAATCCCGCTTCGACTTCAGCTTTCAGACTCAAATCATTCTGCCGCCGGGCCTGCCGGCTTCCTCAAACAATGACAACAGGTTGGTCATGCTGAACAATTCGCTTACCTGCTGGCTTGCGTTGATGATCTCGATGCGGCAGCCCCGCGTGCGCGCACTCACATAAAGGCCCACAACCGTTCCCAGACCCGCGCTGTCAATCTGCGGTACAGCCTGCAAATCCAGCACGATGCGTTTCCGCTCCGGAATCATCGGCTTCACTTCATCCTTTAGCGAAGGTGCATTCTCAAAGGTCAATCGGCCAAAGCATTCCACTACCGTCGCGCCTTCTGCCTCATACGAGTGCACGCGAAATCCGCGCGCCGAACTTCTTGGGCTTTCCGTGGACATAAGACCTCCCGCGGCCCCCTCCCCCAACATCCCGGGCAGTCCCAGAGTCTTTATCGCACTCACCCGCCAAACACAAGCAGGGAATGTATTCGCAAGTGGGTCAGGTCAGTTTCCAGCAACCGCGTTCGTAGCATACCTTCGGCGCCCTGGTCCGATGAGCAGTTAGCACTTAAGTTCATCACATCATTTTCGTTACCTCACCTGGCTCGTTGAAATCTAAAATCAGGTCATGACTTTTGAAGCACTCGCCAAGCGCATTGTCATCGCGGTCCTTTTTTCACTCTTCCCCGGCGGAGCATTTCTAAAGGCTCAAGTCGAGCGCGACCCTCACCGCCCCACTTGCCATAGCGCAGAATGTCGAAGGGCCCGGTCTTTTGTGAAGGCCCACTACTGCGGCGAGTCGCCTTTCGGAAACGGCCCAGACGATGGTTGCGAAGCCAAAATCCCGCGCAAACCCGGGAACGGAGTGACTGTCGTAGCGGGTTTTCATTGCCAATGGAGTGAAACTGACCAAGCAACGCGGTGTCAGCAGCATGGACAACCATCTTCAGCAACCCGCAGCGTGGTCATGCGCGAACTGCGACGACTTGGATTGCCCGCCGGAGCGAAGGGAACAACCTATTTCACGGTTTGGAATTCGGTGCCAGCTCAATGGTCGATTGTCGAGGCATTCTATCGTCACGAGGTTGGCTCAGATATAGAGCTGTGCCAAGTGATTGTGATTGTTGACCAAAGCTCCAAACTGCTCGTGTTGCGGGAATTGCCATTCACAAAAACAGATATAGATAAACCGGACGTCACGAGTTGGTCTCCACTCGATTTAGCTGATGCAGAGGGTGACGGTAACGTAGACGTGATCCTGAGCGGGGATGCCTACGAGGACCACTGGATCGAGGTCATCAGCGTCAAAAATGGGTCTGCTAAAACCATCTTTTCCGGCCTTGGCTATTACTTGTAGCGCCAAATCGAAAACTGAACCGCTAAGATACAATCATCTGTTGCTGCTCGCCGCAGGCCTGCCGGTCGCCCTTCCCTGGCCGCCACCCGCGATTGTGGTATACCTGGATACAACCCAAGGAGAAATCGTTTGAAGCTCAAAGAAATGGTCTATCTTTTTGGCCTGAAGCCTACGCCGAAGACCTATCCCTACGAACTCCGCGAGCTCAATCTGCCTACCGACGGCCGAATCACCTACGCCAAATGGTTGCATCCCAAGGATCAGGGCCGCCCCATGTCCCAGGAAGTTGTGGATGAGCTGCGCAAATTCCTTTCACCCGGCGATGTCGCGCTGGATATTGGCGCGCACACCGGCGACACTACCCTCCCCATGGCTTTGGCCACCGGTACGACGGGCTGCGTACTCGCTTTCGAGCCCAATCCCTATGTCTTCGCCGTTCTTAAGCAGAACGCCGCGCTCAATCCGGAGAAGACGCGGATCATTCCGTTCATGTTTGCCGCTTCCCCTGAGGACACGCCCCTCGAATTCCACTATTCCGATCCCGGATTCTGCAATGGCGGCAGCTTTGAGGGCATCAGCAAGTGGTTCCACTTCCATGCCTTTGGGCTGCAAGTGCAGGGCAGGAATGTGCATGCTCTGCTGAAGCAATCGTATCCGGAACTGATCCCCAGGATTCGTTTTGTGAAGATTGACACCGAGGGGTACGAGCCGTTCGTCCTCGAATCACTTCGCGAGTTGATCACCCAGATCAAGCCGTATATGAAAATCGAAGTGTACACGCACCTGAGCCGCGAGCGGCGCCGCGCCTTGCACCGCTCCATCACCTCGCTTGGCTACACCATCCGCCGAGTTATTGACGATAGCCAATATTGGGGCGAAGTCCTCAGCGAAGACGACCTCAGCAAGTGGCGGTGGCTGGACATTTTCTGTCTGCCCAACCCGACCTCTTCCTGAATTTGTTCCCGGATTTTCTTTCTGCACCGCCCGCTACCCGGCCCGGAACAGAAAATGCCACGTCACATCCACCGCCGCGTGCACCAGTGCCGACGCAAATATCGACCCACTCTTTCGCCACGTCCAGCCATAGAAAATTCCCGCAATCGTGGCCAGCGCCACGTACCGCCAGTTCGGAAAGCCCATGTTGGTGATGTGTGAAAGACCGAACACCAGCGACGCCGTCCACCATCCCGCCCATTCCGTCTTGGAATCCCGAGCCAGCAGATTCTGCAGCAGTCCGCGAAACAAAAATTCCTCCGGCCATGCCGTGAATACCAAGATCGCCACCGCAATGAACAAAACCCCACTCCACCGCCCCCACTGCGGCGCAAACGTGATGAAGTGCATCCCTGTCCCCAATGGAACAGCTACACATCCGAACGCCACGAAGCTTCCCACCACATACAATCCCCAGCTTTTGCCCCATCCAATCGAATAGCCAATCCCTTTCAGCCGACGCACCAGCACAAACGCCGCCAGCGCCACATTCACTGCCACCAGCACCGTCATCACATACGCCAACCGCGCATTTGGAAATGGCCACAGCCAGTGCGATGACCCGAATTTCACGAACACCCAGATGCCTGCAACCATTACATAATCCTGCCACGCGCCCGGTGCCGCTCTTCCCGCCGACACGGCCAGACCTAGCGGCACAAAGATCAGCCCTGCCATTGCGCCTGCGCGCGCCACCGCAAACGTCCCCGTTCCCAACAGGTACGCAAAGTAAAACACAAACACGCAGGCGCCCAGGAGGAATCCACCGCCTGGCCCGAATTTCACCGCCCATCCTTCCGCCACGTCGCGCGCCGCGAACGCCAGCATAACCAGGAGGAAGAAGGCAAACACAGTCAGCGTGGCGCCAAACGCGCGCCCTCCGTATCCCTGCCACGATGCGTACAGCGCCCCGCCAAGGCACAGTCCTGCCCAAATTCCCAGCACCGCCCAAATCCCAAGCTGTCTCATCCCGCCTGTTCCTCGCTCCTCATTTTCTCGTCAGTCCCTCCCTCAAGCCAGCAACCCTGCGATTTCCTCATTGCGCACCAAGCCTACAACTGGCTTGCCCTGGCGGCCCGCTCACTGATACGTATTGGGTAAGCAGGGTGTCCGCACCAAGCGTTTCGCGGGGTCCTGGTCGCTGATCGCTGGTCGCTGATATCCGATAACTGGTAACTCCCAATTGAAACGCCTCTCTTACATCGACTGGATGCGCGGCCTCGCCTGCCTCCTGATGTTTCAAACCCACTGCTACGACTCCTGGCTTCAGCCGGATCAGCGCGGCACCTCGTTCTTCCAATTATCACAACTCGGCGGCACTCTCCCCGCGCCACTCTTTATTTTTCTTGCCGGCATTTCCGTGGCCCTCGTTACGGGCAGACTCCGCGAGAAGGGAATTGCGCGCAACGCCATTGCCCGCCAGACCATCCTCCGCGGCGCCGAAGTCTTTGGCTACGGCATCCTCTTCCGCATCCAGGAATTTCTCCTCGCCTTCAAGTCGGCCCCTTGGACCGATCTCCTCCGCGTCGATGTGCTCAATATCCTTGGCCTCTCCATGATCCTGATGGGCGTGCTCTGCTGGTTCACCTCCGCCGCAACGCCTTCGCCCGCGCGCCGCCGCAGCGTGTTTGCCGCGCTCATTACCGCCGCGCTCATCGCGCTGGCCACGCCTCCTCTCTGGACCGCCTGGCGTCCGCGCTTCCTCCCCTGGTTTCTCGAGTCCTACATCAATGGAGTGCACACTTTCAACGAGCCACAGCACTGGCTCTTTCCGATCTTTCCCTGGGCCGCCTTTGCCTTCGCTGGATTGGCCGCAGGTTTCCTCATCTTCTCGGACTTTGCTCAGCGACGCGAGCCTCTTTTCTTTGCTCTCCTCGGCCTCGCCGGCATCCTTGCCAGCGTTCTCTCGGTTTTCTTCGATACCTCTCGAATCCGGATCTATGCCGTCTACGATTACTGGCACTCCAACCCCGATTTTCTGTTCATGCGATGCGGTGTGCTCCTCGTCATCCTCTCGCTGGTTTACGCCTGGTGCCGCTGGGGCTTTGCGCAAAAGGGTTTCAGCCCCCTCATCCAACTGGGCAACACCTCGCTCCTTGTCTACTGGGTGCACATCGAATTCGTTTACGGCTCTCTATCCATTATGCCCAAACGCGCCTGCTCCATTCCCCGTGCCTCCCTGGGCCTCGCGATCATCTTTCTTTCCATGCTGGCGCTATCCCTCCTGCGCACCCGCTGGAAGCGCTCTTCGCGTAAAACGAAAAGCGCTCCTATCGCACCGGAGCGCCCCGTACCCGCCAATTCGTAGCTCGCTGTCTTCTCTTATGCCTATTGCGTTTTCGCCGCCGTCCCGCTCTCATTAGCCGCCGCGGGCAGCTTGATGATCACTTCTCCCGGCCGCGCCTGGCCCAACTCTTCCCGCGCAATCTTCTCAATGGTTTGCGGGTCGGTCTTCAAATCCTTCACGTCGCCTTCCAGGATCGCATTTTCCTTGTTCAACCGCTCAATCTCTGTCATGACCTTTTCAATCTCTTTCTGCTTCTGGTGCATGGCCAGGAATCCGTGCGCGCCAAACACGTTGTGCACCAGCAACACGGCCACAAACACGGCCAGCAAGTGCCGCCCGTAGTGCTGCGCCAGGCCCTTCCATTTTTCCTGTGATTGCACCGTCATCAGTCTTCGTGGATCGTCATGGCGCGATCCATCTCCAACAAAGAATCTTCTTCCACTCAGCCGCTCACGGATACACATATTCTCCGCGTGCGTGTCGAACCCTCCACCGCCTCCCGCCGTCTCCCATTTGCCTTTTCTTCCTCCCGGATACCAGATAATTGTCATCCCGAGTCCGCGTCTTCTGCGGGCGGGGGATCTGTTTTCTGCAGCCTGGCGCAAGGACACGGTTCTCTTGTACCTCTGCCTCCCATCCCCTCCTCATATACAATCAATCGCAGAGGGGATCTCCATGCCACGCGCCACGCCATTCCGCATCGTCCTGGTCACCTGCGGCTCTCTCTCCGAAGCCCGGAAAATCGCCCACGCTGTCGTCGAGAAACACGTCGCCGCCTGCGTCAACATCCTTACCTCACCTGTGGAATCGCTTTACACCTGGAAAGGCAAACTCGAACGTTCCCGCGAGCACTTGCTGCTGGTCAAAACCACCGCCAAGCACCTCAAAGCCCTCGAAAGGGAGCTTCTCCGCCTCCACTCCTACGAAACTCCCGAGTTTCTCGTCCTGTGCATCGCCGCAGGCTCCTCGGGGTATTTCAACTGGCTCCGGAAGGTGCTGAAATGACAAAAGGAATTGAAGTGCTTCTGCAGTTCGCATTATTCTTCGGGACTATCGCAATTATTTCCTGGCAAGCAGCAAAGGGCAAGCCGAGGCGTTGGGGGCGCGGAACTTACCTAGCACTATTCTTGGGCCTTTTAGTGGTTGATGTCCCTACTCTCCTGCTGTTGTATGTGACACCGAAGAGCAGCCCGCAATTCGGCATGCTAGATGTTGCTTCTTACCTTGGATTCGCTGCTTTTGGAGCTGCCTGGGGCTGTCTTATTGCCGCAATCGTTTACGGGCGGTTGCGTGGAAACTAGAAATCCATTGCCACTGCTAAGAATTCCTGGCGGACTGCAGTATTCAGGATTTACGCAAGCCAGCGTTGGGTGGCGCCTATTATACGTAAAGCAGCGCCTGATCCAAATCCGCAATAATATCTTCCACGTCCTCGATGCCCACGCTCAGGCGCACCAGGCTATCCGTAATTCCCACGCGGTCCCGCACTTCCTTCGGCATGGACGCGTGCGTCATCTGCGCCGGCAGCGATATCAGCGACTCCACGCCGCCCAGGCTCTCCGCCAACGCGCAAATCTTCACCTGATTGAGGAACCGCCGCGACGCCCCTTCTTCTCCCAAATCGAACGCCAACATGGCCCCGGGTCCCTTCTGTTGTTTGCGCGCTAAATCATGCTGTGGGTGCGACGCCAGCCCGGGGTAATACACCTTACGCACCTTCGGGTGCGCATCCAGGTGCCGCGCCACCGCCAGTCCATTCGCGTTGTGTTGCAGCATGCGCACCGCCAAAGTCTTCAGTCCGCGCGACGTCAGAAAGCAATCCATCGGCGCCAACCCTGCCCCCGCCGATTTTTGTATGAAATAAATTTTCTCCGCATCTTCCGGCCGCGTCAGGATCACCGCTCCGCCCGTCGCATCGCTGTGTCCGTTCATGTACTTCGTCATGGAGTGCACCACGATGTGCGCCCCGAGTTCGATCGGCCGCTGCAAATATGGCGTCAGGAAGGTGTTGTCCACCACCAGTATCGTCTTTCGTTCATTGGACAGCTTGGCCATCGACGAAATGTCCGTGATACGCATCGTCGGATTTGTCGGCGTCTCGACATAGATCATCTTCGTGTTTGGACGCAGCGCCCCCAGCACAATCGCGGGGTCCGTCGTGTCCACGAAACTGAATTCCAGTCCGAAGTGCACCAGCAACTGGGTCGTCAGCCGGTACACGCCGCCGTACACCGCTTCCGAGAGCACAATGTGGTCGCCCGGCCCCAGCAAACGGAACACGGCATCAATTCCGGCCATTCCCGACGTGAATACATATGCGCTGTGCCCGCCTTCAAGTTTCGCAACTGTACGTTCCAACGCCTTGCGATTCGGATGATTTGTACGGGCGTAGTCGTAGCCGCCCCGCGTTTTCCCCAACTCCTCATACACATACGTGGAGGTCTGATAGATCGGGGCTGTCACCGCGCCTGTTGTCGGATCGGGTTCCTGTCCCACGTGTATGGCGTTCGTCGCAAATCCCATTCTCTTCTCCTCAGCCTTTTGCGAAATCCCTGCCTGATTTTCTGACTTTTTGCCAACCACCTGTTGCGGCGCACCTTACCGCTCCCGGCATTGCTAGCCGCTACACCCATACTACCCGCTTCATTCTACAAGGAAAAACCAGCGCCATTCGGAATCGTTCTCCGAGGTCCACCGAAGTTACAAGGGCCTGCGCCTCGCGTTAAATCCATATTAAGCTTCGCGACCCGCAAGATCTTGCATCGATTCGATCTCCTCTTGACGTTTGTCCTGCTTCCATGGACGATGAAATGGAAATCTATGCGACCCTCTCGCTCTTCATTCGTTGCTTTCGTTTTGTTCGCCACACTGGCGGCCGCCTTTCCTCTTTCCGCTCAGCAGGATACGCCGCCGCCAAAAAACTCTCCTCCCGCTCCCACGAATCGCCTCACCATCGAGGTCACTGGAGGCGACGCCAACAAGCCCATCGAAAACGCCAGCGTCTACCTGAAAACCGTCGAGGAACACCGCATCAAGGACAAGAAGACCGAGGTAAACGTCAAAACCAATCAGGAAGGCATCGCACATATCCCCGATGTTGCCCTGGGTCGCGTGCTGATTCAGGTGGTCGCCGACGGCTGGAAATCCTACGGCCACTGGTACGACATCAGCGAGCCCAAGCAAACCATCACGATACATCTAGATCGACCGCCCAAGTGGTACTAATTCGTTCCGTCCGAATTCCTTCCTATATTACTCTTGGCGGAATTTCTCTTCGGAAGTTCCAATTGCAATTGCCTCAGCACCTTGCCTGAAATTTTCTGGAACACTCCGCTCCCGTTTTTGTGCAGGACTCTTTTTTCTCTTTCTTTTCATCCGTGACCCAGGTCACATTGCCTAGAATCTTCTTCCAAAATTCCTTTTTGTTGTCCTCCGCTTGCACAGTTTTAGTGCAAACCGCATCATCGTGTTGAATTTCGCGGAGTTACTTCCCCTTTTCCTTCGCTTTCCACAAGCTTATCCACGCATGTGTGCATATTTAACGTAACTGCAAATTCTCTCCTTGCACTTCGGCATCGCGCGTGCTCCGCACTTGCTGCGTTCTCTTTGCCGTCGTCTTTGACCCGCTCAAATCCCTGATGGTACAGTTCTTTCTGCGGAACTCTCCATGGCCGATACCTACGAAGGTCCCTTCTCTCTTCTCCAGATGTTCTGGGGCAATCTAGCTGCGCGCCCATTGCGTTGCTTTCTGAGCATTCTTGCGATTGCCATCCAAGTCGTTTTGATTCTTATGATTGTCGGTCTCACCTCCGGCGTCATCAACGAATGGGGCAAGCGCACCGAAGGCGTTGGCGCGGATATCCTCGTTCAGCCGCCCAACTCTTCCATCTTTTTTGCTTTTTCCAGCGCAGTGATGCAGGAATCGCTTGCCGATCAGATTGACAAAATCCCCGGCGTCGACGAAGTTGCCCCCACATTGATTCTTTCTGACCCCAAGAGCCTGATAAACATCTTTTGCATCGACTACAAGCGTTTCAATGCCTTGAGCAAGGGGTTTTTCTTCCGGGATGGCCGGCCCTTCCAGGCTCCCGACGAAGCCATCGCCGACGACATCGTTGCCCAGACACGCCACATCAAAGTCGGCGACACGTACACGCTCCTCAATCATCCCTTCATAATCACCGGCATTGTCGCCCATGGTAAAGGCGCCCGCTTCTTTATTCCCCTGCGCACCGGCCAGGACATCGTTGGCGCTGATAAGCGTGTCTCCATGTTCTTTGTTCGCAGCAAGGGCGACACCGAGGGGACTCGCGCCGAAATTCTGAAGCTCAATCCGGAGAACCGTGTGCGCTCCATGTCTGAGTACGTTTCCCTAATGAACTCTTCGAACCTGCCCGAGCTCAAGCCCTTCATCCGCACGATGGTAGGACTGGGTGTTGTGATCAGTTTTCTCGTCGTGCTCATGAATATGCACACCATGATTTTGGAGCGCACGCGCGAAATCGGCATTCTCAAGGCGCTGGGCTTCTCGCGTTTCGACATCATCAAGATGCTGCTTGGGGAAACCGCTTTCCTCACTATCGCCGGGAGCCTCTCCGGCATCGCCATCACTTTTCTTGCCCAGGCCATCCTTAAGCAGACGAATCCCGGGCTTTCCATTCTCCTTACGCCGGGCTGGATCTTTGGCTCCATTCTTCTGGCCTTGCTCGGGGCTGCCTTGGGTGCCACAGTTCCCGCACTTCGCGCCTCCGGCTTTGATCCCGTCGAAGCGCTAGCTTACGAGTAGAGCCTTCCGCACACGTCCTGACGTTTTCCTCAACCTCATCGTTGCTTCGGCCCAGCGAAACTGGTATTAGAAGGGCATACTTTTGTGTCGGCTCCCACCCGATGCCTGTTTGCTGGTGTAGTCCTCAAGGAGAACACCATGAAGCGTTGTTGTCTGGGCCTTACTGTGCTCGCCATTTGCTTGCTCACTGCTTCCACAACGTCCGCCCAAATGGGCATGGACCTTTTCAAAAAACCCGATATCGCGAAGGCTTTCAATCCCGTCGTCGGTAAAGGCGCCCAGTATCTGAACACCCCGACATCCTCCAACACTAAGAAATACAACACCATGGAGATTTCCATCGTGGGGAAAGAATCCTTCGAGGGCAAAGACGGCTTCTGGATGGAATTCGTGATGACCGATGAGAAGAATCAAACCTTTGCCGGCAAGGCTCTCTTTACCACCGCTGACTTCCAGTTTCACCGCATGATTATGCAAGTGCCCGGCCAGGGGGCTATGGAAATATCCTTCTACCCCGCCGCCGCGCGCCAGGGGAAGGCGGAAGAGACCATGAAAGAATGGCATTCCGTTGGCACCGAGAGCGTCACGGTCCCTGCCGGCACTTTCTCTTGCGAGCACTGGCGCGACGACAAAAGCGATTCCGACCTCTGGACCAGCGACAAAGTCACCCCCTCTGGCATGGTCAAGGAAGTGGGCCCTCACGGGACCATGATTCTCACCAAAGTCATCACTGATGCCCAGGATCGCATCACCGGCCCCGTCCAAAAATTCGACATGCAGCAAATGATGCAGCAGATGCAACAGCAGCCCCAGAAACCCTAAAACAACGGCGTATTTCTGCGCCAGCCTATACCTTGGGGAGCGCCAATTCTTCCTCGGCGCGCCCGTTTTGTTTATACTGCTACCCTTTGCGTCGTTCCAGGTCACTCCATCTGCGGATATCGAACATCGAGCGAGGCGCATCGAAAAAGGAAAGGTCGGTGTTCATGACATCGGAAAAATTCCTGCCCGCCAAGATCCTCGATCGTCGTGCCGTCGCCGACGATCTTTTCCTGCTTCATGTGGACCCGGGCGGCCCGTTTTCCTATCTCGCCGGCCAGTACGCCACCTTGGGTGTGGAAGTCGAGGGCGAGCGCATCGAACGTGCCTACTCTCTCTGCTCTTCCCCCTACGAAAATGTTCTCGAGTTCTTCGTCGAACGCATCCCTAATGGCGAACTCACCCCGCTCCTCTATGCCATGGACAAGGGCGCACCTCTTCTTCTTCGCAGATTTGCCAAGGGCCGCTTTACCCTGGAACTTCGCAGCGGCCGCAAGAATCACCTTCTCCTGGCCACCGTCACGGGAATCGCGCCCTACGTGAGTTACATTCGCACCGTCCGCGCGGATTGGAAGAAGGGCGGCACCCCCATGCCCGGTGAGCACCGCCTCTTTTGCATCCAGGGGGCAAGCCGCTCCGGGGAGTTTGGCTATCGCGATGAGCTGGAGAAGTACGCTGCTGAAATGCCTTGGCTGAAGTACGTGCCTGCCATCAGCCGCCCTTGGGAAGATCCCGGCTGGCAGGGCGAACGCGGCCGCGTGGACGACCTAGTCCGCAAGTACATCCACCTTTGGGGTCTTACGCCGGAAGGCACCTCAGCCTATCTTTGCGGTCATCCGGGGATGGTGGAGAGTGGTCGGGGCATTCTGCTGCGCGCCGGATGGGCGAAGCAGGCGATTCAGGACGAAGTCTACTTCCAGCCCGCCAAGGAAGTCTCCGCCCCTTAATCCCGGCCAACGCCCAGTAACCTTGTCATTCCGAGTGGAGCGAGGAATCTGCTTTTTCCGCTTCTCCCTTTTACTCCGTGGCAAAAGCGTGTTTCGTATGCCGCGCGCGCCATTCCTCTGCCCGTGCGCTCCTCGCAGCATCCTCCAGCCGATCGGCAATATCCATCAGTGTCTCGACCGGCACTTGCAGGTGTACAGTCTGGTCGTCGCCTACCACATCGATGCGCAGCTTCCCGTGCACCGTCGCGATGTGCACGTGCTGCTCCTCGTCCGTCAAATCAAGAAACTCCGCATTCGGGTACTTCTCCAGTTCCTTGGCCATCACACGGAACATCGGCAAATGCGGCTTCATCTGCTCTGCCGCTTGTTCCAGCGGACGCTGTGGTACCAGGCTCGCCAACCTCATTCCGGCGGACACCGTTGTGGCAGGCACCCAAAAGTGCACGTGCGATCCTCCGGGCCGATGCTCGTCCACATCCACGCGGATCACGCCTTCGTGAAAAACGTAGGCAGTGGTCATCGCCAGCGTTGCTCCCAATCCCAGTGCCACTTTTGCCAGTACCAGCATGTTCGCCTCCCTCCCTGCTCGGCTATTCCGACGCGTTCTTCGAGTCGATCCAGATGTGAACGTCGTTTTCCGCGTCCTTGACGGTCACAAGTTCCGTGTCGCCGTGCGCGGAGAGCGCCCGCAAGGCAGCCACCAGGTCCAACTCATCTTTCCCGGCGGAAAAGAGGGCATCCACCACCTTCATGGGAACCTTAATCTCCACTTTGGTTTCTACTTGCTCGTTGGCCTTCGTGCCCTTTGCCGCGTCTTCCTTGGCCATCGCCTTCTTCGCGTGCTCTTTGTCGGTTACGATGATGTAGAGCATCCCATTGCTTTTTGATACCCGGACATTATTCTCGTTGCTCTGCACGGTCACGTACTCGCCGTCCTTGGCTGTCCGCACGGCATCCAGAATCGCGCGCAGGTCCACATCTTTCACCTCGCCGGACTCGATGCGCACCTTTCCGTCGTGCAGCCTGTCCTTGTTGATGGCAGGCAAGACCTTTTCGGCCATTTCAATGGGCACGTTGATTCGTACCACCTCGCCTTTGGCGTCTCTGCTGGTGACGCGAATGTGAATCCATTGATCCGTGTCGGTGGCCGCCTGGGCCAGGCTGGCCGCAGGAGCCAGGGCGAATAGGGCCAGCGCCATAGTCAAAATTGCCTTAAGGAATCCCCGAGTGGAAAGGTTCATGACGAACCTCCTTTGCATACCTTTACGCACACTCCCCTCGGAAAGTTCCCGCCGGGCCGCCTTTCTTGCTGGGATTTGGTCGAACAAGATGGTCTGGTGGCTGGGGGGCCCATGACCCCGTCATCCTGGCTGGGTGCACCTGATGAACACCTTGGCCAGCCCAGTAACCTTATTACCCCAAGTCTAGCGGGTACTTTACCCCGCTACTGGTCCTTGATTTCCTTGGCCTCGCCCATCTTCACGGTGCTGCCGTAACGCTTGTAGTTCGAGTACTTCACGGTCATGCGGATGTGCACATCCCCGCTGCGGAAATGCAGGTAGTCGTCGGCGCGCGTGAACACGGGAAACCAGTAGCCCTTCTCGATGTTTTGGCGGTACGTGCGAAAGCGCGGGAAGACGTTTTCATTGTTCTTGGTTATGATGTCCGGCACCGCTTTCCCATCGGTCATCACAATTTGCAGGTCTTTGTCGTCGACCCAGACGCGCCCCTGAAAATAGCGCTGGTTCTTCTCGATGGTCTTGGGGGCCACGTCAAAGACGTAGGTAGAAAGTTCGTCTACCTGCTGCCGCCCCACGTACGTCACGTTGTATTTTGGCAATTCCGTTGTGGTCAGCACGAATGGCTGAACGTTGCGCACGTCGTCCAGGTCCTGTTGGCTCAGCGAGATGCGCCGGAGTGTGTCCGGGGGGGCGAACTTGACCTTTTCAAAGCGCTTACCATCTGGTGTGAAAATGATGTCGCTGACCATGCGGTATTCGCCGTCCGGCCGGTCGTCATCGTCAATCGTCTGAATTGCAAAACCTTGCGTGTAAGTGTAGTTGTCGCGCTCGATTCGGAATTCGGTTTCGCGCTGGGCAAAGCGCTTGATGATCTCCTCCACGGGTTGGGAAGGCGGGTCACTGGTGATGGGATTGTCGCCTGGCGAATGCAGCCGCTGGGGTGGGGCGGAATCCTGCGCGGGCTCGGAAGTGGGCGGACCGGCCGGCGCGGGCTTAGCTTTGGGGGCCGTGGTCATCGGGCCCGGCATATCTTGTGCCGCGACGGGCAGCGCCAGGAAAAGGGCAGCGGCTCCCACGAGAAAAAGAGGATTCAGTTGCATCGTCCTGACGGCATTGGGAAGCTTCAAGGCTATCCTCCAAACACTCTTCTTGCTGATACAGTATAGGATTTTAGCAGGGCACCGGAGGTTGCACGGTAGAATCTTGTACGCCGGAGTCCCTGTAACCTTTGCCGATTGAACGACTCCCACTGGTTAGGGCAAACTGACCCATGCCATTGAGCTGTGCTGGCGGATACAGGTACCTTACAAAAGGAGTCGATCTGGGAGACCCGCTTCGGCGGGCCTTTCAAAGACTGAGGATGCAGGAAGATCGCCAGCACGAAGCGGAGCTCATCCGGCGCATTCTCGCCGGTGAAACGGACGTGTTTCACGAATTGATCCGGCCATACGAGAAGATGGTCTACGTCACACTCCTTACCATGCTGCGCAACGAGACGGAAGCGGAGGACTCCGCGCAGGAAGCCATGATCAGCGCCTACCGGTATCTCCATACTTTCCGCGGCGACGCCAAATTCAGCACTTGGCTCGTCACCATCGCCATGAACGAAGGGCGCCAGCGTTTGCGCAGGCTCAAACGCGCCGCAGAGGATTCGCTGGAGGACACGGTCGAGGAGCCCGAGGGCGATTTCACTCCGGCCTTTCTGACCGATTGGCGGGAGATTCCACTGGAGGCGCTGGAGCGCAAGGAACTGCGCCAGAAGCTGCGCGATGCCGTGGACTCGCTCCCGAAGATTTATCGCGAGGTTTTTGTGCTGCGCGATTTGCAGGAAATGAATCAAGAGGAGACCGCCGCGGCACTGGGGATAACTATTGCGGCAGTGAAGGTGAGGCTGCACCGCGCGCGCATGATGTTGCAGAAGATACTTGTTCCGTACCTGCGGGGAAGCGTCCCGGCACGCAAAGGCTTCTTCGGGAGGTTGTTCCAATGAACTTGAAGTGCAAGAACGTCTGGGAACACATCTCGGAATATCTCGATCAGCAGCTCACGCCGGAAGTGCGCGCGGAAATCGAGAAGCACCTGGAAAACTGCGAAGTCTGCTCGGCGATTCTGGATTCCACGCGCAATGTTCTGGTTCTCACTGCCGATAACCGCACCTACGAATTGCCGGTAGGTTACAGCAAGCGCCTGCACGATCGCCTGCAAAAGGCCATCCACCAGAACCCTGACCCCGGCGAAAATTCCCCCAGCTGAAAATGCTCGTGCCTGATCTTGTCTCTACCCTTCTTCTTGGCGGTTAAGCCGGGGCACCGCCGGAGAGCTCTTGCAAAAGCATTCGAGATTCACACGGCGAGGATACCATTTTAGAAAGGGATCGTGGGGTGATGAAGGACTAAAGATAGCGGCCTCAGCAGTTTAAGCCTGCGCCACGCACTCCGCGTTGCGCATCGAGAGACCACGCCCCGCCTCCTACCAAAATCAGGAAGAGCAGCGAGCAGAACATCGCGAAGTCGGTGCGGGCGTCGCTGACCATATACCAAAAGCCCTGGCCGGCGCGAAATAGCTCTGGCACCTTGGTTGTTGCGATTGCCGTGCTGATCACAATCAGCAGAGGAAGGGCGGATGCCCTAGTCCACAGTCCCAGCAAAACCAGGGTGCCGCACGCGATCTCAAATGTTCCCACAAAATGCGCGGTGAAATAAGGATGTGGAAATCCAATCCTGGTGAAACGCCCCACACCCATATTCGGATCGGCGTACTTCAGAATGCCCTGCGTGAAGAAAATCGACCCGACGGCAAGGCGAATCAGCAGGATGCTCGCCGGACCTTGTGGGGGGCTGAAAAAGAACCGTAACAGTGAATTCATATCGTTCACTCATTCTCTCTTAAGATGAAGAAACACTCCAAAGATGTGGCGTTGGGATTCACGAGGGCAGCATACCACCATAAAAAATAACAGCGGAGCGCTAAACGGTAGGGAAGCGGCTGGCCTTCGATCGGAGCGACGCCACCCGCCATTCGCAATGAGCTGGCAGCAATCGTCCCGGAAGACAACGGCCTGCCCTCTGCGGACGTCGATGCTCCCCATATCGCAATGTGTTTCTTTCTGTACAGAAGCAGGCAGACCAGGTGAACTACTATGGGCCCAGGAGACGCTATGTCCTTCGGCCTTTATTCGGGTGGATTCGCGATCGTGATCGTCGGCCTGATCTATGCCGCTCACCTCATGCACATTCCCTGGCACTGGATCGTCGCGGGCGCGCTCGTACTTTTGGGAATCGGCGTTCTGAAAGCTGTTAAGACGACTCGTCAAAAAGACCTTGTTGGGTGACGCGATTGTCAGCATCTGATTCTCCCTTGACTCTGCGGACCGGCATGGAGAGTCCGATCTCCGGGGATCTGATGGGACTGGCTGTGCTCGAAGTGAGCTGGCGGCGCTTGTTTGGGAGAGCCGCGTTCGGCCTGGCAACAATAGTCTTGCAATCCACCAATTTGACGATTGGAATCTAATCGTAGTCTGGAATTCGATAACTCCCGATCAGTAGGGTCATCGGGGAAGTGGATTCTACTTGCTTATCGGTCACCTTATAGCGGCATCGCTGCCAACGTTAGAACGAGGCCTGCGGCGCTGGATGTTTCACCTCGGCGGACTGGGCCTGATTCCCCTTGGGCTGCTGGACAACTCCCCCCTTCCGATGCCGGGCGCCATGGATGTGGTTACGATTCTGCTCTCCGCGCGCCAGCAGCCGTTGTGGCTTTACTACGCGGTGATGGCAACGGCGGGTTCGGTGATTGGAGGTTTTGTCACGTACCGACTGGCGCGCAAAGGAGGGAAAGCAGCGCTCGAACGCAGGTTCTCCCGCCGGAAAGTGGACAAGGTTTGCGAGATCTTTGCGCGATGGGGATTCGGCGCAATTGTCATCCCTGCTTTACTGCCGCCGCCTGTGCCTATGGTTCCATTTCTGCTTGCGGCGGGCGCCATGCAATATCCGCTGAAAAAATTCCTTGCGGCGCTCGCACTCGGGCGAATCTCCAGATACATGCTCCTGGCTTACCTAGCCGCGCGTTATGGACGCCAAATCATCGCCTTCATCAGGGTACACGGACACCCGGTGGCATTGGCAATCATCGTGGTGCTTCTTGCCACTGCTGCTGTGATTTTCTATTTCTGGGGCGGAGCAAAGGCAAAGAGGGGGAAGCGGTAAACGCCAGGGAGGCGCTTTGCGTTCGAGCCTAGATAGGGTCAGCTGAATGTGTCTCAGCGCGTTAACTCTGCGCCATTGCCACAAAAATGAGGAGGAATTACGCAGAGGACACAGAGGGCGCAGAAAGGAGAAACCCACACCCGCGATGACTACCAATCGCGGCTTCGTCAGAGCAAGAAATAGTCGTCAGGCTTGACGCCACTTGAGGAATACGGCGGCGAGTGGCGGCAGCGTAAGTGCGAGTGAGTGTCGCCGTCCTTGCCAGGCGTGCTCGTCGGCGTTCATGCCGCCCAGATTGCCCACATTCGTCCCGCCGTAGATTGCGGCATCGGTGTTCAGCACTTCTTCATAGTGCCCCTCGCGCGGTACACCCAGGCGATAGCCATAGCGCACCACCGGCGTGGCGTTAAGCACCGCCAAAATCACGTCGTCGGGATTCTTGCCGCGGCGGATAAACGAATACACGCTGTTGTCCGAGTCATTCGCGTCAATCCACTCAAAACCCTGCCAATCGAAATCCACTTGATGCAGCGCGGGCTCCGCCGCGAGCAGGCGGTTCAGGTCGCGCACCAGATTTTGCACGCCGCGATGTGGTTCGTATTGCAGCAGATGCCAGTCGAGGCTGCTCGCTTCGTACCACTCGTTCCGCTGGCCGAACTCCTGCCCCATGAAGAGCAGCTTCTTTCCAGGGTGTGCGCATTGATAGGCGAACAGCAGTCGCAGATTCGCGAATTGCTGCCACATGTCCCCAGGCATTTTGTGCAGAAGGGAATTCTTTCCGTGCACGACCTCATCGTGGGAAAAGGGCAGCATAAAGTTTTCGCTGAAAGCGTACAGCAGCGAAAACGTCAGCTTGTTGTGCTCGTAACGCCGGAAAACAGGATCCTTGGAAAAATAGAGCAGCGTGTCGTTCATCCAGCCCATGTTCCACTTCAGGCTGAACCCCAGCCCGCCGAGATACGTCGGCCGCGAAACGCTCGGCCACGCGGTGGACTCCTCCGCGATGGTCAGCACTCCGGGGAATCGCAAGTACGCCACCTCATTCATGCGCTTCAAGAAATCGATGGCATCCAGGTTCTCGCGCCCCCCATAGCGGTTTGGTATCCACTCGCCCTCCTTGCGCGAATAATCCAGATACAACATGGAGGCGACGGCATCCACGCGCAACCCGTCAATGTGGTACTTGTCCAGCCAGAACAGCGCATTAGAGATCAGGAAATTCTGCACTTCGTTGCGGCCGTAGTTGTAAACCAGGGTGCCCCAGTCGGGATGCGTGCCCTGCCGCGGGTCGGAATGTTCGTAGAGATGAGTGCCGTCAAATAAACTCAAGCCATGGGAGTCGCGCGGAAAATGCGCCGGCGTCCAATCCAGCAGCACTCCAATTCCCGCTTGGTGGCAGCGATCCACAAAGGCCATGAAATCCGCGGGCGTCCCGAAACGGCTGGTGGCGGCGAAATAGCCGAGCGTCTGATAGCCCCATGAGCCATCAAACGGATGCTCCATCACCGGCAACAATTCAATATGCGTGTAGCCGAGATCCTTCACGTACGGAATCAGTTGGTCAGCCAGTTCGAGGTAACTGAGCCAGCGGTTGTGCTCCTCGGGCATGCGGCGCCAGGAGCCGAGATGCACTTCGTATACGGAAATCGCCTGCTGCAGCCAGTTTCTTTGCGGGCGCTGCGCCATCCAATCGCCATCCGCCCAGTTGTGCTTGTCCAGGCGCGCCACCACCGAGCCGGTGTTCGGCCGCAACTCCGAAAAGTAACCGTAGGGATCGGCCTTCAGCGGCAGCATCTCGCCGCCCGGGCCGATGATTTCGTATTTGTAAATTGCGCCTTCGCCGAGGTCGGGCAGGAACATCTCCCAAATGCCGGAAGAGCCGCGCGTGCGCATGGGATGGATGCGGCCGTCCCAGCCATTGAAGTCGCCCACCACGCTGACGCGCCGCGCGCTGGGGGCCCACACGGCAAAGTGCACACCGGAAACGCCGTCCACCGTCTTGATATGCGCGCCCAGCTTCTCGTAGGTGTCGTAATGCCGGCCCTCGCCCATCAGGTAAAGATCGAATTCGCTGAGCAGATAGGGAAACGCGTAAGCGTCGTGGCCTTCGACCACCGCGCCATAATCCATGCGGCAGCGGAAGCGATAGCTCGAAGGAGCCGGCGCTAGGTCGCTCACCAGCGGTAGTTCCGCCTCGTAGACACCCTCCGGCCGGACTTTTTTCATGGGCAGCGGATCCGCTTGCCCGCCGCAAAGAAGATGGGCTTCCACCGCTCGCGGCTGCAGGAGTCGCACAAGCCAACGGCGCCCCGCAGGCGTCTCGATGGGCTGCGGTCCGAGCATGCCAAAAGGATCGGAATTGCGGCCCGCAAGCAACGCGTCCATGCGCGCCACTGCCGGGTCGGCGGGCGCAGCCTTCGGTTTTCGGGGAAGTTTATCAGGCACGCCAGCATTCTATCGGATTCTGCCCGCCGGACCAACGGGCAGCGCAGCGAATGTTGCCTATGCTAATCTCCCAGCCGGCGTTTTCAGCTAGGAACGAGCCAGAAAAGCAAACCGACGGTTGCGGGAGGGCTGATCCCACGATAGAGTGCAGGTTTGACAATGACATTCGGCGAATGTGAAGTTTTTCAATTTTTTGAAATGAGGGCTGCCCGCTTGAGACGCTACTTCGTAACGCCGGCCGCTTTGCTGTATCTTGCCTGCAGCGTGATCCCGGGCACAATTACCGCGCAGGACCGCTCGCAAGCACGCTCCATGGTCATTTCCCGCAATGGCATTGTGGCTGCCGAATCTCCGTTGGCCGCGCAGGCCGGCGCGCGCATCCTGGAGCGCGGCGGCAACGCCGTGGATGCTGCGATCGCCACCAACGCCATGATGGGCGTGGTCTCCCCGATGATGAACGGCATTGGCGGGGATTTGTTCGCCATCGTTTACGACGCGAAAGCCAACAAACTCTACGGCCTGAACGCCAGCGGTTGGGCGCCGAAAGACCTCACCATCGAAGCGCTCCACAAGCTCGGCTTGCGCGAAATGCCAGAATCCGGCGTCCATACCATCACCGTCCCTGGCGTCGTGGACGGCTGGCAAAAACTTGCGGACAAATTCGGGCGCAAGAAGCTGAGCGAAGATTTGGCGGCCGCGATCAACACAGCTCAGAATGGTTTTCCTGTCACCGAATGGGTAGCGATGTACTGGGGAAGTGCAGTGGATTACCTGCATGGCGATGAAACAGCCGCCAAGCTTTACTTGCCGCAGGATCGTCCGCCCAAGACTGGCGAGGTTTTCCGCAACCCAGAACTCGCCTGGTCTCTGCAACAGATCGCCGAGCACGGGCGCGACGCCTTCTACAAAGGCGAAATCGCGCGCCGCATCCTCGAAACCATGAAGCGTCACGGCGGTACCATGACCGTCGCCGACCTCGCCGAATTTTCCAGCGAGTGGGTCGAGCCCATCTCCACCACCTACCGCGACTGGACCGTTTACGAATTGCCTCCCAACGGCACGGGCATTGCCGCCCTCGAAATGCTCAATATCATGGAGAACTTTCCCCTCGGCCAAAAGGATTACGGCTTCGGCTCCCCGAATGCTCTCCACGCCATGATCGAAGCCAAAAAAATTGCTTATGCGGATATGGCCCGATACGTCGGCGACCCGCGCGGCCAGAGCTTGTCCGTGCAGGCGCTGCTCTCAAAAGAGTGGGCGGCGCAAAGCGCGAAGCTGATCGACCCAGAGCACGCGAATTGTGCGGTGCCCGCCGGAAATCTGCCCGTGGGCAATGACACGACGTACCTGACGGTGGTGGACCGCGAAGGCAACATGGTTTCGCTGATCCAGAGCAACTACAGCGAATTTGGCTCCGGGATTGTCGCGCCGGAAACGGGCTTTGCGCTGCACAATCGCGGCGCACTCTTCACACTGGACGCCAGTTCGCCCAACGCGCTGGCAGGCCGCAAGCGTCCCCGTCACACCATCATCCCGGGGTTTGCGCAGAAGGGTGATCTCCGAATGGCTTTCGGCATCATGGGCGGGTGGAACCAGTCGCAGGCTCACGCGCAGTTCATCGCGAATCTGGTGGATTTCAAAATGAACATTCAAGCGGCGCTGGAAGCTCCGCGATTCACCAAACGTACTTTTGAAGGCTGCGACGTCGAGATGGAGAACCGCTTCTCGCAGAAAACGCGTGACGCTCTTGCCGCCAAGGGTCACAAGATCACCCTCCTCGGTACCTTCTCCGCGGACGTAGGCGGCGGCCAGGCGGTCCTGCGCGATTTTGCCAAGGGCATCAACATCGGCGCCTCCGACCCGCGCAAGGACGGCGCCGCCATTCCTGAATTACCTGCAGACTAATATAATCTTTATTAAATAGCTGGGTACCGCTCGCTGTAAGTACTTGCGGGGGAGTACCGCAAAAGAATTCCCACCGGCGTGCAGAATGTGAACAGGTGTTCCCAAGTGCTCTGTTCCGTCAGCATTCCCTCTACGCTAACACCAGTGTTTTCTACGCCATGGCATGGCGTCCCGGTGGTATGAGAGTTGCAACTTGTCAAGTGGTCCCGAACAGCTTACTCGAATCGTATCTTTTTGCTGGGAGGCAAACATGCAGTCCCGAATCGGCAAAGCGCTGGCGCTGGCGGGTGGCTTGGCCGTCGCTATACTCCTGGCAGCGAGCGTCGCGCGGGCGCAGAGCGCGGAAGTAGCGGGAGAGTATGAATGCACGCAGGCGCTGGTGGCGGGCAAGGCCGTGCCCTGCAAAGCCGCGCCGCTCTCCTTGAAAACGGATGGGCATTTTGAGTTGCAGGGGCGCGAGGGTGAGTATCTGGTGAACGGCAGTTGGGTCGTTTTGAACGGCACGGTGCTGAAGTCGCGCGCGAAAATCGAAGCCGGCCACAAGATCGTGTTTCGCTTTTACAACAAAAAGGGCCTCTGCGAAATGATCTACGAACGGCGCGTCGCGGAGCTCGGCAAAACCAACCTGGGTTGATTTCCCTCTCCCAATTTCCTACTTTCCGATTGTTTTCTTCCTTATCCGCATTTCTTGCCATCGTGTTACCCGTACTTCAAGTTCCGCAAGCAATTGTCATCCCGAGGCGATCCGATGGGGATCGCCGACGGACCTCAAGTTCAAAATATTGCACCGCGTCAGAGTGGTGTGCCTCAAGGGAGCAGCGGGGTAACTGTCTCCCTACTCTTCCATCAACTCCCTGAAAAGCCGCAGCGTGGCCGGTGCATGCCCCGCATATAATGCCGCCTTCCGAATTATGCCGAATTGAGTTGCGTGGCCAGCCGTGTTCCCTCTCGATAGCTGGCTGTCGGAGCCCAGCGATGTTTGATTAAGTCGGCATAATCCCGCGGAGGGCGGCCTTCTGATCCGATCTGGTTAGTCCATGCGAACCGGAAAAGCGGCAGCCAGCACCAACATCGGCGGTAACGGCATTAGGTTCCGACACGCCATCCGAATCAATAATGGACTGAACTCAGTAGCCCAATTCTCGGCAGCCAGCAACGTAGTTTCGTTCGAGTGGTTCGCCAGTTACTTTCGTTCGCAGTTTCCAAACGAGGCATCCTAGCCTTTCAAGCTCAGCGGGGTACGGTTTCTTTTTAGTACGTGCGAGAAACGGTTGAAAGTTTTCTAGGACCATTGATTTCTGACTACCATCTTGCGCGATTGTGATTTGCCATGTTTGTCCAAAGTCTATGTTGCCCCAGGAGCGTTCGTATTTGGCGTCTAGATGTTGCACGTTGGAAGAGCCAAGAAATTGGCTAAGGGTGGCAAGTTCGCTTGGAGGAATCGAAGCCTTCTTCAGAGCCAACGTCCTAAAGTCCACTTCGCGCATCGGATGTGCTTCTGCGGACCCATTTGAGAACACCCGGAGGTAAACCAACGTTTCTGTGCGGCTGACATCATAGGTTGTGAGTATTACTTCGAGCAAAAGAGTTCCGTGTGATTCTTGGGGCTCGACCACTCCCGGGAAGGCCAGTGATAAAAGAAGCAGAGAAGACACCAGTACGCGTTTCTTCACACATCCCCACTATTCTGGACATCTCTTCCAAGTAGATTAGACACCAGGAACGGCGAGTCGGCTCCGAAAAACCGGAGATGTGTTTCCCTCCAGTCAGCAGAAAAGTCGGGGCCACTTGGCACAGGCGGTGCCTAACTCCGGCGCTCACCGTCCAAACCCACATTATTGCTGGTGTCAAAGGCTCTTCAGAAAAGCCAGCAAGCGGTCAGTGGGTCGGTAACGGCCATTTCGCGTTTCGCTGGAAGTGGCCTTGGCAAGTGCCTTCTCCTTCATCGCCATGCTGGCGTGGAGATACATCTCGGTGGACTCGATTGACTCGTGGCCAAGCCAAAGAGCGATCACGGAGCGGTCCACACCCTGCTGGAGCAGATCCATAGCGACGGAGTGCCGCAGCACATGCATCGAAATGCGTTTCTTAGAGAGCGTAGGGCACTGTTTTCCTGCGTTGGCGACATGCTTGGCCAGGACACGCTCAGCGCCATCACGGCTGAGTGGCCCGCCCCTCGCGCTTGGAAACAGAGGGTCAGCGGGGCCGCCGAGACGTTCTCGCAACCAACCGCGGAGAGCTACCACCACATCTTTACGCAGCGGCGTTGAGCGCTCCTTGCGTCCTTTACCTTGACACCGTATTGAACCTCCAGTTCCAAGGACAACGTCATCGCAACGAAGACCAACGAGTTCCGATATACGGAGCCCGGTCTGCGTGGCGACGAGCAGCAAGGTGTAATCCCGGCGGCCTCCCCACGTAGCTCGATCCGGAGCAGAGAGTAGCGCCTCCATCTCAGGCCGACTCAGATACTCGATGGATCTTCGATCAAAGCGTTTGTTGGGTATAGCCAGCACACGCTGGGCCAAGGCAGCAAAGGTCGGTTCCGTGAAAGCTACGAACCTGAAGAAGGAGTGAATCGCGGCCAACCGAACGTTCCGGCTGCGTGCGCATACACCCCGATCTCTTTCCAGATGATTCAGAAATGCGCCGAGGAAGGCGGGTTCCAGAACTTCCATGGTCAGCTTCGTAGGCGGTTTGCCAACTTGCTGTTGTGCAAAGTGCAAGAGCAGGCGAAAAGTGTCGCGATAGCTCGCGATGGTATTGGGACTTGCTTGCCTTTGATGCATCAAGCGATCGGTGAAGAAGGCTTGTAGGAGTTCTGAGAACTGGAGGCAGGTGTTCATCGCCCAACCTCCTTTCTCTTTCGACCTAGGCGGCGCGACGCCAAGCGCAAGAGTTCTGGGGTCGCTGTGAGATACCAATACGTGCTGACCGCGTCGACGTGGCCGAGATAGGTGGCGAGCACCGGCAGATGCCGCTCAACATCCATACCGGCACGGTAGAGATGCTCCAGGGTCCGAATCGCGAATCCGTGACGAAAATCATGGATTCGCGGACCGCGCTGCCCAGCCGGGCTTCGCAATCCGACCCGTCGAACCAGCTTGGAGAAAGTATGTTGCACTTGCGACAGACTCAATCCTGTGCCGATCTCCGAAACAAAGAAGCGGTTGCCTTTGGGCTGGGGAAAGATTTGGTGGCGCAATGCGGCATAGTGTTTCAGCGCATTACGAGTTGACGGATGCAGAGGAACCAGCCGGGATTTTCCGAACTTGGCGTCCCGAACATGAATGATGCCGTTAACGAGATCCACATCCTCGCAATCCAGTGCGAGGCATTCACCGATCCGCATGCCGGTGACCACAAGTAGTCGGAACAACGTAGCGAATGTCGCCGGCCGCAAGCCCCGGCGTGAATGGAGTCGCAGGGCTGCCCTGATCAGCTTTCGGATGTCGTTATCGCTGTACACATACGGAGACCTTCTTATATAGCCATCAGGCAGCAATCCGCGCGGCGGAACTTCTGTTCGGGGGTCCACGCCCGCTTGATACTCGGCAAACGTACGGACGATTTGCAGCCGTTTCGCGCAAAGAGCGGGCTGCCCATGGGGAGACGCCAAAGCGAACCTAAGGGCAAAATCACGCGTGATAAACGACGCACCTTGCTCTTCGGCGAAATCGACAAACCTATGCAAGAGCCGCCCCTGCGACTCGAGCTTGAAGCCCAGCGCTCGCCGCAGAGCGAGGTAGGAGCGGAGAGATTTTCTTAGCTCGCTCATGCCACACCTCCGGGCCAAGGATGAGCAATGGAGCGCAGTGCCGCCAGGTCAACTTTGGCGTAGATGGCGGTGGTCTTTTCGGACTGATGGCGCAGTATTTTGGCGATCTCGGACATGGACGCTCCATTGCGGAGCATCTGGGTAGCGAGCGAATGGCGAAACAGGTGCGCCCCTCGGGTGGGCGCGTTAATTCCAGCGCGTCGGAGAGCTCGTTGCACGACAATGTCGACGGCCGCAGAGTCGGAGAATCCTTCGTGAGGAGCCGCCGATCGAATGAAGACTCTCCGGCAGGTGCACGGAGGCCTGAGTTGCTTCAGATAATGTGCGAGAGCGCGGCCGACATCCTCCGGGAGGGGTAATTTGTCCAGTTGCCCACCTTTCCCGCGGATGGTTAGTTCACCCGCTTCCCAGTCGATGTCGCCCAGTGTCATCTCCACGATTTCGGCGGCGCGCAGACCGAGGCGAGCCAGCAGCAAAAGAATCACCCGATCTCGTTGGACAATAGGGTCATCGCGATTGCTCTTTCTCAAGACCAGCTTGACCTGCTGCGGCAACAAATATTTGGGTAGCCCAGAAAGATTCCAATTAGCCACTGAAGGAACGCGTGCGGCTAGATCGATGACTATTTTTCCACTCTGTTGCAGAAATCGGAGCAGGCTGCGGAGCGCTTTAGCCATACAGCGAGCGGCATGCGGGCTTACAATCCTGGCCTGACGAAGTATGCATCGAACAATGTCCTGGGCATTCAGTTCGCTCAAAGAGAGTGGGCCATCTGCAAAGCGCTCAACAAGAAACCGCCGCGTGTGGAAGAGATACTGCCGCACGGATTTCGGTCGAAGGCCTCGCTGTTCCGTCAGGTATTGCGCAAACCCGAGCTGCAGTTGGTCGAGCGCGCTCATCTTCGGTTGAAGATACGAAACTACATTCGCTTCCTGCAGACGTTTCAGCAACGACCGCAACGTCGCTGCATCTCCTCGCTCCTTGCTGTATCGCTTTGCTCGGTGGCGAATGAATCCTTGGATACGTTTCTCGGTGAAGCCTTGCATTTTTATTCGGCGTTGCCGCATCCACTGGTCGAAGGCTCGAACGAGGTGGACTTTGTAGGCGATACAAGCCTTGGAATATCCTCGGTTGGCAAGCGAATCGGTGAAGTCGGGGATGTATGAATGTAGAGGGCCGTCCGCCTCTTTGAGCGCGACACACGGGTTCCTATCCGAATGACTTTGCATGTGAATCTTCTCCTTTCGGTCCGCAGGACCGTCCAGAGAAGTGAGCGGGATTATGCCGACTCACGCAAGCATCACGGTGTCATGAAGGCGGCTAATCTAAAGGAAAGGCAGTAGGGAGAGGTGACTCAATTCGGCATAATTCGGAACGCGGCATTATACGCGTTATGCCGACGTCGGCATAACGCATAGTGATTGTTGGCAAACGCGAAGACGCGGATTTTGCGCTTCAGGAAGTTGCGGCAGGCCTCCACCCAGTCCTGCAGATCGCGCGTGCGGTCCACGATCGTGGTGTCCCACGTTTTTGTCAGCTCTTCGATGGCTTTGCGATCGCCCAGCCAACGGATATAGGTGAAATCGGTGGTGATGGCGTCAGCTTTCGTGAACCACTCGCGAGGGCGCGGCATCCATGGATGGTCAATCAGCGCCAGTGCGATATTGTGCTTCCGCAAGAGATCGTAGAGGGCCGGACCCAGCCATGTTTTGTTGCGGATTTCCAAGGCGAAGCGAGTCTCCGAGGGAAGCTTCTCGAGAAATGGCTTCAGCCGCACCAGAAAATCCCCGGGCACGGCGAAGGCCTTTTTGTTGAAGCATTGAAATTGAAAAAGGATTGTCCCGCGCTTTTCGCCCAGATGATCGGTCACGCGCAGGAATTCCTTCAGAATCGGTCCGGCTTCCACCAGAACGCGTTCGTGCGTGATTTCCTGCGGGGCTTTCAGTGCAAACAGGAAATTCGCCGGCGTCTTCGCGTACCAGCCCTTCACCGTGGATTCGGAGGGGATGCGGTAGAAAGTCGCGTCTATCTCGACCGTGTCAAACTGCGTCGCATAGTAGGAAAGATAGTCGCGCGCCTGCATGCCTTGCGGATAAAAGGTCTTTTCCCAGCCCTCGGCGGTGAAGGACGAGGTGCCGAGCCGCAGGAAAGTGGAATTCTCGTTGGAACTGTCCTTGTCTGCCATGCGCGAAATCATAACCTGAAATCCGAAGTTCGGTTTTCCAAGATCATCCACCGCCCAAGATTTGTCATTCCGACCGGAGGGACGGCGCTTTTTGCCGTCCCGGAGTGGAGGAATCGCGCTTCAACTTCGGATTTCAGGATAAAGCGGAATGGTGCCCCAGGCCGAGCCACATCGGGTTTTGACCCGTGGGGTCGGCGGATCAGTCCGCCAGCCTGTTCAGCTTTTCAAAAGGCACATTCAGAATTGGATAGAGCTTCCAGTCTTTGTAGTCGAAGTGCCACCACTCGTTTTGATCCACAGTGAAGCCTTCTGACTCCATCGCTCGCCGCAAGAGGTCGCGATGCCAGCGCTGCAGGGAAGTGCCGCCAGGGAACGTCGGGAAGGATCGTGGCGACATTTCGTCGTACAAGCCGGGCATTTCGATTGTTTCACCCGTTTTCAGGTCATAAAGCGTCAGGTCCACAGCGCAGCCCCGGTTGTGCTTGGAGCCTTTCTGCGGATCGGCGACGAAATTGTGGTCATTGGGCGGGGTGGCGTCCCAGAAAAGCTTGGTGATGTACCACGGGCGATAAGCGTCATGAATCAAGAGCCCGTAGCCTAGCGGCTGCAATTTGCGCAGGACGCGCAGCAGCGCTCCGGCCACGGGGCGTTGCAGGAAGGCGCGCGCCTGGGTGTAAAGTGGCGTGCTCAGGAAATTGTTGGATTGCGCGTAACGAATATCCAGGTGGAAGGCCGGATCGAGCCCAGCCAGTTCAACCAAATCAGGTTTGCGGAACGCGCCGGCTTCGTCGGGCGGCTTCGCGGCCAGAGCGGCGGCACGCAGCTCCTCGACGCCCTTCGTCGGTGTCACATGAAAAAAGTGCGCGGGATCCGCCCCGGCGTCGGCGCGAATGAAGTGTTCCATGAGATACGAAAAGGAAGTGACGCTTACTCTCGGGTCTCGATCCTTGTCGTAGACATATGTACGCCCATCCCGGTCAGTGATTAGGACACTCCCACCTGCCTCTCGAATCTCCTCAGCTTTTCCCGAGAGACCCTGAGGCTGCATAAAGAGGCGCTGACCTTTTTCGAGGAAAATCACCGTCTGAGTGGGTTCATTGTAACTGTAGTATTTGTAAATCCCCACGAGTTGCTTCCACTCAAGTGGTGCGTCGGCGGGCTTGGGGCCGGGAGTGAGCGGGGTCGCGGCGGTCGTTGCCCTTTGGGCACGAAGCGGCACTGTGACGGGAAGAGTGCAAAGGCAGAGAAGCAGGAGACGAGGTAGGCTCGCGTATGATTTGTTCACGAACGAAATGATAGCGGAAATCTGGTGAAGGTGCGTAGCGGAAAGCGGCTTTTCGCCGCGTGGCGACCGCAAAAGCGGCAGCAAGCTGCCGCACTCCAAATAAAACGTAGGGGTCCAGCACTGCTGGACCCCATTTGAGCAATCGTATGGATGCGGCTACTTCTTGGCGGAGGCGGCGGCTTCGGACACACCCGGAGCGAGTATGGGATTCAGGAACGGCATCATCGAGCGCAGCTTCGGTCCCAGTTGCTCGAGATGACTTTGCTGTTCGGCTTTACGCTTGGCAAGGAATGTGGGGCAGCCCTTTTCGTTTTCCTCGATCCAGGCCTTGGCAAAGCTGCCGTCGCGGATTTCCGCCAGCAGCTTTTTCATAGCATCACGCGTTTGCGCCGTGACGATGCGCGGGCCCGCGTGATAGTCGCCTTGTTCTGCCGTGTCGCTGACGGAATAGCGCATGTAGCTCAGTCCGCCGCGATAGATCAGGTCCACGATGAGCTTCAATTCGTGGAGGCACTCGAAGTACGCCACCTCCGGCTGATAACCGGCATTCACCAGAGTTTCAAAGCCCGCCTTGATCAACTCGCTGACACCGCCGCAAAGAACCGCTTGCTCACCGAAGAGATCCGTCTCGGTTTCTTCCGTAAAAGTCGTTTCGAGCACCCCGGCGCGTGTCGTGCCGAGTCCCTTGGCATAGGAAAGCGCCAGCGATTTGGCGTGCCCGGTGGCGTCCTGTTCGACCGCAAGCAAAGCAGGTGTCCCCGCGCCCTCGACAAACACTTCCCGCACGCGATGACCCGGGGCTTTCGGCGCAATCATGGAAACGTCCACGGTTTTCGGCGGCGTAATCGCGCCAAAGCGAATATTGAAGCCGTGCGCGAACATCAGCGTTTTGCCCGGTGTAAGATGCGGCTCGATGGCTTCTTTGTAGAGTTTCGGCTGACGCGTGTCGGGCGCAAGAATCATGATGACATCGGCCCACGCGGCGGCTTCCGCGGGTGTTTTCACGGTGAGGCCATCGTTTTGTGCTTTGAGGCGCGAGGCGCTGCCCGCAGGGAGTCCGACCACCACGGAGACGCCTGAATCGCGCAGGTTCAACGCGTGGGCGTGCCCTTGCGAGCCGTAGCCGATAATCGCAACCTTCTTCTTTTGGATCAAAGAGAGGTCCGCATCCTTGTCGTAATAGAGATTTGCCATTGCGTTTGAAGTTCCTTTCGTGGGCCGCGCGGCGGCCGAAAACTCTTAGATTGGATGAGACCGTGCCACACGCGGTCCAGCATTGCTGGAACGCTGCAAAATTACTTGGCGGAAGGAGCGGGCACCACAGGGGCAGCCACAACCGCGCCAGGGGGACGCAGCAGATCATTGCCGCGCGTCATGGCGATGCGTCCTGTGCGCGCCATCTCCAATACACCGAAAGGACGCAAAACCTCCAGCAGGCCGTCGATTTTGTCTACCGTGCCGGAAACTTCCACGATCAAGGATTCGGGGGCGACGTCCACCACGCGGGCGCGAAATACCTTGATGAGCTCCATCAAGTGGGGCCGGTTTTGCTGGTCGGCGGAAACTTTGATCAGCGCCAGGTCGCGCTCCAGCATGGAACGGTCGGTGATATTTTCGGCTAGCAAGACATCAACGAGTTTTTCCAGGCTGGCTTCCAGCCGGTGGGCGCCGCGCACATCCGTATGCGCGCAAAGAGTCATGCGGGCAATCGCTTCGTTTTCGGTGGGGCCGACGGTGAGGGAATCGATGTTGATCGCCAGACGGCGGGTCAGAGAAGCGACCCGGTTCAGTACCCCCGGCTTGTTTTCGACATAAGCAACGATAGTTTGCATGCGATCCTCGATGTTCTTAATCCTGCAAGTGCTCCCCATCAGGCCAGGGGCGGTGCAATATCCCAACTTATGATTTCATTTTACCGAGAGCGCGTCCAGCGGGGCCGAACCTTCAAAAACAAAACATTCTAAGGTTCCGTGGCGGTTTCCACTAGCGGGCTGTTAGGCCGGCGAATCATGTCGTGGAGCGCCGCACCGGCCGGCACCATTGGATACACGGAATCTTCCTGCTCGACGCGGAAATCGAGGAGCACGGGTTGCTCAGTATGGCGCGCCGACTCAATGGTGGAAACAACTTCCGCGCGCGAGGTGATGCGCTCCCCGCGGATGCCGAATGCATTCGCCAGCGAAACAAAATCGGGCGCGACCAGCGGTGTGGCCACGTAACGTTTGTCGTAGAAAAACTCCTGCCACTGCCGGACCATGCCGAGATAGCCATTGTTGATGATGGCGATCTTGATGTTGATCTTTTCCTGGACGATCGTGGCCAGTTCGCAGGAAGTCATTTGGAAGCCGCCATCGCCGACAACCGCCCACACTTCGGCGTCGGGCCGCGCGAACTTTGCGCCAATTGCAGCAGGAAGCGCAAATCCCATGGTCCCGAGCCCGCCGGAAGTGATCAGCGAGCGCGGGCGGTCGTGGTGGTAATACTGTGCCTCCCACATCTGGTGCTGGCCCACGTCGGTGACCACGATGGCCTCGCCCTTGGTGACCTTCCACAAATCGTTGATAACGTGCGCGGCGTACAGATGGCCGCTGTCCGGAAGGCTCTGAATATCGCGTACGGCGGAATCGCCCTTGAGTTCCTTGATATGTGCCAGCCAGGGAGAGTGATCGCGCTCGTGGATGTGCGGCAGGAGTCTGGTTAAAGTTTCACAGGCATCGCCCACCAAAGCGGCGTCCACCTGCACGTTTTTGTTGATTTCGGCGCGATCCACTTCGATGTGGATTTTGCGGGCGTTGCGCGCATAGGTGCGCAGGTCGCCGGTGACGCGATCGTCGAAGCGCATGCCCACGGCGATAAGCAGGTCGGCTTCCTGGATCGCGGTGTTGACCCAGGCCTCGCCGTGCATGCCCATCATCCCGAGGTTCATCGGATCGCTGGCCGGAAAGCAGCCTATACCGAGAAGTGTCATGGCCACGGGGATGTTGCTGGTACGAACGAATTCCTCGAATTTGCGCATGGCGCCGGAGAGCATGACGCCCCGCCCAGCCAGAATCACGGGGCGCTTGGCAGTGTTGAGCAACTCGACCGCGCGGTCAAATTCGTCCTGTTTGTGATTGTTGCGGATGCGCTTGACCGGCAGGTTCGGTGCACACGCATCCCAATCGAATTCGGCGGAAGCCTGTTGGGCGTCCTTGGTGAAGTCCACGAGTACCGGGCCAGGACGTCCGGACTGGGCGATGATGAAAACCTCGCGAAGCGTGCGCGCGATATCTTCGGCCCTGGAAACCACCACATTGTATTTGGTGATCGGCATGGTGATGCCGGTGATGTCCACTTCCTGGAAGGCGTCGGAGCCGAGCACCTTGCTGCTGACCTGCCCGGTGATGCAGACCACCGGGGAAGAATCGAGCATGGCCGTCGCAATGCCGGTGACCATGTTAGTGGCGCCGGGGCCGGAAGTAGCCATAGCCACACCGATGCCGCCCGTGGCGCGCGCATAGCCATCGGCCATGTGCGTGGCGCCCTGTTCGTGGCGCACGAGAATGTGGTGCAGCTTGGATTTGCCAAGCGCATCATAGACCGGAAGAATCGCGCCACCGGGATACCCGAAGATATGACGCACCCCGAGGCGCGTCAATGTTTCGCAAAGAATCTCCGCACCAGTCATTTTCATAGAGTTCTCCCCGAGGATCCCGGCAGGGAACCGGATGAAAAAGAATCGGGCAGGGAAGTGACCGCGCCAAGTGAGGAAGAAGAAACGAGATACGCGTATTTGGCCATGACGCCGCTGGCGAAGCGGGGCTTTGGCGCTTTCCAGGTAGCGAGGCGCTGCCGGATTTCGCCGTCGGTGAGTTCGACGGAGAGCGAGCGCATGGGAATATCGAAGACGATGGTGTCCCCATCCCGAAGCGCTGCGATGGCGCCGCCCACAACTGCTTCGGGCGCGACGTGGCCGGCCATGAGTCCGTGCGTGGCGCCGGAAAAACGCCCATCAGTCACCAGAGCGACGGAGTCACCGAGACCTGCGCCGACCAGCGCCGCGGTTACCGCGAGCATTTCGCGCATGCCCGGTCCGCCACGCGGGCCTTCATAACGAATCACCACTACATCTCCGGCCTTGATTTGGCTCTTGTTGACCGCGGCAAACGCGTCTTCTTCGCCATCGAAAACGCGCGCGGGGCCGCGGAAGGTTTGCGTGTTGTTCCCGGCAACCTTGATGACGCAGCCTTCCGGAGAGAGATTGCCGTGAAGAATGACTAAGCCGCCCGTCGACTTGAGCGGATTGTTTTTGGTGCGGACGACTTCCTGGCCCGAGGTTTCTTTTGCGGCGGAGGCTTCCTGAGCGAGGCTTCGGCCGGTGACAGTGATGGCTTCTCCTTGGAGGAGGCCAGCTTCAAGCATACGCTTTGCGACGAGCGGAGTGCCGCCTGCTGCATATAGATCAGTTGCGACAAATCGTCCTCCAGGTTTTAAGTCGGCGAGGATGGGCGTGCGCGAACTGATGCGGTCAAAATCGTCGATGGAGAGAGAAATTCCAGCTTCGCGGGCGATGGCGAGGAGGTGTAGCACGGAGTTGGTGGAACCCCCGGTAGCGGCGACTCCCGCGATGGCATTCTCGATGGCCGTCTTGGTGATGATTTTCAGCGGCGTGACATCTTTGCGCAGAAGATCCATGGCCAGCTTGCCGGCCAGTTCGCCTGCTTTCGCTTTGCCCTTGTCCGTTGCGGGAATGCTGGAAGCGCCCATGGGAGCGATTCCCAGGAATTCGCAGACCAGTGCCATGGTGTTGGCGGTGAACTGTCCGCCGCAGGCGCCCACGCCGGGGCAAGCGGAACATTCGAGTTCTTTCAGCTGCTTATCCGTGATTTTGCCGCGTGCGTGTGCCCCGACCGCTTCGTAAACATCCTGAATCGTCACCGAATGGCCCTCAAATTTGCCGGGCGCAATGGAACCGCCATAAAGGACCAGACCGGGGATATTCAAGCGGAGCAGGGCCATAATGCCGCCGGGAATCGTTTTGTCGCAGCCGACCAGGACGACGAGGCCGTCGAAGAGATTGCCACGGCAGACGAGTTCGATCGAATCGGCGATAACTTCGCGGCTGATCAGCGACGCGCGCATGCCGTCGGTGCCCATGGTGATGCCGTCGGAAATGGAGACCGTATTGAATTCCAGGGGCGTGCCGCCCGCGGCCCGGATGCCGGCGCGCACGTGCTCGGCAAGTTCGCGAAGATGGTAGTTGCAGGGGCCGATTTCGATCCAGGTGTTGGCGATGCCAATCAGCGGCTTGGTGAAATCGTCGTCCTTGAGCCCGGAGGCGCGCAGCATGGCGCGAGCGGGTGCGCGGTTATTGCCATCCACAAGAGCGGAACTGCGGGACTTCAGCGAACGTTCGGCCACGGCGGTGTCCCTCCAAACTGAGCGCAAGAAACGAAAAACAAATCGGGGCCATCATCCCGCCTGGAGGATGGCCCCAAAACTCCAGCGTTGCGCAACACAAATGCCAGCCTCATCCCCATGCGCCTGCGGAGGAAACCGCAGTGCAGCTTCCTGTCATGAGGCATGTCATCCGGTAACTCGGAAAAGCGGACGGCACAATAATCGGCGAGGTAGTACGCGACAGCGCGTACGCCCCCAGACACGCTATAGGTTGCAGGAAGGGGGAGGGATGAGTCAAATTAATAGAAGTGCTATAGAAAATAAGCGCAAATTATAGGGTAGTCCGCCCCGGCGATGGGTTGGATGCCTGCCGGCCAAGGGCTGTTGCCGGGCGTTGACCATCGACCTTGGTTCATGGATTTCGAGGGATTTATCCCTGGCGGTACATCCAGTTGCATGAACCGGGCATCCATAGACAGATATGACGACGGAATGCGCAACAACTCTTTCATCCGCTGTGCTTCCCTCAGCCTACGAAGAATACGTAAACCCGCAGTGGGTCTCGCTGCTGAATCTTTTGGACATGAATGTGGAGTACGAGAGATGCGCTGGAGCGGAGTTGTTCACGCGGGACGGCAGGCGAATCCTGGATTTCCTTTCGGGCTATTGCGTCCACAATGCGGGCCACAATCACCCTTACATTGTGCAGGCGCTGAAGGAGGAGTTGGACAAGAGCGGGCCGGCAATGCTGCAAAGCCACGTGCCGGAGATCGCCGGTGAGCTGGCAGAGCGACTCTGCAGGCTGGCGGGTGGCAGATTAAGGAAGGTCTATTTTGGGAGTAGCGGCAGCGAAGGCGTCGAAGCGGCCATCAAATTTGCGCGCGCCAACACGTCCCGGGCGGGAATTGCGTTCGCCAAGAGCAGCTTCCACGGACTGACCGCGGGGGCGCTGTCATTGATGGATGATGCCTTTTGGCGCGAAGGGTTCGGGCCGTTGCTGGCAGACACGACAGGCGTGCCATTCGGAGATATCAGCGCGCTGGAAAAGACGCTGTCCACTCGGCGGCATGCAGCATTCATCGTGGAACCGGTTCAGGCGGAGGCGGGAATTCGCGTGCCTTCGCGAGCTTACCTGCAAGCGGCGCAGGACCTCTGCCATCGCTATGGGAGCCTGTTCGTGCTGGATGAAGTGCAGACGGGGATATACCGCACGGGCAGTTTTCTGGCGGCGCATCAATTCGATGTACAGCCGGACATGGTTGTGCTGGCAAAGGCTCTGAGCGGCGGACTGATGCCGGTGAGTGCCGTCTTAATGACCGACAAAGTGTACTACGGCGTGTACTCGTCTCTGCGGCGCGCGATCGTGCACACTTCCACTTTCAGCGAGAACAGTCTGTCCATGCGCGCGGGACTCGCAACCCTGGACGTGTTGGAAGGGGGAAAATTGGGGCCGCGGGCGTTGCGCTTGGGAGAGGAGTTCCGCTCAAAGTTGCGCTCGGCGCTGGCACCTTACGAAATGGTCAAAGAAGTGCGCGGGATGGGGCTGCTTTCCGGAATTGAATTTGCCCCACCCCGGAAGCTATCGTTGCGGGCGCCGTTTGAGGCGTTCCGGAGAATTCATCCGGCGATGTTCGGACAGATTGTGGTGATGCGAATGTTCCGCGAAAAGAACATTTTGACGCAGATCTGTGGGAACAACTTTCTGGTTTTGAAGGCGGCACCGCCGCTGGTTGTGGAAGAGCAACACTTGGACGAATTCGTGGCGGCGATTCGGGACGTGGTGGCGCTGGCGCATTCTTCGGCGGGATTTTGGAGCGAAGCGCTGGGCTTGGCAAGGCGAGCAGTCAAAATCTGACACTCTGTTGACACATTTTTGATACGTCTAGTGCGGCAGTAGGTCCAATACTGTTGGCGCGGGGGCGCTGAAAAGTTGATACAGAACAACCAGACAGATGTCTTTGTAGTGGGCGGCGGGCCAGCGGGCCTGGTGGCAGCCATAGCGGCGCGCACGAGAGGCTTTGCAGTAACACTGGCGGACGGCGCGGAGCCTCCCATTGATAAGCCATGCGGCGAAGGGCTGATGCCTGAGACCCAGGCAGCGTTGCGGGAACTGGATATTACGCCCGATGCCAGCGATGGCTATGAGTTTCGCGGAATTCAATTCATTTATGGGGGCAAACAGGTCGCGGCTGATTTTCCGGAGGGCAAGGGAATGGGCCTTCGGCGGCCACTCTTGCACGCCATGCTTGTTGCCAAGGCGGAACAAAGCGGTGTGCGACTGCTATGGAAGACGCCCGCATCGGCAATCACTTCCGAGGGCGTGCAACTGAAAAGCGGTCTGCTGCAGGCGCGCTGGATTGTCGGGGCCGATGGCGGCGGCTCACGCGTGCGACGATGGAGCGGACTGGAGGCCACAGTCCAGCGATCGCAGCGCTTTGCCACGCGGCGTCACTATCGAGTGCAACCGTGGTCCGAATACATGGAGATTCACTGGGGGCAAGGTGCGCAGGCGTACGTTACGCCGATTAGCAGAGAGGAAGTTTGCATCGTGGTGATGGCCGAAAGGTTTGAAGATGCGGACTTCGCTAAGGTTCTGGAGGAGTTGCCGGAGCTGCGGAAGCGGTTGCGCGGTGCGGAACTGACCAGCCGGGAGCGCGGAGCAGTCACGGCCATGCACAAGCTCAAAAAGGTGACGAGTGGAAACGTAGCGCTCGTGGGCGATGCCTCCGGCGGAGTGGATGCCATCACCGGTGAGGGGCTCCGGCTAGCGTTCCAGCAGTCGCTGGCGCTGGCCGAGGCGATGGAGCGCAACGACCTTACGAGTTACGGACACGCGCATCAGGAATTGGCGCGGCGTCCCATGAGGATGGGAAAGCTCATGCTCCTGCTGAGCCGGAATGAGAAATTGCGCCAGCGCTCGTTCGCGGCGCTGGCATCACGCCCGCAATTATTTGAGGACTTGCTGGCGGTGCATATGGGCCGCGTATCCGGCGTACAAACTTTGGGCACAGGGCTGGAATTCGGCTGGCAATTTCTGAGTGCATGATCAAAGGAAAAGAGAGTTCCATGCGAGTAACAGGTTGGAAGTCATTGGGAATTGGCGCCGCCGTGATAACTGGACTGGCTGTGCTTTTGTCCGCGAGCGCGACGCCACCCAGATTGCACGTGGAGCAGGCAGCGACCGCGTCATCTGCAGAGCTAGCCCTGATCGTGGACCCGGCCCAGTCGAAAGTGCACTGGACTGTGGAAAGCACATTGCACACGGTGCACGGTACTTTTACGGTGAAGGGCGGGACGCTGCATTTCGATCCAGAGACGGGAAAAGCGGGCGGAGAGATAGTGGTGTTTGCCACGAGCGGTGACAGCGGTAACAGTTCACGCGACGAGAAGATGCACAAAGTGGTGTTGGAGAGCGCCAAGTATCCGGACGCGGTGTTTCGGCCCACCCAGGTGGAAGGCAAGGTCGCGGCTTCAGGGAATTCGGACGTTCAGCTTCACGGAGTTTTCGTGCTGCACGGAGGCGAGCACGAACTGAGCGTACCCGTACACGCGGAGATGGTCAGCGGAAAATGGAAGGGCACGGCGAAGTTTGAGGTGCCGTATATCCAATGGGGCCTGAAGGACCCGAGCAACTGGCTGCTCAAGGTGAAGCCCGCGGTGCAAGTGGACCTGGAACTGGCCGGGGCGTGGAAACTCGGGGAATGAGGCGGCATCAACTGGAATTCGTTCACTCGCTAAGTTGAGTCGATACCAGAACCAGCGACCCCATAGCAAGGAAGTGTCTCCCGCGCAATCTGCCCGTTGGTCAGTCGAAAACGCCAATCTTGGATCGCTTCCGAGTAGCGGTGAACTTGGAAACAAATCTCTTTTTGCTAAGTCTCTGTTTCCCAAACCGGCGCGTTACCCGCCGGCCGCTAGTGTCCTATTTTGGAATTATCCGCCCAGCTTTTCTGTGGGTGGGCTATCATTGAATTATGGGCGGCCCTTTTCGTTACAACAAAAAGGAGCGCAAGCGATTGCGACGCTTTGCAAAAAAAGCGGCTATTGCAGCAGACAAGTTTGAAACCGAAGGGATTAAGCCGAATGCCGTGGCAGTTTTGCGCCGTTTAGCTGAATCTAACGTGGCCATCGCCAAGGGCCGCAAGAAAAAGAAGTCCAAGAATTCGAATTAGGACAGCACCCGTCAGCCTTTTTATTTGCATATCCGTGGCGCTTCCTACAAAATAAAACGTTTGGGCTACAGCCTGGAAACAAGACAGGTGGGCTCTGAGCAGTTCCACCTACAATTCAACCGAGGAATTTCATGGAAAAGCCAACGAAGATTGCTGCGCCGAGGGGAAAACTCGGGGTGCTGTTGCCGGGGATGGGCGCGGTGGCGACCACGTTCATGGCCGGAGTCGAACTGGTGCGCACGAAAAAGGCCCTGCCGGTCGGGTCACTCACCCAAATGGCCACGATTCGCCTGGGAAAGCGCACTGAAGGGCGCTCGCCGAAAATCAAGGATTTTGTGAAGCTGGCGCGGCTGGAAGACATGGTCTTCGGCGGCTGGGATATTTTCCCGGACAGTTCTTACGAAGCGGCTGCGAAGGCCGGCGTGCTGGATGCGAATCATCTGGCGCTGGTGAAGACGTTCCTCTCGAAAATCAAGCCGATGTCCGCGGCGTTTGATCAAGAATACGTGAAGATGCTGAGCGGCAAGAACGTGAAGAAGGGGAAGACGAAGTACGACATCGCGCTGCAGGTGAAGGACGACATCGCGCGGTTCAAGAAAAAGCACGGCTGTTCGCGCATGGTGATGCTGTGGTGCGGCTCGACGGAAGTGTTCATGAAGCAGCACGAAGTCCACGCCACGCCGGACTCGTTTGAAGCGGCGATGAAGGAGAATCATCCGGCGATTGCGCCCTCGATGCTGTATGCCTGGGCGGCGATTACCAGCGGCATCGCGTATGGAAACGGAGCGCCGAACCTGACCGTGGACGTGCCTGCGTTGCGGCAATTGGCGCAGGAACACAAGGTGCCGATCGCTGGCAAGGACTTCAAAACCGGGCAGACGCTGCTCAAGACGGTTCTGGCGCCCGCCTTCAAAGCGCGCATGCTGGGGCTGAACGGGTGGTTCTCGACGAATATTCTGGGGAATCGCGACGGCGAAGTGTTGGAGGACCCGGGCTCCTTCAAGACGAAGGAAGAATCGAAGCTGGGCGCGCTGGATTTTATTTTGCAGCCGCATCTGTATCCCGATCTCTACAAGAAGATTTTCCACAAGGTGCGCATCAACTACTACCCGCCGCGCGGCGACAACAAAGAAGGCTGGGACAATATCGATATCTTCGGGTGGCTGGGCTATCCGATGCAGATCAAGGTGGATTTCCTGTGCCGCGATTCGATTTTGGCCGCGCCCATCGTCCTGGACCTGGTTTTGTTCCTGGATCTGGCGCAGCGCGCAGGCATGCGGGGAATTCAGGAATGGCTGAGTTTCTATTTCAAATCGCCGATGACCGCGCCAGAACTGTACCCGGAGCACGACCTGTTTATTCAGCTCATGAAATTGAAGAACACCCTGCGTTGGATGATGGGAGAGGATTTGATCACCCACCTGGGACAGGAATATTACGATTAACCTGTCTTTCTGACGCTCAACAATGTTTCATATCACCTCGGCACAAAACTCAGTGTCATCCTGAGCGGCGCGTCTTTTGCGCCGCGAAGGATCTCAACAACCAGACCTCGCATCATTCCCAGATCGCGGCCTTTCGCCGCCCGGTGATGATCGTGCCGAGATGGGGCGCAGCAATGCTGTGCCCCTACGGGAGCGCAAGGCGCGGCAGCCCACTACTTCGCCACAGCGTTAGCGGCGTTTGCCGCTAGGATAAAGGTCGTCACCGTATCCACCACATACTCGTTTTCATACCACAAAAAGGGCCAAGCATCCTTGAGCTCCGGAAAGTCCGGCTGGATGATCACGACGCCCGGGATAATCCCGCCGGGAATGAAGGTGTAATCCGCGCGGTTGTTGCCGTACGCGATCAACTTGGACTGGGTTCCTACCGAGGACACAAAGGACACGTTCGATACCGGATGCGTGCCCAGAACGTAGTCGAATCCGCGCAACGTGTATTCCGGGCCGACAATCTCCGGGAACGCTCGGTGGAAGACATACATCTGTACGGAGAATCCTGCCGCGGCTCCCGCTCCACCCCATGTGCCCGTGGCAATCGGAACACCATAGGGATTCTTAGCCAGATCTGCATCCAGCTTGCTCTTGTAAGAACGCAGGGCCGAAGCGAGACCCTCTTTGAACTCCGGTTCCATAAAGGGAATCGCGCGTGTGGCAATCCAGCCCAGGAACGCGAACCGCTGCTGAATCATAGGCAAGAGTTCCTTAAGGCGCTTGCGATAGGCATCCCCGCCATTCGTCGCGATCAGAAGTTCCACGGCAGCTCGGGTTTCCTCATCCGACAGTTCTCCTGCGGTAGTGTTAAACGATTTGAAGATGACCGGCGCCCGCTTGTGTTCCTCGTCCCATACGCGCACTGCTGTCTGGAGGCACTCCGTGCTCATGCCATCGTCAAACCCGCGCAGGACGCGGCTCGCGGCGGCCAGTCCCGAAATGGCCAGGTAATCCAACGGAGTGGTGTGGCTAGTGAAAGCCCAGCGGTCGTCCGGCATACCGGAGTAGACCCCGTCGGTTTCCAGGTGACCCAATCGTGATGAATAGATGCGGTTGTCGGTCTTGGAAGCGGCGTCGCCCAAATGCGTGTATTCCTCGACCGTGGGTTCGATGATTCCCGGGATGGCGTGGCCGATCGCGTGGTATTGCGCAAGCACTGCGATCACTCCATGCTCGACCTGCTGCACAGCGTCCGGGATGCCGTCCGGCATGCGGATCTGAACGGAGCGGGCTTTCTCATCCACCGTGGTCTCGTCCCAATCAACCTGGAAATACTCCCTTGCCAGCGCGAGGTCGGTGATTGCGCGTGCCTGCGTCTCCGTGCGGATGTCATAATCGCCCGCGTCATACCATCCGCCGCAGTCGAGCCCAGGGATGTGCTCGCCCGGCGCGAATGGCGAATCGGTGGTGGGTCCCATCGAGTAGCCGTCGAAGTGCTGGTAGTTTACGGGCGCCTGCCTCGCGTCATCGAGATGCGAAGCGCCATGCCAGATGCAATAGCCTTCACGCACTTTCACGTGATCCATCTGGACCGCCAAATAGGTATCCAGCGATGCCTGCCACACGTGCTGGCGATAGACGTCCTTCGCAATTTGGAACGGCTGCGTTGTGTGGCCGGAGTACTCGATCGCGTAGATTCCCGGTTCGCGTACGGCAGAGAAATCGAAACGCGCGTATTGGTACCGCATCCATTTGCCCCAGGGTTTGACCTCGCTGCGAAACGCTTCGCGATACTCGCCGTCGGGCATCAGGCGCAGTACACGAGCGGTCTTCGGTGCATCGTATAGCGGGTCGAGCTCAATCACGGCGACCTTGGCGCGCGCCGGCGTGTAACCAACCTGGTTGTAGGCCACCACGGGCGGACGAGTCCATCCCAAAACAACATTTGGACGAACGTGCCAGACGACCGCGTTCTGCGTGCGGTCCGTGGGAATTAGAGTGCGTACGACAAACCAACCGTTTTGCGCTTTGTTGCGGCCGTCGAAGAGCAGGAGCGGGCCCGAATCGGACGTGATCGTGACACGCGTCAGGGAATCTTCAGGCGAGAGCACGATGCGCTGCCCGGTGGCGATGGGAGCCGCTTGCATGATTCCGTTGGCGTCTTTTTGCATCGGGCCATTCGGGTGCCGCGGGAATATGCCGGAACCGGTGTCCAGGATGAAGGACTTACCAAAGTAGGCGGTTGGCAGGAATTCCAGGTTGAATCCTGCTATTCCAGCGAGCGAGGAAGGCAGCGGCTGGTCGAGGTGTACGGCCACGCGAAAACCCTCCGTCTCGGGCGTGACCTCAATGTGATAACTCAAGCCGCGATCCGGATACACAAGGGAAGCGGTGAGTTGGTTGCCGGAAGTTGACCGCTTCCTCTCCTTGAATTGAGGAACCGGATCCCACTGCTCCGGCGTGGGCGAAAGACGCACATCGCCGTTGGTGGCGATCCGGTCGCCGTGCAGGATGATCTCGACCCCGCTCATTTTCTCGTCGCCGAAAACGCCGTGATATGCATTGTGGAACAGCAAAACGCTGAGGCCTTGGGCCTCGAAGTAGTCTTGATCGTTCAAACGGATGTCAGTGGCGCACAGCGGAAAAATACAAAGCAGCAAGATTGCGAGTGTGCCAAGCGCTGGCAACAGACCGCCGCCGGAAGTGACCCGCGATCCTCGATAGCCGAATTTCCAAAAAGTATTGAAAGAGACCTGAAACACCTGCTTTTGCTTCTCACCCATAAGGTCGGGGCCTCCGCGAAGATTGTGGTGCTTTCAAAGCCGCAGTGATGCAGACGCTGGCTCGATCATACGGCCAGTTACGCTGAGTCCGAAAAGGAATTGTGAAATTAGAGGGGCTCGGGAACTTCCCAGCGTCCGGAATCGGCAGAGCGGAAGAGGGCGTCAATGACCGCCATGTTGCATATGGCGTCTTCCAGGGGATTCGGGACTTCCTTGTTTTCACGAATGGCCTGAGAGAAAAGATCGCCCTGGATCGTGTATTGATTGCAGACGGGAAGGGATTCGGTAATCGCGCTGCCGCCCGCATAGAGGTCCTTGCCGTTGTCGATGAAAATGCGCGCAGGCTTGTCCGTGGGTGCATTGAACGGAATTTCGATGTCAATGCGGCCTTCCGTGCCGAAGAACTGCATCTTCTGGAAAGCAACGAGCTGTGTGCTGGAAGTGAAGATGCACTGCCCGGTGGGGAATTCCAGAATCGCGGACGTGAGGCGATCGGTTTTGAAGCTGGGATCGCGTTCGATGCAGGCGAAGACTCGCTCCGGCTCATCACCGAAAACAAAACGCGAAGTCTTCACCGGGTAGCAGCCGATATCCATCAGCGCGCCGCCGCCGTAATCGGCGATATTGCGCGGGTTCGCCGGATCCGTATTAAAATAACTGAAAAAGCCGCACGCCGAGCGGAGCTTGCCGATGCGCCCGGCACGGATGAGTTCGCGCGTGCGCAACCACTGGGGATGCGTGCGGACCATGAAGGCTTCGCCAATCTTGACGCCATATTCATCGCGGGCCTCGCGCAGGCGGCGGGCTTCCGCGGCATTGCAGCCGATGGGCTTTTCGCACAGGACATGCTTGATGTGGCTGGCGGCGCGCACGGACCACTCGACGTGGAGGTGATTGGGCAGGGGATTATAGATGGCCTCGATCTCCCGGTCGGCGAGGAGTTCTTCATAGGTGCCGTAGGCTTTGGGAATGGAAAACTGCGCGGCGACATTCTTTGCTTTTTCGATGGAGCGCGAGGCGATGGCCGTGATTTCGGCCCATTCGCACTGTTGCATGGCGGGAATGACTTGGCGCGTGGCGATGTTCGCGGCGCTCAAAATTCCCCATTTGACTTTAGGAGGCATGACCCTTCTCCTCTGATTATCACAAAACGGGCAACAGGCCAAACGACGTGGGGCACAAGGTAACGTTGTGATTAGCCCCGGAAGTTTAGGCCAGCTTGGCGAAGAACCGCGTGACATCCTCTTTCCGTAGCAAACAGCAGGTCCCTCGCTCTGCTCCCCGCAAATCTTGCTCCGCAATTTGGATCAAACGAGCGCGCTTGCCAACACTAAAACACCGCTACAGCGCGAGCAATCGTGCCAGCAAGCCCGCCAAAGCGCCGCCGACGAGAGGGCCAAAAACAGGGATCGGCGCGTAACCCCAGTCGGAGCCGCCTTTCCCCGCGATCGGAAGCAGCGCGTGAGCGATGCGCGGACCGAGGTCGCGTGCAGGATTAATTGCGTAGCCGGTCGTGCCGCCAAGGGATAGGCCGATGCCCCACACGAGACTCCCGACCAGATACGGGCCCAGGCCTGCGGCAGGTCCTGTGGCGGCCACATTTTTTGAGAAGATGGCGCTGACGACAAACACGAGCACGAAGGTGCCGATGACCTCACTCATGAAATTGGCGGGGACTGTGCGAATGGCCGGAGCCGTGGAGAACACGGCGAGTTTCGCGGGAGCGTCAGGCGTTTCCCGCCAGTGCGGAAGAAAGTGCAGCCAGACAATTGTGGCGCCGGCGATTGCGCCAAGAACTTGTGCGGCCATGAAGGGCAACACCTGCGAGAAGTCGTGGCTTCGCAGCGCGAAGCCAAGAGTCACCGCCGGATTAAGATGCGCGCCGGGGCTGCCGCAGGCGATCGCGGTGAAGACACCACACATGACCGCGAGCGCCCATCCGGTGGTGATGACAAGCCAGCCGGCATTTTCGGCTTTGGATTTACGCAGCAAGACCCCGGCGACAACGCCGTCGCCGAGAAGAATTAGAACCAGGGTGCCCATGAATTCGCCGAACCAGGGTGAGAGCATGTAGTGCGCCTCCAGATGTAGAACAAGGATCACTTCGGATTTCGGTCGTACAAATATACAACGGTTGTAGCATACGGCTGGCGTGATTGGCGCGATTGCTGCTATGGCCGTGAAGGAGTGCGTGAAGTAAGATTTCAGAGCGGGCCAAGTTCGAGGTGAGATTCGATCCATCGAAGAAGCGGAGAAAGGGTTTCTTGACCGCCAATATGAAAGCACTCGTCTATACGGAACCGGGCCGCGTCACTCTGGAAGAAAGACCTCGGCTGAAAACGGAAAGTGGGGAAGTGGAAGTCGCCATCGAACTGGCCGGAGTTTGCGGGTCGGATATATCGGGATTTCTGGGGCACAGCGCGCGAAGAAAGCCGCCGCTGGTGCTTGGGCACGAATTGGTCGGCCGGTTGAGTGACGGCCGCAGAGTGGTGGCCAATCCCCTGATCACTTGCGGGCATTGCGTCTATTGCCTTGCTGGGGCGCAGAATCTTTGCGAAAGCTGGCGGTTACTGGGGATGGATCAAACGTCGGGAACTTTTGCTGAATATGTGACGCTGCCGGCGGGGCAGATTCACGAGATCCCCAAGGAGCTCCCGTCCGCGCGGGCCGTCCTGTGCGAGCCATTGGCAAACATCGTGCACCTCTTCCGCATTTCCGCAGCGGCGCCATTTTTCCGGCTGGCCATCGTCGGCGGCGGCACAATGGGAGCGCTGGCCTTGCTGGCGAGCCATCGTATCGGCGCAAGAGATGTTCTGGTGGTGGACGTAAGCGATCAGCGCTTGGAAACGGCTATGAAGCTGGGGGCTGCCGCGGCGGCGAACACGGCTTCGCCGGAGGGCTTAGCGAAAGCGCGGCGCGTGGCGGGCCGCGGCTACGATCTGGTGGTGGATGCCAGCGGGAGCGGACCGGCGCGTCAATCGGCATTCGATTTGTGCAGGCCGGGTGGCTGCGTCGCCCTCCTCGGCATGAGTGCGCAGCGGAGCGAGCTGGATTTCGTTACTAGCATACGCAGAGAGCACCGCGTGGTGATGTCGTTCGCTTACACCCCAGCCGATTTCCAGCGCGCGCTGGATTTGCTGATCGCCGGCGAAGTAGATTTAACGCGCTGGACGGAACAATTGCCCCTTGAGCGGGGCCAGGAAGCAATGGACCGCATCGCTCACCGGCCGGGTGCCACGCTGAAAATGCTGCTGGAGGTTGCGCCAAGCCGCTGATGAGCCGCATCCATTAGCGTGATCGCGGCACGAGCGGAGTCTCGCGCAACAATCCATTCAAATTACCGCCTGGCGATTCCGACAACGAATGGCCTGGGGCCTTTATTGCCACTGTTCGGAGGCGTCGGCTGGCGCTTGGCGGCGCCACTGGCCAGCACGGAGACCGTCAGAACAGCAGCGGCGATAGCGATGTAGATCGGTCGCATCTGGTGATCCTTCCTGTAAGTCGAATCACGTTTGGCAACCACTCAACGCACGAACGCAGGGTTTCCCATCGCAAATTGGAGTCGATAGAAGCGGAAAGGTATCACTCAATTCTCACGAACTTCTCATGGCAGAGCCTCAACGGCTTCCGGCGAGGCCCGCAGGTAGTAAAGGCCATCGGATTCGAGCACCCGCCCGCGAACACGGACAGGTTGCCCGACCAGCTGCAGGAAGGCGGATTTCGGTAGAGGTTGGCCGACGGAATTAGTCAGCAGAAGGATTTTCGAAGAGCCATCGAGATCGCTGGTGAGCAACGCCGGAGGAATGCCCCCGCTGAGACAGCGAGCCGCACAGTCGCGATGGACTTTACCATCGCCGGGATTCATAACGCCAAGAAAACATTTGGTGTCCACAATTTCGCCACGCAGCGTGAATTCGCCGCGGTTGCGCGTTGCCGCGGACCTGGCGGGAGCCACACTCACTGTGGAAAGTGAACCGGGGATGAGTTCAATCATGCGGCCTTCTTCGCGATGGATCAGCGTGCCGTTCAGCCGGACATTTTCCCCGGTGAACCCTTCAATGAGCGTATCGGCGCCTTGCTTGCCGGATGCGCACAGAAGATACCAAGTGGCAGGTCCGCCGGGATTCGCCGGATCTGCTACGAGCAGGCTCGGAAACGGCTGCTGAATGATAATGCCCGCAAATTCGGAGGGCTTGCCGAAGTCAAAGTTTGAATCAGCGAAGTCGCTCTGACTGGCAGCAAAGAGGAGCGCGCCCGCTGCGGTCAGCACAAAAATCGCCAACACGGCGAGGCGTACGCGCTGGCAAATGGCGCGCGGGGCGTTTGGCAGATAACCGATGTAGAACTCGCTCACAGCAGCTTTTCCTCTAAGCAATCCGCGAAGGTGTGACCTGTGTTCCCGGCGCGAGCGGATGCGAATCCTGCCACACTTGACCGTCCACGATTTTAGTGCGAAACGTGGACACTTTTTCGGTGCAAGGCGGGGGAGAGGCGCCCGATTCGGGCAAGTATTGATAACCGTGCCAGAGACAGGTGACGCAGCCATCCACGATCTTGCCTTCGCCTAGCGGGCCGTTCTGATGGCGGCAGACATTGGAGAGTACGGAAATCTTGCCGTCGTATTTGAAGATGGCGACGCGCTCGCCATGTACTGAGACGACCTTGGCGCATTTCTCCGGAATGACGTCGAGTGGGCAGGCGACAACAAATCCGTCCATCGATTGCCGCAGGCTCTCGCTGTCGAGGTTTCTCTCCTTGCGTGCCGCCAGAAGGTGCAAAGAAATGACTAGGAGAATGCTGATGCCCAGGGCCACCGCGAGAAACGGACTCCGCTCGGACTGGAGAAGGCCCAGCGTGATATGTGCGACGAGCAAGCCGTACGCCGCGTAAACGAGCATGTGCAAGGTCTTCCAGACGGGCGGCGTAAGGTTGCGCAGCCAGAAGTCATGGCTGGTGGCAGCCATCAGGAAGAGAATCACCAGTGCGAGGAAGCCCAGCAACTGGAAAGGGAAGTCCGCAAGGGAAGTGAAGTTGCGGTTGGCAGTCAAAAGGCTGACGAAAGGATCCAGATCGCCGAGCGCGTGGAATTGAAAGAGCGCAAAGCCGCCATGGACCACGCCAAGTAGAAAGGTGACAACACCGAGATGCCGGCGATTGTAGAACAGTGGCAGAAAGCAACGATCGAGGCGGCACAGCGGACCGATGCACGACACCACGTTCAGCAGGAGAAACGCGCACGAACCGAACCCGCGGATAAGCAAGGTTTCACCGGTTGCGCTTGGGTGCAGCAATGCAGAGGCGCCAATGAAAATCGCGAGACAGAGGACCACACCTGCAGCTAGCACGAGGTCGTATGCGCGCTTCTGGGAATTCCACCCGATGGCCACGTACTGGTGGCTCATTGCGATGCGGCGGTATTTGCCGCGAGCGAGACCGAATCGGTCGTGGCGCGGGGTGTTGGAAAGGATTCCCGGCCGGATGAATGTTCCTCCGGCGGCAAACGATGGCGCGCGCGGAGCCCAGCAAGAAAGAGCAGAGGCAGCAGCGCGCCGAGAAAAAGAACAATCCGCGAATGCCATTTCCGCAGCGGCTGAATCATCGGTGCGGATTCCTTACTACGGGAGCTTCGCCGGTGGCTTTTAGCCATCGCGTCAGCAACAGAGGCCACAGGGCCGCGCTGCCAGGCAATATCAGCAGGCGAAAGGCGATCCCGCTATCCGCCGCCTGACGATCGATTTGTTGCGCGCCGAGGGAAACGAACAGAAGCGCAAACGCCGTGCCCAGCCCGAGGTAAACGTAAACGAGATAGACTAAGGCTGTGGCGACGGTTTCAGCCATGGTGGCCCTCAATCGGAATGGCGGCACCGTTGACATGAGCGGCGCGTTCATCGGCCAGCCAGAGAACGAGATCCGCGACATCCTGCGGATCTAACCAGGTGGAAAAATCGGCCTCCGGCATGGACTTGCGATTGGCGGCTGTGTCCATCGTTCCGGGCAATACGACATTGGCTGTGAGAGGCGAGTCCCTGTTTTCCAGAGCAACGGTTCGCACGAGCGTGGCCAGCGCGGCTTTGAACACGACGTAGGCGCCGAGATTGGCATGGGGATCCGTAGCCATAAGGCTTCCGATGGCGATGAACCTTCCATAAGGAGAGCGGCGCAAGTGCGGAATCGCCTCGCGCAGCAGGTAGAAAGCCGATGTAAGGTTCATATCGCGCATTTGCTCCCAAGTGGTATTTGTCGTTTCCGCGACGCTCTGGCCACCGGCAAAGCCACCAAGTACATGAACGACGACGTCGAGGCCGCCGAAGCGGGCGGCTGTGTCTGCGATCGTCCGGCTGACCATTTCCACGCTTCTGAAGTCCACGCTGACGGCCTCAAAATTCGGCTCAGGAAAATCAGTTGCGCTGATGTGCAGCGAAGCGCCGATGACGCGAGCGCCAGTCTTGAGAAAGGTTCGGGTAATAAACGATCCGAGAGCGCCGCTGGCGCCGGTAATGAATACGGTCGTGGGTTTCATATTGGTCGCACCTGCCAGTTAGAATCGCGCCGTGAGTAGGAGTAGCGAAGCGCGCAAAGGTTTCAAGGATACTGCAGATTCACGAAAACTTCCGCCCGTAAGAAGTGAGAGCGGGAATGCGCACTTGGGCGGGCGCGCCGACGGCTTGACAGGGGTTCCCTGACTGGTACGACATCACCAGTCCGCCGGGCTGGTAAGAAACCTCCGTGTAACTTACGGTCGCGGCGTCTTCGCGGTGAACGCACGCGGAAAAGGCGCCGGGTTCCGGAATGTGACGGGCATGAATGGCGCGCAGCCATTGGGCACCGTCGTTCTGGCCTTTGCCCCATTTTTGAGCGAAGACCTTGCCACGCTGCGACTCCGCTTGCCGGTCGGATTTGCTGGAAGAAAACCAGTGCGAGAGAATCCAATCGCTTGATTGCTTGGCCAACGCACAGCCGTCCCAGCGCCATTCGTGAACCTGCTGCTCCCCAGGGAATATCCCGACAAGTCGGAAGGGGTGAATGCCGGCAAGTTGCATGGCAGACAGCGCGCGATCCGTGTTTTGCGCATCTTGCGCGTGCAACAAAGCAGGAATAATATCACCGCGCGATTTTTGTTTGGCCCCGAGCCCGCGCGTGTCCACGGAATACCAATTGAGAATAGCGGGGAGATTGCCAGAAGAGTCTGCGCCGATCCACGTTCCGCCGGAGGGCTCTTGCGGGTAAACCTGCGAGTGATCCTGGAAGTCGTGCTCGCCGGCCGGAGACGCAGGAATGCGCGTGCGTTGTTCATCGCGATTCATCGCCACAGTGTAGCCTTGGCGATCTGGAAGAAAGCTCAGCGTGCACATAATCAATCCGCAAACGGGAAGTCGCAAGAGCGCATCTGGAATTCGCGCCAATCCCGCCAAATCGAAAGAGCCGGCCTGGGGACAGCGCCGCGCCTGCGATTTTCCGCGCCAATCGCGTAAATCAGCTGCCACTGGCGATACAGCGTGCGGTATGCAATCCACAGGGAATTGCGCGCATCATAAATGTTCGTAACTTCCTAAGCGGCGCCATCGGGCTCGATGATATGAAATTCCTTTCCGTTGCGAAGCCGGGCATCGCTTGCGTAGCGGATATCGAAGCGGCCGACGTAGAAGCCGCTGATCTGTTGGCTGATGGCGTCCAAGGCGCGGCGCAGCGGCTCGGAGTAAAAGCCCATGCCATCCTCGAAGATGCGGCCCTGGCAGTGATTGCCGGCTTCGACGAGGCGGACTTTCTCGCCGAGCGCGGGGATGCGGGCTGCGGCAACACCCAGACGCTTGACGTATACACCCTTGAGAAAACGTGCGCGCTCATCCCTTTCAATGAGTTCTGCGATCGTGTGTCGCCCATTTCCGATGACGTAGGGAAAACGCTTGCGGGTGATGCCGAAGATTTGGCCCTCTGGGGCCCCCGGGAAACGGTAGTAGAAGATGCCCGCTTCGTGCGGGCCTGCGACGTACCGCTGCAGAACTTGCGGAGCGTTCACCCGTTTAAGATAACTTCGCGCATCCTGGTACGAACAAACCTTGCGAAATCCCGCGCCACGCTGCGCGCTATCGGGCTTCAGTACAAACGGGAACGCAAGGTTGTTAATGGCTACGATATTCTCAATGCGCTTCATGCGGTGGCCCACTGTGCCCGGGTGCACAAGATAAGCATCGGCGGTGAAACCGGGCGCGACGCTACTCAGTTCGTGCTGGATCCGGATTTTCGATTCGCCGACAATGCCTCCGTTTCGCTGGTTGAGATTGGCGACCGATGGCAGCGACAATCCGCGATAGCGAATGCCCAGCCAGCCGCAGATGATTGCAACCGGGGCATAGAACACCCAACCCGGCCAGAACTCCCATTTCACCAGGCGTTGCCAGATGTTGCGGAGTCCCTGCTGCAAGCGATGCCCCCACAACTTCCACGCGAAGATAACCGTGTAAACGAGGAGGCCAGCAAAGCTTAAGGAAACCAATTGATGTTGCGCGCTGGCCGCGCCGCCCGGAAAAGCCCAAAGCGCAGCGAAAACCAGAGCGGTCCAGGCAATTGCTGTTGATGCGGTAATCAAAGCAAAGCGCGAAAAGGGCATGCGGCGCAGGCCGGCCGTGACATAGGCCGGCAGGCGCGTGCCCGGCAAAAATCGGCTCATGGCAAGGGTCCAGGCTCTGGGCGTACCCGTGGAAGAGCCGGAGAGGGATGCACTCACCTTGCGAAACCAGGTCATTCTCCCGCCCGCTCACGGGAAAATCGCGCCAGTCCATACACGCCTAAATCGCCGGCCCACAGCCTCGCCACCGCACTGAGAAAGGAAAGGTGGAAATCGAGGACGCAAGCGAGCGCGAAGGCCGCGGCGGTAATCGTGGCCGCGTCTTCGGAAAGCAGCGCGCCTGCGGCGGATCGAGGGACTGGCTCTCGGAGAGGAGAACTCTCCTCGAAAAACGAAGAGTGAAACCGCTTCTGGTACCTGCCATTTGGAACTTCAACGAAGGCGCCGTTTGTGTTATGAAGACGCTGACCGCTTTGCGGATGCTGTTAGAGTAGGAGCGGTGGGAACATCAGACGGAGTGCGCGATGAGACTCATCCGGTTTGGAGCCAAAGGGCAGGAGAAGCCCGGCTTAATAATTGAAGGGAAGAGGCGGGATGCCTCAGCATGGTTTCGCGATTGGGACGCCGCGTTTTTCGCGGACCATGGATTGAAGCGACTCGCAGCTAAACTCTCCTCTGCAAGCCCTGCCGAATTGCCGGAAGTGGCGGAAGGAGTGCGCTGGGCAGCGCCCGTGGCGCGGCCAGGGAAAATCGTTTGCGTGGGGCTGAACTATTCCGATCACGCCAAGGAAACCGGTGCGGAGGTGCCGAAGGAGCCCAAGCTCTTCATGAAGGCCGCGAATACCATGGTTGGCCCGAACGACGACGTGCTGATCCCTCGGCGCAGCATGAAAACAGATTGGGAGGTCGAACTCGGCGTCATCATTGGAACAGAAGCGCGCTACTTGGAATCTCGCGAACAGGCGGAATCGCATATCGCGGGTTACTGCATTTCGCATGATGTATCCGAGCGGGAGTTTCAGTTGGAGCGCGGCGGACAGTGGAGCAAGGGAAAGAGCTGCGATACGTTTAATCCCCTGGGGCCATGGCTGGCCACGCGTGAAGAGGTCCCGGATGTCAGCGACCTGAACATGCGCCTCAGCGTGAACGGTCAACTGCGGCAGCGGGGCAATACCGGAACGATGGTCCATGCGCCGGCGGAGCTGGTTCGTTACATTTCACAGTTCATGACTCTGGAGCCGGGTGACCTCATTTCCACGGGCACGCCTCCGGGCGTGGGGCTCGGCATGAAGCCGCCCACGTATTTGAAGGCGGGTGACGTTGTGGAGTTAGAGATCGATGGACTTGGAAAACAACGGCAAACCTGCCGGCAGGCATAGCTGAGCTAACATGAAAATCACCGATTACACTACTTTTGTCATCCACACACCCTGGCGCAACCTGACCTACCTGGTGCTGGATACGGACGAGGGAATCCGCGGGTACGGCGAAGCGCGCGTTGTATCGAAGACACACACGGTCCGCGAGTTTCTGAAAGATGTGCGTCGGCACATTGTGGGTTTCGACGCTACTGATATCGAAGAGTTGTACCGGCGATTTACGCTGTTTGATTTTGGCCTGCCGGGCGAAGTCGTGATGACGGGGCTAGCGCTGGTGGAGATGGCCTGCTGGGACTGCATCGGCAAAAAGGCCAAGCTGCCTGTCTATCAATTGCTCGGCGGAAAAGTGCGAGAAAGAATCCCCGCCTACGCCAACGGCTGGTATACGGTGGATCGCACGCCGGAAGCGTTTGCCGGCGCCGCGAAGAAAGTTCTTGCGCGGGGCTATCGCGGGATGAAGCTCGATCCTTTTGGAAACGGCAACCTGGAGCTTACGCGCGTGGAGTATTACCGCAGCCTCGAAATTCTTGAAGCTGTCTTCAGCGTGGCCGGGCGCGAAGCTCAGGTTTTCGTGGAGATGCACGGCCGATTCGCGCCCCATCAAGCGGTGGAGATTGCCCGCGCCATTGAGAAATATCAGCCAGGCTGGATCGAAGAGCCCTGCCGGCCCGATGATCCCGGAGCCTTGGAGATGGTGGCGCGGCATACCAGCGTCCCCATCGCGACGGGAGAGCGCTATTACACCGCAGCACAATTCAGGGACCTTTTTCCCAAGCGTGTGATTCATATCCTCCAGCCAGACATGACGCAATGCGGCGGATTCCTGGAAACAAAGAAAATCTGCTCCACCGCGGAAACCTATTCCGTGATGGTGGCGCCTCACAACGTAGGCGGGATTATCAGTACCGCGGCGGCGCTGCACTTGATGGCCGGGTTGCGGAACGGCAAAATCCTGGAACATTTCAACGATTTCTCCGACGCGGAAATCAAGCAGGCTGGGCGACCGTATCCGCAGGTCAAGGACGGCCAGTTCGATTTGCCACAAGGACCGGGCTGGGGAGTGGAACTCGACGTCGACTATATTAAAGCGAAATCCGCCAATTCCGGCGACGGCGTGATCGCCGATCCGGGCCTGGACATGTTTCGCAAGCCGGACTGGTTTAAGAGGTCCGAGGCCGCCAAGGGCGGCGTGAAACCGTAGTCGCGCAAGCCTGCTCATAATTTGCCGCGCAATCCGCGAACACGAAAAGTGGGATCTCCGGAATCCGCTACATTCCTCCTGACACTGGCGTCAGCCCTCAAGCGTGGCCAAACGGTGGCTCCATTCGGCGACTGCGGCGCGCGAAACCCCAAAGTTCGATCCCGTTCTCTCTTCGAGTGCCGCAAGTTGGATAGCAGCATTGCCGATCGTAGAACACTCGATGGGACCGCGGATAACCTCCAGCCCCGAGCGCTCCTGTAACAGCCGGTTGAGATAAGTATTGCGGTTGCCGCCGCCGACGATGTACACGCTCCGGAATTGTTTGCCGGCCACTTCGCTGATCATGCGTAAAACCTCGGTGTAGCGCGCGGCCAGACTGTGAAAAATCAAGTTGGCAAATTGCGGAGCAGCTTCGAGGTCATCGGGAAGTGGCGCGCGCCCCGATAGCTTCATGACCGAATTGATGCGCTCCGGCATGTGTCCGCTAAGAAGCAGCTCGGAATGATCTACGTCGAGAAATTCCTTTGGCGCGGGAAGCGCGCGGCAAGCCTCGATGAGTGAAGCAACGCTCCAGTTCTTGCCCTGAGAATGCCAGTGGCGCATGCATTCTTCAATCAGCCACATGCCGTTGACGTTCTTCAGGAAACGCGAACTGCCCTCGAGGCCGCCTTCGTTGCTGATGTTCTGTTTGAAGGCTGCGTCATTGAGGCAGGGGCGATCGAGAACGGTGCCGACAAGCGACCACGTTCCGGAGCTGATGAACGCGCAATCGTCGCCGGAGTGTGGGATACCTGCGACAGCCGAACCCGTATCATGGCAGGACGGGGCGATCAGTTGCGTGTTTCGGAATTCGGGGAATTGCGCGAGTTCTCCCTTGAGTTGGCCGACGATGCTGCCGGGAGCAACAAGTTCTGGCGCCCTGCTCAGGTCAAGCCCCGCCGCTTGAAAAACCTCCGGCGACCAGGCGCGGTCGGCGGCATTGACGAGTTGCGTGTGCGTCGAGAGCGTGAACTCCGAAACGGGCCGCCCGCCAAGACTACTCAGTATGTATTCCGGCAGATTCAGCCAGCACGTGCCCTCGGGCAGCCCTGCCTCCCGATCCGCGATGAGTTGGTACAGAGTATTGAATCGGAGCATTTGAACGCCGGTGATGGTATAGAGCCGCTCCGCGGGAAGCGTTTTCCAGAACTGCGCCGGGATTTTTTCCGTGCGTGGATCGCGATAGCAGAAGGGATCCTGCAGAGGCAAGTAGTGGCCATCCACGCGCACATAATCAACTGCCCAGCCATCCACGCCTATGGAATCAATGGGGCCAGCGGCTTCGCGGGCGGCGAGGCGCAGCCCTTCGAGGAGTCCCTCGCGCAGTCCGGAGATGCTCCAGTAGAGATGCCCATCGCGCTCGTGCGGGCCATTGTGGAAGCGGTGAACGATCCGCAGAGTCGCGCCCTGGGGCTGCCAATTTAGCAAAGAAACGCGGCAGCTTTCTGCGCCGAGGTCGATGGCAACCACGCGTCGCGGTTTTGCACCGGAGCCGAGAGACTCGCTCATCGGAGGAAAGCTTCGCTCAAGCCGCCGTCCACGGGGAACAAATGGCCCGTTGTACAGCGCGCGCTGGGGCTCGCCAGGAAGAGAATCGCCATGGCGCAATCATCCGGATCAATCGCCGTGTGCGTCAAGGTGCGCTTGGCGTAGAACTGGCTGAGCAAATCGCGCAACTCCTCAGTGCTCTGCGTGGGATCGAAAGCAATCTTGTACTTGGTCAGCGAGGCGATGACGCGATCGGGGGGAAACATCGTCGAGCCCTTTACGACGGTGGCGGGGCTGATGCCGTTGACGCGAATGTTTGGCGAAAGGGAAATGGCCAACTCGCGCACAAGATGGCTCAACGCGGCTTTACTGACGTCGTAAGCCTCGCTGCCGTGCTTGGGAACCACGGCATTTGCGGAACTCGTCAGGACAATCGATGCCGGAAGATTCTGCTTTGCCAGGATGGCCCGGGCCTCATCCACCAGCAGATGGTTGGCCACCACGTTCAAATCGAGCGTGGTGCGCCACTGCTCATCGCTCACCGTTCCATCGGGCGATGACGCGAACATCGCGGCGGTGTTGACCAGAACATCGAAACCTCCAAAGTGCGCCACGATTTCTTCCAGCAGGTGCCGGATTGATGCGCGATCGCGGATGTCCACCGTCGCCGCGTGGCTCGCTTCTTTTCCGGAGGAACGCGCCACGTGCGCGGCGGCTTCCTTCGCCGTTTCCGCGTCACGGTCCGCGATCACCACGTGGGCTCCGCGTTGTGCGGCGGCTTCGGCGGTGGCACGCCCGATTCCGTTGGCACCGCCCACAATGATCACCACCTGCCGCGCGAATTCCTTTTCCGGAGGCTGGCGGCGCAGCTTGGCCTCTTCAAGCTGCCAGTACTCAATGCGGAAGGCTTCGGATTTCGGCAGCGCGACATAATTGTTGTGCACCGCGAACGCTTCGGAAGGCGCGGCCACGCCGGCTTGCGGAAGAGTGGAAGGTACGTGGCCATCGCCTAGAGAAGTAGCGCCTTCCATCACGTGAATCGCGTTGGTATAGAACTCGCCCGTGATGCGCGCTTCGGTCTTGCTTTTGCCGAAGCTAAACATGCCAACGCCGGGAACGAGCACGACAGTAGGGTTGGCATCGCGCAACGCAGGGGAATCAGGGGTAGCGAATTTGTGGTAGTACGCTTCGTAGTCCTTGCGATACGCCACCAAGCTCTCATCAAGTGCCGCTAACAGAGCGGGCCCATCGTCGCCGGGCTGCCACGGAATCAGCAGCGGGCGAATCTTCGTGCGGATGAAATGGTCTGGGCAACTGGTGCCGAGATGCGCCAGTGCGGCTGCATCGCGTGAATTAACGAAACGCAGCACCTCCGGCAGATCGGAATAATGCGCAATCAGCTTCTTTTTGGCGGAGAGTCGGCCGCGAAGAGCGGGCAGCAATTCAACGGCGAGCTGCTCCCGATCGGCGCGCGGCGTGAATTCCGCTCCGCCAAAGAGGGAATCGCCGGCCTTTTCGACGTGGCCCAGAACGAACTCACCCAGATCATCAATCACGGTAAGCGTGTTCTCATAGCAAGCGCGCTGCGTTTCGCCCCAGGTGAAAAGTCCGTGGCCTCCGAGCACGATGCCATCGGCTTTGGGGTTCTGCTGCACGGCGTCGCGAATCAATCGGCCTAGCTCAAATCCGGGCCGCAGCCACGGAATCCACACGAGTTTATGACCATACTTCTGGTTGAACTCCACCAGGCGCTCTTTGCCGTTCGCGGAAGCGGCCAACGCGATGCCCCAGTCTGGATGCAGGTGGTCGATGTGGGCATACGGAAGCAAGCCGTGCAGCGGGGTATCAATGGAAGCGGCCGTGGGGTTCAGGCCAAAAGTGCAGAGAGGGTAGTAGCCGACCATCTCATCTTCGTGCTCCATGCCGCGATAAAGCTTCTGAAGTCCGAGCAGCTTCTCCTGGTAGAGAGTTGCAAACCCCGAGCGCTGAATGCTGCCAAGATCGCCACCGCTCCCTTTGACCCAAAGAACTTCGACGGTAGCGCTGCCCAGTGCGTCCTCTTGCTTCACTTTGGAGCTGGTGTTGCCGCCACCAAAGTTGGTGATGCGCAGGTCCGAACCCAGCAGATTGGAGCGGTAACGAAGCAGTTCGGGTTCATCCAAGCCCGAAGCGACGCGTGTATCCCACCCGTCTTGGAGATAACGCAGACGTTTCATAGTTCCTCGATGTGCGCTGCGGACGCCTGCGAAAGAGAGCGGGGCAGCTTAAGCGTAGCTGGAAGCACCTTTTTTGCGAACACCCCGCTCGCGCGAAGTCCGACCCGTGTATCCGCAGGCGCGGAACGCTGCCAAAGGATCTTCCGCCAGACCGTGGCTCTTGCGCCAATCCCTCAGAATCGGGCGGCAATCGGTTTCGTAGGCGTCCTTGTAGCAGTTCTCCGCGTCAATCAGGCGCTGCTCCGTACGGGCTTTCTGCAAGGCTTCGTGATCAATCAAAGCGGCCTTGGCATAGAGCAATTGAGCGGTCATCACAGTCTGGATCATGGCCTCAACTTTGTTCTTCAGGTTGTGGCTCTGGTCAATCATGTAGGCAATATCCGCGCGCTGGTGGGCCTCCCATTCCCAGTGCCGGATTTCGGCGAACACCCGGAATATCTGATAAGGATCAATCGAGCCGAGAGTCAGGTCATCATCGGCATAACGCCGGTCATTGAAATGGAAACCGCCCAGCATGTTCTCGCTAAGGAGCCAGGCCACGATCTGCTCAATGTTTTGCGCCTGGTAATGATGCCCGGTGTCCACCAGCACGAAAGCCTTGGGGCCGGCGGCGCGCGCCAACAAAAGCGCCATCCCCCAGTCACCGATGTCCGAATGATAGAAGGCCGGCTCAAACGGTTTGTACTCCACCAGCAGGCGCTGGCTGGGACCGAGCGCCTCGTGCACCTTGTGGAAGGCTTCGGCGATCCACTGCTTGCGATGACGAATATTCGCTGTGCCGGGATAATTCGAGCCGTCGGCTAGCCAGGGGGCCAGGTCGCGGCAGCCTAGCTGTTTGGCCAGCGCGACCGACTCCAGAATGTGATCCAGGGCGCGCTGGCGAACCTCTGGCCGCTCATTGGCTAGCGAGCCGTGCTTGTACTCCTGGTCCTGAAAAACATTGGGATTGATGGAGCCCGCGCGGACGCCGTACTTGTCGCTGAGCTTGACCACTTCGCGCAAGTCTGTTCCTGCGGGGAGATCCCAGAGAACGTGCAGCGCTACGCTGGGGCACACCCCCGTGAAGTAATGAACCTGGCCAGCATCGGAGAACTTTTCCTCCAGGGTGGACGCGGCACTGTCCTGCACGAACTTTCCGAACCGGGTTCCGGTGTCGGCAAACCCCCAGGACGGTACCTCGATGCGGAATGAATCCAGAGCGGCGAGAACATTCTGCGAGTTAAGCGCCATGGCCATATCTCCTGTTTCGACCCCCACAATACTCCTATTAGAAATAATTTCAAATGCAAAACGCGGCCAGTTTAGCGCAGCTTGGGGGAAGCGACGCACGTTGTGGCAGCGCTGCCGCTCTCGGGAATCTCAAGCTGGGCGGGTGCCGCGACCCGCAACCAGATGGTTGTAGCGGCTGACCAGGCGATGCTCGACGTAATTGTAAGGCGGGACGCTCTCACCGTTCAAAAGTGCCAGGCCCAATTGCACGAGCCGTGGCCCGTACGTGGCCACTTCGTGCGAGATGGAGCCAATGAGAGGGCTATTCTTGCGTTTCATTTCCTCCATGGCCGCGGGAATGCAGTCATGACTCAGCATCGCCAGGTGGCGCTCGCGCCGCAATTCTCTGGCGGCGCGCAGGGCGCCTAGGGCGCTGGTATCGTTGCTCGGTGCTACCAGCATGTGTTTGGCCTTGCGGTATTTTGTCAGCACCGCATGCATGGCCTTGTAGCTTTCTTCTTCCAATCCAGTTCCGTCAACGCGAATGAGTTGGCTGTCCTGGAGGTTGCTGATCCTCGAACGAATGCCTTCGAAGGCTCCGGTGATGCGGCTCTGCACCAGGGTGCCGGCCTTGGCGAGGTCCAGACCAACAACAAGATCCACCTGCCCACCCCAGAATTTCTGGGCATAGGCGCCCAGAAGTTCTCCGGTTTCGAGTCCCGCGCGGTAATTGTCCACGCCAAAGAAAATCGCGTTGGGGTGAGGGATATCCACGGCGATCAGCGGGATTCCGCTGGCGGCGAGACGGTCGGCGATGATCGGCGCCACGTAACGATCCGTCTGAAATTCGATGACCAGATCCACATGCTGTTTGATGAATTCTTCGGTGTTCTGCCGCGCGATTTCCCCGTTGTACTGATTGTCAAGGACGGTGAGTTCGATGCCGGTGGCCAGGGCGGCGGCTCTGAGGCTCTCGGTAACGGCATTGGAGAAGGGAAGCGCTCTTGACTGACCGCCAAAGCCGAAGCGCATCTTGCGCGGCCGGCTGACCAGCCGATAGCGTCCATCCTCCGGGCGCGAGACATATCCCCGGTGAACCAGCGTCCGCAGGATCCGGAAGGCCGTGGTTTTGGAGATCCGTGTGCGTCGATGAATCTGTTCGAGGGTCAGCGGAGCCTTGTGCTCTTCCAACAGTTCCAGGACATCCAGGCTCTTGGAGAGAATGGGGATAAGATAAATCGCTTTGGTTGATCGCGTCACAGGAATGTCCCAGGGGAGCGCACCTTCTAAACCAGGGAGAGTGTATCAGTTTCGAAAACCCCGTCCCAATCTGAATTTCGACACAGAAACTAATGACGAAAAACAGTCGGCACTTCGATCAGGTTGCTTGGCCACGCTTTCCGGCTGTGTCTGCAGAGTGTGGATGATGCATAATACCGATGGGCAGAGTGAACCGGTGAATCTCGTTTCCCCAGCGTTGCAATCCCACCTCGACCAGTTTCGTGAGCAGGTCTCAGCCACGGGTGCCACGATGGAGTTGGTGGCCCGCTCGCCGGACGCCGTACGCCATGCGGTGTTGGCCAGAGCTTCCGCCAAGCGCCCGATTCTCATTGCCGAGCCGCGCTATCTTTCTCCCGATTATTTTCGGCCATTGCGACTGGAAGAAGGAGTCCTCGCAAATCCAAACGCGGCTGACTGTCGCTCCGCACCCGTGGGCGTGACGGAAGCCTTCGCTGCGGTGGTGCGCACGGGCTCCGTGTGCGTGGACATTGGCGCCGGCATCGCTGGCTACGTCAGTCTTCTCCCGCGCCTGCACATCGTTGTAGTGGATATTGACCGGCTTGTTTTCCGGGCCGCGGATATTTTCCGCCTTGAGCAATTCGCCCGGCCCGCATTCCAGCGGAATTTCGTCTTCATCAGCGGTCCAAGCGCCACGGCGGACATGGGTCCGCTGGTCCGTGGGGTCCACGGCCCACATGAGATTCACATTGTGGTGCTCTGCTAAACCATGCCGAAGCACGTGATATCGCCAAGGGAGGTGGCCGCGAAGGAATCGCGCGGGATCCTGCGCCGAGCTATTCGCCTCGCGCTCGACACCGAATCCGCGGCGGTACGCCACAACACGCGGAGTTTCAACCTCAACCGCTATCGCACCACCGCCACTATGTCCAATTACGATGCGCTGAAGGACGAGGCGCGTCGCATCAAGGAGCACGCGCTCGCCAATCGCGCAACGCTCGTTCAGCGGCTTTCCGAGAGCGTCGTGCGCAACGGCGGGCATTTCTTTTTTGCGCGCGATGCGCAGGAAGCGCGTCAATACATCCAGGATGTCTGCAAGCGGCATCGCGTGCGTTCCCTGGTCAAGGGCAAGAGCATGACCTCGGAAGAGATTCACCTGAACGGCGCGCTGGAGCATGACGGAATCCGCGTCGTGGAAACGGATCTGGCGGAGTTCATTCTGCAGGCGGCCGACGAGCAGCCGTCCCACATCATCGCTCCCGCCATTCACTACTCGCGCGAGCGCATCACGGCCCTCTTTCGCAGAAAATTTCAGACCGATTTGCCACTGGATACTGGAGAGGACCTGACGCGATTCGCGCGCGAACGATTGCGCGAGGAATTTCTGGCAGCCGACGCGGGAATTACGGGAGCCAACTTGGTTTCCGCGGATTGCGGAAGTCTGCTGCTTGTGGAGAGCGAAGCAAACATCCGTTTGACGTGCATTGCCCCGCCTTTGCACATCGCACTGTCGGGTCTTGAAAAGGTCGTGCCCTCGCGCCGCGAATTTGCCCCGTTCATCGAGTTGCTTGCCGCCAGCGCCACGGGCCAGCCCCTGACCAGCTATACCTCCGTGATCCAGCCCCCGCTCGCTGTGCCGGTCGTTGATTTTCGCGGCGTGGGGCAGGCAACGCGCGAATTTCACCTGGTGATTCTGGATAACGGGCGCGAGGCTTTGGCGCAGGATGCACAACTCAAAGAAGCCCTCTACTGCATTCGTTGCAGCGCGTGCCTCAATTCTTGCGCAAATTTTCAGGTGCTGGGAGGCCATGGCTTTGGGGGAGCGACCTATTCCGGCGGGATCGGCGCAACTTGGGAGGCAGCCACCACGGGCCAGTTGAAGCTCGCACGGTTCAGCGACCTTTGCACGGGTTGCTCGCGCTGCGTAACGCAATGTCCCGTGCGCATCGATATTCCCGCTTTGAATGTGGAACTGCGCTCACGGCTCAATAACTTGGTTCCTCTCTCATTGGCTGCGCGGGCGATGCATCTGCTGCTGGGCGCCTCACCGGCGGAACATGCTTCCGCGCAACAGACGTTTTTCGCCCACTACGATCGCGTGGCTAGCCTGGGAACAGTTTTCGCTCCGTTATCGAATTTCTTCTTGAAAGTGCCCGGCGCACGCTGGTTCCTGGAGAAGTCTCTTGGAATTGACCGGCGGCGCCATCTTGCGCCATTTCCGAAGAAAACCTGGGTGGATATGAGTGCGGATGAAGAACCAGAAAAGCCCGATGCGCTACGAAGCCCCGCGGTTTTGGTCCTGGCGGATGTATTCACGAATTACGGCGCGCCAGAGCGAGGAAGGGACGCGCTCCGGTGTCTGCGGGCTGCCGGTGTGCGCTTGCACTTGACGAAATCTCTGCCGGACGGACGCGCGGCGCTCTCGCAAGGGATGATCGAGACGGCACGAGCCCAAGCGGAGGCTCTTTCCAAGTACCTAACGGCCGAAAATGCAACCGAGCGGCCGTTGCTTGTCGTTGAACCGAGTGTCTTGGCGATGATCCTGCGCGAATATCGCAAATTATTGCCACCAGAGCCCTTCGCAAAATTGCAGACTTCTACGCACGACCTGGTCCAATTCCTCGCACGGCATCTTGCAGAGCAGCGAAGTGATCCGCGAGCGATTTTTGACGCTCGCAAATTCGCACCTGGACCCAGAGTCTTCTACCACGCCCATTGCCAGCAGCGCGCCGTCAGCGACCCATCCATCACGGTCGACTTTCTGCGTCGCCTCGGGTTCGAAGTCACCTGTTCGCAGGTGGAATGTTGCGGCATGGCCGGAAGCTTCGGGTACAAGAAAGATTTCTACGATGTCAGCCAGGCCGTGTCCGAAGAGCTTGTGGAGCAGTGGAAGGCTGCCGAGAGTGAAAAGGGACCGCACACACTGCTTGCCAGCGGTGTCTCCTGCATCGAGCAACTGCAATACGCGACGGGCCGTGCCGTGCTGCATCCCGTGGAACTCCTCGCCACATTGTTGTGAACTCTCCTGCGACCCCAGCCTCTCGAATCTGCTGATTTCAGCAAGTAGTTGTCTTCCCGACCGAAGCGGCCGGACTGTCTCGTTCGCGCCGCATTTTGGCGCGTCGAGCCGCGAAGTGGAGGGATCTGCTTTTTCTGAAGAACAAAAGGGGGCAAGCCGACTCCTCCCCGCGTCTGGTCCAATAGAAAAATAGCTTCTGTTAGGCAGAATCGCGAGTATGCTTGCCATCAAAGCGGACGGAGAAGCCTTTTTCCGGCTAACCAGTAGGCACGGCTAATGCCGGAAGGAATTCCCCCGTCACAGCCTGTCAGGAGAGCTCATGTACCAACCCGAAGCGTACGCAGCAGCACTTTTTTTCATGATCATAAGCATGATCTGTTGGGGTTCCTGGGCGAACACCATGAAACTCACCCCGGGCTACGCATTTCCCCTGTTCTATTGGGACTATCTCGTTGGCATCGTTCTGGGCGCGCTCGTATTGGGTTTCACGCTGGGAAGTTATGGCGGCGCCGGGTTGTCGTTCCTTGCGGATCTACGTGGCGCGGACACCAGGCACATCCTTTACGCGCTGTTCGCGGGGATAATTTTCAATGTGGCCAACCTGTTGCTGGTGGCCGCGATCGAAATCGCCGGATTGGCGGTGGCCTTTCCGATCGGCATCGGATTAGCGCTGGTTGTGGGCGCGCTGGTGAACTACATCATCGCGCCGCGCGGAAACCCGTTCCTCTTGTTCAGCGGAATCCTTCTGGTGGTGCTGGCCATCATCTTTGACGCGATGGCCTACAAGAAGCGGGACGTGGAGAAAAAAGCTGTGAGCGCGCGGGGCATCAAGATCAGCATTGCCTGCGGCATCCTGATGGGGACCTTCTATCCGCTGATCGTCAAAGCCACCACAGGTACGGCGGCGCTGGGACCTTACGCCGTCTCCTTTCTCTTCTGCGTCGGCGCGGTACTGTGCGCGGTGCCCTTGAACTACTACTTCATGCGTAAGCCGCTGACAGGTGCTCCTCCTGTCACGCTGCAACAGTTTTTCGCAACGAAGCCTGGCTATCACTTGTGGGGGGTCGTCGGCGGGCTGATCTGGTGCATCGGGACAACTTTCAACTTCGTGGCATCCCACGCGCAATTGGTCGGGCCGGCCATTTCCTATGCGCTGGGGCAGGGCGCGACGATGGTTTCCGCCATCTGGGGTGTGTTCATCTGGCGGGAGTTCGTCAAGGCCCCCGCCGAGTCGCGTCGGTTTATCCCACTGATGTTCGTTTTTTTTCTTCTGGGCCTTAGTGCGATTGCGATTGCGCCTCTTTACCACTGAGGCGCTGGCCACACAAACAATGTTTCTCCCCGGGCAGATGATCAACTCAGGAGAATCGCCCGCAATTCCTCACGGTGTGACGCTGACGGCCTGGCCGGCATAGGGTACGTTCTTATCGGCGGTATCGGTGACACCTCCTCCGGTGCCGTGATTTTCCCGCACGAAGACAATGCGAAAGGTCCGATCTTTCAGCATCCCTGGAAAAGCTCCTTTGCGTTCGCCGATCGTTAGCGTTTGCTTGTCGTTATCCCAGTGGAATCCAATCGTTGCATAGGCGCCCTTCTCGTAGTCATACGTATCGTTCGCATCCTCATACAGCGTGAAATCACCGTCAGCCCCACGATAAATGCGCACCTCCAGCGGATCGGCTGGCTTTTCGGCGGCAAATTGCACTTCCGGGCCCAAGGGTAGAATCGTGCCGGCGCGGACGAAAAGGGGCAGCCGCTCCAGCGGTGCAGGAGTATCGATGGCCCGTCCGCCCTTAACCAAGGCGCCGCTCCAAAAGTCGTACCAAGCCGCGGCGGGCAGATACACGTGGCGCACTGTAGCGCCGGGTTCGGTGACGGGACTCACGAGTAGTGAAGGGCCAAACAAGAATTCGTCGCCGGTATTCTGCGCGCGAACATCCGTGCGGAAGTCCATGACCAGTGGCCGCATGATGGTGGCGCCCTCGCTGGTCACCTTCCACGCTTGTGAATAAATATAGGGCATCAAGCGGTAGCGCAAGCGGTCATAGTCCGTCAGTATTCTTTGCGCCTCCGGCCCATACGACCAAATCTCGTTCTGGTTTGTAGTGCGCGTGCCGTGCGCGCGGAAGATAGGGCAAAACGCACCAAACTCAAACCAGCGCACATACAACTCGCGATACGCCGGATCATCGGGGTTCGCGTCCACAAAGCCCCCGATGTCGGTCGTCCAATAAGGAATACCGGAGAGCGCCAAGTTCAATCCTGCGGGTATCTGTCTGCGGAAAGTCTCCCAGTTCGGATAGATATCGCCCGACCAGACCGAGGCCGCATTGCGCTGTGACCCCGCAAAGCCGGAACGGGAAAGAATGTACACGCGCTTTTGATCGGAGGCGCTGCGCTGGCCTTGGTAAACGGCGGTCGTGGTGAGCAAGGGAAACTCGTTGGCGTAACGCGCCCCATTGCCAATGGCCACTTTGTTGGTCACCAGGATGTTCGTTTCACGCCCCTCGGTTTCCGGTTCAGTCGTATCCAGCCACCACGCATCCACGCCAATCTTGAAGAGCGCATCGTTCATCAGCTTCCAATAGTATTTGCGCGCATCCGGATTGAACGCGTCGTATAGCGCCTGGCCCACGGGATGAAAGCTGTTGGCAACTGTGCGGTCGATGAAATATCCGCGTTTGTCCATGTCGTCGTAGACGGGAGAGCCCGGCCGGAAATAGGGCCAGACGGAAACCATCAAGTGGACATTCTCGCTGTGGAGTTCCTTCACCATGCCCGCAGGGTCGGGATAACTCTTGTTCCAAATGGGCTCGCCCATCGTGTTCCACCAGAACCAATCCTGGACGATGTTGTCCAAAGGGATTTGCATGGCACGATATTTTCCGGCAATGGCGAGAAGTTCCGGCTGCGAGGCGTAGCGATTCTTGCACTGCCAGTAGCCGTAGGCCCATTTGCCAAACATCGGCGCGGGCCCCGTCAATTCGCGATAGGCGGCGATGATGGTGTCGAATTCCGGTCCGTAGAGAAAGTAATAGTCCATCGCGTCCGCGACTTCGGAGCTGAGATACAACGCGTGGACAAAGCGATTGTTGAAGCGGCTGCGCGAACCGTTGTTCCAAAAAATGCCATATCCGTTGCTGGAGAGCAGCAGCGGCACGGAAATGTTGGTGTTGTCCTGGGAGAGGTCGACCGCCTCGCCCCGATAATTCCACACACCCGCTTGGTGCTGACCCAGCCCGTAAAACGCTTCCTGTGAACCCCACATGGTGGTGAAGCGCTCGGGATGCAGTGTCTTCTCGCCATTGACTTCGACTGGTGTCAGCGAACGAGTAGACTCCTGAGCGAGGGTCTTGCCGCCGGCTTCAAGGAATTGCACGGAGCTGTTTTCGCGGCGAATCACAATTTTCAGCCGCGCGGTGCTTAACGTCACTGTCTTGGGTTCCGCCGTTTCCAGGGTGAATTCCACATGCGGCCATTCCGTCTTGACGACGAGAAAATCGGTGCGCTCCAGCACAGTAGCTTCAGGGGAATACATCACGCGAACGATGGAATCCGTGCACACGCGGAATCGCAAATAGCCGCGCTGTAACTGGAGCAGCGCTCCATCAGGCTGCTGCTGCACGTTGATAACAGGATTGACCGGCAACCACTGGGCCCACGCTGCGCCCGGAAGCAGGAAGACTCCGGTTAAACAGAGCAGTCCGATCATGTTCATAAGAAAAGTGCGACGTGGCATGACAACGCCTCCTCGGAAAGGGCTTAAACGCTGGCTGATTTGCGCAAACGCATCCGCTGCGCGAATGTGGCATTGGCTCACATGGATGTCAAGTACGCCGCTTACGTCCTTCCGTTTGGGGGTGTGTTCCCGATTGTTGTTGTCGCGCAAAGGCGGGCTTGCCCGGACAAAGAAAATCTGCCCAAACCAGTTTTCTGTGCCTTGGCCTGTCGAAGAGCCGCGAGATGTGATAAAACCCGAAGAAAGGAATTTTTTACCATCAACAGGATCGAGGGATAACAATCATGGTTCGTACCAAGTCCAGAGTGTTCGCAATCGCCGTAATCGTTCTCGGTCTCTTCGTTTGTATCTTGCCCCGCACCCCCCTCCGCGTTCTGCAGCCGACCCCGGTTTACGCTCGCGCCGCGGCCGGTGTCGATCAGACGGAGTTCGGCAAATTGCCTGATGGCACGGTCATCGTGGCCTACACGTTGAAGAATGCCAAGGGATGCTGGGCCAAAGTGATTACCTATGGCGCGACTTTGACCGAACTGTACGTGCCCGATCTTAGCGGAAAGCCTGGCGATGTCGTGCTGGGTTTCAGCGACCTGCAGGGCTATCTGGGCGATGAGCCCTTTTTCGGAGCCACCGTCGGGCGCTACGCCAACCGCATCGCGAAGGGCCATTTCACCTTGAACGGTAAGGAGTACAACCTGGCCCTCAACAATGGCCCCAATACCCTGCATGGCGGAAAGATCGGCTTCAATCGCAAGGTCTGGAAGGCGGAAATCCTTCCCGGCATGACGGCCGCTGCCGTTCGTTTCACCTACCTCAGCAAGGACGGCGAGGAGAATTTCCCGGGCAATCTGAACGTTTCGGTCACTTACACGCTGACGGACACCAACGAACTTAAGTTGGATTACCGCGCGGAAACGGATCAGGACACGCCCATCAACCTCACGAACCACAGCTACTTCGCCCTCGGTGGGCCCGGGAAGAACATCCTCGATGAAGTTCTCTATCTGAATGCCGGCGAATACACGCCCGTGGACGCGACGCTCATTCCCACTGGGGAGATCAAATCGGTGAAAGGCACTCCGCTGGATTTTACCAAGCCCACGGCGATCGGCGCGCGCATCAGCGAGATCAAGGATATCGGCGGCTACGACCACAATTTTGTGATCAATGGCAAAGCCGGAAAACTGCGACTGGCCGCGCGTGCCACGGACCCCGCCACGGGGCGGCAATTGGAAGTCTGGACCACCGAACCCGGTGTGCAGTTCTACTCCTCCATCGGCCTGAACGGAAGCATCGTGGGAAAGGGCGGCATTGCTTATCCGAAGTTTGGCGGGCTTTGCCTGGAGACGCAGCACTATCCTGACTCCGTGAATCATTCCAATTTCCCGAGCGCGATCCTTCATTCGGGGAAGCCGTTTGAATCGGAGACCATTTACAAGTTTTCCGTGACCAAATAACAAAGATGCTCCTGGCGCTGTGGCTTGGCGTCCCGATTGTCGCCTCTGCCGGTAGTCCGTGATGTGGAAGCGAATCCGTGGCGCGCCAGGTTCAATTTGGAGTGGCCGCGTAATCTCATAGGTTCACAAGGTTCACGACATGAGCAAACACAAACTCTCTCTACTTGTTCTCGTTTTCTTTGCCCTGGCGGCGCTGTCTCACGCGCAATCCCCGGGTAGCACATCTTTGTCTGGGCTGACCACGCCACATGACTATGTGCAAAAACGCATTTCCAGCTATGACCGCAGCGGCGCCAACGCAGACTTCCGCCAGATTGCACCGGGCGAGACGCTGACGCTCTTTGACGAAACAGGCCCCGGCACGATCACGCATATTTGGATCACCATCGCCACCGACGAGCAGTTCCATCTGAAGAAACTCGTCCTGCGTATGTACTGGGATGGCGAAGAGACGCCCAGCGTCGAGGCTCCCGTCGGCGATTTTTTTGGCCTGGGCAATGGCGAATACTTCCGCTATGAATCCGCGGTTCTCGCCGTGGCTTCCGACAAAGCGCTCAATTGTTTCTTTCCTATGCCCTTCCAGAAGCACGCCAGGATCACTGTGACCAATGAGGGCAAAGAAAAAGTCGCCGCGTTTTATTTCAACATTGACTATCAAGCTCATCCCAGACCCCTGCCGCAAGACACGCTTTACTTTCATGCGCAATACCGCCAAGCCTACCCCAACGCCGGTTGGACGAATCAGTGGCAATCCAATGGCGATCCGCTGGTGGATGGAAAGAAAAACCTCACCGGAGAAGGGAACTACGTCTGGCTGGAAGCGAAAGGCAAGGGCCACTTTGTCGGCGTGACCATGTCCATCTTGCAAAACCAGGATTACTGGTGGGGGGAAGGCGACGACATGTTTTTCATCGACGGCGAAGAGAAGCCTTCGATCAACGGCACCGGCTCCGAAGATTATTTTCTAGGCGCCTGGGGATTTGGGCGTCCGTTTTCCTACGCTACCTATGGGGCGCCGGTTGTGGGCCCGGAGTTTGCCGGATCGCGCACATCCGTCTATCGTTTCCACCTGGATTCGCCGATCCCGTTCACGAAGTCGCTGAAGGCTACCATCGAACACGGCCACGCGAATCACCGTTCCGACAACTATTCATCGGTTGCGTATTGGTATCAGACGGAGCCGCATGCCACATTTCCGGCGCTGCCGTCTGTGGATCAGAGAATCCCGCGCGTTCATCTCGTCGGCGGGCCGGGCAATTCCCCAAATTAAGGTAATTGCGTCCTACTTCGCCTTCACTTCCAGTGTGATGGTTTCCGTTTTCGCGGAGCTGGGCCCCACCATAATGTCAAAAAGCCCCGGCTCGACCACCTGATGCATGTCTATATTAATGAGTGACAACACCACCGGAGTGACCTGGAACTCGACTGTGGTTTTTTCTCCCGGCCTCAAATGAATGCGCTGAAAACCAGCGAGCTGCTTTACCGGTCGGGTAACGCTGGCGATTTGCTGGTGCACATAGAGTTGGGGGATCTCGTCGCCGTCGCGCGACCCGGTATTCGTCACGTCCACGTGCACTGTCGCGGTTCCCCCCGGCAGCACCTGTTTTGGCTCGATGCGCAGGTTTTCAAACTTGAATGTTGTGTAGCTGAGCCCATCTCCAAAATGGAAGAGTGGCTCGCTGGAAGTAAATATGTAACTGCGGTTGCGCGATGGCTTGTAGTCGTAAAAGTCCGGCAATTGACCCACGGACCGCGGAAACGTGATGGGCAGCTTGCCGCCAGGATTCACGTCTCCGAATAGGACTTGTGCGGCCGCCGTGCCTCCTTCTTGCCCTGGATACCATCCTTCCAAAATCGCCGGCACATGTTCCGCAACATAATTGATGGAAAGTGGGCGGCCGTTGATCAGGAACACGACGGTCGGGACGCCGGTGTCGACGACAGCCTTGACGAGTTCGTTCTGTGCCCCGAGAAGCTCGAAGGAGTCGCGATCGCCCAAGTGGGACTCGGCCCACGCCTCGCGATTCGTGCTCTCCGTTTCGCCAACCACCAGAATCGCCACATCGGCTTTGCGCGCGGCCTCCACGGCAGCGCGAATACTCCCGGCTTGGCTTTCCGGCGCGGCGAGTTGCGTGTTGTCCTCGTACCACCCGGACCAGCCCTGTTTTCCCGTGGTGATTTTGCAGCCCTCCGCATACAACACCCTGATGTTTTTTCCGGCGCGCGAACGGATGCCTTCCAGAATGCTCACGCTGTGAAACGGCTCACGCGCATAACCACCGATGTGCACATCCGCCGCATTAGGTCCGATGACGGCGAGCGTCTTGATTTTCTTCTCGTCGAGGGGGAGCAGATGATTCTCGTTCTTGAGAAGAATGATGGCTTCCTGCGCAGCCAGCAGCGCCAATCGCTGATGCTCCGGACTGTTGACGATTTTTTCCGCCACCGCGGGATCCACGTAGGGGTTCTCGAAAAGACCCAGTCGGAATTTCACGCCCAAAACACGCGCCACGGCGCGGTCCACCAGGGAAGCCGGAACGGCCCCGGCTTTCGCCTGCTCCAGCAACGTGCGGTACACAGAGCCATCGGAGAGGTCATAATCCACGCCCGCCGCAAGCGCTTTGCGGGCCGCCTCCGCTTCATCAGCGGCAACTTTGTGGACCCTGAACAACATCTGCAGTCCATCTCCATCGGATGTCACATATCCGCGAAAGCCCCATTCCTGGCGGAGAACTGTGTCCAGCAACCACGGGTTAATGTGCGAAGGGATGCCGTCGATTTCGTTGTAGGACGCCATCACGCTTCCCACATGCGCTTCCTGCACCGCCGCTTGAAAGGGCACAAAAAAGGTTTCTCGCAGCATCCGCTCCGAATAATTGGCGGGGGCCGTATTTCGGCCGCCCTCCGGCTGGCCGTGCGCGGCGTAGTGCTTCGCCGTCGCCAACACGTGATGGCGGTCGATAGGGAACGTGGGTCCCTGAAGACCTTCGATCGCCGCGACGCCCATGCGTGACACCAGGAAAGGATCCTCGCCATAGGTTTCTTCCGTGCGTCCCCAGCGTGGATCCCGCGCCAGATCCAGCACTGGCGTGAACGCTTGATTGCCGCCGGTGGAGGCCATCTCGTCTCCCGCGGCGGTAAATATACGGTGAACTAAATCCGTGTCCCACGTGCTTGCCAAGCCCAGCACTTGTGGAAAACTTGTGGCGCCGTTCGACATGAACCCGTGCAGCGCCTCGCCCATAATGAACCGCGGGATCCCCAGGCGCGTCTTTTCCATTTGGTAGCGCTGCAGGGCGTTGTGCAGAACGGCGTAATCGTGCGGGCTGATGCGCTTCTCGAGGTTGTAGAAATCGTGGAATGCGGCCGCTGCTGATTCTGGCGTGAATTGGCCCGTCGTATCCAGGAATCCAAGGTTGGTGTGCCCCCAGGTGAGCTGATCAATCTTCTCCTCAAGGGTCATGCGCGGGAGCAAGTCGGCGACACGGTCCTCGATTGTGAGCTTGGGATTACGATACGCAGGTTGCTCCTGCGCGGAGTTGCACGCAGCAAATAGAATGACCACGCAGAGTGCGATCAAATGACGGCGTAGAAACACGGGAATGCCTCCGATCCTTGGCTAGAAGTCATCTCGTAAAGTGCTCTCGGGAGGGCACGGCTTCAGCCGTGCCGAAAAGATCCGCGAATTCAGGGGGTTCAACCCCAGAGGTGCGCAGTCCGGTGTCCCGGAGCACTTATGATATGTCCTCTCATGTGAATTTGACGGAATAGGAACGCTCCGCTATAGTGAATGTGCGGGGTGGAGCAGCCTGGTAGCTCGTCGGGCTCATAACCCGAAGGTCGTCAGTTCAAATCTGACCCCC
>Ga0209517_10000334_pt1 | contig 83518 bp, 63 predicted proteins | sample PeaSoiMetSII2010_FD_187695 | JGI IMG/M metagenome (GOLD analysis project Ga0209517, IMG submission 187695) | Peat soil microbial communities from Weissenstadt, Germany - SII-2010 (SPAdes) (version 2) | ecosystem: Environmental > Terrestrial > Soil > Wetlands > Peat | place: Germany...
GGCTCTCTTCCCCCTGCTGATGCGCCTCCAACAACTTCCGTCGTAGATCGTCAGAATAGGCCTTCGCCATCTCTTGCTTGCAGCCGGATCGCCAGAGCTGGTCTATATTATCTCAGAAAATGGTCTAGAATCGTATCACCCTACGGGCAAGAATGATGGCGGAAACGGCGGGAGTCGAACCCGCTTGAACGTACTGGCCGCGCAGCGGATCACGTCAGTCTTGTGCGGTCTTTCCCCAATATCCCCCATCGCATAGCTGCCGCCGATCCTGGCCCGTCAACCCCGTTTGGACTAAGATCGGCTTGATGATATACGGTTCCCTTAAAACGAGCCGCAAGGTGTGTGCACAACCCGCGCAAAGAAAATACAAAACGAACCCAAGCGGCACGCTCCGGGACTTCCACCAAAATTACAAAACGAACCTGAGACCCCAGCAGCCAGCCCCCGGAGCAAAACTCCAAAACGAACCCGAGACCCTTCCAGCCAGCCTGTGGGACAAAACTACAAAACGAACCCAAGGCGCCTCTAAAGCACTCATGCATAAAGACTTCTTAAAAGCAAACCCACACCAATCCAAGCCTCCGACCACCCGCCCCCAACCTCAAGCCTGGCGGACGCGAAAGGGGGCCGCAATCTGAGAACCGCCGGGCCTGGTCGCAAGCCGTCGGGGACGCTCCGCCCCATGGAAGTGGCGGTCGAAGCAGAGTGGCGACTACCGAAACTGGTTGAGCCATCCACTGCCAAAGATTCCGCTCTAGGAATCCAGTGTTTCGCGAACGGTACTCACCAGCGCCCCCAGCGTGAACGGCTTGGGCAGGAAGGCGTAGCCGGACGGCAGCTTTTCGGTTAGCGTGGGGTCCTCGCCGCTGTACCCCGAAATCAATAGAACCTTGAGCTCGGGCGACGCTTCGCACATCCGCCGCGCCAGTTCCGGCCCCGAAAGGCCCGGCATAATGACGTCGGTCAGCAGAAGATGAATGGAGCCCGCATGGCTCAGCGCCACCGTCAACGCATCCTCACCGTTCCCTGCTTCGAGCACGTTGTAATGTTCGCGCCGCAGGATCTTGCGAATCAGGCCGCGGATGCCAGGCTCGTCGTCCACCACCAGAATGGTTTCGCGCATAGGTTCGGGCACGGGCGCCGGCGCTTCAGCCGCGGGCGAGGAGGCCGGCGCCTGCGCGGGTGCGGCCACAAACGGCAGGCAGATGGCCAAGGTGTTGCCGGCCGTGGGCCCACTCTCAGCGGCAATATCGCCGCCCCATTCACGCACCGCGGCATAGGCGCGCGCCAGTGTATCCGTGCGGGGCCCCGATGGGAGCACGGCTTCAAACAGCCCGGCCCGTCGCGGCTCGTCGAGGCTTTGTCCGTTATCGTGCAGCGTAATGCAGGCGTAGCGCCCCGGCGGCAGCGTCGAGCCCGCCACCGATTCGGTCAGCGTGTCGGCGTGCCAGGAAACCGTCAGGCGCGTCAAGTCCGGCGCGCCCGCACGCATGCCGGCCCAGGCCACTACCAGGTCTTCGAGTTGGATTCGTTCGGCGGAAGCCCACAGCGAGTAGCCCGGCGGAGTCAGTTCCAGCGTCACGCCCGCGCCCACCGCTTGGGCCAAGCGGGTCTCCAGCGCCGCCAGCACGACTCCCAAGTCGACAGACTCGGCGGGCCGGGCCTGCGGATGGGCGAAGTCGATCAACTGGCTGGTCAGCGTGCGCATGCGCTCGGCGGCCTTCAGGATCTCGTTGGTGTCGTAGCGGCGCGAGTCGTCGGCCGCCAGCGATTCGAACATCTCTTCGGTGTAGCCCTGTACGATCATCAGCGGATTGTTCAGATCGTGCGCCAGACGCCCGGCCAACCGGTGCAGCGCATCAATGCGCGAAGAAGCTAGCAGCTGGCGCTCCAATTCCTTGCGCCGGCTGATATCGGTGAGCACGCCGGTCAGCGTCGTGCCGGTGGCGCGGACGGTTTCGCGGAGCCACACCAACGCGCCGCTCGTTGAAACGGCTCGAAACTCGGCGCTGGCTTCGCTGCCGGTTTCGATGGCCGTACGATACAGCGCCAGCACCCGCGCGCGATCCTCGTCGTAGATGCGCTGCTCGAAGAATTCGGCGTGGCCCGTCCAGTGTTCCGGTGGGAAGCCCGTCAGCGCTTCGGCGGCGCCGTGTACGGACTGGAACCGAAGCGTGGCCGTATCCGCCTGCCAGACCCCCTGCCACACGACAGCCGGCAAATCCGCCGGGACCGTTGCTGGCGGAGTGGGCGGGATTGCGTCGCCGAGGTCCTCCAGAATCAGAACTGTTTCGAGCGCGTTCTCATCGCTCCAATTGCGGACCGCGGAGACGGCGATGCGCAGCGTCCGCTCGCTTCCGGCCAGAACGCAAGGGACGGTGAACGGCGCGATCGGCGTGGCCTGGGCGTGGGCTTCCTGAATCTTGGCAGGCAGCTCCGCGACCGGCAGGAGTTTGTCGATGCTCAAGCGCTGCAGGTCTTCTCCCCGCGCGAGGAACAACTGGCGGAACGCGCGATTGGCCGACACCACGAAGCCATCCAGGGAGACAATCGCCAGCGGAACCGGCAGCGTGGCCACCAATTCCTGGTAGTAGCGGCGCTCGCTTTCCACCAAAGCCAGCAGACGCGCGACTTCCCGCGCCTTCCACTGGTCGAAGTCCGCGCGCTCCATCACCTGTCCAGTGTGAGGAATCGCCCCCCCGCGTGGCAAGGTACCCGCGCACCAGAAAGGCCAGTACCGGGTACAGTACTTTCCCACGCTAATTGGAAGATTTGTTCGCCGTCGTCGTGGCCCCCTACGCGGCGATAAACCCGTGCTGTGAACGCGTCTGTGTTAGATTCAACTCTCAGGAAGGGAGCGCAAGGAAGCCAGAAACGCGAGAATCCAGCGTAAACAGCGGCTAGGACAGTAGAGGGCTAGGTAGCGAAACGTGAAACAATGCCGAACAAGACCATCTTCTCCTTCGTCATTGACGCGCACCCGAAATATGCTTACCAAGGCCTCCACCTGGCCCACTCGTTGACTCAACATTGCGGTGGCGATCCAGGCTCCATCCACGTCCAGGTACTGCCGGAGGTGGCAGCCGGCACGCGAGCTCTTTTCGCCGAACTCGGCTGCCAGGTGCATGAAATCGACCGATTTGGGGACCGGCGCCACTGCAACAAGGCAGCACAGGTCGAGACCCTGTGTAACATCGATTTTGATCGCGCGATTCTGCTCGATACGGACACGATCGTGCTGGCCGACATCAGGCCTCTCATCCCTACGGACAGGTTTGCGGCTAAAGTCGTCGACTACCCAAACCCAAGCATGGGCGCCCTCGAGGAGATTGCTTTTGCCGCCGGACTAGCATCGCTACCTCCCAAAGTGCCGGTCGATGCCGGCGTGGGCTTCACCTACCTGGGTAACTGCAACGGTGGCCTCTATTCAATTCCCAAAGCCCTCTTCGGGACGGTGGCCACAGAGTGGCGCCGGTACATCCTCTGGCTTCTGCACAACGACGCAGCGCTACGCCGGGAGGGCAGACAGGTTCATACCGATCAGGTCGCGATGTGGCTTGCGCTCTACGGAAAGTCCGTTCCCTATGAACCCCTTCCGGCCAATGTGAATTACTATGCGCATGTCGACGGCGGACACCACTCCTACGATCCCAATCTGCCGATCGCAATGCTCCATTACCATGACGCTGCAATGAACGTTGTCGGGCTGATCGAACCGCCTTTTGCCGTGAATGGCGCGCTGGCGGCTGCCGTGGCACAGGCGAATGCGCAGATCGGCCGTAACTTCGACAACCGTGCCTTCTGGGACTTCCGTTACAGCCAATTTCCACAGCGTGGATCGGGCGTCGGCTCCCGTGGTGAGAATCTTGCCTATAAGCGGTCCTTACTCGCCTCTCTCGGGATCGAAACCGCCGGAAGTATTCTGGATGTTGGCTGTGGCGACCTGCAGGTGCTGAAGGATTTCAACCTTCAAGACTACCTAGGCCTGGACCGCTCCGAGGAGGCGATACGGGTGGCTTCCGCAGCCCGTCCAGACTGGGATTTTCGAGTTTTCGATGTGGCGAAGGACGCCGCGGCCATAGGAGTTTACGACACGGTCCTGTGTCTTGAGGTAGCCATTCATCAAGAAACTGACGATTCCTATTGTCAGCTCATCGATTTCGTTGCCTCACGGGCGAAAACGGAACTGATCATTTCGGGATACGAGGGCCTCGAGCGCAGCTGGCTGCACAGCCACATGTTGTTCTTTCATGAGCCCTTGTCGGTTTCGCTTGCGAGAACCAAGCGCTTTCGGGACATTAGTATCGCAGGGGCTCACAGTGACGTCACGATCTTCCGCTGCCGCGTCTAGTGCGGTGCGGCGTAAACCGACAGGGCAGATATGACCGGAGGCCTCTGGTTGCGATCAGCTAAGTTACATTTGGCTTCAGGGTTTCAACTCGAACGCCTCGATGACGCCGCCGTTGATATCGAAGACCGTGACTTGAGCGGTTTTGCCGTCCACCTTGAACACCAGGAAGTTCTCGATCGACTGTACTTTCACCGTGATCCCGGCGGGCGGACGATTTACGTCGTAGAGCGGCGCGCCTCCACCCCCGGAAATAATGTAATGCACGCCGTTCTTCAAATAGTGCTGGTAGTTGTGGTCGTGCCCGAACAATCCCGCGGTGACCTTGTATTTTTCAAACAACGGCATCAGGTCGGCCGTGTGGGGCTCCGGCAAGCGAGTGGAGTAGGCCGATAGCGGCGCGTGATGCCCGATCACGAAACGCATGGCCGCGTTTTGGCTGGCTTGCAGTTCCTCCTCCAGCCACTTCAGTTCCTTCGCCCAAAAGGCGTTGCGCTCGGCGGGAATCGGAGAAATGTTGGCAATATCCGTGTCCAGGGCGATGAAATGCACCCCGCCCCAGTCGAACGAGTAGTACGGTTTGGCTTCGAAGAAATCGAAGAAGCTGCGGTCGTTGCGCTCGTGGTTGCCGGGCAGCGGGAAAAAAGCGATCTTGCGCAGCCAGTCCTTTTCGATATCGAAATAGATGGGCCACTGCGCGGAGTCGAGGGCATTTTCCACCAGGTCGCCGGACTGGATCGCGAACTCCGGCGCCGAGTGGGACAGCATGGTCGCGATGACTTTGCGGTGCACGTCGTGACGCGTGCGGGTATCGCCGTAGAGCACAAACTCGAAAGGAGCGTCGCCGCCGGGAGCGGTTTTAAAATACCCTTTGCCTTCCGGCCGTCCGCTCAGCACGTCGTAGTAATACGTGGTGCCGGGTTTGAGTCCGGCGTACGAAACGCGTTCTGTGTGCAAGGCCGGTGCGGACTTGTCCAGCCTGCCGGCGTCGGTGCCCAGCGCCGCCTGCCCGCTCTGCACTACCCACAACACCGTAGCCGAATTCTGGGTGACGTTCACGGTGTAGGGCCCGCCCACGACTTTGTCTTGAGCCAGCGCGCAAGACGCTGCCAGTAAGGCTAGGACCAGAATGCGCTTCATCCCTTAATGCTATGCGATCCGGTTCGGAGCCGGGGTGGGTAAATCTCAGACTTGGTCGACTCCGCGCATCTTGTCTAATACAGGCGGATGCCTTGGCGGTCGGGTTCGCGGAACATGTGCACCGTATCCACGAAGCGCACCTGCCGCGACGCGTAGGTCATGGCCAGGGTGTGGGTGCGCGCGCCGCCGCCGAAGAAACGCACGCCGTGCAGCAGCGCGCCGTCGGTGACGCCGGTGGCGGCGAAGATGATTTGGTTGCCGGGAGCCAGATCGCGCGCGGTGTAGACGCGTTTGTGGTCGCGGATGCCCATGCGCTCGACGCGCGCTTCGAGTTCCGGCGTGTTCACCACCAGCCGCGCGACCATTTCGCCGGAGAGGCAGCGCAGCGCCGCGGCGGTCAACACGCCTTCGGGCGCACCGCCCGTTCCAAACACCGCGTTAACGCCCGATCCGCGCACGGCGGCGGCGATACCGGCCGAGAGGTCGCCATCCGGGATCAGCCGGATGCGCGCGCCGGCGGCGCGGATGTGCGCGATCAACTCCGCGTGACGCGGCCGGTCGAGCACCATGATCACCAGGTCTTTCACGTCGCGGTCCAGGCAGTGGGCGATGGCCTTCAGGTTGTATTTGACCGGCGCATCGATATCCAGCGCGTCGCGGCAGGCCGGGCCGGCGACGATCTTTTCCATGTAGCAATCCGGCGCGTGCAGCAGACCGTTCTTTTCCGACGCGGCCAGCACGCAGATGGCATTGGGCGTGCCCGTGGCGCACAGGTTAGTGCCTTCGAGAGGATCGACGGCAATGTCCACGGGGGGGAACTCGACCCCGGCCGGCGGAGTGGCGCCGAGTTTTTCTCCGATGTAGAGCATGGGGGCTTCGTCGCGCTCGCCTTCGCCGATGACGATGTTGCCGGCCATGTTGATGCTTTGGAAGGCGCGCCGCATGGCTTCGACGGCGGCGTGGTCGGCCGCGTCGGCGTTGCCTTGGCCCATGGTGCGGGCCGATTCGAGCGCGGCGGCTTCGACGACGTGGACAAAATCTCCGAGCAGGTCGCGTTCAATCGAGCTGGGATGATTTACTACAATGGGCGCACTCACGGTTCCGGCCTCCTTATGAAAAAGCCCATGTTATCAGAGTTCCGATGCATGGCCCGCTGCAACTCCGGCGCCAACCCCAGCGGCAACTTTGGAGGCGATCTCTTCACCGATGGCTAGCGAAGCGGTCGCGCCGGGACTGGGGGCGTTAACCACATGAATCTCGCGCTCGCCTTCGACGAAGTGGAAATCGTCGAGCAGGCTGCCGTCGGGCGACATAGCCTGTGCCCGCACGCCCGCGCCGCCGGGCATCAGGTCCTCATAACGGATCTCGGGCACCAGGCGCTGGAGCGAGGCGCAGAACAACTCCTGGCTGAAGCTGCGGCGGATTTCGTCCCAGCAGACCTTTTTGTATTTGTTGAGGAAGCGCCACAGTCCGCTGAACGTCAGGGCGTCGGCCAGGTCGCGCACACGAAAATCGCGTTTCGTGTAGCCTTCGCGCGACAGCGCCAGCACGGCGTTGGGGCCGGCCTCAACTCCGCCGCGGATCATGCGGGTGAAGTGCACGCCCAGAAACGGCAGGCGCGGATCGGGGACGGGGTAGATCAGATTACGCACCAGAAATTGCCGGTCGGGCTTAATCAGATAGTATTCGCCCCGAAACGGCACGATGCGCACCGAGCGCGGGCGGCCGGTAAGCGCGGCCACGCGATCGGAGTGCAAGCCCGCGCAGGTAACGATGTAATCGGCGGGCGTCTCGCCAGCTGTGTTGGGCGAAGCATGGATCACATGCCAACCGGAGCCGTCGCGCCGCAGCGCGGTGACGCACGCGCCAGTGACGATCTCGCCGCCACGTGCGCGGATTAGTGCGGCTAGAGTTTCAGCGACCTGGGGATAGTCGGCGATGCCTTCTTCCGGGACGTGAATGGCGCCGAGGCCCGCCGCGTGCGGCTCGATTTCTCGAAGTTCCTCGGGCGAGAGCAGGCGCAATCCCTGGAGGCCGTTCTGCTGGCCGCGCTCGAACAGGCTGCGGAGGCGGGGCAACTCCTCGGCGCTGGTCGCGACGACGACTTTGCCGCAGACTTCGTGGGGGATGGAGTGAGTTTGGCAGAACTCCTTCATCTGGCGGATGCCGCGGACGGCCAGCACGGCGCGGCGGGACCCGGGCTTGTAATAGAGGCCGCAGTGCAAGACGCCGCTGTTGTGGGAGCTCTGGTGGCGGGCGACGGCGTCTTCCTTTTCCAGGACGGTGACGTGGACGCCAGGCAGGCGCTGCTGCAACTGGTGTGCGGTAGCGAGGCCGACGATTCCCCCACCTACGATGGCGATCCGAGTGGCCACTCTTCGTAATGATACGGGAGTTCCTCAGGCAGAGCGATCTCCGCCGGTACTAGAACTTAATTTTGTTCGATCCACTGAGACACGGGATAGTGGCGGAGCACAGATCGTAGGATCGCTGCAAAGGCGGACGCCAGCGCCGCGTCGTACACCGTTGCCGTACGCGCTGGCAGTATCCGATCTGGCCGCGGCTCACATAGTAGCGATAAACAGGCCCTGAGCCTCCCGACACCGATACGCATTCGAGCGAGGTGTGGAACATTCCCTTGACGATCGCGTTGCTACAGTCGCCGGTGGCACTGGAAAAATCGGAACCTTGGACGGCGGCCCAGGACTTGGAAACGACTCCCGGAAGTAGCTGGCACCGTTCACGACGCCCTTGTTGAAGATAATCGAACCAACTCCCGAGACCGGACTCACGGAGACGTTATCCAGCGCAGGCCCCCAGCCCGTAGGCGGACTGTCGGCGGTGTCAAACTCGAGGGTGGTCGTCGAGCCGGTTGCAGTAAAGGTCCAGGTTTTGGTTACCCACCCCATTTTTGCGGCAGTGTGACCGGTGATCGTGAAGGTGAAGTTCTGGGACTGGCCGGCGGCCGAAACGCGGATGGTTTTCATGACCGGCCGGTTAGAGACGTTTCCAGCGAGCGCAAACGTGACCACGTATCCCTGGCCAGCCACGGTAGCGAAAGACTGCGCAATGCCTCCGGGACAATTTGGAATAGAGAGATTGCAAGTTCCCGAGCTGCCTTCCAGGTCGAGACTTCTGCTGCCGTCCGCGGCCACCCACAGCGAGCCAATGTAGTCGATATTGCCCAAGCTAACGGTCCAGCCGGTTATGGCAGTGGAGCCTTTAGCCAGATTGGTGTAGGAGCCGGGATTCGGACCCTGCTCGAAGCTGCCATTCACGAGCAGATTCGCCGCGGGCAGGGTGGCCGCCAGAACCAGCGCGACCGCGAAACTCGCCAGTTTAGTATTGAACATGTTTCTCCTCGTCGCGCGTGGACGGGGCGCGCCGGACTCAGGAAGTATACACCCGTCCACCTGTTTCGGGGACGCGCGGACCCGATGGGAGGGAGCCACTAAACGCGACGACATGAGTTATTGCTGATTGGTGGAGCGGGCTTTAGCCTGCGACGGGTGCTTCAGCACCAGCGTAGGGGCGGAGGCTAAAGCCCCCGTTGCAGGCTGAAGCCTGCTCCACGTTGGCGAACGTTTGCTGCCGTTCGCTCGTCCTTATTGGAGTGGCGCCGTGGTTCCTTGGACGAATCGGATTCTCTTCCCAAGCAAAAGCCTGCCTTACGCTCGTGATTCTGGCGCCGCTTCTCACCGAACTTGTTTCCGGGAACACGCCCGCTCAGGCATTCCTCGATCCGCGCGTCGCCCTTTTTCTCGCTTTCGCGTATAGCTTGCCGCTGCTCCTCATCCGCGAACTTTCCTTGCGCCGGCGGCTCTCGATCGCCGGCGTTTTTCTCCTCGGTCTGGCGTATGGCATCGTGAACGAGGGCCTGCTCGCGCAAACGCTCCTACGTTATGAGCACGTGCCCATCGACAGGTTCGACCGGCACGTTTTCGTCGCAGGATTCAATTTTTCTTGGGCCGCCGTCATCGTTCCCTGGCATGCGTTCTTCGCAGTGCTGTTTCCGCTCGCGTTGGTCTCCGCTTGGTTTCCTTCTTGCGCCCAACAGACTTGGCTGAGCGGCCGCGCGTTCAAGTTCCTTGCGGCAATCGTGGTTGCCCTTATGGCCTTCCTCTCGGTGGTTCGGAAGCCGCATCCCCAGATGCTGGGTTGCTTTCTCGCCATCGCCGCTCTTTCCAGCGCCGCCTTTCTCTTCCGCGACCGCCGGTCTCCATTGGCAGAGAGGTCTTTCCAGCGATTCCATCCTTTTCTCTTCGGTCTACTTGGGTATCCCGTTTATTTTCTCGGCTCGATCATTCTGGCGGCGCGCCGGGCTCCCGCGTTGCTGTTCTTCGCATTCGTGGTCCTGGTCCTTTTCGCCCTCGGAAAAATCAGCCGAAGCTATCGATTCCTCATTCAGCCCGCCAGCCCGTACCTGGCTCTCGGCGCCTACCTTTCGGTCTCTCTGTTTCATCTGCTTGCCGGAGTCGCGCGCCGATCTCCCGAAGACATCGTCACAGCCGCGATCCTCGCCGCCGCATTTCTGTTCCTCGGGTTCGCGGGCAAGAACGGAATCCCGGCCACCGCGGCATGCGGCGAAACCTGAGGGAAAGCCGGTCAGCAAGTTGGGCGCACCCCACCAACGCGGTGCGCCTGATAGGATATTCCCAGACCGCGCGCGGCGGGTTGATGCCGCCGGCCGGTCCACGAGAGTACGAAAAGGGGAGTTCGAGATGACACGTCGATTTCCAGTTGCGGCGCTTACCGTAGCGCTCGGATTCGTGATGTTGCAGGCGCAAGGGCAGGCGCCTCCGCCATCCACAGCAGATCCCTATGCGAACAATGCGGACGCGGGAAAGACGCAGTTCCCGCTGGCGGCGCCGGCCGGCAAGGACTCCGGCGCGATCTCGAAGGCGCCGGCCGGCGCGGTGAATCAGGGGACGCTCGATCCGGCCAAGTGGAAATACGGGCCGGCCTTCGATGCACCGGCGGGTTCCAAGATCTGGAATCCGGTGATGCTCAAAATGATGAAGGGCGAAAAAGTCACCGGGGGCACGGTGTTCAGTACCGACAGTCCGGAAACCTATTGCGCCATGGCCAACGCGGGCTATGACTTCATTTGGACTGAGATGCAGCACGACTCGCGGGACTGGGAAGCCGTGGGCCGCATGTGGAAGGCGTGTCCGCACGCCAAGGCGGTCCCGGGCGTGCGCGTGGCCTACACCGATGAGCGCGAAATCCAGCACGCGATGGATCTGGGCGCGCTGGTGCTGGTGGTTCCCACGGTGCGCTCGGTGGAAGAGGGCAAGGCCGCTCGCGACTGGACCATGTTCCCACCGCTGGGCAAGCGCAGCCAGGGCGGCGGCCAGGCGTTCGATCCGGAGATGTGGGGCGGCGTTCCGGGCGGGTATCGGCAAACGATCAACCAGAATGTCGTGCTGATCGAGATGATCGAGACTCTGGATGGCGCGATGGCCGCGCGCGAAATCGCCTCGCTTCCGGGCGTGACGGCGGTTTTTGCGGCCAGCGGCGATCTGGGGAATTTCTCGGGCTACCGGCAAGGTACACCGGACTACGAGCGGCTGATCAACATCGTGCATGACGCGGCGATCGGAGCGGGCAAGCGGCTGTGCGGACCATTCGCCTGGCGCGACCGGCCGGATTTCACCTGCTTCCAGAACGGCAGCGAGACCGCGGCCATCGCCCGCGGCGTAGCTGCCGAACTGGGGACGTTGAAGGACACCCAAGGCAAGCCCGAAGTGGGACCCTACGCCCCCAAGAAGTAGGGGGCGCGGCGGATCGCGGGCGGGGCTCCCGGCGTGGCTGAAAAGTCATTGGATGTCAGTAGGTTTACTACAGTGCGGACGTGAGTGCGGACGTGAGTTGGCGGCCATGCGGCGGTGTGCTATCCTTATCGTCGCCGAAGGGCTTTCATGCGCCTGCGCGCTGTTCTTGTCGCAATTGTAACCTTATTAGGAGCTTGGGGAATTCTGCGCGCGCAGAAACCCTTTGTGTCCTACCCGGGCGTCGAATACGAGGACTTCCCGCTCCCGCCGGATTACCAGCGAACCGCCGAGTTCACCCGGGCGCGCCTTATGTATACCGCTTACCTCCATGTGCACCCTCCCGGTCCGGGCGTTTACGAGAATGGCCCGCGCTCGTGGACCATCGATTATCCCCGCTCCGACCGGCACCTGTTGGCCGGCATCGCGCGCCTGACGCGGATCGACACGCGCTCCGTCGAGCAGTCAGTGGAATTGGACAACAGCGACGACGTCTACAACTGGCCGATGCTCTACGGCGTCGAGGTCGGGCACTGGAATCTGAACGAAGAAGAAGCCGCGCAGATGCGCGAATTCCTGCTGCGCGGGGGCTTCTTCATGTGTGACGACTTCCACGGCACGGTCGAGTGGAACATATTCATGGCCGGAATGAGGAAAGTGTTTCCGGACCGGCCCGTAGTGGACCTGGACAGCAAAGATCCTATCTTTCACACGGTTTACGATCTGGACGACCGCATCCAGGTTCCGGGGATGCAGTATGTGTACAGCCATATTACCTACGAATATGACGGATTCCAGCCCAAGTGGCGGGGCATCTACGACGACCATGGGCGGCTGATGGTGGCGATCTGCCACAACATGGATCTGGGGGACGCTTGGGAAAACTCCGACGATCCGAAGTATCCCGAAAAGTATGCGGCGCTGGCTTACCGCATCGCCGTGAATTACGTCATATATGATCTGAGCCACTAAAGAGGACCACTAGAGGCATGTTCGAGTTCTTGTTCAAATACCCATCCACTGTGTTCCACCAGGGGACCTTCCTCCTGGCGAGCGGATGGCCGTTGTGGCTCCTGGTGCTCGGCGTGATCGCAGTGGGCGGGGCGCTGGGCGTTCTGGTGTTGCGGAAGCGGTCGGCGCGCATGGGCAACATCAAGGCCGGAATGGTGTGGCTGCTGCAGACCGCGCTGGCGGCGGTAGTGCTGTTCATGCTGTGGCATCCGGCGCTGAGCGTGGCGACCCTCAAGCCGCAGCAGAATATCGTGGCCGTGGTGGTCGACGATTCGGCCAGCATGTCAGTCGCGGACGAAGGCGGGGCCACGCGGAGGGATCGCGCCAACGCGCTTCTGAATGGTGGACTGTTACAGTCGCTGGCGGACAAATTCCAGGTACGGTTGTACCGGCTGAGCGATCATCTGGAGCGGATCGAGAAGCTGGATCAGGTCACGGCGCAGGGGACCGCGACGCACATCGGCGAGAGCTTGAAGCAAGTCGTCGCCGACGCCAACAGTCTGCCGATCGGGGCGGTGGTGCTGCTGAGCGACGGCGCGGACAATTCGGGCGGCATCGATCTGGAGACGATTTCCGAGATCCGGCGGCAGCGGATTCCGGTGCATACCGTGGGCTTCGGGCGCGAGAAGATGTCCAAGGACATCGAGATCACGGGGGCCGATATTCCGGCGCGTACGCTGCCGGATTCGCGCTTGGAGGCCGTGGTGAATTTTCACCAACAAGGGTACTCGGGCCAGAAGGTCAAACTGACGGTGCGGGACGGCGGTAAGATTCTCGCCGGGCGCGATGTGACGCTGAAGGGCGACGGCGTCCAGCAGACCGAATCGGTGCTGTTCAATGCCGGCCCGGCGGGGGTGAAGACCATCGATGTGGTGGTCGATACTTTGCAGGGCGAGGAGAACACCCGCAATAACAAGGTCACTCGGCTGGTGAACGTGGACTCGCGCAAACCGCGCATCCTTTATCTGGAGGGTGAACCGCGCTGGGAGTTCAAGTTCCTGCGCCGCGCGGTGGAAGACGATCGCATGATCGATCTATTCACCATGTTGCGCACCACGCAGAACAAGATTTACCGGCAGGAGCAGATCGGCAGCCAGCAGGGCCTGACCAATCCCAAGGAGCTCGAGAACGGCTATCCGACCAAGGTCGAAGACTTGTTCGGATTCGACGGGTTGATCTTCGGCAGCGTGGACGCTCCGTATCTGACGCCGCAGCAGCAGGAATTGGTGAAGAACTTCGTCGACCGGCGCGGCGGGGGGGTATTGTTTTTGGGCGGCCGGGATTCGCTGGCGGACGGCGGTTGGGTGAAGACTCCGGTGAACGAGATGCTGCCGACGGTGCTGCCGGAGAAGAAGAATTCGTTCGTGCGCGTGGGCGCCAACGTGGAAGTCACCGCCGCGGGGCGCGATAGCCTGATCACGCGCCTGGAGGAAGATCCCGGCAAGAATGTCGAGCGCTGGAAGAAGATGCCCTACATTATGAACTTCCAGGACGCCGGGCAGCCCAAGCCGGGCGCGACCGTCTTGCTCGACGCGATTCCAATGTCCGGCGGCGGGGGGCGGATTCCCTTGCTGGTGACGCAGCCGTTCGGCCGCGGCCGGGTGGCGATCTTCGCGACCGGTGGAAGCTGGCGCTGGCAGATGCTGCAGCCGGTATCGGATAAAACTCACGAGATGTTCTACACCCAGTTGCTGCGCTGGCTGGTGAACGATACGCCGCGGCACGTGACCGGGTCGACGCCCAAGAGCCTGCTGGCAGACGAATCCAACGTCAAGCTGCGCGCGGACGTGCGGGATAAAAACTACTTGCCCGCCAGCGACGCGACGGTTGAGGCTCACGTCGAGGGCGACGGCGTTTCGGAAACCATCACCATGACGCCGGAACCGCTGGAGCAGGGCGTGTACGGCGCGCAATGGACCGCGCCCAAGGTCGGCTCGTACCTGGTCGAAGTCAGCGCCAAGCGGGGCGAGGAGGAGATCGGCACGGACGCCTTCACCTTCCGCCGCGAGGACGGGGTGGCTGAAAACTTCCACGTGGAGCAGAATCGCGAATTGTTGCAGAAGCTGTCATCGGAAACCGGCGGGCGCTACTACAGGCCGGACGATGCCAACAAGCTGGGGCGCGACATCAATTATTCGGAGGCCGGGATCACCGTGCGGGAAACCCGCGATCTGTGGGACATGCCGGCGCTGTTTGCGCTGCTGATTCTGCTGCGCTCGGCGGAATGGGTGCTGCGGCGGAAATGGGGTGTGATTTGATGCAAACGATTCTCGCAAAGGTGCAAAGACGCAAAGAACACCAGGGCCTTTCGCCGCTCCGGATCGCTCGAGTTGTGGCTTTGGTCGCTGTGGCTGCCTTCACTGCCCGGGCTGAAAGTTATTACTTGGTGGTCGCTGGACTCGGCGGCGAGGCCGAGTATGAGCAGCGCTTCACTGGCTGGGCGTCCGACCTTACCAAGCTGCTGAAGACCGAGCCTAACTCCAAAGTCGAGACGCTTTCCGGCAAAGACGCTACCAAGGCGAATATCGAAGCTAAAATGCGCGAGGTGGCTGCCGCATCCAAGCCCGACGACGAGTTCGTGGCGCTGCTGATCGGCCATGGCAGCTTCGATGAGCAGGACTACAAGTTCAACATCCCGGGGCCGGACATTTCGGCGAAAGAATTGGCCGCGCTGCTCGACAAGATCCAAGCCAAGCAGGCCGTGATCCTGATGACCAGCTCCAGCGGCGGCGCGATTCCGGCGCTGCAAAAGCCCAAGCGCGTGATCGTCACCGCCACCAAGAGCGGGACGGAGAAGAACGCCACCATCTTCGCCCGCTACTTCATCGAAGCCTTGCGCGACAAGGATGCCGACACGGATAAGAGCGAGATCCTGACGGTGCAGGAAGCCTTCCATTACGCCGAACAGAAGACCGCCAAGTTCTTCGAGACGCAGAAGCGGCTGGCGACCGAACATGCCCTGATCGAGGACTCCGGTAAGGGCGAAGGCGTCAAGGACCCGTCCCCCGAAAACGGCGAGGGGCTGGTCGCTGGGCGGTTTGCGCTGCTGCACTTGGGATCGGTCGCGGCGCTGGTGAACGATCCGGAAAAGCAAAAGCTGCTGAAGCATAAAGAGGAGCTGGAGGCGTCCATCGACCAGCTCAAGTACGAGAAAGCATCCATGGCGCTGCCGCAGTACCGGCAGCAGCTGCAGGAGTACCTGCTCGATTTGGCAAAAACGCAGGAGGCGCTGGATAAATGAAGTCCTGCTCTTACCGCTCCTTTACAGTCGCGGCTCGGCTGGCCGCGGGTCGTTTGTGCGCCGTCGCGGTGTTAGGCGGATTCGCGCTGACGCCGGTGTTTGCGCAGTCTGCGCCCGTGAAGGCATGCGAAGCGTTGCGCCATCACGGCGATCCGGGCACCGCCGAGTGCTACAAGAAGCTGACCGCCTCAACCGACTTGGCGGTGCGCGCGGAGGGCTTTTGGTACGCGCGCGATTATCAGAACGCCAACAACGCATTTCGCGACGCGGTGAAGGCGCGGCCCAAGGACTCCAACATCCTGACGCGCTGGGCTTACATGTACATGGAGCACTGGCAACCCAAGGATGCCCAGGAAATGTTCGGCGAAGCGCTGGAGCTGGACGAAAACAACGCGCAGGCGCTGCTGGGTCTGGCGACTCTCGCGGGCGAGCAGTACGAGAACAAGGCGTACGAACTCGCCGAGAAAGCGCTCAAGGCCGACCCCAAGCTGTACCAGGCGCGGGAACTGATCGCCAAGGTGGCGCTCGAAGACAACGACAGCAAGAAGGCCGCCGAAGAGGCGCACAAGGCGCTGGAGATGTCGCCGGAGGCCATGGATGCGATGGCGATTCTGGCCACCATGGATTGGCTGGAGAACAAGCCGAATACGGAATGGTTCGAGCGCATCCTCAAGATCAATCCGACCTACGGGCAGGCTTACGAAACCGCCGGACACTTCTTCTGGATGAACCGGCGCTACATTGAGGCGATCCAGTATTACCGCAAGGCCCTGGAGCTGAAGCCGGACCTGTGGTCCGCGCGCGGCGCCATGGGCACTACGATGATGCAGCTGGGCCAGGAGGCCGAAGCCCGGCAGCAGTTGGAGCAATGCTGGGCGAACAACTATCAGACCACCGAAATCAAGAATTCGCTGACGCTGATGGATAGTTACAAAAACTTCCAGACCATCAAGACGCCCGGCGGCAACGTGCTGCGCCTGGATAAGAAGGAAGCGGCGCTGCTTCAGCCGTATTTCGCCACCGAACTCGATCGCGCCATCCAGACATACGCTGGCAAGTACAAGTACAAGCTGACCGGGCCGGTACAGGTGGAGGTGTATCCGAACCACGAAGACTTCTCCGTGCGCACCGCGGGCTTGCCGGGCATGGGCGGCATCCTGGGCGTGACCTTCGTGCAATCGGTGGCGATGGATTCGCCCAGCGGGCGCAAGCCGGGGGACTTCCACTGGGCCAGCACCATGTGGCACGAACTGAGTCACGTGTATGTGCTCGCCATGACGAATCATTTGGCGCCGCGCTGGTTTGCCGAAGGCGTGGCCGTATATGAAGAGACCGCGGTTGCGCCGGATTGGGGCGATCGCCTGGATCACGAATCCCTCAACGCGATCAAAGAGCACAAACTGCTGCCCATCGCCGAACTCGACCGCGGGTATATCCATCCGAGCTATCCGTCGCAAGTGGTGGTGTCGTATTTCCAGGGCGGCCGGGTGATCACGTTCATCGTGGAGAAGTGGGGTTACAACAAGATCCTGGACATGATCGCCGACTACGCCAAGAACATGAGCACTCCGGACGTGATCCAGAAGGAATTCCAGTTGAAGCCGGAGGAGTTCGATAAACTGTTCTTCCCCTGGCTGGAAGCACAGACCAAAAAGACCCTGGACGGCTTGGACGCCTGGACCAAGGGTGTGCGCGCGATGAACGATCGCGCCAAGGCCAAGGACTGGGACAGCGTGATCTCGACGGGCGTGCCCATCCGCGACATTTATCCGGACTACGTCGAGACGGGTAGCGTGTACGAGTTCCTGGCACAGGCATACACGGAGAAGGGCGATAAAGCCAAGGCAATGGCCGAGCTGGAGGCCTACGCCAAGGTCGGCGGCCGGAGTCCCGCGACGCTGAAGCAGTTGGCGAACCTGCAGGCTGACGCCGGGCGCAAGAAGGAGGCCGTGGCCACGCTCGACAAACTCAATTTGATCTATCTGGACGATGAAGCCGCGCATCAGAAACAGGGCGAGCTGTATCTGGATCTGGGCGATTCGGCCAAGGCGGTTCGCGAGTTCCAGTCGATTCTGGCGCGCAAGGCCATCGATCCAGCGGGGGCGCACTACCAACTGGCGCGGGCTCTGCAGATGGCCAAGCGGAACGATGAGGCGAAAGATGAAGTATACGCGGCGCTCGAAACCGCTCCGAATTATAAACCCGCCCAAAAGCTGCTTCTGGAACTGAACTCCAAATAGAATCCGAAACGTGAAAGAATAGACCGAATGTCCACACTACCTCTAACGCAATCATCACTCGACTCCAGCGAAGTCAAGGACCGCATCGTTCGCTTCCAAAGAGTGCAGCAGGAAATTGTCAATCAGATCCACAGAGTGATCGTGGGTCAGGATGAAGTCATCGAGCAAGTTCTGGTGGGCCTGTTTGTCGGCGGCCACTGCCTGATTACGGGCTTGCCGGGCACGGCCAAGACGCTGCTGGTGCGCACCATCGCGACCATCCTGGGCCTGGAGTTCCGCCGCATCCAGTTCACTCCCGACCTGATGCCTTCCGACATCACCGGCACCGACATCATCGAAGAGGAACCCGGCACGGGACGGCGCACTTGGACCTTTGTGCCGGGGCCGATTTTCGCCAACGTGCTGCTGGCCGACGAAATCAACCGTACGCCTCCCAAGACGCAGTCGGCGTTGCTGGAGGCCATGCAGGAGCTGTCCTGTACCGTGCGCGGCAACCACTACAAGATCCGGCCGCCGTTCTTCGTGCTGGCCACGCAGAACCCCATCGAGCTCGAAGGCACCTATCCGCTGCCCGAAGCCCAGCTCGACCGCTTCTTGTTCAACGTCCTGCTGGATTATCTTTCGGCGGACGACGAAATCAAAGTGCTGGATCTCACCACCACAACCCATCAGTCCCAGGCCGATGTGGTCACCACGGCCGAGGAGATCCTCGACTTCCAACGCCTGGTGCGCATGGTGCCGATCGCGGATTCGGTGGCCCGCTACGCGGTAGCCCTGGTGCGCGCCACGCGCTCGACCGATGAGAGCGCTCCGGACTTCGTGAAAAAGTACGTGAACTTCGGAGCCAGCGTCCGCGCGGCCCAGAACCTGGTGCTGGCGTCCAAGGCGCGGGCGCTGATGCAGCATCGCTATCACGTCACCTACGACGACGTGAAGGCCCTGGTGCGGCCGATTCTGCGCCATCGCATCCTGCTCAACTTCCAAGCCGAAAGCGACAAATTGACGCAGGACGACATCCTGATCAAGTTGCTGGACGCCCGGCCCGCGCCGCGCGACTAGCGGCCCCTGGACTTGGCCCCATGCTGCAGCGTTTCTTAGATCCTGGTGTGCTGGCGGGGATCGCCAGCCTGGACCTAGTCGCCAAGACGGTCGTCGACGGGTTCATCGCGGGATTGCACCGCTCGCCGGATTTCGGCTTCAGCCAGGAATTCGCCGAGTATCGCGCCTACTCGCCGGGCGACGATTTGCGGCACGTGGATTGGAACGTGTTCGCCCGCACCGAGAAGATGTTCTTGAAGCGCTACCGCGGCGAAACCAATACTCAAGTCACCGTATTGTTGGACACAAGCCGCTCCATGAAATACGGGTCCCAAGGCATGGAGAAGCTGGAGTACGGCCGCTTTCTGGCGGCTTCGATTTGCTACCTGGCGCATTTGCAGCGCGACGCCGCGGGGCTGATCGTATTCGCCGAAGATGTGCGGCATTTCGTGGCGCCTTCCACGCGCCAGGGCCAGTTGATGCGCTTGCTGCACGGGATCGACCAGGCGCAGGCCGGAACCGGCACGAATCTGGCGCCTCCCTTCGCCCATTTGATGGACTTCTTGAAGAAGCGCGGCATGGTGGTGGTGATTTCCGACTTTTGGGAGACTCCGGAGAACATCATCCAGACCGTGTCGCCGTTGAAGTACCGGGGGAACGAATTGGTCCTGTTTCATCTGCTGGACCCGCAGGAGTTGCACCCCAAGCTGCGCCATCCGGTGCTGTTCGAGGATCTGGAAACCGGGCAGAAAATGGAGATCGCGCCGGATTACGCCTCCCACGAATACAAACAAAAGATCGATGCGCACGTCGTAGATTTGAAGAAGCGCGCCCAAGGCGCGGGCATGGATTATTTTCTCGTCGACACCAGCCGGCCGCTGGATGCGGCTTTGCGGGAATATCTCGCGGTGCGGACGGGGAGGCTGTAGATGGATAGCGACTTCGCAACAAAGAGAGACCTGATCGAGATGGAGGAGCGCCTCACCGAAAAGATGCGCGACATGCAGACCGAAATTCTGCGCGCATTTTACGACTGGCAACAGCCCATTACCAGGCGCCTGGGACGCGTGGATGAGGTCGCGGAGAGACTCTCCTGGGTGGAAGAGCGGCTTGCGGCGCTCGAACGAAAGCAGTTGGGTGGTAAGCAATAATGGGTCTTTTTAATCCTTGGTTTCTCGGCGGCATCGTGGCGGTAGGGTTGCCCATCTGGCTGCACTTGCTGAAGCGCCACCGCACCGATCCGCAGCCGTTCCCGTCGCTGATGTTCTTCGAGCATCACGAGACCAGCTCGGTGAAGCACCGGCGTCTCGATTACATCCTCCTGTTCATTTTGCGGGCGCTGATGCTCCTGCTTCTGGCGCTGCTTTTTGCGAATCCGTTTATCCGGCGGCTTACTCCCAAAGCGGAAGGCAAGAAGCTGGTGGTCGTCGCGGTGGACCGTTCCTTCAGCATGCGCGCTATCGACGGAGGGTCTACGCGTCTCGACAAAGCCAAAAACGAGGCCCTCAGCGTTCTGGGCGGCTTGGCGCCGGGAACCTTGGCGGAAGTGGTCGCGCTCTCTGGTCAGATTCAGGCCATGACGCAGCAGACCCTCGACCAGGGCGAATTGCGAGCCGCCGTAGCCGCGATCCAGCCCAGCGACAGCCGCGCCACTTATGGCGAGTTAGCTCGATATCTCCGAACCCTCAGCGAGAACGCCAAGATTCCGCTGGAAGTTCACATGATCGGCGACCTCCAGAAATCCGCCATGCCGCCCGGCTTTACCGACATGCGTCTGGACCCGGATACGGCGCTGGTGTTTCATCCGATGGGCGGCGAGGTGGCGAATTGGACCGTCGAGAACGTGATCGCGCCGCAGCGGGTGTACGATCCCAAGCGCGTGCGCATTCAGGCGACCATCGCGGGATTCAACACGCCCGCGGCCAAGCGCAACGTCACACTGTTGCTGAACGGCAAGACGCTGCAGTCCAAGTTGGTGGACGTTCCCGCCAATGGCCGCGCTACCGCCGAGTTCCTGGGACTGGACGCGTCCTACGGGTTCAACAAAGCCGAGATCCGCATCGATTCCGTCGACGCCCTGGCCGCCGACGACCGATACGCGTTTTCCGTGGAGCGCACCGACCCCAAGAAGATCCTGTTCGTCGATGACGGACGCCGTCCGCGCGCGCTGCTGTACTTTCGCACCGCGCTCGACGCTGCGCCCGATGCGGCCTTCCAGGTGGAAGTGCAGCGTCCGGAAGCCTCGGTCAATGCAAATTTCGCGGGCTACGCGCTGGTGGTTCTGAACGATCTGGGCACCCTGCCGGCGGGTCTGGAAGAGGGGCTGAAGCGCTACGTGACCAGCGGCGGCTCGATTCTGGAAGTCTTGGGACCCGCTTCCGTGGTGGCTCCGCGCGCCCCCGTGCTGGATGAAGCCATCGAGGCCGCGCGTTACGCCGGGCGTGAGGGGGAGCGCTTTCTTTCGGTCTCCGACTTCGATGCGGGGCACCCGGCCTTGCACAACCTGGAACATTTCGACGCGGTCAAGTTTTATCAGGCCGTCCGGATCAATCCGGCCAAGTCGCGAGTCCTGGCGCACTTGAACGACGGGACGCCGCTGATCGTTGAACGCCAGATCGGCGAAGGCAAAGTGCTGGCGTTTGCCTCGACCTTCGATAACGTCTCGAACGACATGCCGGTGCACGAGGCGTCTTGGGTGCCATTTATTCAACAGGGCACTCAATACCTGGCCGGAGGGGGCGCGGGAGATCCGGTCAACCTGCCCGTGGATTCCTATGTCGAGTTAAGAACCGGAGACGCCAAGACCGGTGTGGGCGCGGAGGTGCTGGATCCCGACGGACGCCGCGTGCTGTCGCTCGAAGAGGCAGCCACGTCGCGGAACTTCGCTCTCAATCGCGAAGGCTTCTTTGAGGTGCGCACCGCCAGCGGCCGGCACACGTTCTTCGCCGCCCACGCGGATCGCAGGGAATCGGATCTAGCGGTGATGCCTAAAGAGACGCTGGACCTGTGGAAAGCCACCGGCGAAAGCGACCAGACTCCCGCCGGCGGCACGACGGGAGAAGCGGGCCCGGGCGCCACCCGGCCCTGGAGCCTATCGCCTATTCTTTTGTTGCTATTGTTAGGTGTAGCGTTGGCCGAATCGGTGGTTGCGGACCGGTACCTGCGGCCGTCCGCCGATTCATCCCCTGACCCGACGGTAGGGGCTAGAAAGGAAGCGGCATGAGTACGCGCGATCAGTTAAACCAATACCTGCGCGGGCTGGAACAGCGCCTGCGATTTCTGGTGGTTTCCCGCGGGGTGGCCATCGGTCTGGGGGTCGCCTTGGGAGCCACGCTCGCGCTGGTTCTCATCACCAACGCTTTTGCCTTCTCCGCCGCGTCGATGGTCTGGGCGCGTGTGACCCTGTTCGTGGCGCTGGCCGTAGCGCTGGGCTTCGCGCTGGTGATTCCGCTGGTGCAGTTGAACCGCCGCCGCGCGGCGACACGTGCCGAAGCCGCTTGCCCCGAGTTTCAAGAGCGCCTGCTGACTTACGTCGAGCGCGCTGACACCAACGATCCCTTTCTGGACCTCCTGGCCATGGACACGCTGGAACGGGCCCCGCAAGCGCCCGCAACGCGCGTGATCCCGCCCAAATCCATTTTTGCGTTTGCGACTTCGGCCGGCGCGGCCGGGGCCGTGCTGCTATGGCTGATCCTGGCAGGTCCGGGTTTCCTGGGATACGGCTCGGCGCTGCTGTGGGCGGGTCCTTCGAAGATCGGCCCGAGCGGCGGATATTATTCGATCACCGTCGAGCCGGGCAACAAACTCATTCGCCGGAAATCGGATCAAATGGTGAGCGCCACGCTCTCCGGATTCCAAGCGCCGCTGGTGAAATTGATGGCGCGCTACAAGAGCTCGTCCAAATGGGAAGAAGCGCCCATGGCTCCGCGCAACGGCACGGCCTACGAGTTTCTGTTCGCCGCGCTGCCCGAGCCCGTCGAATACTACGTGGAAGCCGCGGGCGTGCGGTCGCCCACCTATAAGTTGGACGTGATCGATCTGCCGTCCGTCACGCGCATCAAAGTCGTGTATCACTTCCCGGCGTGGCTCGGAATTCCGAATCAGACCGAAGACCCGGGCGGCGACCTGCGGGCCGTTAGCGGCACCGTAGCCGAGTTGCAAGTGACCACCGACCGGCCTCTCAAGAACGGCATCATCGAGCTGGAGAACGGAACGAAGATTTCGCTCGACGGTTCCGGCATGGCGCTTACCGCGAAGGTTCCGATCGAGAAGGATGGAGCGTATCACTTCGCGGCCGTAGAAAGCGGGGAGAGCGTCCGGCTGACCGACGACTACTTCATCGAAGCCAAAGAAGACCAGGCGCCTTCGGTCAAAGTCACGCATCCCGGCGCCGATGCCAAGGTGAGTCCGATCGAAGAAGTCACCGTGCAGGTGGATGCCAGCGACGATTTTGCGCTCCAGGAAATGGACCTGCATTATTCGGTGAACGGATCGCCGGAGAAAGTGGTCAATTTGCTGCAGCGCAAAGGCGTGCCGTCGGCCACGGGTTCGACCACTCTGTACCTGGAGGATTTCAAGATGCAGCCGGGCGATGTGGTGGCTCTATACGCGACCGCCAAAGACGCCCGTACTACCTCCAAGACCGACATTATGTTCGTCGAGGCGCAGCCGTTTGAGAAGAACTACACCCAGTCGCAGCAAATGGGCGGAGGCGGCGGCGGAGGCGGCGGGCAGCAGGATCAGGAAGAAATCTCGCGCCGCCAGAAAGAGATCATCGCGGCGACCTGGAACGCCATTCGCGGCGGTCCCAAGGATCGCTCGGCGAGCCCGGATAACGCGACGTTCCTGTCCGAAGTTCAACAGAAATTGAAGGAGCAAGCCGAGTCGCTAGCGCAGCGCGCCACCAGCCGCGAGCTGGCCGGAGCGAATCAGGAGTTCCAGTCCTTCGTGAAGGACATGCAGGCCGCTGCGGCCGAAATGGGTCCGGCGTCGGACAAGCTTAAGGCCATCAAGTGGCAGGATGCTCTGGGGCCGGAGCAGCGGGCGCTACAGCACTTGCTGCGCGCCGAAGCCACCTTCCGCGACATTCAGGTCGCGTTCGGCAACCAGGGCGGCGGCGGTGGCGGGGGCGGCGGCAGCGCCGGGCGGGATCTGGCCAGCCTCTTCGATCTGGAGCTCGACACCGAGAAGAACCAGTACGAAACCGGCCAGCAGCAGTCCTCCTCCGAGCAGCGCCAGAAAGACATCGACGACGCGCTGAATCGCTTGGACCAACTGGCCCGGCGTCAGGAGGAACTGGCTCAGCAGCAGAAAAACAGCAAGCAGCAGACGCTCGAGCAACGCCGCCAGCAGGAGCTGCTGCGCCGCGAGGCTGAGGAGCTGAAGAAGCAAATGGAGCAGCTCTCGCGCCAAGGTCAGCAGGGCCAGCAGGGGCAAAGCGGGCAACCCAGCAACTCGCAATCCAGCTCGTCCAGTAGCGGCCAGAGCGGGCAACAAAGTAATTCGCAGAACAACCAGAAGAACAATCAGAACAAGCAGCAGCAGGCCAACAATCAGCAGCAATTGCAGCGGGCCCTGGATCAACTCAAGCAGGCCACCGACGATATGCGGGCCTCCCAACAGGCGTCGCAGAACGGCCAGCAGAGCGCCGCCGGAGAGGCCGATGCCCGCCGCGCGGCCGAGCGCCTAAAGGAAGCCACCGACGCGCTCAACCGGATGCGCCGCCAGGACGCTTCTTCGCAGTTGACCGACCTGCAGAACAAGGCCGATAGCTTAGCCCAGCAGCAGCATGACTTCGAGAACCGGCTGAAGCAAGCCTACCCCAACGGAAACAACGATCCCCGGAATTTCAAGGGCAGTAATCCGGGCGGGCTGAGCCGTCAGCAAGCCGACCAGATGGCTCAAGAGAAAGAGAAGATGGGCGCCGAGCTCGATCAACTCGAAAGGGATCTGCAGAAGGCCGCGCGCGAACTTTCCGGTGCACAGCCGGATGCCTCCGCGCGTCTTCGTCAGGGCTTAAGCGAGATCCAGCAGAATGAGGCCAAGCTGCGGATGAAGTACCAGGCGGACGGCATCCGTCAGGGGCTGGGCTCGTACATGGTGCCGCGCGAGGCGCCCATCACGCAGACGCTGGACAAAGTGAACGACGACATCCGCCAGGCGCAGTCCGCTATGAAGGACGGGAACGCGCAGCAGGGCGCCCAGGGAGATCTGGAGCGGCAACTGGCGCGCGTCGAACGCCTTCGTCAGCAGATGGAGCGCATGTCCGGCCAGCAGGGCAATCGCCAGGGCAACCAGCAGGGTGGCCAGCAGCAGGGCAATCAGCAAGGTGGAAACCAGCAGGGCGGCCAGCAACAAGGCAACCAGCAGGGTGGAAACCAACAGGGCGGCAATCAGCAGGGCGGAAACCAGCAAGGCGGCAACCAGCAGGGCGGCGGCAACCAGAATGGCGGCAACCAGTTCGGCGGCAACCGCAACGGCGGCCGCGTCGGGACCAATAACGGATACAACTACGGCTTCGGCGGCGGAAACATCGATCCGCGCGATTCCTACGGCCGCTACAATCCCCAGGGCCTGTACCAAAACACCGAGCCGCTCACCGGCGACCCGGGGCAGTCGATTCAGGACGCCCGCCGCACTCTGGACGAAATGCGCCAGTACTTCCGCGACAATCCCGACGTGGCTACGGAGATCGGCGATCTGGAGCGCGAGCTGCAAAAGATCAACGTCGGCGACATCGCTTCGCCCGAGTTGCAGGAGCGCATCGGCCGCACCATCCTGCCGCAACTGGAGACCCTCGAAGTCCAGATGCGCCGTGAGCTGGCCAGCGAGGATTCCGGGCAGGTCCGCAGCGCTGGCGCCGAGCGGGCCCCGGCCGGGTTCGCCGAGTCGGTCGCCGAGTACTTCCGGAAGCTCAGCAAGGGCAAGTAGAGCGCACTCGCTGGCAGGACATCCCATTCCGCCGAAGGCGGTTTGCTGTGGCCCCGCAGGGGGCTAACGCTACGCCGCGGGTCACGTCCCTTTCGCGCCGTCTTTCCCTAGCATCCCCTATCACATAGGTGCTGTCGATGCCAGCCCAATGATCCCGCCAGGCCCTAAGATAGGCTCGATGATGCACCGCTCCCTTGGACCACCCGCACGTTGTGCGCACCACCAGAGAAAATACAAAACGAACCCGAACTCCACGCCTCGGGTATTTCCACCAAAACTACAAAACGAACCCAAGACCGCGCCGGGCAGTCCGCGGACCACACAACAAAACGAACCCGAGACCCGCCCGCCAGCCCTGCGGAGCAAAATTACCAAACGAACCCGAGACCCCTCCAAGGCACTGATGTGTAAAGACTTAACATCAGGACACTTCTTGACTGGGTTACTACTGCACGGTCAGGTACACGACCTGCTGCACCGCAGTCCCGCCTACGCTCACCATGATCTGATAATCGCCGCTGGCCACATTGGGCGTGGTGAAGTTGATCTGATAGAGGCCGATGACGCCGGGAGCCAGGCCCGCGTAGCTTACCGTCGAGGGGGTGGATCCGAAGGCCAGCGTGAATCCGGGAATGCTGTCGGCTTGCGAGGTCGCGCTGCCGGGAGTAGCGGGCGGATTCACCGTGCCGAACCCGATGCCGAAGGTGTGCAGCGCGTCTCCGGGCTTGGTCGCGGCATACCCCGGACTGCCCACGTAGGTTGCGCCGTCGGGAAGCGTCGCGGCAAGGTACTGCTTGCCGCCGAAGTTGAATGCGGCCGGGGCCAGCAGACCGGGCGCTGTGGCGTTCTTCTGGATCGGATACGGAGCGCTCGAACCCGCGCAGTTGGCGGCCGTGACCTGGACCTGGCCGGTCGCGGGGTCCGCTGGAGCCACCACGTTCACCTGCTGCGGACTGACGTAGCTGACGAAGCCCGGGATGCCGTCAATGGTCACGCTGGTGCCATCCAGGCTGGTCGGCGCGACCCCGCTGTGGAAGTCGGCGTCGGCCCAGGACCGTGTATCCGTGGCCAGATTCGTTCCCCGCACCTCCAGCCAGGAGCCGGAAGCGAACGACGGCAATCCTCCGAAGTCGCCCAGGGACCGGACCGACGTGATCGCGGGCGCGGGAACCGGGCAATTGGCGTTGGGCTGGTTCGCGAACAGAGTGAAGGACACCGCCGCCGCGGTGGAACCCGCGACGGAGGCGCTCACCGCCACGGTGCTGGTAATAGCGCCCACCTGACCCAGAGTGACGTTGACCTGGGCCATTCCAGTCGCGTCGGTGGTGGCGCTTAGAGTGCTGAGAGTGGCCGCCCCGGAGGTGACCGAGAAGTTCACACTGGCTCCGGCGACGCCCGCCCCGCCGCGGCCATTCACCAGCACCGTCAATGGCGCCGGAAGCGCGGATCCGGAGGTGCCGGACTGGTTGTTCCCGCTCACGATCGAGAGGCTGGTGGGAGAATTGTAGACCAGCTTCCGAACGAGCATACCGCTGGGGTCGGCTACGTAGAGATCGCGATTCCCATCCACTTTCACTCCGGCGCCGTTGAAGCCCGAGGTGGAAGTGGCGGGCAAGCCGTCGGCTGGAGCGGCCGGGCCGCCTCCGCTGATGCGCTGAATCAGACCGGCCGTATCGACGCGGTAGATGGCGCTGTATAGGTCCGACACAATGTACAGATTTCCGGCGAAGTCGGCGGCGAGTCCAGCCGCCGGCGAAAGCAGCGCAGACTTCGCCTGGGCTCCGTCGACCGGCTGGCCGAACGCTCCGGTTCCGGCATAGGTGCCGATGACTCCGCTCGCGTCGACTTTGCGAACCACGTAGTTGCCGTAATCGCCGATGTAGAGGCTGCCCTGAGAGTCGGTGGCCAGCGGAGCGGCGTAGCTGTAATACAAATTCAGCTTGGCGTAGGTGGCTTGTCCGCTGTCGCCGAAGTACCCCCCTTTGCCGCCGGCGCCGGCGAAGGCCGAAATGGTCCCGTCGGCCGCCGAGATCTTGCGGACCCGGTTGGCTTCGGAATCGGCGACGTAGATGTTGCCCGAGGCGTCCACGGCGATACCGGTGAGAAATTCGAAGGCGGCCTTGTTGGCCGGGAAACCGTCGCCGGCATCGCCGAACGCGCCCGTGCCGGCCACCGTCGTGACCACGCCCGTGGGCGTCACCTTCAAAACCTTATGGGTGGTTGCCAGAAAGGCATTGCCATTTACGTCCGTGGCAATCGCCCAGACGTCCGGCAGCGGGGCCGAGGCGGCTTGGACTCCGTCGTCGGGGGTGCCGTAAATCCCGTTACCCGCTACGGTGTGAATCGTTCCGTCGGTCAGCACTTCCCGAATGCGGTAGTTGCTGTTATCGGCGATGAAGGTGTTGCCTTTGCCATCCAGGGCCACGTCGGCGGGCTCGTTCAGCAGCGCCGCCGCCGCCGGCCCTCCATCGCCGGCAAAGTGGAGTTGGCCGGCGAAGGTCCGCAGATTACCGTCGGAAAGCTGCCGCACGCGATCGCCCCACTCCTCGGCGATGAACAGAGTCCCGGAGCCATTCACTGCGATTCCCGCCGGGTGGTACAAGTAACTGGCCGTCGCCGCACCGTCACTGTAGCCGGAATCCGGGGGCTCCGGGCCATTGCCCGCCACATGCGTGAGGCTTCCATCCGCGCCGATTCGGACCGTCCAGTAGAGGCCGATGTCGGTGATATAGACGTTCCCCGAGCTGTCTACCGCCAGACCGTAGGGCGCCCCGAGCGGCGATGCGGCGGCGGCTCCGTCCACGGGAACGCCCAACGTTCCGCCGGCAATGGTGGTAATCCCCCCGTTCACTACTTTGCGCACGCGCGAATTGAACTGATCGGCAATGTAGAGGTTGTTGCCGGAATCCACGGCCAAGCCCCAGGGCTGGTTCAACTGGGCGCTGACAGCCGGCTGGTTATCGCCGTTGTAACCGGCCGTGGCGGTGCCCGCCACCGTGTGGATGACCCCGTCGGCGGTCACCTCGCGGACCCGGTTTCCGTCCACGAAATACACGTTTCCGCCGCTATCGAGAGCGATCCCGCCGAGGGATGCACTGAGCGGCGCGGTGGTGGCGGGAATTCCGTCGCCGCTGCTTCCCACGCTCCCGTTACCGGCGATCGACGTGATTTGTCCGTAGGGAGACGACCCGCCCGGAGCGATCTTCTCCACCAGAGACGAGCTGGAGCTGGTCACATAGAAGCTGCCGTCGCGGCCGACCTTCAGGTCGTCGCCGTACACCTGGAGCTTCACCGCCGTGGTGATCGTGCCATCCGGGGTGACCTTGCGGATCCGGTAGTTGTTGGAATCCAGAACGAAGACGTTGCCCGAGCCGTCCAGGGCCACGGCGGAAGGCGTATACAGCAGCGCCGCGGCTGCCGGACCTCCGTCCCCCAGCGGGAAGGAACCCGCGAAATTCTTCAAAACGTAGGGATAAGCACCACTCTGACCGGGGGAGTTTACCGCTACCGAAGCCCACAACACCACCAAGAACGCACGCAACTGCATAGACACTTCTCCTGCTCAAAGGATTTCAGTATAGGGTTCCCTAATCGGGCAAGTCAAACGATGGGGAGACTCGCCTTTTGGGGCGAGTCTCCCGCGAAGGGTCGGAACGGAACGGACCGGCGTTAATTGGTTACGCCGCGGTACTGGAAGACGATGGTTTGGGTCGCAGAGTTGCCTTTGCTATCCGTGACCGTCAAGTACACCACGTAGTCTCCTTCCGCCACCGGGAGCTGGATCTGCGGTTTCGCGGTGTTGGGGAATAGGACCGCCGCGTTCGGAGACGACCAGAAGAACGTCAGCGGGTTGTAGCCCTGCGGACTAAATGAGCCCGAGGCGTCCAGGTAATTGTCGCGGTTGATGGTCTGTTGGTTGGTGCCACCCGCGATCACGATGGTCGGAGCCGGCGGAGTCCCGCCGCCCGAGGGCTGCGTCACCTTCACGGTAACCGTCGCTGTGTCGGTCTGCCCGCCGGAACCGGTCGCGACGCAAGTGTAGGTCGTGTCGGTCTGCGGGAATACGATGGCGACGCCGGTCGGTGGGATGAAATTGATCCCGTTGATGGTCATCGACGTCGCGCCCTGAGTGGTACAGGTCAAGCTCACCTTGGAGCCCGGCGACGGCGATACGGGCGGGTCCGCGGTGAAGGAAATGATCTTGGTTGGCGTGGGATTGAGCACCGTCACCGTAGCCGTCGCGGTGGCGTTTCCAGTCGCGTTGGTGGCGGTTAGGGTGTAAGTAGTGGTCGCGTTGGGCGTCACGGGCTGCCCTCCGCTGAGCCCTACGGTTCCGACTCCGCCGGAAATCGTCACCGTGGTCGCGTTCTGGACGACCCAGCTCAAGGTCGAACTTTGACCCAAATTGATGGTGGTGGGATTGGCCCCGAAGGTGGTGATGATGGGCAAGCCGCCGCCACCGCCTCCGCCGCCGTTTCCGACGGTGACCACGATGCCGCAGGTATCCTGCGTTGTGCCATTCGGACCGGTCGCGGTAATCGTGTACGCCGTGGTTTGCGTCGGCGATACGTTGACGGTTCCGGTGGCGGGCTCGGCCCCGACGCCGGGCGAAATGGTGACGCCGGTGGCATTGGGCGCCGACCAGTTCAACGTCGACGTCTGGCCCGCTGTAATCGCAGCCGGTTGCGCGTAGCAGTACAGAAGCTTCGTCGCGGCTGCTACCACTACCACGACGGTCGTGGCCGTCTCCTGGTTCACGTTATTACGCGCGGTCAGGGTGTAGGTCGTGGTCTGCGGAGGCGAAACCGGGGTCGATCCCGATTGGTCCACGTTGCCCACGGTAGGACTGATGTTCACCGAAGTGGCATTGATCACCTTCCACGACAAGGTGGAGCTTTGACCGGCCTGGATCTGGGCCGGATCGGAGGTGAAGAACTCAATCTGTACCCGTGCAGCCGCCAGCGTCGACACGTGCACGCGTGCCGCCGCCTGGAGGCCGAAACTGTCGGTTACTGTCAACCGGAACGTGTAATACTGGCCCGCGGCCGCCACAAACGAGGTCCTCGCCGTAGTCAGCGCCGACAGCGTGGCGGGCGTCCCGCCCTCCTGGGTCCACTGGAAGGTAATGGGATCGCCATCCGGATCGTAGGATTTCGATCCATCCAGACTGATCATGCCCGCGGGGACCCCGATCTGGTCCGGACCGGCGTCGGCGATGGGCGGATCGTTGCCGTTGCGCACCTTGCGCGTGGCGATCTCGTATCGTACACGCGGGACATCCATGGGGATGGCGTGGTTGGCCGCCAGGAACTCCTTGGGGCGGAGCATGTTGGAGAACTGCACGCCCACCGCCACGCGGCCGTCGTTGCCGGCCTTGAGCATGGTTTCGTTCACGCCGCCTTCGAGAGTAAAGGCGACCTTGTTGTTCAGGGGGAACACCAGGCGCACCGTGCCGCCCATGCGGTCGCCGTTGACGCGGCTCTGCAGGTAGCCAATGTTGCCCTCGGCGTAGATGTTGCCCATCAGGCCGATGGTTCCGCTGACGCCTGCCTGGTTCACCACCGCCAGATAACTCTCGATGAACAGGTGATTCAGTATCGTCCCGTCGGGCAGAAACGCGTTGGTGCGATTGATCAGCGCGTTGTCCAGGAAGGCCCGGCTACCGAAGATCCCGATTTTGCCGCGCCCAAAGATGTAGTCGGCGGCGAACGACCCCTGGCCCAGCGTCCCGTTGTTCTGGTAGCTGGCCAGATCCACGTTCTTGAAGCTGGCGAACAGGCCTGCCTGGAAGCGGTTGATACGGTCCACCAGGCCAAAGTCGAACTGGCCTTCCCGCTGGCCCTTGAAATACATGTACTCGCCCTGGGCCTGCAGCGCGAAGTTGGGATTGAGCGGCGCGAAGTAGCGTCCCCGGCCGGTGAAGGTGGCGTTTCCTTCGGCGTCCGCACCCACGTTCACACCGAGGAGCTCGAATTTCGGCTGCTTCTTCGCTTCAACTGCGTTGGCCACCTCTTCCGCCGACGGCGGCCTGATCGGCTCGGGCGGCTTGGGAAGATTGTTGATGCGGCCTTCCAGGTCCTGCTGGTTCTGCTTCAGGCCCGCGATATCCTGCTTCAGCGCGGCGTTCTGATCGGCCAGATCCTTCAGCATTTTCGCGATGTCGTCCAGCTTGTCCAGGCGCTTGAGGATCTCGTTGCAGCAATCCGGATTCGGATTGGCTGGAGCGGGCTGGGCTTGGATGGCGCGGATGGCGTCGCCAGGGCCGCCGGCCCCCACTGTGCGCCCTTGAGCGTCCATTACCGTGAGCACCACCCGGCGGTTCATGTAACGCGCTTCGTCGGTTTTGGTATATCCCGGTTTTTCGCCGCGAACCTTGGGAGCCGTTTTGCCGCGGGAAATCACTTCAAACTGACCGGCGCGCGATCCGTATTTGACCAGGAAGTCGCGCACCGTGTTGCCGCGGGCCAGGCCCAGACGATCGTTATAGCTTGCCGAGCCGATGCCGTCGGTGTAGCCCTCTACCCTGACGCGGTAGTCGGGGTGAGCTTGTAATAATTCGGCCAGCCGCAGCAGGCTGGGGAAGCCGTCGACCAAAACCGACGAATTGAACTCGAAGTTGATCTCTTCCCAATCGTCCTTGGAGGCCGGGGTGTCCAGGCCCTGGGCCTTCACACTGCCCGCGGTCCACAGCATTAAACCGAGCACGGGTAAAACACACAGCACGCCGACTTTTCGCAACATCGTGATTTCCTCCCGCACGAACTCGCACGGAGGTTCTGTCCTCCGGAACATTTTCATTGTAACTTGTTTTGGAAGCGTCCGCTTCAGATACCGCTCGCCGCACTACTGCCGACATGATGCACCAGGTCCGGGGTTTGTTTCAATCCCTCCGCCGGGTTAGTCATTGGGGTTAGTCCTAAAGCGCGTCTAATTCCCGGCTAAGGCCGCCGGCGCAGGCCATCCGGCAACTGAATATAGCTGGTCCGCAGGTTAAAGCCGCCGTTTTTCGCGCGTCCACTCGCCACCGAGAGGCGGTCCACGGCTTAAGGGGCCGCTGAAACTCTTCCAAACCCTTGGCCAACGATGAATGCAGATCAACGCGGATTGAAAACAAATCATCTTATCGGCGTTCATCTGAGTTTCATTTACGTTCATCTGCGGCGGAGTCTGTTTTTTCAGCATCCAAGCCGTAATGGTGGAGTACTAGGGCACTGCGCGGCGTGAAATGGTTCCAGTGTCCCCACCCTGGCGGGGCGGGGCTACAGCCCCGGGCGTGAGTCCGGGAAATCCGGTCACACGGTCAGCGTACGTGGAACGATGCCCGAAGGCCAGCGCCGCAGATTGAAGAATGCCGCCCACGATCCACCGCCGCCACGTACTTCGTGTCACGAGTATCGTCTCAGCGGGCGACGACTATGGAGCAGTCTAACACCGCAATTCCGAAGCCGCGTATGACTCTTTTCGGGGGCGGTTTGACTTCCTGAAATCCGGCGCAGTACAATCCGTGCGAGGCTATCTCATGTCGCGCAGGCCCGTTCTGATGGCGATCGTACCGCTGCTTCTCGCCAGTATTCCGCTCGCGGCGCACCATTCCTTCGCCGCCGAATACGACCGGGAGAAGCCCATCAAGCTGAGCGGAACGGTCACGCGATTCGACTTGACCAATCCCCATTCCTGGATCTATCTGGAGGCCAAGGGGCCCGACGGCAACGTCTCCACGTGGGGCTTTGAGACGGCCTCGCTGCTGGCGCTGTACCGGCGCGGTTTCAAGAAAGACACGCTCAAAGCCGGGATGCAGATCACCATCGAGGGGTTCCTGGCCAAGGACGGCACCCATACCGGCAACGGCCAGAAGCTGACGCTTCCCGACGGAAAAGAGATCATCCTGGGGACGGAAGAGAATCCCGGCTAGGTTAGGAGATCCCGCCGTGCGGCACACCCGTACTGTTTTCCTGTGCGCGGCGCTCATCGCTGCGCCCGTGTTTCTGCACGCCCAGGGTGGGCCTGCTGCCGCCCCTGGCGCTGCTGCCAAATCCGCCGAGTTCGTCCCGCCGCGCACCGCCGACGGCAAGCCGGATCTGCAAGGCGTCTGGGAAACCCGCAACGCGGCCGCGTTCGACATAACCGAGATAACCGAAGGGCATGAGATTCCCTATCGGCCCGAGGCGCTCGAAAAGGAACAGAAAGGTCCGCGTGTCGATCCCATCGCGCACTGCGCCATGCCGGGCGTCCCTCGCATAACCTACATGCCGTATCCGATTCAGATCATGCAGCGCCCCGGCTACGTGATCTTTATGTACGAATATCTGCACGACCAGCGCATCGTCCCCACTAACACGGGGCCCACCAACCCCGCGCGGGAGCACCTGGACGGCGTCGACTTCTGGCTGGGGGATTCGCTGGGGCGCTGGGAAGGCGACACTCTGGTGGTGGATGTGACCAATCTGGACGAACGAAGCTGGCTCGATTCGGCGCGCCACACCCATAGCGACGCTCTGCATGTGGTCGAGCGCTACAGCCGCACGGGCCCCAACACGATCCGTTACGAAGCCACTATCGAGGATCCCAAGATGTACACTCGGCCGTGGAAGATTGTGATGCCCTTGCATCTGAACAAGGAAGCGGGCTTCGAGTTGCGGGAGCAGGAGTGCACCGAGGGCGACGATGGCCGGCCGATTCATCCGCCCTATCGCCCCGCACCGCATGGCGATGTGTTTGAGTTCCCTCGCAAGTATCCCTCCACTCAGGGGGCATCCAAATGAAGTACACGATCTGGTTCGCGTTCGCGGCGATGGTCGCTGTAGCCCAACCCGCGGCCCAGCCGGCACAGCCAGCAAAGCCCGCGGCGCCCGTAAAGGCCCCCGCGCCCAGAGCCATCCCCCGCATGGCCGACGGCCATCCGGATCTGGAAGGCATCTGGCAGCCGCGCACCTCGGGAGCGGCGTACTCGATCCTTCCGCATCAGGGCGGGTTCTTTCTCGGCGGAGGGTCGGACACGGGCGTAGTGGAAGGCGGAGTGCTGCCCTATCAGCCCTGGGCCATGGAGATCGTCAAGGATCTCACCCAGCATATGGAGTTCGATCCCACCGGGCACTGCCACTACGAGGGCATCCCGCACGCCAATTATTTCGGGTTCCAGTTCTTTCAGACGCCTACGCATATCGCCGTGCTGTATGAGAACATGCACGCCCGCCGCATCATCTACATGACCGGAAGCCACCCCTCCGATTACCTGGCCTGGATGGGCGATTCGCGGGGCCGCTGGGAGGGCGACACGCTGGTGGTCGACGTCGCCAATAACAACGATAAGAGCGTCTACGACATGGCCGGCCATTTCCACAGCGACGCCGAGCACGTGGTGGAACGCTACAACATGGTCGACCACGACAACATCAACTGGGAAGCCACCATCGACGATCCCAAAGTGTTCACGCGGCCTTGGAAGATGAAGTTCCCCTTGCGCCGCGCCCCGAAGGACAACGAAATCATGGAGTCAGGCTGCTTCGAAGGCGAGCGCGACGCCGTGCACTTGGTGGAAGGCCTGGCCATCATCCCAGCGGATCACTACAAGCAGTAAAGCGGGTGGCCGCTCCGCGGGCTCGCGGCACAGCTCGCCCGGCCGTTTTGATCGTCCGCAATGACGCGGTTTCGAAGCTTTCTGACGCACGCTCACGGTGGGTTTTCGAGAACTACCAACGGACGATAGAAGAAGCGGTGTTGCGAGCGCGAAAGTAAGCCTCGCTACGTTGACCCACGTTAGAATCGGAAGAGGCTCCACGGTCTCTTTAACCCATATGCAATTCCTCCACGAAAGCCTGGTCGAACTCATCACCCAGACTGCCACGAATTTGCCGCCCGACGTCCGCCAAGCCATGGGCGTCGCCATTGCGGGCGAAACGCCCAACACGCAATCGTCGCAGGCGCTGGGTGTCATCGCCAACAACATCGACATGGCCTCCGAAGACTCCGGCCCTATCTGCCAGGACACCGGCATGCCGACCTTCGACGTCCACACTCCCGTGGGTGTGAACCAAATGCAGTTGAAGAAAGCTATCCGCGCGGCGGTCGCCGAGGCCACCCGGCGCGGCAAGCTGCGCCCCAATTCCGTCGATTCCCTTACCGGTAAGAACAGCGGCGACAATCTGGGCGAGGAAACTCCCATCATCCACTGCGAACAGTGGGAGCGCGACGACATCGAAGTGAAGCTGATCCTCAAAGGCGGCGGATGCGAGAACAAGAACATCCAGTATTCGCTCCCCGCCGAACTGGATCATCTGGGCCGGGCCAACCGCGACTTGGAAGGCGTCCGCAAATGCCTTCTGCACGCCGTCTGGCAGGCGCAGGGGCAAGGCTGCGCGCCGGGCGCGCTGGGGGTGTGCATCGGCAGCGATCGCACGCATGGCAACCTGCTGGCCAAATACCAGTTGTTTCGCACGCTCGACGACGTGAACCCCAATCCGGAGCTGGCCAAGCTCGAAGCCGCGATCATGGAGGAGGCCAACCGCCTGGGGGTCGGCGCGATGGGCTTCGGGGGAAAGGCGTCGTTGATCGGATGCAAGATCACCGCGGCCAACCGCCTGCCTGCGAGTTTCTTCGTCTCGGTAGCCTACGATTGCTGGGCTTTCCGGCGTCTCGGAGTGCGGCTGGAACCGTCAACGGGTTCCATCACTCAATGGCTGTACCGCGATCCGGACCGGCCCATCCAGAAGATGGCACACGGCGAGGGCTTCCCGCTCACGGGACGCGAGATTGTGCTGCGGGCGCCACTTACTGAGGATCAGGTGCGGGCGCTGAAGGTGGGCGATGTGGTGCTGGTCAACGGTGAGATGTACACCGGCCGCGACGCCGTCCATGCGCACTTGATGAAGAATCCCCCGCCGGTGGATCTGCGCGGGTCGGTCTTATATCATTGCGGCCCGGTGATGCTGAAACAGGCAGAAACCTGGACGGTCAAAGCCGCCGGTCCGACGACCAGCATTCGCGAGGAGCCCTACCAGGGCCACGTGATCCGCAACTACGGCGTGCGCGCCGTGATCGGTAAGGGCGGCATGGGCAAGAACACTCTGGCGGCCATGCAGGAAGCCGGGGCCGTATATCTCAACGCTATCGGTGGAGCGGCCCAGTTCTACGCCCGCCGCATCGACAAAGTGCTGGGAGTGCATCTGCTGGAATTCGGCATCCCTGAAGCCATGTGGCATCTCACGGTACACGACTTCGTGGCCATTGTCACCATGGATGCGCACGGCCACAGCCTGCATGCCGACCTCGAGACCAGCACGGGCGCCAATCTCGAGGCCGTAGGAGCGCGCAGAGCTTAGCGGCTTAAACGCAAGATCTGCGAAGAGATCGACAAGAAGGCCTGCACCAGCTTGGTGTGGTCCGACGAGAAGATGTAGGTACCCTGCGGTTGACCGGAGTAGTTCACGCACGTCGCTTCCTGCGAACACGGTTGGTAGGTGGCCGGCGTGTTGAACAAGTCCCCGTTAGGATCGTTCGCGATCCGCTGCAGCAGCACGTTATCGGGCGGGTCGCCGGTCCGTCCCGCAGCGGTACAACTCGGGGTGCAATTCCCTCCCAATCCGATTACGAAATTGTAGGTCGAGATGGTCCCATTCGAGCGCGCCTGGTAGGCCGCATTGTCGGTCGCGTTCAACACTGCGTGGTGGTAGTTGGTCCAGGTCGTATTGTTGCCGCCCCCGGCCAGCGAAAGATAGGTGCCGCCTCCCGAGGTTATGGTATTCACCGCGCCTTGATACGGGTTCGTGCCTGGATTGAGCTGATTGCCGTACACGTCGGTGAGCGGCGCCCAGGCGAGGTCGCCGATGCTGTTCCAGATGAATCCACCGTTAAACGTGCAGCCCGGCGCAGACCCGTTTACCCAGATGCTGTTATCGCCGGTGTTGGCGCCGGCTTGCCACGGACTGGACATCATCGCGAAATAACTGCCTCCGGCAGCCTGCCATGGGTCGCCGGAATACAAAGCTCCGACGATGCCCGCCGGAACACTGGTGTAATAGGACGAAGTCATGGTGTACCCGGTGGTCCAGTTGGGCAAGGATGCCTTCGTGGCGAAGCCGCCGGCGGACTTCTTCTTGCCGCTCATGTCGGTGCAATTGCTGCCGTTGACGATGCCCGCGTTGAGATTGTTGTTATCCCACCAGTTGAGGGTCATGGTGTTGGGCAAGCCGTCGGTTTCAATCATCAGGATATTCAGCGCGCCCGGGAGATTCATCTTATACAGTGCGTCATAGGCGACCGCAATGGCCTGCGGGGTGCCCGTGCCGCCGTTGCACTGGATGCTGTCGAGTTGCCCGGCGCTGGAGCCCCCATCGTTGGTATATCCCAACACGGTCTGAAAGTTGGTGCTGGGAGCCGAGTGCACATAGGTGCCGTCGGAGAACGAAACCGCGCCGATGTAATCGCGGCCCGCGGCAAACTGCCCGGTGAAAAGCTTGGCCGCGCTGATGAGACTGGGACATGCGCCCGACGTATTCATGGAGCCGGAACGGTCCAGCACCAGCATGATGACGGCATCCCGGCGGGTGGCGTCGCTGGTGACGCCGATGGTGGTGGAGGTGTATCCAAACCAGCGCATGAAGAAGGCATCTACAGTGGTGGACGCGTAAGCGTGCACGTGGCGCAAATGCGGGTTGACGGGATCGTCGAATACGCCGTTGCCGGCGGCGTCCTTGCCGGCGCTGCCCAGGTTCACGTCGATGGCGGTGTTGTAGGTGCCGAAATAGCCGGTCGGGAAGTTCGCGTTGAACCAGTTGACCGCGTGCCCCTCCGCCGTGACGGCTTGGGCGGCGGTAGTCTGTCCGATGTTCAGGGCGCGGGCCGCTCCCAGCGTCGCGCCGTCCATGGAGGCCTGGAGCTTGGACTTCACTGCGAGCATAAAGCCCACGTCGATCCCCAGCCCGATCATAGGCACCAGGAAGACCAGCGACATCGTGCCGATCATCAATGTAATGCCGCGTTGTTTCCGTGTTCTTGTTCGCGTTCGCATAAAACGTCTCCCTACTTCAGAAAAATCGCCCTAGAAAAAGTCCAAAGAGTGGATTCCACCAGCCGGGTAGGCCGTAAAATTCAGGTCCGGTGAGGCGAAGAAGGTTTCCACTGCGTAGGCCACCTGCCCGTCCGAAAGCTGGGTTTGAAAGTGGCTGCCGACACTGGAGGCCACCGCGTTGGGGTCGGTCAGGTAGTTCTGCACGATGCCGCTCGAATTCACGGTCGCAGTGGTGGTGCCGAGCGCGCTCTGCACGGTGGTGCCGTTGATCTGCAGGCCCGCGTTCCCGAAGCTGATGTATTGCAGGAACACGTACGAATTCTGGTTGGTGCAGGTGGTTCCGTTGGGCAGGGACGAACAAGATCCGGAGCCCACGTACATGACCTGGGCCAGCACGATGTAAGCGTTGCCCCCGTTGCCGTTGTTGGACGCGTTGTTGCCGGTGAAACTGCTGCCGATCTGCAGTCCGAATCCGCCGGACAGTTTCTGAGCCACCGACTGGGCCTCATAGGTGCTGTAGTCTACGCCGTGGATGTAGAGGTCGCCGACGTCGCGCGTGACCTCGTTGGCCTCGTTCATGCGGATCAGGTTTACGCCGTTGATGAACGACCACAAAAAGGTCGGGATCAGGAACATCGCAAGCAGCGCGAATTCCATGATTTCCGTGCCCCTCTGGCCTTCTCGACGCCGGCGGCGAATGGGGATACTGGTGCGCATGATTTCGCTCCTATCGGGCTACGCCCGTAACGCCAGCGGGATAACCGTTCAACACGTCGCGGGCATAGACGTTGATGGTCGCGGGCGCCTGGCTGCGGTACGGATTGATGATGGTTCCCGCGATGGGCACCATCCACTGCAGGTTGTAATTGACCACCGACACTTCCACGATGTTGCCGGGCGTGTTTCCCGAGGGTGGCGCAATCACAGTATTGGGATTGAGCTCGGTGTAGTAGTTAATGGTAATGGAGAGTTGGCCCGAGTTAGTGCTATCTATGGGTGTGCCACTGGGCAGCAATCCCATGGACATGTTCATCACCGTCTGGCCGATCGACGCGTCCTGGCCCATCCCGCCCGTGGTTTGGAACGTAACCGCGTAGCGGCAGCCTTCGCGTACGGCATTCTGAATCACGGTCCAGTTAAATATGGCGAACGTAACGTCGAAGAAGCCGGAAAGGATCGCCATGGTGGGTAACAGCACCAGCGCCAGTTCGATCCACTGGGTCCCGCTCGAATTGCGACGCCGGCGTGTAGAAACCTGGGTACGGCTAGTCATGGTAATGAAACGTTTGGTCCTATCTGTTGTAATCTTACGGGGGGCCTGGTTCTGGAGCGATAGGCCAAGAGCATCAAAAAGCCGCGGATAATGCCTTACGGCAAAAATAGGAGAGTCGTACTAAGGCAAGGTCGCCTGGTTATGTCGCCCCAGTCGTCCCGGGGATAGATTTCCGAGGTGCAAGAAAACGCACTTCCCGGCCCGGCGCGGTGTGCTACTATCGCGAATGAAGACACCCATGCGATTCCGGGTTAGTATCCTTCGTAGTTTGGCCTTCCGCAGCTTGGCCCCGTTGCTGGGACTCTCGGCGTTGATGACGGCCATGGCCGCGGGGACGGACCAGTCCAGTGGCCCCCAGCCGGATGCCCGAACCCTGGCTCGGCTGTTTCGGTCGGTGGTGGATTTTGTCGCGCCGGCGGCCGAACTGGGCGCCGCGCACCACGCTTCGACTCGACCCTCCCCGCGCGCCGTACTAGCCTTTTCGGCTCTGGCGGCGACCCCTCTTTGCCGCTCCCTGTGGATGGTGGCCAGCTCTGCCCCAGTGCCGCCCTACGCGCGGCGTCCGCAACTCCAGCCCTTGCGCTGCTGAACTCCGGCTTGGGCCGCGGCCACTTTTGGCCGGCGCCGGGCCCCGCGGAATCGGTCCCCCCAATCGTAATTTTTGACCCCGGCTGTAGACTGGAGTTTTGTATGGGATTTGATAGTGTTCTGGCCAAAGTCTTTGGCACCAAGCACGAGCGTGAAGTCAAAACGATGCGCCCGCTCATCGCGGCCATGAACGATCTGGAGCCGCGCATGTTGGAGCTCACGGATCAGGAACTGGCCGCGCAAACCGTAACCTTCAGGGAGCAACTCGATCAGGGCGCTTCGCTCGACGACATTCTGATACCGGCCTTCGCCACGGTGCGCGAAGCCGGGCGGCGCATCCTTAATATGCGTCACTTCGATGTCCAGTTGATCGGCGGCATCGTGCTGCACCGCGGCAAAGTCGCCGAAATGAAGACCGGCGAAGGTAAGACGCTGGTGGCGACGCTGCCGGTGTACCTCAACGCGCTCGAGCGCAAGGGCGTGCACGTGGTCACGGTGAACGATTACCTGGCTAAGCGCGATTCCGAGTGGATGGGCCGCATATATAAAGGACTGGGGCTGTCGGTCGGCGTCATCGTGCACGAGCTCGACGACCAGGAGCGCCGCGACAGCTACAACTGCGACATCACCTACGGCACCAACAACGAATACGGCTTCGATTACCTGCGCGACAACATGAAGTTCCGGCTGGAGCAGTGCGTGCAGCGCGGGCATCCCTTCGCCATCGTCGATGAGGTCGATTCGATCCTGATCGACGAAGCCCGCACCCCGCTGATCATCTCGGGCCCCAGCGAAGAATCGACCGACAAGTATTACAAGATCAACCGCATCATCCCCAATCTGATTCGCGGCGAGGTGATCGAGGGCAAAGAGCCGGGCGTGAAATGGACCACCGGCGACTATACGGTAGACGAGAAGCACCGCAGCGTGGCGTTGACCGAGGAGGGCTCACTGAAGGTGGAGCGGCTGCTCGGCTTGAGCAACATGTACGACGCCATCAACATGGAAATCAATCACCATGTGCAGCAGGGGTTGCGGGCCCACGTACTGTATCAGCGCGACCGGGACTACGTGGTGAAGGACGAAGAAGTGCTGATCGTCGACGAGTTCACCGGGCGCCTGATGCCCGGCCGGCGCTGGTCCGACGGTCTGCACCAGGCCATCGAGGCCAAGGAAGGCGTCAAAATCCAGCGCGAAAATCAGACGCTGGCCACCGTCACGTTCCAGAATTACTTCCGCATGTACAAGAAGCTGGCCGGCATGACCGGTACGGCCGATACGGAAGCCGCCGAGCTGCACAAGATTTATAAGCTCGACGTTACGATCATCCCCACCAACAAGCCCTTGCGGCGGCATGAGTTTCAGGACATCGTGTACCGCACCGAGGACGAGAAGTTCCGCAACGCAGCCAAGGAGATCAAGGACCTCAACGAACGCGGGCAGCCCGTGCTGGTCGGCACCATTTCGGTGGAAAAATCCGAAAGGCTGGGCGCGATCTTAAAGAAGATGGGCGTGCGCCATGAAGTGCTGAACGCCAAGAATCACGAGCGCGAAGCCTTCATCGTGGCGCAGGCGGGCCGCAAGGGTGCGGTGACCGTCTCGACCAACATGGCCGGCCGCGGTACCGACATTCTGCTGGGCGGCAATCCCGAGTTCATGGCCAAGGAGCGCCTGCGCAAGGAGAACAAGGACCCCGACGTCATGCAGACAGCCGCGGTCGGGAGCCCGGAGCGCCAGGAATGGGATGCGACGCTCGACCGCTTCAAGGCCGAGACCGTCAAAGAGCACGACGAAGTAGTGGAACTGGGTGGTTTGCATATTCTGGGCACCGAGCGGCACGAGTCGCGGCGTATCGACAATCAGTTGCGTGGCCGCGCCGGACGCCAGGGCGATCCAGGCAGCGCGCGGTTCTATCTATCGCTGCAGGACGACCTGATGCGCATCTTTGGCGGGCCTAAGATGCAAAACCTGATGCTGCGGCTGGGCATGGAAGAAGACGTGCCCATCGAGAGCAAAATGATCACGCGGCGCATCGCGGCCGCGCAGAAGGCGGTCGAAGCGCAGAATTTCATGTCGCGCAAACACATCCTCGAATACGACGATGTGATGAACAAGCAGCGCCAGGCGGTGTATGGAATGCGCCGGCTGCTGCTGGAGGGCGCGGACCAGAAGGACCGCATTCGCGAGATCATCGAAGGGATCGTGGCATCCTTCATCGATGCGCGATGTCCCGAAAGAACGCATTCAACCAACTGGGATTGGACCGGGCTCGAAACCGATATCAACACGCAGTTCGGGGTGAAGATTCACACCCAGGAGCTGATGGAGATGGACCGCCGCCAGGCCGAGCAGGAGATGATCGATCAGATCGCCAAGAAGTACGAAGAGAAAGAAGCCATCATCGGCAAGGAGCTGATGCGCGAAGCCGAGCGCATGATCATGCTCAACGTCATCGACAACCAGTGGAAGGATCACCTGTTGTCGATGGATCACCTGAAGGAAGGTATCGGGCTGCGCGGCTACGGACAGAAGGATCCGTTGATCGAGTACAAGAAGGAATCCTTCACCATGTTCCAGGACATGATGGACCGCATCGAGGACGAGTCCATCCGCTACCTGTTCTTCCTGCAGCGCAACGATGGGCCGCTGGCTGGCGCTGTTCAGGATGTCCCCGATGTTCCGCATCCCGAGCTGTGGTCGGAGGAGGAAGAAGACGAGGAAGAAGCCACGCCGGTGGGTGCGGGTGTCGGCGCCGGATTGGATCTGCGGCCGCCGGAGAGAATCAACGCGGCGCAAACTTCGGTGATGGATCTCACCCGCAACATCCATCGCAAAAAGGAGAAGGAGCTGTCGGACTTGCAGAGTTCCTGGGTGGGGTCCGGTTCGGGTCAGAAACAGCCGGTGCTGGCGCAGAAGAAAGCCGGACGCAACGATCCGTGTCCCTGCGGCAGCGGAAAGAAATATAAGAAATGTTGCGGAGCTTGAAAACAGGGGCCAGGAGCCTGAAAACAGGGGCCAGAGGCCTGAAAACGGGGGCCAGGGGCCAGGGGCCAGGGGCCGGCCGAAGCGGCGTTCCCTGCCGGCGTTTTCGTTCCTGGCGTCTGGCGTCTGGCGTCTGGCCCCTTCTGTTCCTGGCCACCTGCGTCAACGCGGCCATCTTCCCGGATCAGATCGGCGACTTCACCAAGAATGCGCCCAAGGCGCTTTCGGTCGCGGATCAGGCGCTGTACAACGAGTACGGGCTGCTGGCGAGCGAGCAGGCGGAATATTCAAGATCCCAGCAGCACAACGGCCAGATGGATGACAGCCACGTGGTTGTCTCCATCGCGGAGCATTTCACCGCCACCGCGTGGCACATGCGCGACTCCACGGGCGCGTTGGCCGTATTCCAAGCCCGGCGGCCGTCCGGGGCGGTCCAGGACAGCCCCGCGCAACTGGCGGCGCGTACCTCCGATGGCGTAATTTTGGCCTTCGGCAACTATGTGTTCCAGTTTACCGGCAGCGTTCCCAAGCCGGCCGACCTTGACCAGCTTTACAACCAGGTGCCCGAGTTGGAGCAGTCTGCGCTTCCGGCCCTGCCCGGGTTTTTGCCACGCGAGGGCATGATCCCCAATTCCGAGCGGTATTTGCTGGGACCGGTGTCGCTGCAGCGGTTCGAGCCCCGGATTGCGCCCTCGGTGGCAGCGTTCCATTTGAGCGCCGAGGGGCAGCTGGCCAAGTACCAATCGCCCAAGGGGCCCTTGACCCTGGTGGTGTTCGAGTATCCCACCCCCAGTATGGCGCGCGACAAGTACCAGGAGTTCCAGAGCATACCCGGCGCGGTGGTTAAGCGGACCGGTCCGCTGGTGGGAATCATCGTCCAGCCACCCGATGCCGACGCTGCCGAGCGGGTTCTGGGCGGGCTGCGCTACGCGGCCAAACTCACTTTAAATGAGAAGATTCCAAAGGATGAGTCGAAGGGTTTTGCCAAGCTGATTCTCAACGTGTTCGCGGCTTCCGGTGTCCTGATCGCACTGAGCATCCTGCTGGGAGTGGCCTTCGGCGGGTTCCGTGCGATCCTCAAAAAGATTGGCCTTGTGAGGCAAGACGAGGACGAAATGACGGTCCTGCGAATCGGCAAATAGCGCACTCGGGGACTGGTGTCTTAAGCCCAAATGTTCCGCGCTGTTAGACTGAAAAACCGAGGCTCGCCGCAGGGGTTCCTCACAGTTTTTCCACTTTGGCGTGGAATCCTATCTTTGCTCCATCTTGCTGTTTCTGAAAGCCTTAGTATGGTGCACGAACCCGGAAGTTTTTTCCTTGACATCATTCCCCGCACGACCTAAGATCACAATCACATACAGGTTTTGCCGGTTGCGAAACCGTCGAATCTGATTCTCCCATGTACATCGCCCTGCGAGAGCAGGGAATGACGTAAGATGCTCACCTTAGGGTGAGCATTTTGCGTTTCTTGGCGGGCAATCCTGCCCGCGGCTGGTCTTTCTGGCCAGCCCTACAGGAAAACCCGCTGAAACCGGGTTTGCAGGCTGAAAGCCTGCCCCACTCGCCTTCAGGCCGTGCAATCATTAAGAGTTGCGCTCCTCTCCGCTACTCCCTATCTTCTTAATCGTCGCCGTGGACGTGCTGGGGCTGACGATTATGATCCCCCTGCTGCCTTTCTACGCCGAGAAACTGGGCGCCAGCCCGTTTCTGGTGGGGTGGTTGATCGGGATTTACGCGCTGTGCCAGTTGATCTCGGGTCCATTGCTGGGCCGTATGTCCGACCGGACGGGGCGGAAGCCCTTGCTGGTGGTAAGCCAAATGGGCACCTTCGCCGGATTTCTGCTGACCGCTTTCGCGCCGAACCTGTGGATTTTGTTCGCGGCGCGGGCGATCGACGGGTCTACCGCCGGGAACCTCTCGCTGGCGCAAGCCTATATTTCCGACGTCACGAAGCCCGAGGATCGAGCGAAATCTTTTGGTATCATTGGGATAGCGTTCGGAATGGGGTTCCTGATCGGCCCTGCAATCTCCGGATTTTTGGCCCGGTACGATTACCGCTATCCGATTTTCGCGGCTGCGGCCCTGTCGGCGCTGAGCATTCTGTCGACATCCCTGCTGCTGCCGGGTGGGCCTCCGCCTGCCGTGGCCGCCTCCGTGAGCACTGGGGGCGCTGGACCGGGCGGGAAACGGCTATCGCTGGTCGAATGGGGCGCCTATGTGGGTTACTTCCGCCGACCCGCGCTAGCCCCTCGGCTGTGGCAATTCCTGTGCTTCGCTTTCGGGTTCGCCATGTTCACCTCCGGTTTGCCGCTGTTCAGCGAGCGGCGCTTTACCTGGCACGGTAAGATTTTCGGGCCCGAGCAGTTGGGTTACTTGTGGGCTTTCGCCGGATTCCTGGGAATCTTCCTGCAAGGACCGGCTCTGGGTCGGCTGGTGAAGCGCTTCGGCGAGGCCCGGCTGAACCGCGTGGGGTTCGCCGGATACATCGGCGGGTACGCGCTGCTGGCGTTCAGCCACTCGATTCCGATGCTGCTTGCCGCGACAGTGGTGACCTCGCTGGGGACGCTGGTGCGTCCCAACCTAACCAGTCTGATCACCAAGGCGACGTCGCCGGAAGAGCAGGGCGTGGTGCTGGGGCTGACGCAGTCGCTGACTTCGGTGGCCCAGATCGCGGCTCCGCCGTTGGGCGGCTACCTGATCGAGCACGGAGTGTTGACGGGCTGGGGACTGGTGGCCTCGGGCGTAGCGTTCGCGGGCTTCGTGTTGGCCTCGCAAGCCGATCGCTCTTGATCGGCCTGTGGCCTGATTGAGCCCCGCGGGTCGGCCTTCCGCGAAATCGACACTTAGTACCTATCTCCCCTGAAATTAGGGGTCGATCACTGTCATAACCAGTATGAGTGAGAACCCCATTTCGGTATTCGCCTGTGAGCCGCAACCCATCGTGCTGGAAGGACTGGCGCGAGTCCTGGCCACTACTGACGACATAGAAATGCTGGGCGCCGCGCCCACTCTGCGGGAAGCCATGGAAGCGCTGCGCACTTGTCATCCCGATGTATTGCTGGTGGACCAGTCGGCGGGCTTGAAGATCGTCCTGCAGTTCATCGCCGACGTGCGCGGAACCTGGCCGCATTGCCAGCCGGTGCTGTGGGTAAACGAGCTGGCGGAAATCGATTGCTTCCGCGCGCTGCAACTGGGCGCCCGCGGAATCTTGAAGAAAACCTTTCCTGTCCAAACGCTGCTGGAGTGCCTGCGCACGGTGGGTCACGGCGGCGTGTGGATCGAGAATTCTCTCCCCGACCCGGCCCTGGGGGGCGACGAACGGCGCTCAAGCCCGCGTCTCACCCCCCGGGAGCGCGACATCGTGCATCACGTCTGCGGCGGTCTCAAGAATAAAGAGATCGCCACGGCGCTGTCCATCACCGCGGGAACCGTGAAGGTGCACCTGATGCACATTTTCGAGAAGACCGGAGTGAAGGACCGATTCGAGCTCGCCGTTTACGGCCGCCGGTTGTTGAACACGGAGCACGCGACGGAGATGCAGCAGGCGGAACTGAGCCGGGCCGAGACTTCGGTCGCATAGCCGGGCAGCGGGGCGCACAAGCCACTACACGATTGGATCTCCGAACGGTTTCATTCCTTTCTCAAGGACTGTCTTCGGAAACTTACCTGACCCGCACAAGACAAACGAGCCGAAGTCTTTGTACCAGTCGCCCTCGGGGGCCATCGGGCCCGTACGCACCCAAGCCTGCAAGGCCAGCAGATCGCTTGCGGAGATACGCCGCTCATCGACTCTTTGCAACAAGTGATGCCACACGCCGCGGGGGAGATCAGAGAATTGAATCTTCGGCAATGGAATCCTTGCCGAAGACTGCGCGGATCAGATCGCGCCCCGCCTCATTCTTGCGCTCCGGTTCCGATTCGTTGACGAAGGTGCGATAAGCCGCCGCGAGTTGTTGCCTGGCTTCCGTTTCGGCGCGGACTCCGCGTTCCGCCAAGTCCACTAAGGCCCGGCTCATGGTCACGTGCCGCTCCTTGGCAACGCGCCGCACGGCCGCCGCCAAAGTTGCTGGAATCGTGACGCTCTGCCGAACAGATCTCGCCGACGACGCTTTACTCTTGGTGGCCATAAATCCAGAATACCAGGAGTGCACCAGAGTGGTGCAGATGCTCACGCCCAAAAAGGCTTCTCAGGTTTTCGAATTGGTATTCCTACAGAAAATGTGGGCCAAAGTCAGGGATGTGATCCTCACGGACGGTGAACCAGCCTTTCCGGCTCGGATCGCTGGAGCGAAGATGGGGACGCTTCAGCTAAGCTAACAGACGGCCGGATTCGCAGAGTTGGCCATCAGTAAACACTAGCCGACATATGGCTCGGGACATCGCCGAGCAGAGCCTACTGGTTTTCTGAGGGCCGTTCGACGTGATCGATGACCAGCAATTCGCCGTTCCCTTGGTCGGCTCAAGCTTCAACCCGAGTTGTTCTTGCATCACTGTAAAGATCAATGTACCCCCGGCAGGTTCAAGCGGCGCTGCCCCCCGGTGTGGTGTCGTCGGGCGCGTACACCGAGATTCCCAGGTGCTTAGTTGATGGGTGTGAGTGTGACGGTTCCCTCGTTGATTGCCCACACCGTAACCGTCTCCCGCCACCGATAGACGACTACGGTTTGTGTGTACCAGTGAGTGATCAAGTCTACGACAATGTGGTACGGTCCACTGGGAATTTCGCCCGCCCCGCTACCGTTTGTCCAGGTGTTGCTGGTGCAGTCGAGCTTCCATTCGACGTAATTCGTTCCCAGATCCGGTCTTTGAATCTGAGTGTAAACCCCACTGCCATCACAGTACGTGGCACCTGCCGCCGCATTCTGTCCCTGGTAAATTTGGAAATCGAACTGTGTATAGTAAGTTCCGCCCACAAACCAGCCCCACGGTGTGATTGTGGGAGCCGTCGTTGTCAGATTATGCAGCGTGGAGCCGTTCACCGTGGTAGTGCAAGACGTTCCAGGAGGTACGGTGTAGGTGATTGGGGTTTGGCCGGCTGCACCTAGGCAAGCCAGCAGAAATACGGCAATCGTCGTGATCGTTCGCGTCATAGATCTCCTACGGGTTGATGTTCAGTCCTTGATCGGACTGGCTTGGTTGAGGGAATCCGGGTTGCTCTGCCACACGGCGGAGCAGACAGCCAGGACAATAAACAACACGGCGGTGGAAATGACCTTGAACAGCAGTCATAGTGTTCCCCGAGAAAGCGGTCTATCCTTTCCGTTACGCCCTAGCGAATCATGAACTGGGCAGGATATGGTTCCGTGCCACCATACCCGATGCGACTTGAATCGTCGACCTTGTTATTCCAGACAGACTCTGCCGCCGGATGAAACGTTTCACGTTCAGTCCAGGATTACGCGGGTCGTGGGCGCGGCACACCTCGCCCGTCCCGCCTTTGCCGGTCAGCGCAAGGATCTCAGAGGGGCCGGCCTTGTCACCGGCGGAGAGGGGCATATGAGTGAGGCAGTGAAGTTTATCCGATCAGGAGGTGCAGTACTCCTGTATCACGCGCTACTCGGAGAAAGGTAATGTTTCCGCCCAACAGAGCGGATAGGTAACGAGAAACGCGCCAGTGGTGGCTGATCCGCCGGAAGCCGGGTGGTCGCCCTCGGATCACAAGTAAAGGACGTTTTGTTGCACTCTCAGGCCCGCCCAGCCTGAACGCATCACGCTGAACCAGATTTGCGGCTGCCGCCAAGCGGGCGCACCACAAGCCGGATCGGTCCTCTGAAATCGAGATCGAATCGGACCCCGAGCCGACCCACCCTGTTCGGTGAACCAAAGCGCGGGCTAAAGTGCCCGGCCCGATCCGGCGAATAAGAGAGTAGCCACCATGAGTTCCCCCGACACCCTTGCGGCCGTGGGCCCGCGTCCCCAAGTTCGCCCGCCCGCCGCCAGTATGGAATCCGTGCTGGCCCACCGCTGGGCGCGGCTGCTGCTGCCTTCGCTTTCCGATTTGTTTTTCCTGGCCATCGGGGTGTGGTTATTCGTGAGCGGAGGCGGCGCGGGGTGGCAGGGATTGCTGGCGGACGCCGACGTGGGCTGGCACATCCGCACCGGCGAGTACATCCTCGATCACCACGCGGTGCCGCACCAGGATCTGTACTCGTTCTCCAAACCCGGAGCGCCGTGGTACGCCTGGGAGTGGCTCTCCGATGTGATCGATGGCGGCTTGCACCGGATGGCCGGATTGAAAGGCGTGGTGCTGCTGGCGGCGGTGATCATCGCGCTTTTCGGCGCCACCTTGATCCGGCGCATGGTGTGGCGGGGAACGCACCTGATGGTGGCGCTGGTCGTGGCGCTTTTGGGCGTGGGCGCCGCGGCGATTCACTTTCTGGCCCGGCCACATATTTACACGCTGTTGTTCCTCTCCTGTTCGATGTGGGTGATCGAGGCGGACCGGGAGCGGACGCTTACCGATTCGAGTAGCGCGGGAAGCCGCAGGATTTGGTGGCTGGTTCCGCTGACCGTGCTGTGGACCAACATGCACGGCGGATTTCTGGCGTTGATCGCGGTGTTGGGGCTGACGACGGCGGGCTTGGCCATCGAAAACCTGCTGGCTGGAAATTGGAATCCGCGCACGTTCGCCTGGGCCAATTGGACCAACGTTCTGCGCTATGCCGGGCTCACCGGCGCCTGTGCCACGGTCACGCTGATCAATCCTTACGGGTGGCGCTTGCACCAGCACATGCTGGCGTTTCTGCGCACGGATTGGTTCCGCAACGTGTATCAGGAATTCCAGTCGCCCAGCTTCCGCAGCGAATATATGATGCAGTTCGAGGCGTTGATGCTGGTGGGACTGATGGCGGCGCTGGCGCTGTTTCAGCGGCGCAGAGTCGTGGAAGGCTTATGGATCGTCTACTGGGCGCACATGGCGTTGGCCAGCGCGCGGCATGTTCCCGTGTTTGTTACGGTGGCTGCGCCGGTGGTAGCTTGCGAAATCTCGCGCTGGTGGGCCGGGTGGACGGCGGGGGCGGGGAAGGCGTCGCTGGTCGGCATCGTCAACCAGATTGCCGCGGACGCCCTGGCCGGATTCCGCCGCACCAGTGTGTGGCCCGCGGTCGCCGTCCTGGCGCTGGTCTTGATCGGCGGGCCCTCCGAGTCTTCAAACAATGGGTCTCTAAACGATGGACCTGCTCCCGCGCATAACGCACTAACGGCCGGGCTAACCATCCGCTGGCCGCAAGACTTTCCCGACCTATTGTTTCCCACCAAGATGGTCCACGACCATGCCAGTCTGATTTTCGCCTCCCGTGTGCTGACCACCGACCAGTGGGGCGACTACCTGATCTACACCAATCCCAAGGGTAAGGTGTTTGTGGATGGGCGAGGAGACTTCTACGGGCCCGAAGTAGGTAACGAATATATCGGGATCATCAACGGCCGCTGGGACTGGCAGCAGATTTTCGCCAAGTATCAGTTCAATTTAGCGCTGGTACCGACCGAAAGCGCGATTTCGCAGCTGTTGAAACTGTCGCCGGACTGGCGCGCGGTGGCGGACGACGGTAAGACGATTCTCCTAGTCCGCGGGAATCCTGCGGTGCCTCCCCTGGGGAATTCCCATCCGGAACCAAGGTTCTAAGAAGTTGTGGGCCTGTGTGTCTCCAGGCTAATGAAAAGCCCCGACCCAACCGAAATTAGTAATCAGGGAGCACACGGAATGAAGTTGAAGGACGCCGGCACGCGCGGCTCCAGTGGGGGCCGCCGTCCGCCGCCCGGCAAGATCGGGACTTTCCGCCCGCCGGGGAGCATCCGGATGGAGTGGATGGATCCGTTGAGCTGGCGGCTGCCGTCGGGCAAGGCGCTGGCGGAGTTCGCGTTGCAGGCCGGGTTTTTGGCGCCGCTGATGTTAGTCGGGCCGCGGTACAAGAAACCGAAGAAGGCGCCGGGGTCCGCGGCGGATGGGGCGGTGGCGGAAAAACAGTTTACGGAGGTGCCGGGCTCTTCCGGCAGCTTTCGAGAAACGGACTTTTGAGAAACGAGCATTCGAGAAACGAGCATTCGAGAAACAGGCATTCGAGAAACAAACTTTCGAGAAACAAGCTTTCGAGAAACGCAATGAACGCACAGGTGTGGATCGCGGTTCTGATAGGTCTGGCGGCGACGATCAATGATCTGGCCCGACGGGAGATCTCCAATTGGATTCCCGCGGCGGCTTTGGTGTGCGGCACGGCTTGGCAGATGTCCCAGCGCGGGTGGTGGGGAGCGCTCAACGCGCTGGCCGGCGCGGCGGCCGGGTTCGCGGTCTTTCTGGTCTTTTACCTCCTGGGCGGCATGGGCGGTGGAGACGTGAAGTTAATGTCCGGCTTTGGCGCCCTGCTGGGACCCGGACGCTTGGTGGAAGCGGCCTTGTGGACGGCGGGAGTGGGCGGGGTGCTGGCCTTGGCGACGCTGGGTTTCCGGGCCTTGCGGCGGAGTTGGGTGGGCGTGCGGAGCGGAACGGCGCAAGCGGCGTCCGATTCGATCCCCTACGCTCCGGCCATCACACTGGGCGTGTGGTTATCGCTGGTTCCGAAGGGGTAGGTGCGGGAAGGCAGATCGGGCTCCCTGGCTTGAAAAAACGGGGTCCGGCAAGAGGAGAGAAGTATGGATCGCAGGTTTCTCACGGTATTGGGTGTGAGTCTGGTGTTCGCGCTGGTGGTCTCAAGCGTGTTTTATCAGATGACGGCTCGCTCCAGCGGGCCCCGGCGCACCGATGCTTCCGATCAGAAGGACGTCGTGGTGGCGACGCGTCCGTTGGGCACCGGCGTGATGATCAAGCCGGCCGACGTCAAAGTGATCCGCGTCGGCGCGGACGCCTTCCCCAAGGGGGGATTCTCGAAAGTCGAGGAAGTGCTGGACCGCCCCGTGGTGAGCAGCATTCTGCTGGATGAAGCGGTGCTCGAAGGCCGCCTGGCCGCCAAGGGCAGCGGCCTGGGTCTGGCGCCCACGATTCCGGTGGGCATGCGGGCGCTGGCGGTGCGCGTCAACGACGTGGCGGGCGTGGCCGGATTCGTGTTGCCGGGCATGCGCGTGGACGTACTGGTGACGGGACGGCCGCCCAACACCGACGGCACCATCACCAACACCGTGTTGCAGAACATTCTGGTGCTTTCGGCGGGACAAACCATGCAGGCCGATGCGCGCGGCCAGGCCATTCAGGCGCCCACCGTGACGCTGCTGGTGACGCCGGAGCAGGCCGAGACGCTGACCCTGTCCAATAGCGAAGGCCATATTCAACTGGTGCTGCGGAATTCGAGCGACGAAACCATCGAGCGGACCACCGGAAAGAATATCAGCGAACTCTATGGAGCGGCCATACGGGCCACGCCCACCCATGGCAAAGCGTACGATCCCGTGGAGGACACAGCGAAGCGGCCCCGTCCGAAACCAGTGGCGGTAGCCGTGGCCCCGCCGCCGCCCCCGCCGGTGGCTGCGCCGCCCGCGCCGCCGCCCCCTCCTCCCATGGATCAAGTGGTGGTGATCCGGGGCACGGTCAAAACAATCGAAACGATGCCGGCGAGAACGACGGCGAATAACTAGAGGATGAGAACCATGACTGCGATTCCCTTGAAGTCCGTGGCGGCGCCGGCTGCGTTGGCCCTGCTGCTCGCCTTTAGCCCGGTGCGGTGTCTGGCCCAGAGCGCGGAGGATCTGCGCATGACGGTGGGCAAGAGCATCGTCATCGACTATCCCGCCGACATCCGCCAGATTTCGACCTCCAATCCGGATATCGTCGATGCCAGCCCGGTGACCGCGCGCGAAATTCTGATGCACGGCAAGGGGCTGGGGTCGGCCACCATGGTGGTCTGGAGCAAGACCGGCGAGCGCATGTTTTACAACGTGACGGTGGAGCTGAACCTGGACCCGCTGCGGCGGCTGCTGCAGGACAGCTTTCCCGGAGAGAAGCTGACCGCGGCCAGTTCGCGGGATTCCATTGCGCTCAACGGGACCGCATCCTCCAAAGACGTGGGCGACCGGGCCGTGGCCCTGGCCGCCAACTTCGGCAAGACCGTGGTCAACAATATACAGGTCGCCCCGGGCGGCGTCGAACGGCAGATCCTGCTGCGGGTCAAGTTCGCGGAGCTGGACCGGCAAAAGGAGCAGCAGTTTGGCGTGAACCTGCTGGGCATGCCGGGGCTGACCAACATCGGCACCACCACCGGACAGTTCGGGCCCCCCGGCTTCGCCAACGCCATTCAGGGAAACGGTCAGGAACCGGTGTCCAATCAGACCACCATTACGCAGGCCCTCAATATTTTCGCCCTCAACACCAAGCTGAACCTGGGTGCGTTCATCAAGGCGCTGCAACAGGAAGCCGTACTGGAGATTCTGGCCGAGCCGAACCTGGTGACCAGCAACGGCATGCCGGCCAACTTCCTGGTGGGCGGCGAGTTTCCGGTCCCGGTGCTGCAAGGCGGCGCCAACTCCGGCGCGGTGACCATCCAGTTCCGCGAATTCGGTATCCGGCTGACGTTCACACCCCAGATCACCGTGAACAACACCATCAAGCTGTACCTCAAACAAGAGGTTTCCACCACCGATTTCACCAACGCCGTGCAGATCAACGGATTCACCATTCCGGCTCTTTCGACGCGGCGCGCGGAAACCAACGTGGAGCTGGCCGAGGGCCAGAGCTTCGTGGTGGCGGGCCTGGTGGATAACCGCGAGCAGGACAACTTCTCCAAGATCCCGGTGCTGGGCAGCCTGCCGATTTTCGGCCAGTTGTTCCGGTCGCGGGACGAAAAGAAGAGCCGCACCGAGCTGGTGATGCTGGTGACGCCGGAGATCACCATGCCGCTGAGCGCCTCCGATCCCCAGCCGCAGCCGTATTTCCCCAAGGACTTTTTGGTGCGTCTGGACCCCAAGGATGTCCCCCAGCCGGCCAAGCCGTCGAAGGGAAGCTCGAAGAAATAGGCCGCGGCCCGGCGGAGTTCGCCGGACGTGGGAATCCAGAACAGCGGGAAACCGGGAAAGCAGAGAGATGAACCTCCGAGGGCAGAGCGAACCAGAGATCACGGCGGTGCTGATCGCGCCCGACCGCGAACTGGCGCAGAAGTTCCTCAACACGCTCAGCGGCCGCCGGTTTTTCCAGATCCTGGCGGATTTGAAGAGTTATCCGCCGCCCCAGACGCTGGAAATCCGGGCCCGCCAGCTAAAGCCCCAGGCGGTGCTGATCGATGTCGCCTCCGATCCGGCGCAGGCGCTCGAATTGATTCGCTTCATCGCCGGTTTGAATCCACCGGTTCTGGCGGTGGGCCTGGACACCGCCAACAATTCCCAGGCGATTTTGAACGCGCTCCGCGCGGGGGCCAGCGAGTTTCTGTTCGCCCCCTTCGAGGCGTCCGCCCAGAACGAAGCCGTGGCCCGGCTGGCCCGGCTGGTGCAGCCGGAGGCGCCCGTGGCAACCCAGTCCGGCCGCGTGGTGGTCTTTGCCAGCTCCAAGCCCGGATCGGGCGCCTCCACGATAGCTACGCAGACCGCGTTTTCCCTGCACCGGCTCACCGGGAAACGGGTGCTGCTGGCCGATTGCGATTTGACCGGCGGCACCATCGGGTTTTATCTGAAGTTGAGCCACGGCTATTCGCTGGTGGACGCGCTGCAGCACGCCGAGCATTTGGATCCGGCCTTGTGGAGCTCGCTCACGGTGAACTACGGCGGCGTGGACATCCTGCCCGCGCCGGCGCTGCCGTACGCCGATCCGCTGGACGGAGCGCGCTTGCGGATGCTGGCCGAACAAGCCCGCTGGATGTATGAGTGGGTGATCCTGGATCTGCCCACCATTTTCACCCGCACCAGTTTGATGACGGTGTCGGAATGCGACCGGGCCTTTATCGTTTCCACGGCCGAATTGCCCAGCCTGCATCTGACCCGTAAGGCCCTGAACCTGGTGGACCGCCTGGGCTTCCCCCGGGAACGCTTCCAGGTGTTGGTCAACCGCGTGGACAAGCGCGACGACATTGGCGTGGCCGATATGGAGAAGTTGTTCGGCTCGCCCGTGCATGCCCGGCTGCCCAACGATTATTTCGCCTTGCACCGCGTGGTGACGCTGGGCCAGCCGCTGGGCGCCGATTGCGAACTGGGCCGGGCCATCGAGAGCGTGGCGCAGCGGCTGAGCGCGGGCCTGGATGGAGGCGGCCACCCGCGGGCGACGGCAGCCCCGGCGCGGGAGCTGAAGCCGGCGCATGCGTGACGCCCATGCCTGAACCGACTTAGAGAGATCGTATGTTTGCCACCGAAAATCCCAACAAAACCAACCCGCAGGTCTCCTGGGAGCAGCGCCTGCTGAAGAACTCCGGCACGAAACCCAAGACCGGACTGAAGCCCGAATACCAGGAACTGAAGTTCACCCTGCACCGCAAGCTGGTGGACAAAATCAATCTGGAGGCGCTGGCCAGCATCGACAACCAGCGCGTGCGCAGCGAAGTGCGGCAGGCGGTGATCGGGCTGATCGACGCCGAGCCGACCTTGCTGAGTTCGCTCGAAAAGCAGCAGATCTCGGACGAGGTTCTGGATGAAGTATTCGGCCTGGGGCCGCTCGAGCCGCTGCTGCAGGACCCCACCATTTCCGACATTCTGGTGAACACCTATAAGCAGGTCTACGTGGAGCGGCGGGGCTTGCTGGAGCTGACCAACGTCACCTTCCGCGACGACCAGCATCTGCTGCGCATCATCGACAAAATCGTCAGCCAGGTGGGCCGCCGCATCGACGAATCGACGCCCATGGTGGACGCGCGCCTGATGGACGGATCGCGCGTCAACGCCATCATCCCGCCCCTGGCGGTAGACGGTCCGCTGCTGTCCATTCGCAGATTTTCCACCGATAAGCTCATGCCGCCGGACCTGGTGAATCTCAAGGCCATGACTCCGGGCATGATGGAACTGCTCGAAGCGGCGGTGAAAGCCCGCATGAATATCATCATCGCGGGCGGCACCGGCGCCGGCAAAACCACGCTGCTCAACGCGCTCTCGGCGTTCATCAACGGCAAGGAGCGCATCGTCACCATCGAAGACGCGGCCGAGTTGCAGCTGAAGCAGCCGCACGTGGCGCGCCTGGAAACGCGGCCGCCCAACCTCGAAGGCCACGGCGCGGTGCGCCAGCGCGAGCTGCTGGTCAACAGCCTCCGTATGCGTCCCGACCGCATCGTGGTGGGCGAAGTCCGCGGCGAGGAAGCGCTGGACATGTTGCAGGCCATGAACACGGGCCACGACGGCTCCCTCACCACGGTGCACGCCAACGCACCGCGCGACGCCATCAGCCGTCTGGAAGTGATGGTCTCGCTGGCCAATTCCAACATGCAGCTGACCTCCATCCGGCAGCAGATCGCCAGCGCCGTACACCTGCTGGTACAGGCCTCGCGCTTATCCGACGGCTCGCGCCGGGTGGTCTCGCTCACCGAAGTCACGGGCATGGAAGGCGACGTGGTCACGCTGCAGGACCTGTTCGTCTTTGAAAAGCGCGGCTTGGACCCGGACGGCAAGGTGGTGGGGCGTTTCGCGGCCACCGGCATCCGTCCCAAGTTCTATGAAAAACTTCTGAGCGCCGGCATTCGCCTACGCGCGGACCTGTTCGATGAAGTGGTGGAGGTCTAGCCCATGAGTTTCCTATTGGCCGTGGTACTGGTCTGGGTCCTGGTGCTGCTCGCCTGGGTGGTGGTGTCGCGCTACTTCAAAAGCGCCGACGCCACCAAGATCAAGGAACGTCTGTCCGGCGGCGGCAACAAAGCCAAGAAGGTCAAGACGGATGCCGCCGGTTCGCAATCGGTGATCAACACCCAGCAGGTGGTCAAGAACAAGTTCGCGCAGTTGCTGGTGGAAAAGTACCGCCTGGGGCCGCGCATCCTGCAACTGCTCGAACAGGCCGGCTTGAAGTGGCCTCCCGCGCGGCTGGTGCACCTGTGCCTGGTCGGTTTTGGCGCGGGTTTTGCCGCCACCTGGCTGCTGGCCCCGCTGCCGCACTCCTTTGCGATCCTGGGCGGCCTGGTGGCCGGCGCCGCGCCGTTCGTGTACGTGTGGTACAAGCGCAAGTCGCGCCTGCGGCGGTTCGAGGAGCTGTTCCCGGAGGCGCTCGAATTCATCGGCCGCTCCATGCGCGCCGGGCACGCGTTTTCGGCCTCGCTCGAAATGATCCACCGGGAGTTTCAGGAGCCGGTGGCGGGCGAATTCCGGCGCACTTTCGAGGAACACAACCTGGGCTTGCCGGTGGAGGTCGCGCTGGAAAAGCTAGCCGCCCGGGTGCCCTCTCTGGACGTGCACTTTTTTGTTTCGGCGGTGCTGCTGCAGAAGCGCACCGGCGGCAACCTGGCGGAAATCCTGGACAAGCTGGCCTACGTGATCCGGGAGCGCTTCAAGCTGCGCGGGCGCATCCGCGCGGTCAGCGCGCACGGCAAGATGACCGCCACGGCGCTGAGCGCCATTCCCATGGCGGTAGGCGTGTTGATGTTTTTTACCAACCCGGATTACGTGAAGTTCTTCTTCTACGACGACGTCGGCAACATGATGCTGGGCGGGGCCGTGGTGCTGCAGCTGATCGGCTACGGCGTCATGAAGAAGATCGTGAATATCGAGGTCTAATGCCATGTTCTTCTTGACGGCGCTCTTGTTTCTGGTGCTCACCGCAACGGCCGCGGCCGTGGGGATGCGAATGTATGTGAAGCCCAAAGAGGCGGTGGAACGCGTGGTGGGAGGCGTGGAGCCGGAGCACACCCCGCACCACCCCAGCCTGGCGTTCCACGAACTGATCAAGAAGCTGGGCAACGTGATTCCGCAGTCGCCCAAGGACGTCACGGTGATGCAGCGGCGGCTGATCCGCGCCGGCATCCGCAACGAGAACGCGCTGAAGATTCTGTACGGGTCCAAGGTGGCGCTGGGAATCCTGCTGCCCGTGCTGGCGGGGATCTCGATCGCGGGCTACAACACCGATTCCGGCAACAAGTTCGCCGTCACGCTGGTGGCGGCGGCGGTGGGTTTTTTCGGCCCCAACGAATACGTCCGGCGCATGGCGGCGCGGCGCCAGCACCAGATCGCCCGAGGCTTGCCCAACGCGCTGGACCTGCTGGTGGTTTGCGTCGAAAGCGGTTTGGGTCTGGACCAGGCGGTCTTGCAGGTGTCCAAGGAACTGGATAAGGCGCACCCGGAAATCAGCGAGGAGTTCGGCTTCGTGACCCTGGAGCTCAAGGCCGGCAAGCGCCGCGTGGAGGCCTTGCGCAACTTGGCCGAGCGCACCGGCGTGGACGATCTCAAGAAACTAGTGGCGGTGTTGATTCAGGCCGACCGTTTCGGCACCGGGATCGCCACCAGCCTGCGCGGCCACGCCGATTTCATGCGCGTGCAGGCCCGCCAGGTGGCCGAGGAAAAGGCCGCCAAGCTGGGCGTGAAGCTGATTTTCCCGATCTTTTTCTGTATTCTGCCGTCGCTGTTCGTGGTGGCGGTCGGTCCGGTGGTGATGAAGATTATGCGGGAGTTGATCCCCATGATGAACAATCTTTGATGCCCGGCCACTAGTACTTGCCTAAAGGTTAGGACTAGGAGAGCCGAAGTTACTCTTGTCGAGGAAAGGAGAGAGCGCGATGGACACTTCCATTGTTCGAATCGTATGCGCGGTGTTGGCGATCCTGTTTCTTGGGGTCATCGTCCTCCGCCGCAAAAAAGGCGCCGAGTAAACGGCGCGGCGGGCGTTGAGGTCTCGAAAGGCTGCCACAGGGACGCGCGGGTTAACGGCAGAGCAGCCAGCGAGGCAGGCGGGAGCACCGGAATTGAGAACTTGAAGAATTGGGGCGGCCACGGCCCACAGCGCAGGCCGCCCCGTACATTCGCCCCGTGAGCCTGGAAACCAGCCGGGAACACCCATGGGGAGCCGATCCGGGGGGTGATGTGAGGAACGTGGAGTAAAACGGATTCGGAAGTTTGCAGTTCGTTCGCCAGTTAGGCGGCAGGTCAGGTCGCAGGTTAGGTCGTATGTCAGGTCTCATGTCAGTACAACGGGATGGAGTCACGTATGCTTCGTAAGGCGCTTCATAACAGATGGATGGTGGCGATCGCGGGCGCGGTTCTTATGACCGCCGGGGCGATGGCCGGAACGTTCGGGAAGGCGGTCGCTATCGGCGGGGAAGCCGCGGATCTGGCGCTGGATGAGGCGCGCGGCGTACTCTACGTCGCCAACTTCACCGCGAACCGCATCGATGTGATGTCCCTCAAGGACAACTTGGTGCACACCTCGATCAACGTGGCGCCGCAGCCCAGCTCGATCTCGCTGTCTCCGGACGGCCATTGGCTGGCGATCGCGCACTTCGGCAACAACGCCGCGCCGTCGTCGCCCAACAACGTGCTGACGCTGATCGATCTGACGGCCAATAACGCCAAACAGACCTTCGCCTTGGGCAGTCCGCCGCTGGGTGTGGCCTTCGGCATCGACAACCGGGCGCTGGTGGTCACCACCACCAGTTTCACGCTCTTCGACCCCACCACCGGAGCGGTCACCACGCTCCAGACCATGACGCAGGTGGCCGCGCAAACGCTGCCGCAACCTCTGGCCAGCTTTCCGGGCAACATCGTGCAGGCCAGCCTGGCGGTGTCGGGCGATGGGCTGCACATTTACGGCCTGGGCGATAACATCCTGGAGTTCCGCTACGACGTAGCCACTCAGGGCATCGCGGCCCACAACTACACCTTCTCCCCGCCGGCCGGGCCGCGAGCGGTGAGCGTCAACCAGGACGGCAGCCTGGCCACGATGGCTTGGGCGGTCTTCGATTCCCAGTTCAACGATCTCGCCCAGTTCTCCAATGCCGTGGGCCTGCTCAGCGTGGGCACCACTCTGCTCGACACTTCGCGCCAAGCAATTTACGCCCAGATGCCGCCGCAAGGCACCACGGCGACGGTCAATAATGTCGCGCCCCTGCTGCAAGTCCTGGATTGGGACAATCTGACGGCTCGCGAAACCCTGCAGCTGCCCGAGAACCTCACCGGCAAGAGCGTGCTGAGCAGCGATGCCAGCACGATGTACGGCATCTCCGACAGCGGCGTGCTGGTGTTGCCGGTGGGCGGCTTGAATCAGGTGCCGCGGCTGGTCGCTTCGGCCGAGGACATGATCTTCCGTGGCAATTTCTGCGACCGCAGCGTGGCCACTCAAACCCTGACCATCACCGATCCCGGCGGCGGCAACACGCCCTTCACCATCACCCCCTCGGCGGCAGGTGTTACCGTATCGCCTTCGAGCGGCATCACTCCGGCGGTGATCAAGGTATCCGTGGATCCGAACGTGTTCCAGGGCAAGACCGGCACTTCGGTCGTGGCTTTGACGCTCACCTCCAACGTGGCGGTCAACGTGCCGAACCCGGTGCGGCTGCTGATCAACTCGCAACAGCCGGATCAGCGCGGGTCTATCGTGGATGTCCCCGGAAAGATCGTGGGCCTGCTCGCCGATCCCAAGCGCCTGCAGTATTATGTGATGCGCCAGGACAAGAACCAGGTGCTGGTGTTCGACGGAACCAATAACACGCTAAAGGCGACGCTGCGCACTTGCGCGACGCCCAGAGGCATGACCGTCACCTACGATCAGCAGTCCTTGCTGATCGGCTGCGACAACGCCCAAATGATCTGGAGCTACGATCTGGATTCGTTCCTGCCCGGCCGGCTCATTCCCACACCCGGCAACTACGTGCAGTCCATCGCTAGCTCTTCGAACGCCATACTGGCGCACATGCGCGCGGTCGGCTCGCCCAACCCCGGCCTGGCGCGCATCGATCCGGTGGCGTTGACCACCACCATGCTGCCCACCTTAGGCGTGTATCAGAATAAGCTGGCGCTCGATAGCGTGCTTACCGGGACGCCCAGCGGCTCCAAGATCTTCGTGGCCTCCACCGACGGCAACGTCCTGCTGTACGACGCCAACTCCAACAGCTTCACCGCCTCGCGGCAGGATTTTAGTTCCCTGGGCGGAGCGTTCGCCGCGTCGGCGTTCGATCAATACGTGGTCGGAAACAATCTGCTGAATTCCTCGCTTACGCCGGTGACGCAGCTGGATTCCTCCAGTGGCATCTCCTCGGGATTCGCTTTCATCAGCGGCAGTTCTTTGCGTACCACGGCGCCGGACAGCGCCAGCCCGGGCGTGATCCAGCGGGTGAACATGATCAACGGATCCGGCATCCGCCCGACCCGGATGGTCGAGGCGCCATTGCTGGGCGCGAGCACGTCGGGTCCTGGACCGGGAACCACTTGTACCACCGTGTCCGGCTCCGCCACCTCCACCGAGACCTGCGTCAACGGCAATACGGTGACGACCACAATTTGTACCACCAGCAGCAGTTCGAGCGGTACCAGCACGCAGACTTGTAACACCCAAACCAGCACCAGCCAGTCGGCATCCACGATCGCCACCTCGGCCTTCACGCAGACGCTGGCCGTGCTGTACGACCAGAGCGCCATCATCAGCGCCACCACCTCGGGCTTCACGGTGCTGCCCTGGACCTACGACGCAGCGGTAGCGCCGCCCTCGATCGCCGCCGTGGTCAGCGCCGCGGATGGCAAATCGCCGGTGGCTCCCGGCGGTCTGATCACCATCTTCGGCTCCCAACTGAACCCCACCAATCTGGCCACCAAGCAGATCCCGGTGCCGACCGCGCTGGGCAACAGTTGCATCACCGTCAACGGCCAGCCCATGCCGATCATCTTCGTCTCGCCGACGCAGATCAATGCCCAGATGCCGTTTCAGGCCATCGGCGACACCGTGATTGTGGTGCACACCCCGGGCGGCGTCAGCGACAACTACAACCTGACCATTCAGCCGACCGCGCCAGCGGTTTTCCTCAGCGCTTCGGCCGGTCCGCTCACTAATCTCCCCACCGTGCTCAAAGCCGACACCGGGCTGCTGGTCACCGACTCCGATCCGGTGCATCGCGGCGACACGCTGGTCATCTACGTGACGGGATTAGGGCAGGTTTCGCCCTCCGTCGATAACGGGCTCCCCAGTCCCGGGGATCCGCTGGCGATCGCCTTGAGCGTTCCCACGGTAAGCCTCGGCGACGTCGACCTTCCGGTGCTCTACGCGGGCCTGGCGCCGGGCGAGGTGGGGGTCTATCAGATCAACGTACAGGTGCCCGGGAGCGCACCGCAAGGATTGAGCGTCCCACTGGTGATCAACCAGGGCGCGGGGTTCAATACCTTCAATCTTCGCGTCGTTCAGTAGGGTTGATCGTTCACCAAACATCGTTCACCAAACATCGTTCACCAAACGTTAGTTCAGTAACGCGGTTCCTTAGGAAAAGAGAACTCAGGAGTCAGAATATGAAAGTCGTTCGAACGCTCGCAGTGTGCGTGGCCATCGCAGCCCCGGCGGCGATGGCGCAAAGTTGGGAAGTCGGCGGCGGCGTGGGCGGGGGCTTCTACACCTCGCGCGACGTCACCAACCCCACCGGCAGCGCGTCGGCCAAGATTCAAACCAATATCGCAGCCAGCGCCTGGCTGGATAACCACTCGTCGGGCCGCTGGGCCGGCGAACTCCGTTACGACTACGGCCGCGGCGATCTGGCGCTGAGTCAGAACGGCACCCAAGCCACGTTCGCGGGCGAGACGCACGCCATGCATTACGACGTGCAATGGCGCTTCGCTTCGCAGGAGGCCGCCATCCAGCCCTTCGTTTCCGGCGGCGCCGGCGTCAAGATCTATCGCGGAACCGGTACCGAAGCGATTTACCAGCCGTTAAGCAACTTTGCTCTTTTGAGCAAAGTCCAGGATCTTACCGCGCTGGCCGTGGCCGGCGGGGGAGTGAACATCAGACTCACCGATCACCTGACCTTACGCGCGGAGGTGCACGACTTTCTGACGCCCTTCCCCAATAAGGTTTTCGCCCCCGCGGCGGGCGCCAAGGTCGGCGGTTGGATCCAGGACATCGTGCCCATGGTGGGCCTGAGCTTCTCCAAGTAGCACACGCACGGAGCCTCCGCTGTTCCCGTGCGGGAGGTGTCTGAGTCCCACCAGTTGAATGCGGGTTCGCTATAGTGGGGCCATGCGTTTCCTTGGCTGCGCACGACGGACTTATGCCTGTGCGCCTTTGTGGCTGGGGGTCGCGCTGCTGGCCCAAGGGGTTTGGGCTGCGGACTACGTGGGCAGCAACGTCTGCCGGAACTGCCATCCCGATATCTGGAGCCAGTTCTACCGCAACCCGCACTACAAAAGTATCGCCTCCGGCAAGGAGACTGCGGAAAACACCGGCTGCGAAGGCTGTCACGGTCCCGGTAAGGATCACATCGAATCCGGCGGCGACCGGGACGCCATCGTGGGTTTCGCGGAGCTGGCCCCGGATCAGGTTCTGAACGCTTGTCTGCGCTGCCACGTCCAGACGATTTCGCGGGCCAACATCCGCCGCAGCGAACACACGGAACAGGACGTGGTGTGCACCAACTGCCACTCGGTGCATAGCTCCAAGGCGCCCCGATTCCTACTGGCCAAGAAGCAAACTGAGTTGTGTTACTCCTGCCACACTTCGGTCCGCGCGCAATTCTCGATGCCCTTCAAGCATCGGGTGAATGAGGGCGCGGTGCAGTGCACCGATTGCCACAATCCCCATGGGGGCTTCGCGGCCACCTGGCGCATGGCGCAACGTCCGCAAATGATGGAACGCGCCGGCGGCAACGAAGAGCCCTGCCTGAAGTGTCACATCGACAAGCGCGGCCCGTTTGTCTTCGAACACGCCGCTGTGCGCATCGACGGCTGCGAAACCTGCCACAACCCGCACGGCTCCACGAACGCCAAACTGCTGAAACGCCCGGTGGTGTTCACCGTGTGCCTGGAGTGCCATAACGGAGCGGGCACCTTCGGACGGCGCAACAATGGAATTCCAACCCAGGACGCCACCCATAACATGGCCGACCCGCGCTATCAGAACTGCACCACCTGCCACGTGCGCATTCACGGGTCCAACGCCGATTCCTACTTTCTGCGATGAACCGCCGCAATGCATCACGGCTAGCTGCCTGCGTCGCAGGGATCACCTGCGTCTGTGCGCAGTCCACCGTAGCTCCCTCGAACGAACCGACGCAGGATCCGAACGGCGATAACGTCTCGAACTACAGTATCCGGCAGTCCTTTGAAGCCGGCTATCGCTGGGACACAACCGGCGGCGATTTTGGCATGTACCAAAGCACCGTGAACTACACCAACGGTCTCCGCCTGCTGGCGAGTTCGCTCGACGTGCAATCCCGCGACGGCCACGGCGGACTCTTCGACCAGATCGTGCTCAATACGCAAGGCCTGGGCAACGACCCGTACCAGTTCGCCTCCCTGCACATCGAAAAGAACCGCCTGTACCGCTACGATCTCACCTGGCGCTCGATCGCTTATGTGAATCCGGCGGCTACCGTTTCCTTCGGCGAACATGCTATGGACACGACACGCCATTTGCAGGATCAGGACCTGACGCTGTTCCCGCAAAGTAGCGTGCGATTCTTCCTGGGATACTCGCGCAACACCCAGTCCGGCCCGGCGCTGACCACGCAACAACTGTTCGACGCCAACGGCAACGAATTTCCCTTGTTTGCGAACATCCGCCGCGAGCAAAACGAGTACCGTCTGGGTGGCGAGGTACGCTTCGCGGGCTTTCGGCTCAACATTCTTCACGCCTGGCAGGACTTCAAAGAGGACACGCCCACCGATGGTACGCCGCTGCCGCAGGGCAACAACCCCAACAGCCTCACCACGCTGACCTCGTTTCAACGGAGCGCTCCCTATCACGGAACCAGCCCCTACTGGCGCGGAGCGCTGTTCCGTGAAGGCCGCTTCGGCCAGAAGAGATTCTGGACCATGAACGCGCTGGCCACCTACGTCGCCGGCCAGCGAGGCTTCGTCCAAGACGAGTTCGCCAGCGGCACGAATCGCATTGGAGCGCTCACGCAGCTTCAGGTGGCGACGTTTGGCAACGCCCAGCGGCCCGCGTTCACCGGGAATCTCACGTTCAGCCTGTTTCCTGCCACGTGGATCACGCTGACGAACCAATCGTCCGTGTACAACATCCGCATGGTGGGCGACTCCTACTACACGCAATTCACCAACGGTTCCCAGGGCGCGCAGATCCTGCCGTTCACCTACCTGGGCATCCGCACTGTGGCGAACTCCACCGACGCCGAAATGCGCCTGCGGCCGTGGTTCTCGGTCCACGCCGGGTACGACTACAGCACCCGCCTGATTAGCTCCGTTGAAGGAGGGAGCGAGGTTGGCGTCCCGTTCAGCGCCTTGACCGCGCAACAGACCAACCAGTTGCACACCGGCGTGTTGGGCTTCCGTCTGAAGCCGATCGCTTCGTTGACCATCCGGCTTGACGGCGAATTGGGCCGGGCCGATCATCCCATCTACCCAGTCAGCGAGGGCAACTTCCAAGCCTTCCGTGGCCGCATCGAGTACAAGCATCGTTCGCTGCGCCTGTCCGCTTATGGGCGGTCGGATTACAACATCAACTCCGTCTCGCTGTCGAGCTTCGCGTCACACGCGAGGCAATACGGCGCGGACGCATCCTGGGCGGGGAACAAGTGGTTCTCCATCGACGCGAGCTACGCCAAGCAGCACCTGTACACGCTGGGCGGGATCGATTATTTTGCCAACCGCGCTGAGGTTACCGGAGAAAGTTCGCTATACATCAGCAATATCCACACGGCCACGTTGGCGGCACGCTTCAACTTTAAGGACAAGGCGGATTTGTCAGTGGGGTACAGCCACGTCCAAGATGTGGGCGACGGGAGGGCTACGCCGATCGGGCCCGGTACCCTCACTGTCTCGTTCCCTACGTTCCAATACCAGGGGCCGTACACCTCCCAGCCGGCGTTCGCAGCAGCCCAGACGTTCCCACTGAAGTTCCTTTCTCCCATGGCCCGGATCTCGATCCGCGTGAGCAACCGTGTTCGGTGGAACGCCGGATATCAGTACTACGGTTATGCGGAAGATTTTTCCGCCCTGCAGAACTACCGCGCCCACACCGGCTATTCCTCGCTGGCGTGGTCCTTCTAAGAGCCCCGGGATTAACGTGCCGGCCTCGCCCTGCCGATAGAAGTGCGTATGGACTCGACAGGCATGCTCGAACTGCTGGTGGTCCTGCTGGCGGTCGTCGCCGTCGTGATGGTGATCCGCAAGCGCTATCACAGCAATCTTCCGCTGTTGTTCTACCTTGCAGCCCTGGTATTCACCAATGCCACGGACCGCAACGTGAATCCCTACCTGATGTACAGCGGCCTGACCTTCGCGCTGCTGCTGCGTTTCGAGTTCATGGGCGTCGGGTTCTCCAAATTCATCGCCTTCATGACCAGCGGAGCGCTGTGCCTGGTAGCCTGGATCATGATTTCCGACGTGATCGGCTAGGCGCCGCCGTGGCGCGGGCTCTTTAGCCTGCAACGGAGGCTTCAGCCTCCGAGTCGATCGAGCGACACACCGGCTGAAGCCCGCTCCCCATGGGGTTCGCTACGGCTTCTCGACCGGAAGCCCCGCCGCATTCCACGCCCGCCATCCCCCGTCCAAGGAAATCGCGTTACTGTAACCCATCTTTCGCAGCGTGTCCGCAACCAACGCGGACCGGAACCCGCCGCCGCAATACAGCACCATCACGGTCGACTTGTCGGGGATCTCGGTCTCGATGTCGCGCTCGATCACGCCCTTGCTCATGTGGACGGCGCCCGCCGCGTGCCCGTCGGCCCACTCGCGATCCTCGCGCGTGTCGATCAGCACGTGGCCTTCACGCGGCATCTTTTGATACTCGTCGATGTTCACCTCTTTGACGCGCTTCTTGGCGTCGTTGACCAGTGCGAGGAAGCCGGGATTGTGCGACTTGTGCGGCGTGCTCATTTTTGGGTCCTCTTCAAGAGACTCTGCGGATGCGGGCGCCCGCGCCCGCGAGTTTCGCCTCGATTTTCTCATAGCCGCGGTCGATGTGGTACACGCGGTCGATCACGGTCTCGCCCTGTGCCGCCAATCCGGCCAGCACCAGCGAAGCACTGGCCCGCAGATCGCTAGCGATCACCTGCGCACCCGATAACGGAGCCTTCCCGGCTATGATCGCCTGCCGGCCTTCCAGTCGAATGTTGGCGCCCATGCGAGCCAGCTCCTGCGCGTGCATGAAGCGATTCTCGAAAATCGTTTCGGTGATGAAGGCGATCCCCTCGGCCTGGGTCATCAAGGCCATGAACTGCGCCTGCAGGTCGGTGGCAAAGCCGGGGTGCTCCTCGGTGATGATGTCCACGCTGCGAAGCAGTCCCGGCACGCGCACCCGCAAGGCGTCGGGGGAGGGCTCGGTGATCTCGGCCCCGGCCTGCTGGAGCTTGGCGATCAGCGCCCGCAAGTGCTCGGGCACGCAGCCGGTGACCGTCAGGTCGCCGCGAGTCATCGCACCGCCGATCAAGAAAGTCCCAGTCTCGATGCGGTCCGCGATGATCGTATGACTAGCGCTATGAAGCCGCGCCACGCCCTCGACGCGGATGGTGGACGTGCCCGCGCCTTCGATGCACGCGCCCATCTTGGTCAGTAAATCGGCCAGGTCCACCACCTCCGGCTCACGCGCGGCGTTTTGGATCACGGTCTCGCCGTGCGCGAGCACCGCCGCCATCAGCACGTCTTCGGTGCCCGTCACGGTGATGCGGTCGAATTGAATGGTCCCGCCCTTCAGGCCCTGCGGCGCCTGCGCTTCGATGTAGCCATGTTCCTGCCGAATCTGCGCACCCAGTTGTTCCAGAGCGGAGACGTGCAGGTTGATCGGCCGCGCGCCGATGGCGCAGCCCCCGGGCAGCGACACACGGGCCCGTCCCGTCCGGCCCACCAGCGGACCCAGCACCAGGCTGGACGCCCGCATGGTTTTAACCAGATCGTAGGGAGCTTCGGGGCTGGTGATTTCGCGAGCTTGAATGCGGACGCAGCCGCCTTCTGTCTGCACTTCCGCTCCGATCTGGCGCAGCAGATCGAGCATCGTGCGGATGTCGCGCACAGCCGGGATGCGCGCGAGCGTTACCGGCTCGGCCGTCAGCAGGCAGGCGGCGATGGCGGGCAGTGCCGAGTTCTTCGATCCGCTGGCCGCGATCGCACCTTCGAGCGGCGCGCCTCCAGCGATGACAAATTTATCCACGTTTGTCTCCCGGGGGTCTTAGAGCCTCCCGAATGCGTCCGCCGGCCTGGGCGAGGCGGCGTTCGGCGTCCTCGCGGCGTGTGCCCAACTTCTCCATCACGATGGCCGTGCGCACGCTGCGTCCCGCGGCTTCGAGCAATTCCGAAGCGCGTTCCGCCGTGACGCCCGTAGCCTGGCGGATGATGCGGCGCGCGCGGTCTTCGAGTTTAGCGTTGGTGGGCTGAACATTCACCATCAGGTTCCCATAGACGTGGCCGAGCCGCACCATTACGGCAGTGCTGATCATGTTCAGCACCATCTTGGTAGCAGTACCGGCCCGCAGCCGCGTCGAGCCCGTGAGGATTTCAGGTCCCGGCAACGGTTCGATGGGATATTCGACGGCGCGGGATAGCTCAGAGTCCGGTGTGCAGCTAATGCCGCATGTGATGGCTCCCGCGGATCGAGCGTGCCGCACGGCTCCCAGAACATACGGGGTGCGTCCGCTAGCCGCGATGCCCACAACCGCGTCGGCGGGGGCGAAGCCGAAGGCAGTTAGGTCTCTGGCACCAGCGTCCGGATCGTCTTCCGCCCCTTCGACTGAACGGCGCACGGCGCCGTCACCACCCGCGATCAAGGCCCGAACCAAGTCCGGCGGAGTCTGAAAAGTGGGAGGAGATTCGGCGGCGTCGAGGACTCCCAGCCGGCCGCTAGTCCCAGCGCCGACGTAGATCAGGTGGCCTCCTCGTCCCAGCGCGTTAGCGATGGCGTCAACGGCGCGGGCGATCCGGGGAAGCTCCTTTTCCACAGCCGCAGCCACCTGGGCGTCGGCCTGATTCATCACCGTAAGTAACTGTAAAGTAGGTAGTTGGTCTAAATCAGCCGAATCGGGATGGGTCTGCTCGGTGAGGAGCCGTTCCAGCATGGGGATCAAACAACAAGAGCGCCACCCGAGGGCGGCGCTCTGGGCTAACTGTTCTGTCGAGTTTCGCTTAGGCGCTGAATGAGCTTCCGCAACCGCAGGTCGATTTGACGTTGGGGTTGTTGAACTTGAAGCCCGAGCCTTCCAGGGTCTCCACGAAGTCCACTTCCGCCCCGTCCAGGTACAGCAGGCTGGCCTGGTCCACGAAGACCTTCAGGCCATTGAAACTGTAGGTCTTATCGAGCAAGCCCGGACTATTCTCGAAAGCCATGGAGTAGCTGAAGCCCGAGCATCCGCCACCCACCACAGCGATGCGCAATCCGGCCGGCTTGGGTTCCTGGGTGCTCAGGATTTCCTGAACCTTACCGATCGCCGTTTCTGTCAACTGAACCATGTGATTTCCTGCTCCTCGACCGGATTGTAGCATACCCGGACTATAGTGGTCCAGTTTGTCCCCGAAGAAAGTGCGAGACGGCTCCTAAGAATCTGGTATCGTTAGGAAAATTGAAACCGGGCGGGCCGCGCACCCGTCGGAAAAGTGTCATGAGCGGATGGATTGATACCTTACCTTTCCCGGCAGTAAGCGCGAAACCCCGGACAAAGACGCGTGTGGACCACAAAACCTCCGACGAAGCAATGCTGGTTCGCCGTGTCCAGTCCGGGGACCAACTGGCGTTCCGCGAGATCGTAGAACGCTACCAATCCAAGGTTTTCTCGATTATTTACGGCATTCTGCGCAATCACAACGACGCCGAGGACATCGCCCAGCAGGTGTTCGCGAAGGTGTACTTCTCGGTGAAGAACTTCGATTTCCGCAGCTCCATTCTGACCTGGATTTACAAGATCACGGTGAATGAGTGTTACGACTACCTGCGGAAGAAGCGCGTGCGCAAACTGGTTTACGAAAGCGATTTTTCGGCGGAAGATGCCCAGCGGATGGAAGCCGCGGAACCGGCGATTGATCCGGCGCCTCCCATGGATCAGGCGCTAGCCAGACAAGACTTGGTGATGAAACTTCTGTCGAAGTTGTCCGAGGAAGACCGGAGTCTGATCCTGCTGAAGGAAGTGGAAGGCCACTCGGTGGAAGAGTTGGCCTCGATGACCGGGTTGAACGAAAATACGATTAAGGTTAAATTGTTTCGAACGCGCCAGAAGCTGGTGAAAGCTGCACAGCGGCTGGGTCGTGTTCGTGGCCTGACTGTGTAGAGGTTATAACTGGGCTAGTGGGCGAATAAGATCCACGGCTCTTCGTGACGGAAGTAACTGAGGGAAGCACATCATGCATCGGCATGTTCGGGAGCAACTCGAGGAAGTGCTGGCGGAATCCAGGGGCACGTCGAGAACTGGGACCGGCAGTGGAGCCGGGGACGCCGCTCAGAAGCATTTGACGGAATGCCGCGAATGCGGCGACGAAGTGAACGCGATGCGCCAGCAGGCAGCCGTGCTGCGCGAGTGGCGGGCTCCCGAAACAGTGGAAGCCGAGCCGCGCCCGGGTTTCTACGCACGCGTGCTGGAACGGATCGAGGCTCAAGGTCCGGCCTCCATCTGGAGCTTGTTCTTCGACTCCCCGTTCGGCCAGAGATTAGCGATCGCCTCCCTGGCTTTGGCCGCGCTGCTGTGCGTGAGCCTGATTTCCGCGGAACGGTTTTCGGCCGACACTCCAGCAGTGGCGCAAGACGATCGGCCGTTCGCGCCGGATCTGCGGGGACAAGTCGTCGTGGGTGAGGATCAGCCCGGCGTGGTGCTCACCGGCGCTCCGGACCAGGATTCGGTGCTGGTGAATCTGGTAACCTACCGAGAGCAATAGTGACATGACATACAGTTCTCCAGCGCCCTGGCGGAATCCCCGGGTGGTTTCCACCCTTGTGCTCGTGTTCCTGGCCGGCGCTTCGGCCGGCGCCTTCGGGATGCGCTTCGGGCTGCACGACAAACTCCACCGCACCGTCTCCGCGGCTTCGCGCGAGCCCAGCCGGGAGGCCGTGCTCCAGAACTTCAAGACCAAGCTGGATCTCACCAACGAGCAGACCGATCAGATTGCCATGGTGCTCGAAGACTACCGTCAGTATTACGAGAGTCTGCAAGAACAGCTGGACGACCTGCGTTCCACCGGAAGGAATCGCATTCTTCAGGTCCTGGCTCCCGCACAGCGCGACAAGTTCGAGAAGATGATGAGCGATCTTGCGCCGCAGCTGGATGGTACCGGTAAGTAACGCGACGTATATTGGAAGTTGCCGCTTCCAGATTCCCGTTCCCTTCTGATTACCGGTCCCGCCGCGTCGGGTAAATCCCGGGCCGCACTTGAACACTTCCGCGCTGTCGACGGATCGCTGGTGGTGGTGCCCACGGCCACCATGGCCGAGCACCTCCGCCACCAAATGACCCGCGATGGCGAGTCCGTGCGCCCGTCCAGGGTTCGGACCTTCGCGCAGTTCCTGGAAGACCATTCCACGCTGACCGCTCCGCCTCCGCACTTGCTGCACCTGCTGATCCAGCAGGCATTGGAACGGCAACGCCCCGCACGCTTCCAGGCGGTGGCGGAGTTCGAAGGGCTGCACGCCGCGATGGTGGAGCTATTCGAGGAAGCTCCTGCCAGCGCGCTTCCGGGCGATCTGGCGGATCTACTGGAGCACGTCGAACGGGAGCTTTTGGAGCGCGGCATGGGGCTCCGCCGCCAGCGACTGGCCGAGGCCGCTCAGGGGCAGTGGCACAGGCTTCAGCTCGTGGCTGTGGTTGTTTTCGACGGATTCTTCACCTTTTCCGATAGCGAAACGCGACTTTTGGCTGCACTTTCTCACCAAACGCGCGTGATTCTTACCCTGCCGGATTGGCCGGCTTCCGCGCGCGCGAGAGAGAGTCTGGTGCAGGCGGGATTTGAGGAGCGGCGGCTAAGTGCCACATTCCGCGCGTCGCGGCAGGCGGTGTTTTCCGCCGCCACAGTGGAGCGGGAAGCCGAGGAGATTGCCCGGCGCATCCTTGCCATGCACAGCGCGGGCCGCGACTTCCGCGACCTGGGGATCGTGCTGCGCGCGCGCGATCCCTACGCTCCGCTGCTCGCCACCACGCTCGCCCGCTTTGGGATTCCCGCGCGCAGCTACTTTTCAGATCCCTTGGACCAGCATTCCGCCGTCGCGTTCCTGCTCGGTGTGCTGCGGTCGCTGCTAGCCGGATGGGATCACGCCACACTGCTGGAGACGCTGCGGATGCCTGTCTCCGGGATCGGCGCCACGCCTGCTGGCGACCGGCTGGATTTCGAATGGCGCGAAGAGTTGCCCGGCCGGGGACTGCCGTTGCCCGACCGTGGAGTGGGCTTTAGCCTGCAACGGAGGCTTCAGCCTCCGCCTCGACCGAGTGGCAATTCCGATCGGGGACTCAAGTCCCCGTTGCAGGCTGAAGCCCGCTCCACGGCCCTCACAGCCATGGAACTCTGGCGGCGCGAGCGAGTGTCGGCCGGCGAATGGGCGGAGCGGTTCAAGTCTTTGCGGACCCTGGTATCGACGCCGCGAATTGAGGACCGGGTTTCCAGGCTGCAAGCGGACGCCTGGCGGTCGACCGCCGCCGCGCTCGAAGCGTTCGGCGAAGTCATGGATCAGGCGGTAGCCGCCCTGGGTCCCGGTCCGATTTCCTTGGGTTCGTTTGGTAATTTAGCCCGACTCGCGCTGCGGTTAGCGCCCCTGCGCGTACCCGACCGCCGCCGGGATGTGGTTCATATCATGGATGTTTTCGAAGCCCGCCAGTGGGAGCTGCCAGTGGTCTTCGTGTGCGGGTTGACCGAGCGACACTTCCCCCAGTACCACCGTGAGGACCCCTTGCTGGGCGATGCCGCGCGGAGCAAGGCGGGCCTGGACACGGTTGCCAGCCGCCAGGCGCAGGAGCGGTCGCTGTTCGAGTTCGCGATCTCCCGCGCGACGGAAGAAGTGATCCTAAGCTACCCGCGCTTCGACGAAAAAGGTGAGGACACGCTGCGGTCGTTCTTCCTGGATCGCGACGGAGATGCTGTCGAGGGTGGCGTGCGTCCCCGCCCCTTGCGCGCCGTGGCGGCCGCCGCCCCCGCGCCGATTCAGGATGAGGCTCTGCGGCAAAGCTTGGCTGAGCGCCATGGCCGCCTGAGTCCCTCGTCGATTGAAACCTTCGCGCAGTGCCCCTTCAAATTCTTCGCACAGAAAACGCTGCGGCTTCACGAGCGGCCCGCCGCGCCGCGCGACCGGCTCGACATTCGCCTGCAGGGGTCCATCATGCATCGGGCTTTGGCCGAATGGGTCCGGAGTCCACTGTTAGGAGCCGCGATCTTCGATCAAGTCTTCGCTGAGGAATGTGCGCACCGCCGCATTCCTCCGGACTACCGTACCGAAGCCGTGCGGTTGGAGATGCTGCGGAATTTCGCCGCCTTTATCGCCGGGCCGCAGGCGCGGCTTCCCGGTTGGGAAAGCCGCACGGAGCAGGAGTTCGAATTCGCGTTCTATCCGGGATTGTCGATTCGTGGCCGCATCGACCGGTTGGAGCAGAACGCGCGCGGCGAAGCGCTGGTGATCGACTACAAATACAGCGCAAAGGACAAGCTGCGCGAACGCGTCGGGAGGAGCGAAGAGGGGCAGGAAGTCCAGACCGGTATTTATCTTCTGGCCGCCGAGAGGCAGTTCGCTCTCCGGCCCGTGGGAATGCTGTTCTGCGGGCTGAAAAAGGGCATCGCCTGGGAGGGATGGCATCTTCCGGTGGAAGGATTCGAAGACGCAGGAAACACGTGCAACCCGGAGGCTCTGCGGAGTCTGATCACCACCGCCGAACAGACCGCGATCGACGCGCATGGGCACATCTTGAGCGGCCGGATTGCCGCCCAGCCAGCCGACACCGACCACTGCCGGTACTGCGACTTTCGCGACGCCTGCCGTGTCGAGACCCTCGCGGCGGCCCGAGGCGCTGGCTCGTGATCCTGCCATGGAGTTAAGCGACCAACAGCGGCGTGCGGTGGAGCGCCTGGGGCAAGACGTGTGCGTAGTGGCGGGCCCCGGGTCGGGGAAGACGCGGGTCCTGGTGGAGCGGTTTGCCTTCTTGGTCGAGCACCAAAGGGTTGCCCCGGAAGCGATCCTGGCGATTACGTTCACCGAGAAAGCCGCCACCGAGATCAAGCAGCGTCTGGTCGACCGGTTCGCCGGGAAGCCCGAGCTGCGTGAGAGCATCGAGCGCGCCTGGGTGTCGACCATCGATGGGTTCTGCGCGCGGTTGTTGCAAGGGCACGCCATTGCGGCGGCGTTGGCGCCGGATTTCCGGGTGCTCGATCAGCCTTCGGCGGAACGCCTGGCGCGCGAGGCCGCTGAGGAAGCCTTGCAGCAGTTGTACGAAGAGCGTCCCGATGAGATGCGTCAGGTGCTGGAGGCAGTGGACCTGGCGACGGGCGACGATGTGCGGCAGTCGGATCTGGCAACGGCTCTGCTGGAAGTTTACGAGAGCATGCGCCTGGCCGCCGTGCGCGCGATTCCGCCGGCCCAGCACACGCCGGATGTTTTCGAAGAGGCGCGGACGCTGGCGCGAAGTGTGTTGACTGCGGCGGCGCGCGGCGAACAAGGCGACCGGCTGCGGGAGTGGGCCGCGGAGTTTCTGGCCTTGGCGCCGTCCCCGGTGACTCGCAAGCACCTAGAGGTGCTGGGGCGATTCGACTTCAACCTGAACAAGCTGGGGGGGCGCAATCCTGATGCCAGCCGTCTCAAGCAGGAGATCCTTTCGGCGCTGGAGGCGCAATGGCTGAGCGCGTTCAACTTGGGGCTACAGGAACTGCTCGCCGAGGCCGTGGCGCGGGTGGATCGTGTGTATCGCGAGACCAAACGGCGGCAAGCGGCCGTCGATTTCGCCGACCTGGCGGAACATACCATTCAGCTACTGGAGTCGGGGGACGATGGCGCACGTCAGGCTTGCGCCCGCTTCGAGCATCTGCTCATGGACGAGTTGCAGGATACCAATCGGCTGCAATGGCGGCTGGTGGACTTGGTTCGCGGTGCACGCCTTCAGCCCTTGAGGGCAAGGTTTTTCGGCGTAGGCGACGTCAACCAGTCCATCTACGGATTTCGCCACGCGGATCCTGAGGTGTTCGAGGAATACCGCGCAGCCATTGTCGCGGGCGGCGGGCTCATTGATGAGCTCGACGAAAACTACCGGAGCCGCCAGCAGATTCTCGACACTGTTTCGCGGGCGCTCGATGGCCAGCCCGGAATCGAGCCGCGAGCGCTCACCGCGAAACGGGGATTCGACGCGACCGCGGGCCCGGTGGTCGAGTTGCTGGTGGGACAAGGCGAGTCCCCGGCCGAGACCGAAGCCGGGCTAGTCGCAGCGTGCATTCGTCAACTGGTGAACGACGGCGTTTGCAAGTACTCCGGCATCGCGGTACTGCTGCGGACGCTCAATGCGACGCAGCCTTTCGAGCAAGCGTTCGATCGTTTCGCGATCCCGTTTCTGCTCTCCGGAGGACGCACATTCTTGGAAGCGCGCGAGACTCGCGATTTGCTCGCGCTGCTGGCCGCGCTGGTGAATCCGCTGGATGAGATCGTGCTCATCGGCGTGCTGCGTGGCCCGCTTATGGGCTGGAGTGACGAGGAGCTCTATCGCGTTTTTCATCATAGTGGCCGCGAAGGTTGGCAGCAGGCGTTCGAGGAGCGCTTCGGCCACATCCGGCGGCTGGCCGGAATGCATCCGCCCGACCTTCTGATCGCGACTGCGCTCGATGAATGCGGTTACGCCGCCACACTGCCCGAGCGGGCGCGTGCCAACATCGATAAATTTCTGGCTTGGTTACGGCGGGAGCACCGCGACCGTGCGCGACCGCTGGCTGAAATGTTGGCGGATCTGGAGTCGCTCCGTTCCGCCCGCGCCGAAGCGGAAGCGCCGCCGCCCGAGAGTGGGGATGTGGTCCGCATGATGTCGATTCACGCGGCCAAGGGACTGGAGTTTCCAGTGGTCTTCGTCAGCGCACTTCACAAAGGGATCAGCTCGGACTCCGCGCCGCTGCTGTTTTCATCTGGGCGTGGCTTGGGCATTCGCTGGCGGAATCCGGTGACTGGCGAGTCCGTCTCCGACGCCACGCACAAGGCTCTCCGAGAGGCCACCAAGCAGAAGGAGAAGGAAGAGGAAAACCGGTTGTTGTACGTCGCGATGACGCGGGCCGAGGACCGCCTGGTGCTGTCGCATGCTCAGACCAAGCAGTCGAGACCGTGGCAGAAACTTGCTTCCGCGGCGATTGCGAACCCTCGCTTCGCGGACGCTCCTCCCGTGCCCGCCGACGTCGAGGCGCTCGCACCGTCGAGCCCACCCGCCTCCCAGTTGCTCGACCGGCCGGAGAGCACCGGCCAATACGATTCGAGCGTCTCTGTCACCGGCGTGGCGCTGTTCGCGGCTTGCCCGCGCAAGTACTATTTGGGCCGCTACCTGGGGTTGGAGGCCGAACCGCAAGGCCCCGGGACCGGCGCGATCGAATTGGGGCTGGAGGTTCACGCCGCGTTGGCGGGTCAGGCGGTGGATTCACCGGAAGCCCTGGAGCTCAAGGCGCGCTTTGAAGCGAGCGACCTGGGGCGACGCGCCGCCCGCGCGGAGCGTGTCGAACGGGAGTTCGACTTCCTTCTCAACTCCGAAGATGTGATCCTGGGCGGCCAGATGGATTTGTGGTTTGAAGAGGGCGGCGAATTGGTGTTGGTGGATTACAAGACCGACCGTGATGAGTCCGGCAGCGAGGCCTACGCGCTGCAGTTGCGCCTGTACGCGCTGGCGCTGGAGCGTTACGCGGGGCGTCTCCCCGATCGGGCGGTGCTGTACTACCTGCGCTCCGATCGCGCGGTGGAGATCGACTTGGCCGAATCGCACCTGTGTGAAGCGCAAGCTACGGTGCGCGCACTAAGGGACGCACAAGATCGGTTGGAGTTTCCTTTAAACGAGGGAGATCACTGCTCGCGGTGCCAGTTCTACCAAGAGCTATGTCCGGCGGGGCAGTCTAGACGGTAGAGGAGGGCGGCTTGCGCGCGGCCATCTTCTTCTCGAGGGCGGCCCACAAACGGGTCTTGACGTTTTCCGGAATGGCCTGCGGCTCCATGCCCTTGTACACTTCCAAGGTGCGGCGCGTGGTGTCGACGATGACGAAACAGTTGGGACACTCGTTCACGTGCTTCTGCAGGCGAAGCTTCATGTCCTGATCCGTTGTCTCGTCCAGGAAATCGTTTAATTCCTGGAGGAATTGTTTACAGGTGAGCAAACACGTCCTCTCCTTTGCGCTTGAATTGGCGCGTCAGTTTTTCGCGCAACGCCAGCCGTGCCCGCAGCAGGCGGCTCTTCACTGCGGGAATCGAGATGCCCAGGATCTCGGCGGTTTCTTCCGTGCTCATTTCTTCGATGTCGCGCAGGGTGAAAACGGTGCGGAAATCTGGTTTCAGACTGTCCACGGCGTCGGTCAGGATCCTCTGGATTTCTTCCTTGGAATATTGCTGTTCCGGGTTATCGGCCCACACGGCGATTTCGCGCGCCATGGTTTCTTCGCCGGTGTCCAGAGGCTCGTCCAGGGGGACCGTTCGGTCGCCCTTCCGCTGGCGCAGCTTCATCAGCGCCTCGTTCACGGCGATTCGTACCAGCCAGGTGTAGAACTTGGAATCGCCCTTGAAGCGGTCCAGGTGTTCGTAAGCCTTTAGAAACGCTTCCTGGAGCACATCCTCGGCGTCTTCCTCCTGGCGCGTGATGTTCATCGCCAGGCGGTAGATTTTGCGCTCGTATTGATGAACCAGCTCGCCGAAGGCCTGCTGGTCGCCAGTACGGGCGCGCTCCACCAGCGCGGCTTCGTCGAAGGTCTGCGAATTGGAGGCGGACGTGGTCACGGAAGGCTTCTCGTCCCACTATAACAGCCGGATTTAGGCGGACGGCGGGAGGTTGAGGCGCTTTTCGACTTGGAGCAGACGCTCTTCCACAATGCCGAGACGGTGGACTAGCGTCGCGTCGCTTTCCTCAAGCTGGACGACACGCTTCTGAAAACTTTCAGCGATACCGTACATCGCCTTTAAGACGCGTGTTTCGCTATCCGTGATGCGCTCGACCAGGTCGTTGTAGCCATGGCTCATTTCCGAGCGGAGTTGCTCGACGGCTTGTTGCAGGTCATGCTTGGTCGCGGGCGAGTCGCCGTTATTCATGCGTTTCTCCCCTCATCATACCGGATATTAGAGCGCGCCGTCCCATTACACCAGCCGCGCTGCCCGGATCTCCGGATCTATTGATAGGTCGCTACGGGGCCGTAGGTTGCTTCTGAGGCCCATGCGATGCCAAGGTCCAGTCCGTTGACCGTAAACTGCGTGATTGGCGATGAGGTTTGGACTTGCAAGGACCCGTTGGAATTCGCCGGCAACGATTGCAGGATCGGCGCGGGAACTGTGAACGTCCCGTCTGAACTCCGAGCTGTGCAATTGAAGTACGCGTCGCCACCCGGGGCGTCGTTGGCAACACCCGTGATGGTGGCGTAACCGGACGGGTCGCCCCCGGTCCACGAGATCGTGAAATTCTGAGTACGCTCGATCGTGACCGACTGTAGGTTCGTCAAGACTGGAGGCGGTCCCATCGTGACGGCGACGTTGAAGCTGCCAACATCGGCGCCCCCTGCGCCTTGTACCGAGTAGGCGCCGGGTTGGAAATACTGACCTGAATTAGTACCATAATCGCCGGTCCCTCCCTGCAACGTTGTCACCGTGTTGCCGCTAGCGCCCAGAATGCTCATGCCGGTGCCGGCATCCAGTCCCACGCGCTGAAGCCCCGTCGTAGGATCGGTAAACCCTCCCTTGGCGGAGTAAGTCACCGTACACGATCCGGGCGCTGGGATATCGACCAGCGTGTCCAGAACCAGAGAAGACAGCGCCGAGAACCTTTGGAACGTCGCCGTCGCGCCATCCACAAAATCCGGTTTCGGATTGCTCCGAACCAGCGAGATGTTCCCTATGTTCAGAGTTTGTTTAGCCATCAGGCGCTGGACATCACTTTGCGAAATCGCGGGATTGGTGGGCGTGCAGACCCGCCCCGTGGAGGCGATGGGCATGGTGGTCGCGTTACTGACCAAGGCCCCGATTCGCATGATCACCGAGACGACGCACCCGGAGACTCCTTGGGGAATTTGAACATTGATCTGGTCAAGAGAAACGCAACATGGATTGCGTCCCCGATAGAGCACCTTGGCCGCCTGCCCTCCGATGAACACTTCGAGCGGCACCGAGGTCATGTCTCCAGCCTGTGCCGGCACTGTTTCATCGAAGGAAACCGGGCCTAGACCGTCGGCCCAAAAGACCACGGTATCGCCGGGATTGGGGGCGTTATTGGGCAGGATCAAACTGTTGTCGGCAAGTGTGACAACCGCATCTCCCGCTCCAACCTGACCGACAGTGTACATAGCTACATTGCTCTGCGTCACCGTGATTGGCAACGTATAGGTCGACCCGTTATAAGAGAGCTTAAGGGATCCTGTTCCGGGCGGTGTGGCAGAAGGCAAAATGGCGGCCACTTGCTCGGCCTGCGTGTAGTATATGATTGCGTCGACGGTTTTGCCACCACTCACGATCTGGATGGATGTGCCCGCCAAGCTGGTTTGCAGCGGAAACGCACTCGCGATCGCAACGGTTTTGGGTCCCAGTCCGTTGCCTTTCACCACGAACATCGCGCCTTGCGCGATGCTGGAATTTGCGAAGACGGGGGCTGGATTTGCGATGGAACCGGGCGTCACTTGAGGAATATTGCTCGCCGCATTTTCCACGACGAAAATTTGCCCGAGGCCGACCGAGCCCATCGAAAGGAGCACGGCAAAATCGAACAAAAACTCATGGTTGCTATATTATCGCGTAAACGAGCTGTATTTTTCAAACGCTCCTGCTGAAGCCCTGTTACGCGGCTGCGCGGGACGGCACCCGGTTGCCGCGACACCCTCCCCCGGCCTAAGCTGAAATTACCCATGGACAACATACAAGTCAGTCTTCCGGACGGTAGTGTCCAAAGTGTGGCTGCGGGATCGCGGCCCTTGGACATTGCCCGCTCGATCAGCCCTCGTCTGGCCGACGACGCCTTGGTTGCTCGCGTCAACGGCAACCTGTGGGACCTCACCCGGCCGCTCGAGGGCGACTCCAAGGTCGAGATCCTGAAGCCGGGGAATCCCGAGGCGCTCGAAGTCTACCGCCACTCGACCGCGCATTTGCTGGCCGCGGCAGTGCTGGAGTTGTTCCCGGAAACTAAGCTCGGCATCGGCCCGCCCATCGAGAACGGCTTCTACTACGACTTCCAGCGCGCCGAGCCGTTCAGCCCGGAGGATCTGGAAAAGATCGAGAAACGCATGGCGGAGATCCAGGCTCGCGACCTGCCCTACGAGCGCAAGTACACGCCCAAGACCGAAGGATTGAAACTCTACGCCGACCAGCCCATGAAGTGCGAGCTGATCACCGAACGCGCGGGCGAGATTTTCTCCGAATACACGCTGGGGCCGCACTTCATCGATTTCTGCCGGGGGCCGCACCTGCCGTCGACCAAGAAGATTAAGGCGTTCAAGCTGCTGTCGATCGCCGGGGCGTATTGGAAGGGCGACGAGAAGAACGCGCAGTTGCAGCGCATCTACGGCACGGCCTGGTTCACCAAGAAGGAGCAGGACGAGTATCTGGCCAAGCTCGAAGAAGCCAAGAAGCGCGACCACCGCAAGCTGGGCCAGGAGCTGGACCTGTTCAGCATTCAGGAACTGGCCGGGCCGGGGCTGATCTTCTTCCACCCCAAGGGCGCGATCGTGCGCAAGCTGATCGAGGATTGGATGCGCGATCAGTACCTGAAGCGCGGCTACTCGCTGGTCTACACGCCGCACGTGATGCGCGCCAATCTGTGGGAGACCTCGGGGCACTTGAGCCACTACAAGGACAACATGTTCGCGGGCATGCAGCTGGACGACGCCGAGTATCGCCTGAAGCCCATGAATTGCCCCGGCCACATTCTGATTTATCGCGACCGGCTGCGCAGCTATCGCGAGCTGCCGGTGCGTTTGGGTGAGCTCGGGACAGTGTACCGGTACGAACGCAGCGGGACCATGCACGGATTGCTGCGCGTGCGCGGGTTCACGCAAGACGACGCGCACATCTTTTGCACGCCGGAGCAGATTGAAGACGAAGTGGTGAATTGCCTGCAATTCGCGCTGGACACGCTCAAGTGCTTCGGTTTCGAACAGTACGAGGCTGAAATTTCCACCTGGGATGGCGGGAAATCTTCTTCAGCCGAGGGCGGCAAATACGACGGCGCGCCGGACCAGTGGGAGCTCGCCGAGAAGGCGCTTGCACGCGCGGTGGAGCGGCTGAACATCAAGGCTCCGGTGATTCCCGACGAAGCGGCTTTCTATGGTCCTAAGATAGACGTGAAGCTGCTCGACGCGCTGGGCCGCAAGTGGCAGCTTTCGACCGTGCAGTTCGATTTCACGCTGCCGCGGCGCTTCGGCCTGGAATACGTGCACGAGGATGGCAAGCGGCATCAGCCCCTGATGGTGCATCGCGCGCTATACGGCAGCATCGAGCGCTTCTTCGGCACCTTGGTCGAGCACTATGCGGGGGCGTTTCCGGTATGGCTCGCTCCGGTGCAGGCGGTGGTGCTGCCAATCACCGACCGGCAACAAGATTACGCCCGTGAAGTACACACCCGTCTGGAGCAAGCCGGGCTGCGCGTGACGCTAGACGAGCGCAAGGAGAAAGTGAATCTCAAAATCCGCGAGGCGCAGTTGCAGAAGGTGCCCTACATGCTGGTAGTGGGCGACCGCGAGGCCGAGGCCGGCACGGTTTCGGTGCGCCATCGCAAGCACGCCGACATGGGGGCCAAGCCGGTGGACGAGTTCATCGCGGATGTGAAGGCGCTGGTGGATCTGAAGGTCGCGCACGAGTAGTGGCGACGGCTGAACCACGTCGGGTCACGGCCCAGGGGTAATCTGGAACTTAACCGCAGTCGCATCAAAGGTACTGTCGTGATCCCCAGGCATCGCAAAAACACCGATGCGCAGGCAGTCGCCCTGCGCGACAGCCACCGGGAAGTTGAATGAAGCCGTTCCGGTACCGCCGAAGTAATTGGTCGGATCAACAGGGTTATTGGGGTCGATGGAGGCTTGGAACAACGGGTGGGTCAGGTCGTCGTTGCGAAACACGATGCCTTGTACCCCGACCCCCGCTCCCACAGAGTTATTAGCTCGCGCAAAAGCGCCTTGAACTCGATAGGTGGACGTCGAAGCCGCGCACGCGGCAAACACCGCTGCCTGCGGATTGCCGCAGGGACCCACGCAAGGCTCTACGATAACCACATTGCGAACTTGATCTAGAATTGCATACGGGAAACCGCCAGAGCCAGAGCCCACGAAGCCGGGTCCTGCGCTCTGTATGGAGCCGTTGAAGACCGTAAACATTGCGTACGAAGACATGAATTGGGAGGGACTTTGTGGGGACGTGACGGGCTGCCCGCGCGTGTCCGTATACGATTCCACCTGGAGCGCCCCAGAAAGGAAATCACCCGGCAATGCGACGCCTTTCGCGGGAATTGAAGGAGGTGTCGGGTTCAGACAGACGATCGGAGAGCCTGCGGGGGATGTTCTGCAGCTGTTGCCACCTCCATCGACGAATGCCGAAGCGGGCATAAAGAGGGGCGAGAACGCTGCGGTGGAAAGCGTATTGCGAGCAATGATGTTATTCCCCACAACCGATTGCGCCACTTGGCTGCCAGGGTCAGGATCTCCCAAATACAAAGACATGGCGTAATTATGGTTATACCCGAGGTACGGTGAGGCGAAAACATTGTCTTCGATCATATTGTCCTTGAAGGGGGTATTTACTTGACTCAGGTGGCCCCAACCTGTAGCATGGCCGGCTGTGGAGGAGTATCCCCGGAGTCTGGCCGATTTCGAGGCTCGGTTCGACACCGAGCAAGCGTGTCGGGACTACCTGT
>Ga0209517_10000335_pt1 | contig 83395 bp, 67 predicted proteins | sample PeaSoiMetSII2010_FD_187695 | JGI IMG/M metagenome (GOLD analysis project Ga0209517, IMG submission 187695) | Peat soil microbial communities from Weissenstadt, Germany - SII-2010 (SPAdes) (version 2) | ecosystem: Environmental > Terrestrial > Soil > Wetlands > Peat | place: Germany...
GGAGGCGGGTCTTAGAAGTTTTGATATGGATATGCCCGAGGAAATCAACCGCAGGGTAACGGATTCGATTTCGGACTACTTTTTCGTTACGGAAGCAAGCGCGATAAAAAATCTTCTGCGCGAAGGCAAATCACCGGACAGTATCCATCTGGTCGGCAACGTGATGATCGATAACCTCTTCCATCAGCTCGATATAGTGGAAAAAGTGGAATATATCGAACCGCGCACATTTTCGACTTTCTCCCTGAAGCTCGAAAACCCGGACTATGCTTTCCTCACGCTCCACAGACCATCAAATGTGGACTGCCGCTGGAAATTCGAAGGGATCGTGTCGGCCTTAAACGAGATAGCTTCGGAAACAACAATTTTCTTTCCTGTCCATCCGAGGACGGCAAAGATGATCGATGAGTTCGCAATCCGGTTTTCTTCCAACGTGCATCTGCTGCCCCCGTTGGGGTTTCGGGAATCGCTTTTTCTATGGAAAGACGCAAAAGTGGTTCTGACAGACAGCGGCGGACTGCAGGAAGAAACCACGGCCCTGGGAGTCCCCTGCATCACTATCAGGGATAATACGGAAAGGCCGATCACGGTGGAAGTGGGATCTAATATCCTGGCCGGAACGACACCGGAAGGGATAATGGGTTCTTACCGGAAAAGCCTCAACGGCAGGGGAGTATCCGGGATCCCGCCTAAATGGGACGGACACGCCTCGGAAAGAATCTGGAAAGTAATTACCGAGCAGTTCTGAGTTTTTGGTTTTGAGTTTTCAGTACACCATTCAATCCATTCGGTCATTTCTCTTCACCGACCACTGACCACTGATTTCTTATGATTTATTTGTCCACACTCCTCATTTCTGTTTTTACCACGATGGCCCTTATTCCGGTCTTCAGCAGCCTGGCGGTTCAGTTGCATATTCTGGACCTCCCCGGAGAAAGGAAGGTCCATTCGCGCCCCATTCCAAGGAGCGGCGGGCTTGCAATGGCCCTGGGCGCCATAATCCCTATCCTTCTTTGGCTTCACTTCGATCACTCTTTGAAAGCCATACTCCTGGGGGCCGCAATTGTGGTTCTTTTTGGGTTTATAGACGACTCCAGGGGACTGTCCTATGTGTGGAAATTTGCCTCGCAAATAGCGGCGGCACTTGCCGTGACGTGCTATGGGGGGGTCTGGATTCGCGATTTGGGCGCACTCCTGCCTCAAGGGCTGTATCTGCCGGCTTGGCTTGGAATTCCCCTGACCGTCGTGGTGATAGTGGGCGCCACCAACGCGATCAATCTCTCCGACGGCCTTGATGGACTGGCGGGGGGGATCTCGATAATGAGCTTCATTTGCATCGCATACCTGGCCTACCTTGGGGGAGACCTCATTGTGGCCCTCCTGTCCATCGCGATGATAGGGGCCATATTTGGATTTCTGCGGTTTAACACTTTTCCGGCCACCCTGTTTATGGGTGATGCAGGGAGCCAGTTGCTTGGATACTGGGCGGTTAGCCTCTGTTTGAAGATCACCCAGGCGGACCATGGATTTAACAGTCTTCTGCCCATGATGCTGCTGGGGATGCCAATCCTTGACACCCTTTCGGTTATGCTTGGAAGAATCGCAAGAGGGAAGTCTCCTTTCATGCCGGATAAAAATCACCTGCACCACAGGCTCTTGAAACTTGGGCTTTCACATTCCGAAACGGTCATCCTGATCTATGGACTTCAGGCCTGCATGGTTACTGCCGCCTACTTGATGCGATCCGGTAACGAATGGATCGTTTTGGCTACGAGCCTGTGTTTTTCGACAGCGGTTCTGATAAGTCTTGCCGAGGCCGAAAAAAAAGGCCGTCTGATCAAACGGCATCCTTTCCTGGAAAATCTGACCAATAGCATCAGTATCCGTACCATAATCATCAAAACATCCTTCAGAGCCAGTGAAACCGGGCTTACCCTGCTCCTTGGCGTCACGGCCCTCGTGCCGCTTGAAGTGCCTGTTTATGTTTCCGCCCTTTCAGGCGGATTGGCCGTACTTGTTGCCTTGACCTGGTTCATGAAAAGGAGATGGATCGGGCGCGCCTTGAGGCTTTGCTTCTACTTTTTCATACCTTATGCAGTCTATTTGAGTGAAATGGATGCGGTCCCGCAACTGGGCACCAGATTGGCCGCTGCCTACAATGTATCGTTCGCAATACTTGTTTTGTTCATTATTATGACCCTCAAATTCACTCGGCGGACAAAAGGGTTCAAGACAACTCCCCTGGATTTCATCGTGCTGTTTGTCGCGCTCGTAGTGCCCAACCTTCCGGGTGGTCCTGTCACCGGTCATCACATGAGCCTGATTGCGGCAAAAACCATCGTCTTTTTCTTTGGCTACGAAGTCCTTATGGGTGAACTCAGGGGGGATTATAGAAATGTTGCGCTTGCATTCGTTTCCGTTCTTGCCATGGTAAGCCTGAGGGGCTTGCTCTCCTTTTAGCTTATCTAGCTTCCCCGCCTCATCACTACCCGCCATCCTCGCCGAAACTTCATGAAATCGTCACGATTGCGTAACACACTATCTATAGCATGAGGTGCTGTCCTTAATGGATACGTGGCTTTATGGCCAATGCTGTTCCCTTAAGGAAGAATCAATGTAGGGCAGGCTTTCCAGCCTGCCAGAGCGGCGGGCTGGAAAGCCCGCCCCACAAATAAACGGTCTTAAGGCAACAGCATTGGGCTTTATGGCACTCTACGGGCGCCAGCTGTGAAGCCTTTTTACCGGGCGTGAGAGGAAAAGGAATATCGAAATGGTTCATCGCTTCAAAATTGTTTTCTCGACTCTGTTTATCTTGAGCGTCTTGTTCGTTTTCCTTGCCGTTGAACTGCCGGCAGCGGAAAAAGCCGCCATAAAAACCGGCGACAAGGTCGGGCTTCAGTTCACCTGCCGCTTTCCAAACGGAGAAATTGCCGCCAGCACATCGAGCGCTGTCGCTGCGGATAAATCCCTGCGCAAATCGGTCGTCTTTGTGCCCAGGTCCATAGACGATCCCTTGGAGGTCACGGCGGGACAGGCCGCTGCCGCTAAGAAGTTCCCGGTTCCTTTCCTGGATGAAATAGTTGGCCGTATTGCGGCATCTCTTCCCGGAATGTCCCATGGGAAAACTCAAACCATAAAGATTCACTCCGAAAGGGCCGCGGACGTGCCGGAAAAAGAGCAATTCCTGGAGTTGGCCCGCATCAAGGCATACCCCAAAGAGATCAGGATGACCAGGGATGAATACAAGTCGCGCGCGGCAAAAGACGCTGAAGTAGGAGCGGACGTTGAAATTGATCCCCTGGTTACGGCCAAAGTGGCTTCAGTTTCGGAAAACGAGGTGGTGATTCGCACTACAGCCAAGCCGGGGGCGGTTGTCGAAACGGATTTCGGCAAGGCGACCATCCGGGAAAACGGGAATCAGATCGAGATCGTGATCGAGGCGGCCAAAGGCACGCTGGTCAGGATGGGGCCGGTCGTCGGCCGCATTTGCGATGCGCAGGACAAGATGTTCACCATAGATTTCGGCAATCCTTTAGCGGGAGAAACCCTGGCGTGTGAAGTAAAGGCCGAACCCATTTCCGGAAACAAGCTGTCGAAGAAAGAGAAATAGCAAATGTCAACAATGGTCTTTCGCGAGCGGATCGCGATTCTGGCATTATTGTGCGCTCTAATTGTTCCTTGCGCCGCCGTTGGGGGCCAGGCAGGTTCGCCCGGGATTAAAGAGGGCGATCTGGTATCTGTCAACTTCACTGCAACGACCGGCAAAGGCGAGGTCGTGCGGACGACCTTTGAGAAGAGCGCTAAGGACCCGGCTCTTCGCAAGTCGCAGTACTACGAAGCCTGCGCCGTTTTCGCCCCGGAAGACGTTATTGCCGGCCGGGCGGGCGGGTCAATCCCGGGCTTGAGCGAAGCGTTGATCGGGATGAGGGCGGGCGAAAAGAAGAGGGTTGTTTTAAAACCTGATGCAGCAAACGTGTCAGTAGACCCTGCAAAAAGAAAGGAAATGCCCTGTGTAAGGAACATGCCCAAGACGATCCGCATGTCCCCTCAAGAGTACGTGGGCGCCTTTCATTCCTTTCCCATCGTTGGAAAAGAGGTCCCCATAACGCCTTATTTCAAAGCGGTCGTTGCTGAAGTCTCGGAACAATCTGCGGTACTCGATTGTCAGATAAAAGACGGCGATCGTTTCGAAGATAGCTTCGGCACAGTAGAGATAAAGATCGATCAACAGAACGTTTCCATGGTGCTCAGCCCTCGTCTTGGATCCAATTTCCCCATGGAAGGCGGACAGTTGGGGAAAATAGTTTCATCTGACGGCATCAAGTTTATCGTAGATGCCAACAACCCCCTTGCGGGAATCCCCTTAACGGTCGACCTCGAGATAGCTTCGGTGACCGGGGCTGCGCGGTTGGACTCTCTTCAAATCAAATGGGTCGAAGATTATGACAAGGGTATCGCTCTGGCCAGGGAGCAGAAAAAACCCGCTGTCATCGTTCTTTATGCGGATTGGTGCGGTTTCTGTAAGCGGTTCTTTACCCAAACCATTCAGGACCCTAGAATCAAAACCTTCAGTGATCGCTTTGTCTGGATCAAAGTCAACTCGGATACCCAGAAAAAGTATTACGAAATGTATGAACAGAAAGGTTTTCCTTTAATCGTTATCCTGAACCGGGATGGACAGCCTATGGATCGCATGGACGGGTTTAAGGATGCGTCAGCCTTCCATGACGAATTGGCAAAGACATCGAAAGCTCTTTAGATATCCGAAAATATGGGACCTCTGAATCAACAAAAACGACTTATCTTCGTCGCCATCCTGTTCTCCATATGCGTTTGGCCGGCCGTCATCTGCCGGTGTTTCGCACAGGACGCGGCCCGGGAGGCTGTTTTCCCGATCGAAGGCTTTCTGGTCGAAGGAAACACCCTTCTGCCGCCCGAGTCCATACAGGACGTGCTGGAAGGTTTGACAGGTCCCGACAAAAAGGCATCAGACGTTGAAACGGCACGGGATAAGCTGGAGAAACTTTATCATTCCAAAGGATATCCGACAGTCCTGGTCAGCATTCCCGAGCAGAGCGTTCAGGAAGGAATCCTCCGGCTCAGTGTGGTCGAGAGCAAAATAGCAAAGGTAACTATCACCGGTAATCGTTACATGACAGCGGAAAAGATCCTCAGGGGTCTTCCCTCGCTGAAGTCGGGCAATGTCCTTTATACTCCCGATGTTCAAAAAGAATTCAGCAAGGCCAATGCAAGCCCCGATGCCAAGGTGAGCCCTTCGCTGGCCCAGGGAAACGAACCGGGAACCGTTGACGTTGACCTGAAAGTGGAAGATACACTGCCCCTGCATGCAAGCGTCGAACTGAGCAACCGTGCGAGTCTTGGCACTACCGAACTTAGGCTTAACGCCGTACTCCATTATGACAACCTGTGGCAGAGGGACCATTCCCTCTCGCTGCAGTATCAGACTTCCCCGGAGGACCCGAACCAGGTTGAGGTCGGCGCGGTGGCATATTCTCTTCCCGCCCCCTGGAACCTGAACCATCTTATTCTGTTTACCGGGGTTTATAGCGACAGCAATACCGCATTTGGCGAAGGATTCGATACGACGGGAAAGGGCCACCAGTTCGGCACGCGTTACGTAGTGCCCCTGCCCGGATTGACCAACTACACGCATAACGTCATCGTCGGGCTCGACTACAAGGATTACCAGAATATCACCCTGCAGTTCGCGAATAGTCCAAATAGTGGCAGTACTGGAGAAAACCCGGCGGTCACATATTTTCCCCTCTCGTTTGCCTACAACTCCTTCCTTACAGATTCACGCGGTGTAACGCAGTTCACCTCGGGATTGAATATGGCCCTTCGCGGGTTGATCTCCAATGAGGCGGCATTCGCGGCAAACCGGGCTGATGCGCAGGGAAACTACCTGTACGCGACGGGGTGCGTGGAACGTACCCAGGACCTGGTTGCCGGAACCAAATTGTTCGTTAAGGCCGACGGGCAGATTTCAGACGCCCCTCTCATAAATAATGAGGAATTTAACGGCGGGGGTCTCGAAAGCGTGAGGGGATACGCGGAGACCGAAGCGCTTGGCGACTGCGGTGTGCATTGCACTGTCGAACTGCGTGCCCCCGAGTGCACCGCACCGTATGGCATAGGAAACGGAAAACTCAAGTGTACGCCGTTTATCTTCTACGATACGGCGCACTTGTACGTACTGGATCCATCGCCGGAGCAGAAGGCGAGCTTCGATCTCGAAGGCGTCGGCGTCGGCGTAAGAGGCGTATATGACAAATGCCTGGAATATGAAACATGCTGGGCGACCGCGCTCTCGGACTCCGGGTCCACCCTCGTCGAGCACACCAAGCCCGGCGACAGCATGGTGAATTTCAGGGTCAAATATCTGTACTGAGACGGGGATTTAGGGATTTAGGGATTGAGGGATTTCTGAGTTCGTTTTTAATTTCTGAATTCCTAAGTTCCTGAATCTTGTCCGTAATTTTAGTCCATGTAGCAGTTTTTTGGGGGGGAATGATGAAAAAGGGACTGGCCGTTCTTTTGTGCTTGTGTATTGCCTTCCTGCCGGCAATATCCTATGCCGGAGCAGGCTCGAAGATTCCCGGTTTCTATAAGTCTTTGATGCCCCCTCTTCCAAAGCCCCCGCTGCCGAACACTGGAACACTTTTTCAGCACGGACTCAATCTTACGGTAGCCACCGGGAACAAGCCGCAGGCAGCTTCCAACCTCCTTTTAACGCCGGCTTCCACTGCCAAAACCGTCGCATCGCTGGCCACCCCACTATCGGGGGTGCCCGGTCCCGATCAGCTTCCCACGTGGACCACTGTTGGGACGGGCATCTCGAGTATCACCACGACCCCTGACCACATGGTGATCAAACAGAGCGCGCCGCAGGCAATCCAGAATTGGCAAACTTTCAATATCGGCTCTAATGCGTGGGTCCAATTCCTGCAAAATAACAATCCGAGCTGGGTCTGCCTGAATCTCATCGGCAGCCAGAGCCCGAGCCAGATATTCGGAAAACTTACCGCTCAGGGCCAGATATACCTGATCAACACTAACGGCATCCTGTTCGGTCCCACATCTCAGGTCAATGTCCATACCCTGATAGCGTCCGCACTTAACATTCAAACCAGCGATTTTCTGAACGGGACTCTGAACTTCAGCGGCGCAGGTGCTTCCAATGCCTCCGTAGTGAACCAGGGGACCATAACCACCGACACCCAAGGTTCGGTTTTTCTGCTTGGCCCCTATGTCGAAAACGACGGGACCATAACTACCAGCGCAGGCCAGATCGGCCTTGCGGCAGGGGGCCTCACAGCAGGGACCGGTATCGATATTTACCAGAACATCGGCGTGCGGAATTGGCTAATGGTTAAAGCCGTCGGTACCGCAGGAAATGCGGTCAATAACGGCCAGATGACGGCCGACACCGGCCTGATCGGGATGTACGGTGCAAATGTCGAGCAGAACGGAACGGTTTCCGCCACTACGGGTCTCCAGGTGGACGGAGAAATCGAACTGATGGCGTCGGACTCGGTTACCATTGGGGCAGGGAGCATCACGAGAACACCAGTATCGACTTCGACGGACACGGCAGTCCAATCGTTCATTATCAATCCCGGGAAGATCAGCATAATTGGCCTGGATTCCACTCATCCATTGCTGCATTTTGTGGACGACGGACTCATCCAGGCCCCATCCGGCACGGTAACTTTGCAAGCTCAAGACGGCGTCGACCTGGAAAGCGGCAGCAGCATCGACGTAAGCGGCCTGTGGATCAACATGCCTGCGTCAGCCAATACCACCCAGATTCAGCTAAACACCGTGGAACTCGCTGACTACCCCGATCAGAAAAACGGCGTTCTTAAGGGTGCGACCGTTACGGTAAATAATCTCCTTGGCTCCTCCATCGGTAATATCTCCGGTTACCTCAATACCAAGCTGGAAACCGCGCAGGAAAGAAGCCTTACAGGTGGCATGATCTCCATCACCACTCCCTCCTCTGGCGATGTCATTGTCAATCAGGGGGCTTCTCTCAATTTTTCGGGTGGAGGCACAAACTATAGCGCAGGGAATATAACAACTACGGAGTTGATCGCCGCAAACCAAACCTATGCCATCAACAACGCTCCTGAAACCCTTCATTACACAGGCATAACGAGCGTTACCAACTACGTTGACAGTTATATAGAAGGCGCTAATGCAGGTTCTCTTACACTCAGTGCCGGGCATATAGTCCTGAATGGAAATATCAATGGGGCCGCCACAGCGGGTGTTTATCAAACCAGCACCTTGGAAAAGCTCGATAAAATGGGAAACCAGAACACCCTCGGGCTTCAGGCGCCGGTTGGCGGCACCTTGATTATCGGGGTACAGCCGTCCGGTGGAGTAGTCGACCTACAGAATTTCATGGTCGATTCCGTGGTCCTGTATGGTCCCAACGACCAACTTCCCTCTAATTCGAACACTACCTATCTTTCCGCTCAAAAACTGAGCGCAGCAGGTCTGAAGAACCTGGAAATCGCCGCCAACACCTCTATTACAGTCGACGCGGATGCGGATATCTCATTGAATCCGGGGGGAAGTCTATCCTTTGTGGCAAGGGCAATAGACGTCCGGGGGGCAATCAATGTCGCGTCCGGCAGCATCAATTTGACTGACGAGGATAACGTGACTGCATTCAGCACGCTCAACGGTAGTGCCAATCCCCTCTACCAACAGATGAGTTTTTCGGGAACTGAATTAGAACAAGGCAGCCAGATCGTCGCTGCGGGCCAGCGCATCGATAATTCCCGGGCTGCTGACGGCGGCACAGGCGGCGCGGATAGTTTTGCTTATATTGGAGGTGGCTACATTGAGATCCAGGACGTGAGCTATTTTAGCCATGGCGTGATCTTGGCTGCCGGGAGCCTGGTCGATGTCAGCGGAGGATACGGCATCAGTCAGAAAGGTGTGGTAACGGGAGGAGATGCCGGATCTCTGAGCATCCAGGGCGTCGGGACCATCCTGAACGGCGCAGGTATCGTTCTCGATGGCGATTTGAAAGCCTATTCCATCCAGGGCAGTAACGTGGAGTCACAGGTCCTCCTGGAAAATAAGCTTAACCCTGGCAGCATCACCCTGCACGCCCAGGGTATCGCGGTAGTAAATCCTTCCGCTCAACCGGACCCGCAGCAAGACCAGGACATAGGGCTCATCCTGGATCAGGACCGCCTGGACAATTCTGGTTTTACCGGGATCAGTCTACAAAGCGTCGACAATATAACGATCGAACCCGGCGTCAGTCTTTCTCCTTCGATGGTAAAACTCTCCCCACCCGTTCCCGGGGCGAACAACAGTGGGAACAGCCTTGTCAGCGTTGCGCCGGGCCTGGTGGGGTCATCGTCTATTTCCTTCACTGCCGGCGTCCCAATCTGGAATACCGATCAGAATAACCAACCGGTCATCCCAGACGCCACTGCCACGGTCAGCATCTTAACCGGGGCCAAAATCAGTGTCGCACCGACCGGGTCGATCACATTGAAGGCGCCATATATCACAATAGACGGTGATTTGACCGCCCCTGCCGGCAATATCAACGCTACTGCATCGGCCGCACTCGAATTACAAAGTGGTGCGACAATATCCGCCACAGGCTATAACCTCCCTGTCTTGAAACCAATCATGCAGGGCCTCCCCGCGGGTTACACCACCCTTTCGGGTGGCAATGTCACATTGAACGCCCCCAGCCTGACTACGGTACCCGGATCGGAGATCGACGTTTCAGGGTCGTCTCCGGTTACGACCTACCTCCGTAACGGCAACGGCGTCCCCGTCGCCCAGACGGTTGCCGGCAATCCGGGGAGCATATCCATTACCGGGACTACACTCTCCTTGAAGGGAGCACTCCTAGGGCAGGCCCAACTGGCTGGGTTGCAGGGCGGCTCGTTATCGATCTCCAGCCAGGACGTCTCTAATCCGTACACTTTGGCGGCGTCGGACCTCCAAAACTATGTCAATGGCGGGTTCGATGCGCTGAGCTTCTCCAGTTGGAAGGGGCTGACATTTTCCGGCGACATGAATATTTCCGTCGCAAGGAGCCTGACACTCGATGCTCCCAGCTTTACCGGGTCCGGCAATATTTTTCTCCGGGCGCCCTTGATAAATTTGCAGGACACCTATGCTTACGGCTATGTTAAAGGACAGCCCCTTCTACCCTCCGGTAACGCTAATCTTACCCTGACTAGCGACTGGATAAACGCAACCGGATATTTTACCCTCACCGGGTTTCAGGGTGTTACATTATTCGCGGCAAATGACATCATGTTTAGCGATCAGGCATACGCCGGCTCGATCTTGCAGGGCCAGCTGTGGACATCAGCCAGTTTAACCCTGCGGGCTGACCGTATCTATCCTACCACTGCGTCTGACTTCACAATTACCTCCGGGGCGGATATCAGCATTCAGGGCAGTAGTCCGCATAATGCGTCTCCCGTCTATTCGGCAGGCGGCAGCCTCACTATAGATTCGCAGAATGGGAATATCGATATGGAGGGCGGTTACCTGGATGCGCCAATGGGACAGATTACTCTCGATGCGCCTGGAGGGACCGTCACCCTATCCAGCGGCAGCAACATTTCGACCGCCGGGTCGATTTCGGTGGATTACGGGAATTTTATTTACGGGTCTGGCAGCAGCGCTCTATTCTGGACCATTACCACTCAAGCCACCGGTTCCAGCCTTGTATCGGCCGCACCGCAGGGATCGTTGACGATTGAGGGCAAAGAAGTGCTTGCCAAGCCCGGATCGACCATCGACCTCTCCGGAGGCGGCAGCGTCTTCGCAGAGTTGTTCCAGCAGGGCCTCCAAGGCTCCGTCGATCCGTTCCAAGGTAAATATGTCATCGTCCCGAACGCTGATTATTCACTTCCAGGACAGGCAGTCTACCTGCAAGGCGCCCCGGGCCTCAAAGCCGGTGTGTATTCCATTCTCCCCGAGCAGTATGCCTTTTTGCCCGGAGCGATGGTTGTTACGGATACCGGCACAAACTTTGTCTCAGGGACCCAGCAGGTTTCCGCCAACGGCTTTCCTGTCGTCGCAGGCTATCTCACCTACATGGGGACCACCATCCAGCCTTCCCTGATGCAGGCTTTCGAAGTGCAGCCTGCAAGTTATATTTTAACGCAGGGGTATTTCAATACCTCGCAGTTTGTTGCCGGAAATGGGGGCAGCCTTAGCCTTACCGGGCAAACCACGGTAGTCGGCTCAACAATCTCTGCCGCCGCTTTGAATGGATACCATGGCGGTACAATCTCCCTGAGCGGGACCAACGCCTTCATCGAAGAGTCAAGTAGTCAAGTGCCATTGGATCCTGCATCCGGAACGCTTTACGTTGCGGCCGACACCCTGACGGGGTTCAAGGAAATCGACATCGGAAACCTCAATCAAAACCAGGGTGCGCTCACCAGCACGATCGAAATGGAACAGGGCGCCGTCCTCAATGCGGCCAAAGTGGTCCTCTCGGCACAGAACACAATAACGCTCGATTCAGGGGCACAGATCAACACGATTGATTCGAACGGAACCGGCTCGACGAGCCTGATCACTCCAACCGGTTTGCTCAACATGGAGTCAAATTCCCTTATCCATGCATCTGACCAGGTTACCATGACAATCGGCCAGTTGAACTTCCAGGGGGGCCTGCAGATCGATCACGGCGCACTCAACCTTACGGGGCAGAATATCTACTTCGTGCCCCAGGTGGGGACCTCGCCGTCCAACCCCGGCCTAAACCTGTATCTCACCAATGCCTTTTGGAGCAACTTCGGTAATTTCAATGACGTAACCATTTCTGCTTCGGGAGGCTATTCCGACGGCTCTGTTCAGGGCACGGTCGGTTTCCTCGGCGGTATGAGTCTTTCCGCCAAGAATGCCTTCACCATCAATGCGGCCAAGATTGAGGGGTTGCACACGATAGACAATAACGCCGTGGTCATCAGCGCTCCAACGATCAGTCTTTTGAACAGGGGCGGCGGTACCCCCACCAGTCCAACTTTAACTAACGCGGGTTCGCTGACTCTAGATGCTACCGGGATTTCTGTAGGAGAAGGCGCATTTCTTAACGGGTTGACACCCAGTAACCCTAACCCGAACGGCTTGCTGTTAGGCGGATTTTCTACTGTTAATTTCAACGCGAAAAACGACATCACTTTTCAGGGGAGCGGTTCCCTCGTTACCGGGGCCGGCAACCTGAACTTCGCATCGGGCCGTGTCACTACTTCGTATTATACGGATGCAAACACCCCTTACACAGCAGCAAACTTCACTATTGCAGCGACGAATGCAGCCGTTAATATCAACCCGCCCACCGGCGGGGCCGCAGCGCCGCAGTCCACGGTGAGCCCCGGCGGGTCCCTGGCAATCGACGGCAACAGCATCGACGTCAACTCGGGTGTAATTCAAATGGCCTCCGGGACCCTCACGCTTAACGGGACCAACGGCGTCACCCTGTCGGGGACCGCACAGGTTCTGGATGGAGGATGTACCCAGTCGATAACAGCCAATGGGCAAACCACCAATGTGTTCTCTCCGGGGGGCAGTGTCTATTTGACCTCGGCAAATGGTGCGGTAGCCATCGGAACCAACACGGTCATCGATGTCTCGGGAGTGCAAAAAGATTCTTCCACCGATCCGAACGACATTGGCGTCAATGCAGGCTTAATTTCCATTTATTCACCATCCGCTCCGGTCGTCCTGCAAGGGACCCTGGTGGGGAAGGAGGGGAATATCTATGCCGGCGACGGAAAGACGATACTCGCTACCGGCATCGGCGGTTCGTTTACGTTGGATACCAAGAATCTCTCCAGCATCTCCGCATCCGGCAAAACAGGGTTCTCCGCACTTAACGCCATACTTAGTAGCGAGGGATTTAACGATTCGCTCGTTATCAGGTCCAGGACCGACACATCCTTGACGATTGCCGCAACTGACACTGTAACCGCCAGGCAGTTTACACTCACTGCCGACCAGGGATCCATAGATGTCAAGGGGAATATACAAACCTCGGACCCGAATGGCGATTCGTCCGTCGAACTCTATGCGGGAAAAGATCTTACACTCGAATCCGCGATTTACGCTACCGGCTCGCAAAGTTCCGCCCACGGGGGCGAGGTCCTTTTGAGCAGCACGAGCGGGACAATATACTTTCAGCAGGATGCAAGCATAGACGTTTCAGGGGGCGGTTCGGGTCAAGGTGGAAGCGTTTATCTGAGGGCATCTCTAAACCCCACCGGTACCGATGTTAACATGAATCTTGCCGGCAGCATCACCGGGGCAAGCCAAATCCTGGCGGAAGGCGTCCTGTACGGCACACCTGCCGGAGTTTCTCCGCTACAGTATATTTATGGGACTCACACGATCACCAGCACGGATATCGGGAATTGGCAACAAGGGATCCAGAACTTCATGAATAGCCCGGGTGCCACAATCCAGGGCAGCCTTTTTTCGCATCTTACGCTGAAAAACTGCGGACCGCCCCAATTTGCACCAGGTCTCGAAATTGACAGTTCAGGCAACCTGACCGTTGGCGCTGCCTGGTACTTTAACAATATGAGTGTGCCAGTCTGGAGTGTGCCTGCCGGCATGCTGACGCTGCGCGCCGCCGGGAACCTGATGATAAGCCAAGACCTGGTGGATAATAAGGAGGACGCGTACAATGATTACTACTCGCAAACTGCGCAGACTTCCTGGGGCATGACCCTGGTTGCCGGCGCAGACTTGACCAGCTCTAACCCCACAGCTACCGTCGAACAAACCGGCGCCTTCAAAAGCGGGGTTAACGACCTGACGATCGCAGGCGGGACACTGGTTTACACCGAAAAAGCCCCGCTTCAGCTTGCGGCGGGAGGAGATATCATAGTGAATTCGGGGAACACGGCCCCGCCGATGCCCGGATACATGATTGCAGACGCATATCCTAACAGCACGATGTTTTATAACGTCGCCACGTACAGCGGCCCCATAAGCGTGACAGCGGGCCATGATGTCACCATAAATGGTGGAGCGATCCAGTCGGCCGTCGGAGACATCGATATCCATGCCGGCAATAATCTGAATCTCGCAACGATAAATGTGAATTCAGGCGGCATCAGCGAAGCCTTCACGGGCGCCATCCGTACTACGGGAGAATTGACCGGCCCCGACCTTTCAGACCTGCCCGACAATATCTCCAATTATTGGCATTATGGCAATGGAGGTAACATCTCGATTTATGTCGAGGGTAATGTGATATCCTTCCCGGCGGTATTGACCGGAAATCCCGATCTCGAAGGGTGGGACTCTTACAATAATTACGGTTTGTATGCCCAGGGCTGGTCGGCAAGCTACGGCGTCTCAAACAGTGGGATGGCTTTGCCCACGGAGGGCCTTGCGACTATGGCAGGAGGCAACCTCACCATAAATGCCGGCGGCAGCTTTTCATGCCAGGCCGGGACATTCTCTCCCATTTCTTATTCCGACTCGGTTCCCGCCCTCGCAGCAAACGACAGAGGCAATCTGATAATTTTTTCCGGCGGTGACATGGCGGGCAGATTCCTGGTTTCGGACGGCATCGGTGAATTGCACTCGATGGGCAATTTCGACAACGGTGTCACGAATCTTCCAATAGAGATGTTTGCCGCCGCAGTCCACCTAAGCTCCCAGGGCGTTATGAACGTCGGGGCAATAGTTAATCCCACCATCGCGCGTCCAGTGGTGCCGGGGGACATTGATACCGGCAGCGTCCAGGTGCCTTGGGACCTGGAATATGCGAACAGCGGCACTTACGCGTCAGTCAGCCTCACTTCGGTCACCGGCGATGTTTCGCTCTACGGCAAGGACAGCTGTTACGGCGTCTTCTCCAACGAAACGGACTACGGCCTGAGCATCCTTCCCCCTACCGTATCTATTACGGCAGGAGGAAATATCAACCTTCTCAACAATTTTACACTTGCCCCGTATAAGAACGGGAACCTTACCCTGCTGGCCGGAGGAAACGTCGACGGCCAAATGGCTGGCGGGGCCCGGGCTGAGATCCAGATGTCTGAAGCGTCGGATGCGCTCTATGGGCAGCAAAATGATAGTGTTTACGGGGTTCAGCCGGGCCTATCGGGCCTTAAAGCGCAGGAGGTTTCCGGGCTTGATCCTGCCGGGCTTCTTCACGCCGCTGACGATACCTCCGTTGTGGTGAACGCTGGTAAAAATATCGAGGACCTGATGCTTTTGATGCCCAAGCAAGCCGATATTACGGCCGGGGCGGACATCAGCGATCTTTATTACTTCGGTCACAATAATAGCTATACCTCCAACGGCGGCGCCACATACAGCTCCGATGAAGTCACAATGATAAAAGCCGGGGGCGATATTACGTTCAGTACCTCGCAAAATGCCACCTTAAACACTGGCATTATTGAGGGAGGACCGGGGACCCTAATAGTCGAGGCCGGTAATGAAGTCGATTTGGGGACCTCTGGCGGAATCCAGGTTCAGGCAAACAGCAATGATCCTTCACAGCCCGGAACCGCCAGTACGCTAATTGTCGCGGCCGGGTATACAAAGGACTTTTCCAACACTGGGAACAATGCGCAATTCTTCCAGTCTCTCCAGGTTATGGGTACCGAATACAGTGAAGATATGGCCGCAGGTAACGCTGCGGCGGCAAGCCAGGTGGTCGCTGAAGTCAGGTCCCAAATTACTTCCCTCCTTGCAAAGTCGGCTACTTCCGGAACCGGCAACGTTGATATGACCTTTTCGCAGATCGACGCCGGATCCCCGACGTCCGGCCTTTTCATTTTTACCAAGGGCAGCCTGGATGTGGGGAAGACCACGGTCGGCAACGCAGCCCAGGGAACAAGCACCGGCATCTATACGAGCCAGGGCGGGGACATAAACATCTTTGCGGAAAAAGATGTCAACGTGAACCAGTCGCGAATCATGACCTTCTATGGTGGAAACATTACCGTGTGGAGCGATTTGGGAAACATCAATGCAGGCAAGGGTTCCAAAACCATCGTCAATGCATCCGCTCCTACGCAGAAGTGTGTAAGTTACAGCGCCAGTGGCAAATGCGTTGAATATGTATTGCAATTCAGCCCTCCCTCAGTGGGTAGCGGAGTCCGCGCGGTCACCTATGCTCCAGGCTATGGGGAGCAGGCCCCTGAAGCCGGCAACATCTACCTGTTTGCGCCACAGGGAACTATCGACGCTGGAGAAGCAGGCATTGCCGGGAACAAAATTTTCCTTGGGGCCGTGCAGGTGCTCAACGCTAATAATATTTCCGCCTCGGCAGGGTCCGTGGGGGTGCCTTCGACTTCGCAAGGACTTTCAGGTCTTGGGGCCCTGTCGGGGGTAGGATCGGTCACCCAGGGCATGCAAACCCAGGAGGCTTCGGTCACGGCCGCCGCAGGCAACAGGATGGGTCAAACCGCTTCAGCCTCCGACGCCTTTTCCACCGCGTCTCTCGATGTCAGGGTGGTGAGTTTTTTCAACGTGGATCCCAACGACAGTACGTGGGAAAGCACGGATAATTAGACACGGATGGACTTGATGCGGCAGAAAGAAACCAAAAGGCTCTTTGACACAGATGGACACAGATGAACACAGATGGAAAGTTAACTGAGCAAAAGCTGGATGACATCACGGCGTCCATTATCGGAGCAGCATTCGAGGTGTCCAATACCCTGGGACATGGATTTTTCGAAGTAATTTACCGAAAGGCGCTGGTTCATGAACTCTCCATAAGAGGTCTGTCCGTGGAAGAAGAGTTTCAGTTTGATGTAATGTACAAATGGACAACGCTTGGGAGATACTTGTGTGACCTTCTTGTGGATAAATCGACAGTTGTGGAATTGAAAGCTATTGAACGGCTTAATCCCTCTCACGTCGGGCAGTTGCTGAATTACCTGAAGGCCGGCGGTCTCAGAGTCGGTTTATTGCTCAACTTTGGACGGCCAAGATTGGAATACAAAAGGGTCGTTCTATAAATAGAGACACAGTTGGACTTGATACGGGCAGACGGAAACCAGAAAGTTTTTTGACACAGATGGACACAGATAAACACAGATGAAAAGATAGCTTAGCAAACATATTTTCTACTACAATAGCAATGATATTGAAATGGTAGGATCTGGATTGGAATACAAAGTGTTATTATAAATCTATTCGTTATCTGTGTCTAAGATGTTTTGAATTAGTAAACTATTTAAATATTTGAAGGGTTAAAAGGGTTAAATTATGTATTCACGGTTCTTTATCAGTGTTAATCAGTGTTCATCTGTGTCTAAAAAGGTTTTCCATTCGTGTCCATCTGTGTCTAAAAAGTTTTTGCTTGTGGCGTCTATCGTTCTTGTCTCCATATTATCCGGCGCTCTCCAAGCGCATGCCTGGTGGGACGATAAGTGGCAGTATAGAAGAAAAATTGTCTTCGACACCACGCCTGCGGGGGCGGATATCAAGGCAAACCTCGATGATTCCGCCGTTCTCATCAGGCTTCATGCAGGCAATTTCAATTTTGCGGCCGCCAAGGAAGACGGTTCGGACGTCCGGTTCATGAGCGGCGACGACAAGCTGCCGTTGAAGTTCCAGAAAGAGGTCTACGATCCTGCTAATGAGATGGCCCTTTTCTGGGTCAGGGTCCCGCGGATCATGGCCGCTTCGAAGCAGGACTCCAGCTGGATCTACTATGGGAACAAGTCCGCGCCCCAAGCCCAGCAGGACCAGGGCGGTGTCTACGATGTCAACCAGGTGCTCATATATCATCTGGACGAAGAAGAGGGGAAACCCAAAGACGATACAGCCTATGGAAACCAGCCCTCTGAGTCCGCATCGGAGATGGGCATCCCGGCAGTGATCGGAGCGGGCTTGACCCTTAACGGTTCGGGCGACAGAATAGTCATACCCAGGTCACCCTCGTTGAACTTTTCCACCGGTTTTACCTTTTCTGCATGGGTGAGGATCTCCCAGCCCCAAAACAACGCCCGCCTTCTCTCCTGGGAGGACCAAAACCAGGGGATCGTAGTAGGAATCGATCAAACGAAAGTGTTCGCCAGGGCCACGACAGCGGGCCAAAAAATTGAAACCGGCAAAACCGCCGACCTGCCCATCGGCTCCTGGCATCACCTGGCCGTAACGGCTGAACCCTCAAAGCGCATCGTAATCTATCTCGACGGCGCAGAAATAGATTCCGTGAACCTGCCGGGCGCTTTGCCCGAACCGGCATCCGACCTGTGCATAGGGGCATCCCTCAAAGAAGGCGGTTTCTTTTCGGGAGACCTCGACGAAATCGAGTTGTCAAAAACGGCGAGATCGGCTGACTGGCTTCGGGCTGCCTTCAAAGGCCAGGGACCCGATAACCTTCTTGCCTCCGTTATGGAGGAGGAAGGTAATTCAGGCGGCGGCCAGAGCCTTACCGTTCACCTGATGGGAGTCGTTGCCCGAACGATTACCCTCGACGGCTGGATCGTCATAGGCACGCTTGTTTTTCTGGGGGCGTTGTGCTGGATTGTCTTCCTGACCAAATCGTTGAGCATCCGCCAGCTCCTCCGCAGTAACACCTCTTTTTTGGATCAACTCAAGGAATCGCCGGCGTTCGATACGCTCTATAACAGTGAGGACGACCAATTCCCGAGGTCGTCGCTATACCGGATCTATAACGCCGGCTTTGATGAATTAAAGTTAGCCCGGTCGAAAATGAACAAGGAAAATAACGGCATTTCCAAGTCCATGCTGAGTTTGATCCGATCTGCTCTCGATAAGTCCATGATGTACGAAAGCAGGCGGTTGGGCGCCGGGCTCATGGTGCTGACGCTCGGGATTTCAGGCGGCCCGTTTCTGGGTCTTCTCGGCACGGTATGGGGGGTCATGAACACCTTTGCCGGCATGGCTGAAGCCGGTGAGGCGAACCTTATGGCTATAGCTCCAGGTGTCGCTTCCGCGCTTGCATGTACGCTTTTCGGACTGCTGGTGGCCATCCCGGCCCTCTTTACCTACTCTTTCCTGACCCACCGCATCAAGGACCTAAATGCCGATATGTTCCAGTTCGCTGATGAATTCGTCATCAAGCTCGAGGGCGAGGAGTAACAAAATCCAACGCAGAGACGCAGAGACGCAGAGGGAAAATGGAAATAAACGATCTTACAGTCAAAGTCATCGGGTCAGCAATGGAAGTGCATCGTGCATTGGGGCCCGGCCTTTTAGAATCCGTATATGAGGCATGCCTCTGTCATGAATTGGGCATTACGAGATGTTCATTTTGAGCGGCAAAAACCGCTACCTGTTGCGTTTAAAGGGGTGACGCTTGACTGCGGCTATCGTCTGGATTTGATAGTTTCCGGCTCAGTGGTGGTAGAAATCAAGGCGGTTGAAGCAATTCTCCCGGTTCACGAAGCTCAGGTTCTTACTTATCTCAAGCTCGGAGGTTGGAGCGTCGGATTGTTAATCAACTTCAATGTCCCGGTACTCAAGGATGGTGTCAGGAGGATTGTCTTGGGTTTGAAGGAATGAACCCCGGAGTTTCTCTGCGCCTTCTGCGCCTCTGCGGTGGATTTTTTGCGTGAAGTTTTTTGAGGAAAACTGAAAATGAGAAAGAACCCTTACGCCGATCATGAAGTAATTGATGAAATAAACGTCGTGCCGCTGCTCGATCTAGCCTGGAACCTCTTACTGGTGTTCATGATTGTTGTCACGGCTTCCGTCCAGGGAATCAATGTCAATCTGCCAAAGGCGAGCGCGGCCACCAGTTCGGTAAAACCCACGACAAAGGCGATCACCATAACGGCTGAGGGGCAAGTCTACCTTGACACCTATGCGGTGACGATGGCCGAATTGGAGACAAGGCTCAGACAGTACAAGGCGGTGGACCCGAATCTGCCCGTTGTGATCAAAGGTGACGAAAAAATCTCCTACAAGAGCGTCATCGAAGTCCTGGACCTGTTGCAAAGACTCGAGATCACGCAGTTGGGCCTGGTGACCCAGAAGCTGGTAAAATGAAAGTAACCTTCCACCGCAGAGGCGCAGAGACGCAAAGGGCGCGGAGAACTGCCAATGCTTGTATGATTTTGCAAAGCATATCGTTCTTTGCGCATTTTCTCAGCCATCTCTGTGTTTAATCGTGAGTGGACTGGACTTAATTTCAATAAAGAGGCGCAAAGCGAGAGCGCAGGGGCGCTTTTATTCGGCTTTGGATTGATTGTTTAACTGATTTCCTCGGCGTCCCCTTCCTGTTTCCTCCCCTTCTCCCATCAGGGGGAGGGCCGGGGTGAGGGTGGGCGTCCTCTGCGCCTCTGCGGTGAGAGTGTTTTCGACTGCGCAAAGGTGGTGAAAAATAATGAAGCAATCCAACAAAAAGTCCTCTGACAAAGTCGCATGGATCGTGGGCGGCGCCGTTGCGCTCGTGCTGCTGGGCGGCTGCATATTCGTGGTGAAGCTGATCATGTCTGATACGGGACCGGCAAAAAAGATGCAGATGTCCACTGTAACCCTGGTCGCTCCTCCGCCTCCCGTAGTCAAGGAAAAGCTGCCCGAGCCCGAACCGATGAAAAAAGAAATCAAAGAGCAGGTGATCGATGCGGGGCCGGCCAAGTCCGACGACGCAAACGACAAACCTGACGAAAAGCCTGCCGGCAAGCAACTTGGCCTCGATGCCGAAGGGACTGCCGGAGGCGATGCGTTCGGACTGCTCGGAAATAAGGGCGGCTCAGGATTGATTGGCGGAGGAGGAGGTGGGGCAGGTTCGCCCTTTGGCAGATATGGCCGGCTCCTCGAAGAGGAACTCAATCGCAAGGTGAGAAAAAGGCTGGAGGGAAGCGGGGGAATTCCTAAGGGAAAACTTCAGCTTATGGTGCAGATAGATGTGGATGACCGGGGCAGGATCGTAAAGTTCAGGATCGTCTCCCCTTCGGGTGACGCCAAACTGGACAGCGTGGTTAGAGAAGCGCTCAAACACGACGGCCCTATAAGTCAGCCGCCGCCGGAAGGAATGCCCGGGGGCGTAAACGTCCGCATATCGTCACAAGGCTAGAAAAACAATTAGGAATTAGGAATTAGGAATTAATAAAAACAATTACGAATTCGCAAAAAACAATTAGAAATTAGGAATCAAAAGGCGATTTACGAACTAGGAGTTAGGATTGGGTGGGGCTGTTTTTAATTCCTAATTCCTAATTCCTAATTGATTGTTTCACGGGGGGAGTTTTAATGTTAAGGGGTATGGGGGTTCTGGGGATAGTCGCGTTGATCTTGTGCGCTTTGGCGGCCAATGCATTTTGCGAGGAGAAAAAGGCATGTGAATCGAACTGCATGGAGTTGCTCGCAGAACTCTTGAAGGCCAAGGGGGTTATCAGCCCGGATGAGGCCGAGGCCCTTAAATCGAAGATCACTGGTGGGGAGTCCCGGGATGGGGTAAAGGCCCTTGTCGGTCTTCTTAAAAATAAGGGCCTGGTCAGCGACGGCGAGGCGGACAAGTTCAATCAACTGCTTGCCAACAAGCCCACGCCGTCCCAGGAAGCCGCAAAGGCTATCCTGATCGTCCCGAGAGATCAAGCCTATGTTCAGAAGATTACCGAAAACGTTGTCTCGGAGGTGAAAAAAGATATTCATGACCAGGTCCAGACTGTGGTCGCCGAAAACGCCGGCCAGGGATTTCTGCCGGACAAGGTTGCGGAAAATCTCGCATGGTTACAGACGCTGCGTTTCGGCGGCGATGTGCGGCTGCGCGTCGAGCCTTTTTATTTCCCCGCCACAAATGGCCTGCTCCTGAACCCAAGCAGTCCGAACAGTACGACCCAACCATTTTTCAACACCAATGTCGACCGCCTGAACGAATATCTCCGCCTTCGTCTAAAAGTTGAGGGCGATATCAACGATAAGGTGACACTAGGGGTAAGACTGGCTACCGGGGACCAAACAAACCCGGGATCTGACAATGTCATTTTTGGCAATTATTACACCAAGAACGGTTTTCTCCTCGACCAGGCATATGTAAGGTTCCGCCCTGGCTGCGGTCTCGATATATGGGCCGGACGGATGGCCAACCCATTTCTTTACACTGACCTCATATATGCCTACGACCTGAATTTAGAAGGTGTGGCGGGTGCTTACAAAAGGGATATAACGAGTGAAATTACCGGCTATGTTACAGGCGGAGCTTTTCCTCTCCAGGAAATAGCGCTTTCGTCGCACGACAAGTGGCTGTTTGGCGGTCAGGCCGCCCTGGAATACAAGCCCGACAAGGAGTATTCGGTCAAATTTGGCGTTGCGCTTTATGATTATGAAAATACCGTCGGTATGGAAAACTCGCCAGGGCAGAATATTTATGACTACACGGCGCCACTCTACATGCAAAAGGGCAATACCGTTTTCAATATCGACCCCATTGTAGCGGGCGTTAACAGCAATTACAATTATGCGCTGGCCTCCGCATTTAGAGACCTCGATATTATCGGAATCATTGACGTGGCCTGCTGGGACCCTGTCCACGTAGTTTTATCGGGTGATTTTGTCAAAAATGTCGCCTTCGACGCGCAAAAGGTATCGGCCCTATCGGGAAGACCTGTTGAAGATATGCAGGATTATGCATACCGGGCCGGCTTGCTGGTTGGTTACCCTGCCCCTCGAAAATTTCTGCAGTGGAACGTGTTTCTCTACTACAAGTATGTCGGGACTGACTCTGTCGTTGATGCCTTCGACGATCAGGATTTCGCCCTGGGTGGAACGAACGCAAAAGGGTGGATTCTGGGCGCGGAATTGGGCCTGATGAAGAATGTATGGCTGACTGCCCGCTGGTTTACTTCAGATGAGATTTCCCCTTTCCAGAATTCAACCGGCCCATTTTCCGTGGACGTCTTCGAATTTGATACGAATGTGGCATTCTGAGACACGGTACGACACATAGGGAGCAGGAAGCAGGAAGCAGGGAGTTTCTTTCCGCTTCTCGCTTCCCGCTTCTCGCTTCGGTTTTTTGGAGGGTAGAAGTGGTTCGCATTATAATCAGAGTGGCGGTGGTAGTGGCTTTGGTGCTCGTCGGTCTTTTGGCCGGCCTGGGCTATGGACATATTCAGCTTGGCAGAATGCAGCAGGCCCATCAGAACAAAATCAACGAAATCAACAAAAGGATTTCCCTGCTGCAGAAAAAGGCTTCGGAAGAGCGCGTTTCCCTGTCCGGAGTGGAAGGCCGCAACCGGTCCCTCCATGCTGAAATTGACAAGCTTAAAAAGGAAAACGGGGAGCAGGCCGAAGAGGTAAAGAAACTCCAGGCCGAAGGGCAATCGTTTGAGGCAAAACTAAAAGAGATGACGGATGAAGCTGCCCGGCTAAAGGCGGCCCGCGACGAAGTGGCCGCTCAACTGGCCCAGGTCCTCCAGACCGCCACGGACCTCGGAGAGAAGGCAAAGCTGCTGGCAGCCGGCAAACAAACCCTCGAGGCCTCTTTAACCAAAGTCAACCAGGACCTGGACCTTTGCAAAAGCCACAACGCCAGGCTCTGCATCATTGCCGGCGACATGGTTGCAAAAGAGAAATCCAGGTGCACAATGGGCGGCATGCTTCGAAGCGAGCCTGTGACCCAGATCGGTAAAGTCGAGCTTGAAAGGCTCATGCAAGAGTACAAGGAAAAAATAGACCAGGAAAAGGTCCGGAATTGAGATTGCAGTATAGATATGTTTAGAGACAAGAAGGTCATCGTGGTTATGCCGGCTTACAACGCCGAAAAAACACTCAGGCAGACCCACGCGGAGGTGCTGGCCCAAGACTGCGTCGACTTGATTATAATTGTTGATGATGTCAGTCATGACCGGACAATCGAGATCGCAAGGGGCCTTTGTAAGACAAGGGTCTACGCGCACGAGAACAACCGGGGCTATGGCGGCAACCAAAAGACCTGTTACAGGCTGGCGCTGGAAGAGGGAGGCGGCATTGTCATCATGGTCCATCCCGACTACCAGTACACCCCTAAACTCATTCCCGCTTTCGTATCAATGATCGGAAACGACCTCTACCATTGCGTCCTTGGATCGAGAATTCTCGGGGGCTATGCCCTCAAAGGAGGTATGCCCCGGTGGCGTTATGTAGCCAACAGAGCCCTCACCTTCACGGGAAACCTTCTCATGGGCGCAAAGCTTTCAGAATATCATACGGGCTATCGGTGCTTTTCGCGGGAGTTGCTCGAGAAAGTCCCGTTCGACGCGAATTCGGACGACTTTGTCTTCGACAACCAGATGCTCGCCCAGATCCTCTGGCTTGGATATACGGTTGCCGAAGTAAGCTGTCCGACCATGTATTTCAAGGAAGCATCCTCAATAAACTTTAGGCGAAGTGTCGCATACGGAGTCGGCTGCCTCAAAACGGCTTGTGAGTACCGCTTGGCGAAAATGAAGCTTATTGACTCAAAGTTCTTTCCCCACGTCCACAGGTAAGCGAAAAAAGCGATGCCGGGAAGTTATGAAAAGTTCTGAGAATCGACAAGCTTCATCTGACAATGTTGCCGACGCACAGGGTTTGGTTCGCTCCGGATTGATTCCCTTGAGCCGGCAAAAGCGGCTGATCGCCCTTCTCTGTTTAGTCACCGCGATCCGCATTTTCTTTTTCAGCGCGGTGTTTCCTTTCTTCAATAACGTCGATGAGCCCTATCATTTTGACCTCATCTGGAAATATTCAATAGGCCAGCCGGTTTTTAAAACTGACCAGTTTAATGCCGATGCCCAACGCATGATCTTTCTTTTTGCCAGCCCTGAGTACCTCGATAGCGACCAACATTTTTCGCCTGTTTTTTCGTTGCCTGCGGTTGTCCGGGGCCCAGCGCTGCGCAAGTTTATAGGTTCAGATATGGACAACATCGAAGAGTATTCTCCCCCGCTTTATTATTTCCTGGCAGGCAGGTGGCTGGCCTTCGGCAGAGCAATGGGCCTCAGGGATGGCGGCCTGCTCTACTGGTGCCGTTTTTTAAACATTCCACTGACCGTGCTGATGGTTATTATCGCCTACACTCTTGCCCGAATGATTCCCTATCGTGATCCCGCCATGGTTTTTGGACTGCCTTTGTTGGTTGCATTTATGCCGCAGGACGCTTTCTATTCACTCAATTCGGATGTGTTAAGCCCTTTACCATCAGGTATCGCGTTCATTCTGCTTATCAGGGGTGTGTCAGGCATGAATTTCGCCTTGCGCCATTATGTCGTTCTTGGACTCTCCATTTCTGCAGCATTGTTGACCAAGCTTTCGAATCTCCCGCTTCTTTTCATGACGATTATTTTTCTAGCGGCGAAAGCCGTTGTTAGTGGAAGGGTGCGTATATCACCAACGAGCATTGCCAGGTTATCTGCCTTTTGTCTCTGTTTGTTGACGCCAGTAGCAGCCTGGGCTGTCAACAACTTTTTACATATTGGAGATTGGACGGGTACGAATCATAAAATACATGAGCTTGGTTGGACCTACAAACATATTTCCAACTTTCTTCCTCATCCAATTTTAAGCTTTGCAGGCATGAGCTATTTTCTCCAAGGACTTCTCCAGACGTTTTGGCGCGGTGAATTTACATGGCATCTCAAACCGTTGGCTATAGGTTATATGGACTATTTCTACTCTGTGTCTACAATTATTATGCTATTAGTAGTATTTATAGCCATAATACGAAAAGCCATTGTAATGAACGAATTAGTTATATACAAAATAAGTTTGTTTGGAATTATTTCAGCCATTTCGTTTATAGCTATCATTTCGATGATGTACGATTTTGGAGATTGCTTCTATCCATCTGCGATAAAGCCATTTTTTATCTCTGGTAGATTAATACTGTGCATGATGTTTCCTATTTTTTTGTGTTACACAGGTGGTATCGATCAGCTTACGACCAAGTACAGTAAGTTCATTAAAGCAAGAGGTATATTCGTTGTCATCGCCATTTGTGTTTTGATTTCGATAACTGAAATATATATAGCCGCTCAGCCGTTCAGATCTCCTTACAATTTCTTTCATATTCCTCTTGGTGTTATAAATTAGGTCATTTCTCCAATTCAGTTCCCCGGCCTCATCCCCTGGCTTCTCAAAAGGTCCCTGGCCTCCTCGCTGCCAAATTTTGCCGCTCTTCTCAAATCCTCAATCGCCTGGTCCTGCTGGCCAAGGCTGCGATAGGTAATGCCGCGGTTAATATATGCCAGTCCACTTTTAGGATTGATTTCGATCGCTTTGTCAAAATCTTTCAGCGCCCGGTTTGGGTTGCCAAGTTCGCAGTAGGCTATGCCACGGTTAATATAAGCCAACTGATAGTCCGGATCGATTTCGACGGCCTTGTCATAATCTGAAATTGCTTCATTCAGGTTGCCGGCGGCGACGTGAGAGTTGCCGCGATCATAGTAGGCAATTGCATATTCAGGGTCCGCCTCTATCGACATGCTGTAATCCGAAATCGCCTGCTTTTGGTTGCCCAGGGCTGAATAGGCGTTCCCGCGATCGGTGTAGGCTTTTGCATATTCGGGGCATAGCTCGATTGCCCTGTCATAATCTTCGATCGCCCGTTTTGTGTCGCCAACACCGAGGAAAGCTGCTCCTCGGCTATAGCGGGTGATACAATTATCACCCGTAACTTCCAGTGCATGATCATACAATGCGAAACTGTTTCGCCAGTAACCGGTTTGCGTCCACGTAACGGCGAAAAAGTATGAAACGATCAATGCCGACGATGCAAAAAGTATTTGACTGCGGTAACGCCACTTTTTCAACAGTTCCGGAGTTGTCCATGCCGCTGCGATGAACAGCCCCACGAGAGGAATATAGCTATACCTGTCCGCCATAGCTTGATCGCCAACCTGCACAACGCCTATGACCGGCACAAGTGTACCCACGAACCAGAGCCATCCCACGGTCAAATACCGGAATCTTTTGGCCGTCCATATAACCGTTGAGGTCACGGCTGTGAAGAACAAGACTGCCCCCAGGACCTGCCAGGACGTCCACTTCTGATAGGGATAAAAAACAGCAAGATGTTGCGGCCAAACGGTTTTTTCAACGTAGATAACATAAGAAACGAAAGCATTGGCGATTCGCCCGCCCAGCGGAATTTCCCCAAGAGATATGACGGCGCCTCCCTTTCGCTGTACAACGAATGTTACGATACAGGAAGTTGCGCTCAGGGCAAAAAGGGGCATTTTCTCCCAAATCAGATACCAATTTGAGCTCAGGAGCGGGCGGGGATAAACCCTCACCCCGACCCTCTCCCAGAGGGAGAGGGGGAGGAAATCGGAAGGGAACATGACCCCGCCCCTACGGTCGCACGTGGTTCCTCGTGTAGGGGAGGGCTTTATGCCCTCCCGAAGCACTGGATTTGAACGCAACTCCCCGGGAGGAGGTTTTTTTCCTCCAAATCGCTGTAAGGGCCAGTAGTCCAGGAGGAGCAGTACAAAGGGAAGGGTCACCAGCATCGGTTTTGCCATCAGGCCTAAAGCCAAAAATCCAAAGACGGGCAGGTAGGTCACGGCGCGCGGACGCTCAACGTAATAAACATACGCGGCCATGGTGAGCATCCAGAAAAAAGTGGAAAGAACATCCTTGCGCTCGGCAACCCAGGCGACGGATTCCACGTGAAGAGGGTGAAACGCAAACAAAGCGGCCACGAAAGCACTTTTCCACGGCGCTTTGGTCATTCGGTCAAAAACGAAAAAGAGCAGCAGTGTACTGGCAATATGGAATAAAAGATTTATCAGGTGATGCCGGTGCGGATTCAATCCAAAGAGTTGGACATCGAGCGCGTGAGACAACCATGTCAAGGGATGCCAATTTGCGGCATGACCGGTGGTGAACGCCCACCGAATTGCCTCTGCAGTAATGCCGTTTGCAATATGGATGTTTTCGGTTACGTAATAATGATCGTCGAGGTTAATGAAATCGCTGGAGGTAACGTGCCGGAATGCCGCGAGGGCAGCAAGTGTCAAGAAAAGGTAAATCAGCGGAAGTTGCTTGTTCTTTAACATTGAAGTCAATAGACTGCACCACTCCTGGATCAATTCATACCAAGTTGCGTTCAAGACGGAACAGGGATATGCCCTGGGATATGCCCTCACCACGACCCTCTCCCGAACGGGAGAGGGGGAAAACCGTCCCTGCCCCTTGACTCCAAGCACCCGTCTTGAACGCAACTTGGTATCAGTTCCCCGGCCTAATCTTCTGGATGTTCAAAAAGTGCCTGGCTTCCTCGCTGCCAAGGTCCGCCGCTGTTTTCATGTCCTTTTTCGCCTGTCCGTAGTTGCCGAGTTTATCATATAAGTTTGCTCGATTGGCATAGGCCAATGCAATTTTAGGGTCGATTTCGATGGCCTTGTCGTAATCTGAAATTGCGTGCTCGTAGTCGCCGAGGTCGTACCAAGCGTTACCACGGTTACAATGAGCATCCGCTGATTCAGGCTCCAGTTCTATCGCCTTGTCATAATCCTCAATAGCCGGCGTATTTTTGCCAAGTTTATGATAGGCAATACCACGACTCTTGTAGACCCTGGCATCCTGAGAGTTTATCTCGATAGCCCTGGTAAAATCTGCAATCGCCAACGTGTTATTGCCGAGTCTGGCATAAGCATTGCCTCTGTTAAAGAAAGCGTCCGGACTGTCGGTATTGATTTCGATGGCCTTGTTAAAATCCGCAATTGCCTGGACATAATTGCCTGATTGGGCATTGACGATGGCCCGGTTATTATAGATAAAATAATTGTCAAGGGTGACTTTCAGCGTATGATCGTAGAGGGAAATACTATTGGTCCAGTACCCGGCCTGAGTCCATGTGACTATAGAAAGACAAACAAGGATTAATCCCGAAACCGGAAACAGTATTTCTCTGCGGATGTGCCGGCGTTCCAGGAGTTCGGGCACACCCCATGCCACCATAATGAACAATCCGATCAGGGGTATATATGTATAACGGTCTGCCATTTCAAAGGAGCCTATCTGGACTATTCCTATCACAGGGACCAGGGCGCCTGCAAACCACATCCATCCTGTGGCCAGGTACGGAAACCGCTTTGCAGTCAGGATAACAGTTACGGTTACGGCGAAAAGCAAAAAAGCACATCCCGCGGGCTGCCAGAACGGCCAGGTCCAGTGGTAGGGATAATAGACGGCAAGCCTGGCCGGCCAGAACATCTTTGCTATGTACAGGACATAGGAAACGAGGGCATTCGAAATGCGAACGCCCAGCGGATAATGGCCAACCGCTTCCCCTTCGGAAGTATAGGTCAAAACGCTGAACAGAAGGATCGGGACAAAGAATGGGATCTTTTCAACAATGAGACGCAGGACGGAGGATTGAGGACCAAAGGGAAAGGACTGAGGACCAGGAGCAAAGGACTGAGGACTGAGGACTGAGGACTGAGTAAGGGCCTGATCGGCGGGTTTTTTAGGCGATTTCCTTTTTCTCTTGTTAGCGGAGAACGCTTCCCGCTTCAAACTGGTATCTTCCGTTTTGCTCGCTGCTCCCTGGTCCCTGCTTCTCGCTTCTTGCTCCCCGCTTCCCGCTCCCAGCCGCTGCAGAGGCCAATAGTCCAGGAGCAGCATTATAAAGGGAAGGGTTACAAGCATGGGCTTGGCCATCAAACCCATGATAAAAAGTGCCAAGACGCACAGATAGGTCCTAAGCCGCGGACGCTCGACGTAAAATACGTAGGCGGCCAAAGTCAGCATCCAGAAGAAAGCGGACAGGACGTCCTTACGCTCGGCTACCCAGGCGACGGACTCCACGTGTAGAGGGTGCAGTGCAAACAAAGCGGCTACGAAAGCGCTCCTCCAGGGCGCGTTGGTCATCCGGTTTAAAACGAAAAAGAGCAGCAGCGTGCTCGCGATGTGGAACAAAAGGTTGGTCAGATGATACCCATGCGGGTTTGATCCAAAAAGTTGAACATCGAGCATAAGGGAAATCATTGTCAGAGGATGCCAGAAGCCGGCGTAGATGCTGTTGAAAGCCCACCGGACAGACTCCGCCGTTATACCATTTGCGATATGGGGGTTTTCAGTCACATATAAGGGATCGTCTAAAGAAATGAAATCGCACCGGGTTACCTGCCAGAACGCCGCCAAGGTAGCAACCGTCAAGAGAATATAAATCAGCAGGACCTTATTTTTCGACATGAAGCCCTCCCCTGCGGACGAGCCGCGCGGCAATTCTGTAGGGGAGGGGTCTATCCTCGCCCGGTCTTTAACGCAACCTGGTATTAAATTCATCTCTGTGTCCTTGGCGCCCCTGCCGCTAAACCCACGGGTTCTTAATGGTTTTGGGTGTCCCGGCGGGACATGAAATGCTGTGGTGAACGCTTAGAGTATCAGTCCATTCCCTGAACCATCTGCCGCGCCTTTTCTGCCAGGGCCGGGTCTAGACTCTTGATCCGGTCCAATTGACGCCGGGCGGCAACGGAGTCGCCAAGCTGAGTGTACCCGAGCAGAAGGTTGTAATGGGCCCCTGCGTAATCAGGCTTGATCTCAACAGCTTTAGCCCAGCAACGAACGGCATCGTCGATTCTTTCCTTTTGAGCCAGCAGGCTCCCGAGATTGTTCAGAGCTCTCGCGAAGTCCGGGCGAACCCTCAGTGCCTTTTCATAATGTTCTATCGCCTCGTCGATCATTCCCTGCGTCGCAAGCTCGACCCCCATGTTGTAGTAGGTCATGCTAACGTTGTAGTTGGTTATCTCGAACTCCGGGCGCACCCTTAGCGCCTCCTCAAAATGCGCCATTGCCTCCTGGTGTTTACCCTGTTTCGAGAGAAGCGAGCCGATATTGTTGTGGGCCATAATTGAGCCGGGATTTCTACTAAGGGTTTCGCTCCACAGCGTCCACGCGTCGGCATACATGTTCCCCTGCCGCCAGGTTATCACGGCCAGGATGGACACAATCACGGCCGCTGCCGCTATGAAGGGTCTCATATGCTCCCGGTGATGTTTGGAAACATACCGGCAGACTGCGGCCACGGCCAGGGTGATGGGGCCGATGGTTGCGAAATATTGAAAATGGTCGGCAACGTAAGAATAGCGAAACGGGAAGACATCGAAAAAGCCCAGGGCCGGGAAAAGCGTAATTGCAAAGAAGAGCGCCGCCGCGAGTGGACCCCGCCCGATACGGCCTCGGGCCAGCCAAAGCGTAAGCAGCACAACTGCAGCGGCCAGAGGGTAAAGGTACTGCCACCAAACTCTACCGTCTATCACCCAGCGCTCGTAGTTGAAACACAAATTTGCCGGCCACAATAATTTCCAGGCATAAAACCAGAGCACACGGCCGGCCACGAGAAAGCGTTCGATAAAACTAAGGCCCCAGTCTGCTCCATGCGCGCCGACGTGGGTGTGTTCCAGCCACGCGGTCAAAAGGCCCATCCCTGCGCCAACTACGAAAAGAGGCGCCAGGCTAAGCGCTTCGTCCAGTGTAACCCGCCCCCGTTTCCACCAGAGCACAACGAGAAGAGCGGCGGGCAGCGTGCACGTCACCGTCTTGGACAAAAGGGCGCATCCGAACAGGAGCAGTCCGGCGAAATAGCAGAGCAGATTTTCACGGGAAGTCCCCGGCTCAAAAGCCCTACTGGGGCAGGCTATGAAGCCGCGAAGCCGGGTGGTAAAATCCCCCCAGCCCCCCTTTAGTAAAGGGGGGGAATCTGAATCGGTCATTGACACCCCCCTGCCTCCCCTTACAAAAGGGGGGTGATTGGTCTCCCTCTCCCCGCGTGCCCTCTTTTTTAGAGTCTGCTCCGGGGGCGCGGGGGTGTTAAAGGCCGTTTCCACTTTCCCCCCTTTTCTAAAGGGGGGGAGGGGGGATTTTGTCCGTCCCCTGGTCCTCTTCGTGTCCTGCCGGAGGGGCGCAGCAGTGCTGTGCGCCGCCTCACCCTGCCCTCCGGTCATATTCTTCGTGTTCTTCGTGCCTCCTTCGCGCTCTTCGTGACCTCTTTCCAGCCTGCCGACCCCGTAAAACCTGAGGAGGGCGATGGATGAAAGCATATAAAAGAAACCGGCGAGCACATTTTTGCGTTCAGAAATCCAGGCCACAGTCTCTACGTTGACCGGATGCACTGCAAAGACCATGGCGGCAAGCCACGCTCCGGGGATCTGCAGCAGGAGAAGCAGATAATACAGGAGGCAGGCCGTGCAGGCGTGAAACAAAACATTGACGAGGTGGTAGCCGAATGGGTTCAAGCCCCACACCTGGCGCTCGATCCAGAATGTCGTGAACACAAGGGGATAGTACTGGGGGCTGGCATGCGGTTCGGTCCATATGCGCGCCAATCCCCCGGCCGTTTCCAGGGTCTTGTTTGTCGTTACGTAGTCGTCATCGTCCCAAATATAGCCGCCTTTTAAGGCGGAAGTATAGGACAGGACGGTGAGCGCCAGAAGCAGGAGGATCTTCCAAAGCCTGGGGCGTGCTTCCGCGCTTGAATCAAGTTCCAATTTCCGCTCCATATCTTAAACGAACCAGAAAAGGCGTTGAAATCATCCGTTTTTCATAACAAGCAGCATATATGAGATAAAGTCGTTACAGTTGAGCAACGGTGGCTTTACATTTCCGTGAAACTTTGCATAAGTTCGGGCAGCCTGCCGATCTCTCTCAACGGGCAGGCGGATATCTTTTCATTCACGGGGAAACTGTGGAGGCCGGGGTATATAAGCCAGAGATGATCGAGGTTCAAGTCTTCCAGTGCAATCCGCATCGATTTTGAAATTTTCGGGGCCTCGCTGAATTTGAATTCAACCCCGAAGCGCCGGCCACGAAAGGGAAAGAACAAGTCAAGTTCGGAGCCGCTGTGAGTAGCCCAATAAAAGGCTTGCTGAGGCTTTACGATCTGTAAAGTCTGCTCTAAGGCGAATCCTTCCCAGGAAGCGCCTAAACGGGGATGCCCTGTGAGGCTGTGCAAGTCGGGGAGGTTTAACAGGCTGTGGAGAATCCCCGAGTCGCGCAGGTAGATCTTGGGCGCTTTGACTTGACGCTTGCCAATGTTCTCATGCCACGGTTGCAGTTGTCTGACCATGAATGTCCCGGCGAGAATGTCGAGGTAAGACCTAACTGTTTTGTTTGAAAGCCCCATGGAACGGCCCAGTTCCGAAGCGTTCCACATCTGTCCGTGGTAGTGGGCCAGCATGGTCCAGAAACGGCGCATGGCCGGTGCGGGAATGGAAATCCCCAACTGCGGGATGTCGCGTTCGAGGAAGGTCCGAATGAATCCTTCTCGCCAAATCATGCTGTCGTCATCGGATTGAGCCAGAAAAGAGCGGGGAAATCCACCACGCAACCATAGCGTTTCAAGAGAGTCGCCCCCGGTCTCGAGCAGGTGAAAGCCTGAGAGTTCCAGGAATTCCACTCGCCCGGCAAGTGTCTCGGAAACATTTTTTACAATATCAGGCGAAGCACTGCCCAGAATAATGAAACGTACTCGATTTTGCGGACGGTCGACAAGGACACGCAAAACATTGAACAAGTGCGGCATGACCTGCACTTCGTCCAAAATTACAAACCCTTCGAGCGCCCCGAGCATCATCTCGGGATTCTGAAGCCGCTGCATATCAGGCTGGGACTCAAGATCGAAATAGATTGTGGCTTTACCTTCACCAAAAGTACGGGCGAGAGTTGTTTTGCCGCACTGCCTGGGACCGAGAATTGCGGTTATGGGAGACCGCCGCACGGCGTTGTGCAATTGTTCGAGGTAGGATGTCCTGTCAATCATGGGCTAAATATTACCATGAAAAGTGGAAATTGACATCCCAATTTTCAATGAACTACCTAACCCAAGCGGTTTAGGCTGAAGGCTTTAAGGTTTTAAAACCTTCAGTCCATCAACCTTCAGCCTTTTAACCCTCCTTATGGCCCTTTCCGCATGCGCTCCATAAGAAAAGAGCCTGGCGCAAAACGCCAGGCTCTTTTCTTTCTTACTACCAAATCAGCTTCTTTTCACTCTGCCGTGTGACCGCTCAAGAGAGCTCACACGGGCAAGGCGGCAGATCCTAATCCGGGCTTGCCGGGGTAGACGTACCCGTGTTGACGGAGGGATATGTACTGCTGGTACCCTTATAAAAATTCAGTTCGCTGCTTGCTCCGTAGGTGGCGCCCCTGGGCGTGCCAACGGTGCTGTTCAGAATGTCGCCGGGCTGGTTAATGGCGTAGACCATCATTTCGAAGAGATCGATCAGCGGCTGCTCGCAATAGCCGCCGCCCGTGCAACCGCTGGTGCTGAACGCAGGCGTGTACATGCGGTTGATTGTCCAGAAATCATCGTAGACGCCGTCGTGCATTGCGATCCTGGAAGCTCTTACGCCATTGTATTTGACTTGCTTATAATCGGTTGCATCAGCATTGTCTGAATCCATATAGCCGACGCCGCCGCCCGCATCTGTAGGATTCGCATCGTAGTTGCCCCCAGAGGCGGTCGCATCGGCGTTGGCCCAGTTGAGGCAGTTTTTCATGTCGCCCGTTCCGTTGTTAAAGTAAATGAAGGGCGATGATGACGCCTTGGGAACACCGGCCACGCTGGGGTTATATTTGCTTACAGGGTGGGTGCCCCAGCCGTTTCCATACATAACGCCCCAGTCCAGCGTTGCCATGGTGCCCGATCCTGCGTGGCGAAAGCAAAGGGCAACAGCCTTTGACGGCCAGAAATCGGAGCCGAACTGATTCCAGTTCGTGATTTGGCCGCTGAAGAGCGCCACCGCCTGGAGTCGTGTGAGGTTGTCGATGGTCTGGGCAGTGCAGAGGGCGTTGGCGCCGCCAAACTGACCGCCGACTCCGGCAGTACCGCCGCACCAGGAGTCATCGTAGCAGAGCTGGTCATAGCCGCTCCATTGTGAGTAACCATTGGCGCCTGCTGCGTTGCAGCGATAGGACTTTACACCGGGATTTACATAAAAAGAAAACGGGTAAGCAAGGGGCGTTTCAGGCTGGTTTACGGGTGTGCCGCCGAGCATGGCGGTGGCGGGAATACCCGCGCCCGTAACACCATTCGGATTAACGACAGCGTTCGCACTCGCACTATAAGTACCGCTAACCGGCAGAGGCACGGACGTGTAATTGATAGTTGTATTAGTTGGTAAATTAAATGCACTGGTAACGCTGATGCCGCCGGTCCCGAAATTATGGGTTACAACCGATCCGGTGTGGTTGGGTCCGAGTACATAACCCGTGCTCTTCTGAATGAAGGCGGTGGATTCGACATCGGATGTGCCGAAATGAATAGGCTGGCAAACGTATATGGCGCTGCCTTTGCTACCCACGGTGCCGCAGGCGCTGCCGGCGCCGGTGGTGCCGGGTCCATTACAGGTAGCCACGGGGCGCTGGAAGCCGTTGCTGTTGTCCGTGGTGCCCTCGGAGCAGGGGTTGCCGTAGCCGTTGTTGGGCGCGTCATAGACTCCGAGTACGGAATCAACTCCGTCCCACGAAGCCTTGTTGGAGTAGGAGAAGTAGATTGTCGTAGAACTACCGTCGGCAGTAAAGGTGGAGGGTACCGCCGTGAGTCCGCTGGTTTTGAGGCTCGTCGAATCGGGGAGATAGTCATTGCTCGACGTCTGGGTCCCGTCCTGGGGCGGGAGATTACCCACGTTGGCCAGCGCGGAAGGACAGGATGTGCCGACTACTACTGAACTGTTGTTGTCCGATGTTATGTACGGTCCTGTGCATCCGCCGCAGCCAACAATATCCATGAGATACGTACAGCCATAATTGGTCCAGAAATTATATTGCGCGGTGGCGCCGTAGAGGTTGATATAGGTGGCCGCGTCTGCCGCGCCGGCAAAGGCGAAAACAGAAGCGCCAAGGATAAGGCCGCCCTTGGCTATTTTCTTGAGTAAACTGGCTTTCATTTGCATTCTCCTGTGTAATTAAGTCCGCTTTAGAAAAGAACAGCTGATTTTTATCCAACTCAGCTTATTCTCGCGTCCGCGACATTTCACCTTCTGCCTTAAGGAGAGGGCAGGGGCGAGGGTTGATGGCCCCCCTCTGTTTCCTCTCCCTCTCCCTTTGGGAGAGGGTAGGGGTGAGGGCCGCGATTAGAAATTAAAAACGTTCTTTCTCCTGATACCGATCAGTCCGAGGAGTCCCGAACCGAAAAGCAGAACGCTTGCCGGAATGGGGGTAGTAGGAGGGATAGCTTGTTCGGTGGTTGTGAGAGTGTAGTCTTCGAGGGTCGTACCGCTGTAAACGGCGGTTAACTGGGTGTTAAGGAGAAAGGCTTGCGCAACACCGGTATGAGCGGCGCCGGGGGTTGCCACGTAGTAGATGCCCTGGGTTGCGGTGCCGCTGGCCAAAGTTGCCTCGCCGTTGGCGGTTTTTAATAGAGAAGCGAAATTACTCTTGTTAGTTCCGTTGCCGTCAACGGTGTCATAGTAAGTGCTGGCATCTGAATCTAGAGCCCAGGCGGTGTTGGTGGCGCTGTAATTAGAGTACTCGCCGTAGAGGCTGGAAAGTATCCCTGCGAGACCAGATTGCTTGTTAGTATTCGCTGTGGCGCCTGCTGCTCCCGAGCCGCTGACCCATACAGACCCGTTTCCGCCATTGAGGGCATCATTCTCTGCAAAATAGGCGACATAGAGGTTGGATCCGGCGCTGGAACTGAGGCCGGAAAATTGGCTGTTGGTCCCGCCCGTGAAGAGGTTGACCGAATTGGACTGCAAAGAACCGCCCTGGACGGCGCTTTCGGTGCCAAGGTCGGTCGCCGCTTCTATACTAACAGCACCTGCACTGACCTGATAGACTACCCGGATCATGTCGCCGTTCGTCCAGGGTGTAAAATCTGCCTTCGCCTGGCCGGCCAGGCCAAACACCAAAAGGGCCGCTGCCGCAATTCCAAGATACTTTTTCATCTTTTCCTCCTGAGAAAGAAATAAGCTCATGTTCTCTTTCTCCCAAGGCAACCCAGCTACCCGGCACTTTTCCTTTAATATGCAGGATGATTTCATTATCGCGAACCTTGAGCTCGCTTTCCTGCCTCTTGCTATTGCCGGGTCTGTGGCTTTCCGACACCCGGTCTCCCGGGCTTTGGCTTTGTCTAAGGACGGGCCGATTTGTTCAGCCCACACTAATCAATGACTATTAAACTGCTGCCAAGGTCTTGTAATTGCTCCGTCACCTCCTTCCAGATCCGAGCCGCAGGGCCAAAAAAAAGCCCTAATCATGCTCTTGCGAGTTCATGATTAGGGCTTTCTGGTCCGAACATTTTCAGTTCGTCAGCAAAGTACCCTAAGTACAGTGGTCAGTGGCTGGTGGTCAGTGGTTAGAGTAAATCCTTTTCGACCGCCTAAGACTGTCCACTTAAAATTAATAATGTCTTAATTTATTTTTTCAAGATTTCTTCAAACTTCTCGATCTTTCCGAGGTTCCCCTGGCTGAAGTTCAGTTTAATGTAGCCCGTAAACTCACCCGTCACGAGGCTGTTTATGATCGACCAAAGCTTTGTGAGCTTGTCGGTCTTCTTCGGTGTGCTTTTCTGCTCGATGCAAGTCTGCATTTAAAAAAATACCGCAAAATGTGTATGCCGAATTGATAGCCCCATGAAAACAGGGCCAAGATTAGCGGCTAATTGTTACATAACCATGACGTAAAAATTAAGATTGGGTGAACAGCGGAGGAGTTTTCAGTTTTGCGTTTTGAGTTTCACTCCCCACCTTACCCTTTATCTACCAGGTGGGTAGGGAATATGAGGGGGTTTTGAGTGCTTTGTTTTCTTTTAACTCAAAAAACTGACAAGTGAAAACCAAAAACTGCATTATCGAGTTTAGAGTTTTTTCAGTTTTTAGTTACTTCTCATTCGCTCGCTTTTCTCGACACCTAAACGCAACCTGTTCGCAACATAGCCGTAATCAGAACTCAATATATAAGAGTTTTCAGTTTTGAGTTTGGAGTTTCGAGTTAACTCAAGACTGACAATTCAAACTGTATCATCGGTTTTTGGTTTTGGTTTAACTCAAAACTAAAAACTGAAAACTCAAAACTATATCATCGGAGTTGGTATGAAAGCAGTGTGTGGAATCGTTCTGGCGGGATTGATGGTGGTTTTCATTTTGAACGGGTGCAACGCCGAGCAGCCCAAAATTGCCGTGGTCGATATGGCCAGGGTAATGGGCGAGTCACAGGAAGGCAAAAAGGCAAACGCCGAACTCGACGAACTGGTCAAGGAGAAGAGGGCGGCCGCGGTCCTGAAGGCCGAAGAAATAGACAAGGCAAAGAAGGCCCTCGATAAAGAACCTGCCGCCACCAGGAAAAGCAGGGAAGATGAGCTTGTGAGGATGAGCGGCGAATATCGAAAAATGGTTTCAGCATCCGAGACCGAAGTCCGGGAAAAGGCCGCAGCGCTGAGATCGGGCCTGCTTAAGGAAATAAAAAGCATAGTGGATACCGTCGGCACAGAGGACAAATACGTCTTGATCGTCTCCGCTGAAAACGCCCCCTATTTTCAAAAAGCCATTGACGTCACCGACAAGGTCATCACGAAATACAATGAATTGCAAGGTACCAAATAGCTTTAATCCACCCCCGGACGGAAGCGCTGCCGGGGCAGGCTGCGAGGCGCAATGTTAAGGGGTATGGCGGTTCTGGGAATAGTCGCGTTGTTTTTGTGCGCTTTGGCAGCCAATGCATTTTGCGAGGAGCGAAATGCAGGTGAATCGAACTGCATGGAGTTGCTCGCCGAACTCTTGAAGGCCAAGGGGATTATCGGTCCGGATGAGGCCGAGGCTCTTAAATCGAAGATAACCGGTAATGAGTCTGCGGAAAGTGTAAAGGCGCTTGTCGGTCTTCTGAAGAATAAGGGCCTGGTCAGCGACGGCGAGGCGGACCGGTTCAATCAACTGCTTGCCAACAAGCCCACGCAGGCCCGGGAAGCCGCAAAGGCTATCCCGATCGCCCCGAGAGATCAGCAATACGCTCAGAATACTACCGAAAACGTTGTCTCAGAGGTGAAAACAGATAGTCATGACCAAGACCGCACAGAGTTCGCCTCAGCGCTTGGTCAGGAACTTCAGCGGGGTAAGGACGCGGTGAATTTTTCTACCGTCGATTGGTACTTCACGCCATCGGCAACCCTTTCCCAAAGCTATAACAGCAATCTCCAATTCGTAACCGTGCCACCCCCCGGTTCGACCAAGGGAGATTTTATAACCAGCTTTACTCCAGTAGTCTCGGTTACGGGAGAAACCGAGAAGGCGAAGTTTCAGTTCGATACGGTTACAAGCGGGCAAGTCTACCTTCAGAACCCGAAGTTTGACACTGTCAATACCTACACGACTGCCGGCCTGACAGAGTTCTGGTCACCGAGATTTTCAACCAGTGCAAATTTGGGATTAGTTCATGATTACACGCTCGAAGACCAGCTCCAGCAGTCGGGAATTATAGCGGCGATGACAGAGCGCTTTATGTATAGTTGCGGACTGGGAGATAAGTATGACCTGAGTGAATCTTTGAGCCTGGCCCTGAACGGCTCTTATGCCAAATCTGTTTTTCCGTCAAACGTGCTGCCTGGCAGCGACGATTACGAGGGCTCGATCTCGCCGGTTTGGTCAGTTAGCGAGCGGAACAATATCGGCATGACCAGCAGTTTTTCCTATATCAACTACAGCAACGACACTACGATCAAATCCGTCACCGAAATGCTCTTCTGGCAGAGGGCTTTTTCAGAGACCATGAATTTCAAGCTGAGCGGCGGATATTATTATTCATCGCTGGATTTTCTCACGCCAACGGTTGAATTAATACCAGTTATCCCTCCCTTTCTCTACACACCTGTCACTGTCTTAGTGCCCACGACGGGAACAGCGGGCGGATTTATCTATTCGGCAGAACTCAAAAAGGATTGGTCGGAGAGATTTTCCACGACCTTTTCAGCGGGTAGCCAACAATACAATGACGTAAACGCGCGCAGTTGGGATTCGACGACCATATCTGGTGGGGCAAGCTATAAACTGTCGGAACTTACGACTTTCAATTTTATGGCCAAATATTACATGAACGATCAGCTCGGGGGCGGGATCGAGAAAATCGACTATTACATAATCAGTCCCTCGATCGAAATGATCCTTACTGAAAAAATCGTTCTCCGGCTGAACGCATCATACGAAAATGAACTCGATAAAAATCCGGGGGGACTGGCCGGACCGATCACTACTGTGGACCGGTATCGCACCTGGATCGACCTCGTCTGGCAATGGCCCAGGTTTCTTGCGAGCGATTAGTGAAGACGTAGTAAATCCACCGCAGAGGCGCAGAGACGCAGAGGAAAGCGCTGAGGAAACAACAACTTAGATAAATATCTTTAAAGAACTTCAAGAAACTCGATGTTAGAGACGCAGAGAACTCCGGGGTTCATTCCTTCAAATCCGAGACAATCCTTCGGACACCATCCTTGAGTACGGGAACATTGAAGTTTATCAGCAAGCCGATGCTCCAGCCCCCGAGCTTGAGATAAGTAAGAATCTGAGCTTCGTGAACCGGGAGGATTGTTTCAACTGCTTTGATTTCTACTACCACAGTGTCGGAAACTATCAAATCAATACGATAGCTGCAGTCGAGCCTCACCTCTTTAAACGTTACAGGTAGCGATTTTTGGCGCTCAAAACGAACGTCCCGTAATGCCAATTCATGACAGAGGCATTCCTCGTACACGGATTCCAAAAGGCCGGGCCCCAATGCACGATGCACTTCCATCGCGGACCCGATGATTTTGCCTGTAAGGTCATTTATTTCCATTTTCCCTCTGCGTCTCTGCGCCTCTGCGGTGGATTTATTTTGCTTCCAGCGTAAATTTCCAGGCGCAGTACCATTCGGGCGGATGCTCGTCAGGGGGGCACCCGACGCACTCTGTCCGTATGCGTGGGTCTATGGCCGTGGCAAAGGTCGGGTATTCCACGATTCCAGCCGATTTGCAGGGATAATCCGCAAGACCCTTTCTCTTTCGCGTCGATTGAACCCGGCAGTCATTCATCTGAAATATCAAAGAGCCTTCATCGGCCTGGTGGATGGACTGAATGTTCAAAGACGAATACATTCGGAATGCCAGCGCTTTTTTGAGTCCGTCCAACCCGGGAGATTCCGGAAGGCCTAACAGGATTTTTATCCTCATTGCCTCATAAGGGGAGAAATGCGACCAGCACAAATCGTTGCACTCTTTCGCATCGGCCATTCCATGGCGTTTTTCCATGGCTCGAAACCAAACCCCATCCTGGGCAAGCCAGTTTTTGGCATTGACTTCGATCAAACCGAGCAACTCGTCCCTGCTCATTTCTTTGAGCCTCTTTGGCAGGCCGCCTTCAAGCTGAAAGCCGAAAACCGCTGAAAGCCTTTCGAACAATATGCCCGTCAACCGGTCTCCGGCTTCGGCTTCGATTTCCATGGCCTTTTCGATACCGATCTTTCTTTCCACTTCCCGGAACCAGAGACCGTAATGCACAAGAGTTCTCCGAAATCCTTCGATGGCCATCACAACCAGTTCATCGGAGGACAACTCATCAATTCTGCGGGCTGAAAATGGACCGGGCATTCTTCTCCTCTTTAAACTATTCCACCGTTACGCTCTTGGCCAGGTTTCTGGGTTGATCGACGTCGGTTCCCCGGAGCACCGCCACATGATAGGCCAGCAGTTGCAGCGGAAGGCTGAAGAGCACCGGAGAGAGCCACTCGGATGAAAGATGAACGACGAACTGGTTTTCGGCCGGCCCGATGGTTTCGTTGGGTGCGCCTTCGATCAGGGCTAGAATTATCCCGTCCCTGGCCCTTACTTCCTGGATGTTTGAGATCATCTTTTCGAAAAGAGGTCCGTGCTTAAGTAAGACCATGACCGGCATTTCGGCGTCGATCAGAGCTATTGGGCCGTGTTTCATCTCGCCGGCCGCATAGCCTTCCGCATGGATATAGGAGATTTCCTTGAGCTTGAGCGCGCCTTCCAGGGCGATTGGGTAGAGCGGGCCGCGGGCAAGATAGAGGAAGTCTTTGTAATCCTTGTATTTTCTGGCCCAGGTACTGATCATAGACGTGTCGGAGAGAATTTTTTCCATCTTGCCCGGAAGTTCGATAAGGTCCTGAATATATGGCTCGACAGATTCCCCGGGCAGTCGGCCGGTTTGGGCGGCCCAGTAGATCGTGAGAAGGTAGAGGGCGACCAGTTGAGTGGTAAACGCCTTGGTTGAAGCCACCCCGATTTCAGGACCTGCATGGGTATAGATCACCCCCTGCGCCATTCTCGCTATGCTGCTTCCCACCACGTTCACAATTGCCCTGCAATGTGCCCCCTTATCCAGCCCTTCCTTGAGGGCGGCCCTCGTGTCGGCGGTCTCGCCGGACTGGCTGATAACCAGCAGGAGGACCTTGTCGTCGAGAATAGGGTTGCGGGAGCGGAATTCGGATGCGAGGTCCACCTCGACAGGAACGCGGCACAGCGCTTCGATCATGTACTTGGCGACCAGCGCGGCATGATAGGAAGTGCCGCACGCAACGAGGAAGACACGCTCGATTTTGTTGAGCAGTTCCCTATCCAGGTTGAGTTCGGGAAAATTGACCTCCTTGCGGTCGAGGTCCACCACGCTGCGAAATGTATCGATTATGGCCCGTGGCTGTTCATAGATTTCCTTAAGCATAAAATGCTTGTAGCCGGCTTTCTCGGCCATTATCGGGTTCCAGTCAATCTGGTGAGTCTTCGGGGTGTGCTCGGTTCCATCCGCTAGAGACTCGATTCGATAACCTTTCCTTGAAAGGAAGATGATCTCCTCGTCATTGAGATAAATCACCTGGCGTGTATAAGGAAGTATCGCCGGAACGTCGGATGCCAGGAAAAAGGCGCTGTCGGTGAGCCCCAGGATGAGAGGGCTTTCCTTTTTGGCGGCAACAAGAAGGTCGGGTTCCTCTTCGTTTACGATTACAAGCGCGTAAGAGCCTTTTAGCTTCTTGAGCGTATTGCGCACGGCCTGCTGATAATCATTTACTTTTCGCCACTCGCGATCAAGCAGGACCACTATGACTTCGGTATCCGTCTGGGAGGCGAAACTGTGTCCTTCCTTTTCAAGTTCTTGCTTTAGAGCGGCGTAATTTTCGATTATCCCGTTGTGAACCAGGGCAAACGGTCCATACCGGTGGGGGTGAGCGTTTGCCTCCGAGGGCCTGCCATGGGTCGCCCACCGCGTATGAGCAACTCCCACTGTCCCGTTTACCGGGAATTCATTGAGCTTACCTTGCAGTCCACTTAATTTGCCTTCGCACCGAACGATCTGAAGCCGGCAATCGGGCCCGACCATTGCGATTCCCGCGCTGTCGTAGCCCCTGTATTCCAGTCTCGATAAGCCGTTCATCAGAATGTCCCGACCTTCATCGGGGCCGATGTATCCCACTATTCCGCACATAAGTTCATTCCTGCCTGTTAGGTTTGAAAACGAGTTGCCAGGTTAAAGACAGACTTCTCCATTTTCCTTCCGTTCTCCGTCTTGCGCCAATCTTAATCCCGATGCCGCTCGACCGCAAGATTCAAAATATGTTAGCATAGGATGCTTGATAACCGGAACAGGATCAGGAGTCACATTCTTTTTCAGGAGAAAACCCCGCCATGGCTTTCGTTCATCTGCATGTTCATACACAATACAGCCTTCTTGACGGCGCCATTCGTCTCAAGGACCTGTTTGAAACGGCAAAGGCCTACGGGATGCCCGCTGTGGCCATTACCGACCATGGCAACATGTTCGGCGCTCTGGAATTTTACGAACTGTCTAAAAAATACGGGACCAAGCCAATAATAGGCTGCGAGGCCTATGTTGCCCCCAGGAGCCGCCATGATCGAGGGGGGAAGGCTGAAGGAGATGCTAACGGGGATGAGGACCGAAGTTTTCATCTGACGCTTCTGGCCCGTAACCGGACCGGTTATCAGAACCTGATAAAGCTGGTCTCGCTCGGCTATACCGAGGGGTTCTACTACAAGCCGCGCATGGACAGGGAAATCCTGGCGCGGCACAGCGAGGGTTTGATATGCCTTTCGGGCTGCCTGAAAGGAGAGATTTCCCAGCTTTTGATCAGAAATCAGATCGAGAGCGCAAAAAAGACGGCTCAAGATTACGCGCAAATATTTGAGCCCGGTAATTTTTACCTGGAAATCCAGGCTAACGGCATCCCGGTACAGGCCGTCGCAAATGAAGGGCTCGTGCGCCTGGCCCGGGAACTCTCACTTCCGCTGGTGGCCACAAACGACTGCCATTACCTTCGCAAAAGCGACTCCCGCGCACACGAGATCCTGCTTTGCATTCAAACGGGCAAAACGGTTTTGGATGAAAAAAGGCTAAAGTTCCAGACCGATCAGCTCTACTTCAAATCCCCCGAAGAGATGGCAAAAGAGTTCGCATATGTTCCCGAGGCGCTCGCCAATACTGTGGCGATCGCCGAAAAATGTGATCTTAAGCTGGATCTGGGCAGTTACCATTTCCCGGTATTTCCGCTTGAGGCAGGCGAGAACATCGACGAGCGGTTCGAACGCGAGGCGCGGGAAGGCTTCGAGCTGCGCATCGAAGCGATACGGCGCAAACACCCATCTTTTGGCGAGGAGCAGCTTCTGGAGTATCGCCAGAGGCTTGACTATGAAATCGGCGTCATAAAGCAGATGGGATTTCCCGCCTATTTTTTGATTGTGGCGGATTTCATAAATTATGCGAAAAACAACGGGGTGCCGGTCGGCCCAGGCCGGGGGTCCGCAGCCGGTAGCCTTATAGCCTATGTTATGCGCATAACCGATCTCGACCCAATCGAACACGGGCTAATTTTCGAGCGCTTCCTGAACCTTGAGCGCATCAGCATGCCCGACATCGACGTGGATTTTTGCGTAAACGGCCGTGACAGGGTCCTGGAATATGTCACCAACAAATACGGCAAGGACCGGGTCGCACAAATCGCCACATTCGGTACGATGCAGCCGCGCGCTGTGATCCGCGACGTCGGCCGGGCGCTCGCAATGCCTTACAACGATGTGGACCGTATCGCCAAGCTGATCCCGCCCACCCTTGGGATCGACCTGAACAGGGCCATGGCCGTCGAGCCCCGCCTCAACGAGATGCAGTCGGAAAACCCGCAGGTAAAGGAGCTGTTTGAAATCGCTCAGGTCCTCGAAGGACTCACCCGCCATGTCTCCACCCACGCGGCCGGTGTGGTGATGTCCGACAAGCCCATTGTTGAATATATGCCCCTTTATGTCGGCCAGGAAGGTGAAAGCGTAACTCAATATCCCATGAAATACGTCGAAAAAGCCGGACTGATAAAGTTCGACTTCCTGGGCCTGAGAAACCTTACCGTAATCGCCGACGCGATCAACCTCATCGCGCAAAATCATGAGACCCGGGTCAATATCGAAGATCTCCCCCTGGACGATCCGGATACCTACGCCCTGCTCAGCCGCGCCGACACCACCGGGGTGTTCCAGCTCGAAAGCTCCGGGATGCGCGACATACTTGTGAGACTGCGCCCGGAAAACTTCGCCGATATTGTGGCCCTGGTCGCCCTCTACCGCCCCGGCCCGCTGGAAAGCGGCATGGTGGAAAACTATATACAGGGCAAACACGGCGGGCAGGTCGTCTACGATCTCGACATCCTCAAGCCGATACTGGAATCGACCTACGGGGTTATCCTCTACCAGGAGCAGGTGATGAAAATCGCCAGCGCCCTGGCCAGCTACTCCCTGGGAGAAGCCGATATTCTTCGCCGGGCCATGGGGAAAAAAATCGGCGAACTGATGAACGCTCAAAGGGACCGGTTCGTTAAAGGCGCCGTGAAAAACGGCATCGATTCTGTTAAAGCGAACCGCATTTTCGACCTCATGGCCAAATTCGCCGAATACGGCTTCAACAAGTCTCATAGCGCGGCCTACGCCCTGATCGCTTATCATACCGCCTGGCTGAAGGCCCATTATCCGGTCGAGTTCATGGCGGCCCTCATGAACAGCTTTCTGAACAGTTCCGATCAGATCGTAAAGATGATAAACCAGTGCGCCCAGATGGATATCAAAATTCTGCCGCCCGATGTAAATGAGAGCAGCAGGGCCTTCCAGGTAGTGGGGCGAATGATCCGGTTCGGGCTGGGTGCGGTCAAAAACGTCGGTGAAGCCGCCGTCGAGGTCATTTTGCAGGTTCGCAAGGAACAGGGTCCGTACACAACGATCAATGACTTCTGTGAGCGGATCGATTCGCAGAAAGTGAACCGGCGGGTGATCGAACAGCTCATTCGATGCGGCGCCTTTGACTCCCTGCATCCCAATCGCGCACAGCTCATGGCGGGCCTCGACGATTTGCTCGATCGCGCCGCCTCCGTCCAGAAAGACAAGCAGGCCGGTCAGATGAACTTGTTTGACATGCTGCGTTCGCAAAATAAGATGAAAGTTCCTCCACTTCCCGATATTCCGGAGTGGGACAGCCGAATGCAGCTCCAGTTCGAAAAGGAGTCCATCGGATTCTATATTTCCGGCCATCCCCTCGATTATTATTCTGAACAGATTCGCTCGGTGTGCACCGCCGACACTCAATCGGTAAAAGAAAAACGGGAAGGCTCCGAAGTCGTGCTCTGCGGCCTGTTCTCGATAATAAAGGAAATCACCACCAAACGTGGGGACCGGATGGCGTTTTTAAACCTCGAAGACAAAGAGGGCACAATCGAGGTCGTGGCCTTCGCCGAGCCTTTCACCCAGGCCCGGGACCTGATTGCCGGCGATGAACCGCTGGTGCTGTGGGCCAAGGTCCAGCATGACGAAAAATCGACAAAGCTGATCGCCAACAATATCCTGAATATGGAAGAAGCCGGACTGCAGGCCGTGGACTCGGTGCATATAACGCTCGACTCCGCCAGGATGGACAGGGACTCTTTCGGACGTCTGAGACACCTGCTGATCACCCATCCCGGCGAGTGCAGGGCCATACTGCACCTTGCAGTGCAAAACATGGGGGAAGCCATACTAGATTTGAGCAAACTGCCCGTCAACCCCTCTCAGTCGTTCTTTGAGGACATGCACCAATATTTCGGTCCGGACTGCGCGCAGCCGGTTTATAAAAACGGCCACTAGGCGGTGGGACCGCCGGCCGGGTATGCCGCCGCCTTTGGCGGCGGCAAGAAAAACCTCTAAGTCCTCCCGACTGAAAAATTTCCACGTCGGAGCGCAACGGCGCCGAAGCAACTCTGTTTATCCCCACCCGTCAGGTCTTGTGCCTCTTCCGAGAGCCGTGAGTAGGACCAATTGTGGCGCCTTCCTTCTCGGCTCTCACCATTTTAGCAGGTTAATCTGGCCGGTGAGTGTGAAGGCGCCGTAGTAAAGGCGATGATCGAGGGAGCGTGTGATGGGATTGCGCAGACAAGGGAGGAGATTTTGGAATCGGTTGTTGAGTTTTTCTGATGCGAACAGCGACGGGCGAAAAAGGCTATTCGAATTCTCGTCAGGGAAGTACAAGGTCAGAAAAAGTTAGACCCCAAGTGACCTTTTCAGTTGCCCACCTTAGCCGCTTTGGTTCATTCCGGCTTTTCCTCTCAACTTCCCCGAAGAAAGTCTTGCGCTTTCTTCTTTCCGTTGAGTATTTCCGCCGAGCATTTTCACTGGGCTTCTTACTCCGACCTCTTGGGGTCCGCCTGAAATCTAAACACAATGAAGAGACTGTCAAGGAGAGCACAAAGGCCTCTCTCCGAAAACATCTTGACCTGGTTTTACACTATCTTGGTTGGCGGCTCCTGGTTGGCCATAAGGACGATATCCCTTGGATTGCAAAGTTGGCTTGGAAGTTGGGCGACTCTTCCACACGCAATGCACACAAAATTAATCTTCGTGAGTTTGGGTTTGCAAATGTGTCGTGGGTCCGTCGATGCCCGCCCGCAATCTTCGCAAACATGGGCCTCCTCTAGTTCGACAGGGTTGCACAGATGTCCGGTCTCACCGGCGGCTTTACCGCAAGACTCGCATATATGAGCCTTCTTCTCCATGTGGTTTGTCTCCTCTTTTGCTGAATGGCCAACGTGGGAAAGTCCTCACTCTCAAATCGAAAGGGATCAACGAGCGGAGAACCTTATGAACATTGGCCGTAATGCTATCCACTAACAGAGCAACAGTCAATCTGCCTCTGGGTAGTTACTGATTTCCGAAGAGCGGGGGAGAGTGAAGGCGCCGTATTAAATGCGATGATCCAGTGTTCGTGTGATTGGATTGTGAGGAGCAGGGAGGAGTTGATGGAAAGGATTTTTAAGTTTTTCTGAACTGATCAGAATGTATTTCTAGTCGGGGAAGCGCAAGATCGAAAAAATAACCCCAAGTGACCTTTTCAGTTGCCCGCCTTAGCCGCTTTGGCTCATCCCGGCGAAGAAAGTTTTGCGCTTTCTTCTTTCCGTTGAGTATTTCCGCCGAGCATATTGACTGGGCTTCTTACTTCGACCTCTTGGGGTCCGTCTGTAATTTAAACACAATAAAGAAACTGTCAAGGAGAGGAGTTGCTGGAAACGATTTCTCCGGTTCTTTTGATTTATATAACTGCAGAAGCGAGTTCCAATTAATATCTTCGATGCATTCGTACAGTGTGAGTTACTGAAAAATTTCCCACCAACCTCAAATCAAAATTCGCTGAAATCGCATTGGGACCGGGGGAATGCCATGTTGAGCAGAAATAAAAGTACTGCTGATACCAGACGCTCCGGATTTATTTCTTGCATCTAGTTGCGATTTGACATTAATGTTGCGTGTGTTGAGAAGGGTCCAAACAAACAATATGGAAGGATTTGAAGAGTTATGGCTCAAGGTACTGTAAAGTGGTTCAACGATCAGAAGGGTTTCGGATTCATCACGGTAGAGGATGGCGGCAAAGATGTCTTTGTTCACCACAGCGGCATTGAAGCTTCCGGCTTTAAAAGTTTAACAGAAGGCGACCGCGTCAGCTTCGAGATTGAGCAGGGCGCAAAAGGCCCCTCGGCTGTCAGAGTCAAAAAGCTCTAGCTGCACATCGAGAGAGGAATCCCAAGGGCTGGAGAAACAATTCCCAGGCCTTCTGTTTTTGGCCCGAAGAAATCCGATCCTATACCGGCTGTGGTCTGCGGTGCGAGTTCTGGGAGGATTACACAATGAAGTATGGGAAAGTCCACATCAAATGGAATGGAAACCCTCTTTGTGGCTTGATAGTCCAAAGTCCTAAACTTGTAGAAATTGTAGAATGCGCAACTTGTCAGGAATGCTTGGCAATGTGGAAGAGGAAGAACCGGATGAGAGCATGACGGTCGCACTTGTGGCACTGGCCGGATGTTGCTCCTAATCGAGAGTCTTTTAAGTCCTCTTGGGCCGGCTTGAATTCGACTTCCTGCATTCTTCAGTTCCATCTCCCCATTCATTCCAGCCCGCAATACACTGGAGCAGTTGAATGTCACCACTTTCCTCGGCGGCAGAGTCGTCGGCTCCCCAGTCTGGAGATTTCTGGCCGGACGTCCATGCTTTTCTTTCACAGCAAATTTCCCGAACCCGCTGATAAGAACATCTTCGCCGTTTTCCAGGGATTGTTTACTCAGATCGAACCAAGTGTATAGGGAGTAATTGGACTTAACGGGCAGACGCGCCAGGATGCCTCACAATCGATTTTTTCCAGTGAACCGATGCCCCAAAAACCGTGTCGACCTGCGCCTTGCCACTATCCAAGAATATTCTCGCGAAATCGGAATGTTACTGTAATATGATTTCCCATCGAGCGTCTTCGCCAAAGAGGCGAATCGATGATCCCAACGATTGAACCGGGGGAGATTATCCTCGTGGACACCTTCGAAGGCGATCTCATTGACATAAGAACGGGCCGGATATATTTAGTTAGGCAACCGGATGGGACAGTCATGGTGACACGACCGGCATTGAGCGATTTGCCGAAAGTTCCTATGACACCGACTCCATAAAGCGTGACTGGCCTTCGGCGGACTGTATTTTTATCGGCAGATGAAATGGGAAGTCACAAACCTGCGACTACAATAGAGCTTGGTAATTCTAATTTGGATGATCGAATGAACATTTATTTAGTAGGTCCGTTATTCACTGAAGCAGAGCGCGCATGGATGGCCGTATTAAAACGGAGCATCCTGAACCTTGCCGAGCACATCGGCGTACAGGTTCGCGTGCATTGGCGCTATGAACTCACGACAGACCCTGAGATAATACAGCTCGGCTCGGCTGCCGGCCCCGAACTATTTAAACGCTGCATGGCCCTTTTGGAGGAAGTCGACATGGTGATCGCCCTCCTCGATGGCCCTATAGTTGATGATGGCACGGCATGGGAGATCGGATACTTCTACCGCATGCACCGGCTAAATCCCCGCCCTATAATAGGCATTCGAACGGACGCCAGATCGGGCGGCGAATTCCCAAACGTGCAGGTCAACATTATGATCGAATATTCATGCGACCAGATCGCCAAGTCGCAAGATGAGGCTCTCAAGCTCCTGGAAGGTTACTTAATGAGGTCCGATGTGCTCAGCCAGGATAAATTCTAAAGGCAAACAGTTTTCAAGGTTTTCAGGTTGCCTCCCTCTATCGGTGAGGACCATGCCCCCTCTTTTATCCGTGTCCATTCGTGTCAAGCTTTTGGCAGTTGCTCTGAAGGAAAGAAATGTGGCAGGCAAATAAATCAGCCTCTGCCTTTCTCTGCGTCTCTGCGGCGGGATTTGCTTGAAAAGCGCCTAATCGGTTTTTTGTCTTTGCCGCAAAACCTCATATAGGACCGCGGTTGCGGCTGAGGCGGCATTGAGGGAATCAAGGGGGCCGGCGGCCGGAATTTGGACCAGGAGGTCACACTCTTTTCTTACCAGCGGGCGGATTCCTTTTTGTTCGTTGCCGATCACCAGGCAAAGAGGAACGGTAAAATCCGCCTCGTAAGTTTTTTTACTTCCCCGAACTTCCAGGCCGGCCACCCAATAGCCGGCCGCTTTGATCTGCTTGAGCGCCCTGGTGACATTGGTAACCAGGGCTACGGGAACATAAACGGTGGCTCCAGCTGAAATTTTCATCACCGTGGCGCTCACGCGCGCCGATCTGTCCTTGGGGATTATCACCCCTTTTGCGCCCAGGAAGCAGGCGCTTCTCAGGATTGCCCCAAGGTTTTGCGGGTCCTGTATGCTGTCGAGCAGAACAAGGGGGTCACGATCCGGGAGCGGTTTTTCGAGCAGGGTCTCCAATTGTGCGTATGGGAACTCCGGTATCCTTAGGACCATCCCCTGGTGATGCGAATGGCCGGCCAGTTGCGTAACGCGCTCCCCGGCGGTCCGGGTTACGGTTATTCCCCGCCTTGCCGCAAGTTCCTCGATCTCTTGCCCTCGGGGGTCGCTTCGGGATAGTACAAGCTCGCCTGCCTCAATTTCCGCCGTGCGCAGGACTTCCCTCACGGGGTTTACTCCGCAAATCCAGATTTCACTTTCATGGGAATGAATCTTCTTCATGGCTAAAGCGACATAAGGAAATTCCACACCCTGGGCGCCTGGATCGCCCGGCTGGAACGGCCCGCTCTCAGGATCGCCATGAAGTCTTCGATGGCGTCCTGCAAGTTGTCGTTAATGATAATGTAGTCGAACCAGGGCGATTCCATAATCTCATGCCTGGCGGCGGCAATCCGGATAGCGAACTGCTCCTCGTCTTCAGTTGCCCGCTTGCGGAGTCGCTCCTCGATTACATCCATCGCCGGAGGCAGAATGAAGATCGTTTTAGCGGCCGGGTAGGCGCAATGGACTAGACGTGCTCCCTGAACGTCTATGTCGAGGAGCACGTCGTCGCCTGCCTCGATCCATTTCTCGACAGGGCCCCCGTCTGTTCCGTAGAGTTGGCCATGGACTTCCGCCCACTCCAAAAAACGCCCCGAGCTTATTCCCTGCACAAATTCCTCTCTTGACAGGAAATGATAATCCTTCCCGGCAACTTCGCCGGAGCGCATCGGGCGGGTGGTGCAGGAAACGGAAAACCGCAGCTTCGGAAAAGCCTGGATTGCTTTGCCGATAATAGTGGATTTTCCGGCCCCGGAAGGGGCGGATATAATGAAAAGCTGCCCGGTAGCGGCTGGAGGAGGCATTGACCTTTCCTGGGGAGTCGAAGGTTCTAAAGCTGCTTTATCAGGTTGGCCTCTTTACAGTTTCCATCCAGGACCAGACGTTGAGCGATAGTCTCGGCCTGAACGCCGGACAGGATTACGTGGTCGCTGTCGGTAACGATTATTGAACGGGTGCGGCGCCCCATGGTGGCGTCAATCAATTTATTTCCCTGCCTTGCGTCTTCTTTTAGCCTTTTCATGGGTGCGGACGCAGGCGATACGATCGCTACCACGCGATTAGCGATCACTGTGTTGCCAAAACCGATGTTGAGCAGTTTGACTTCCATGCTTTCTCCTGATCCCGGTTGGAGCGGTTATCCAGAATAAAATAAAAACTATCCACTGCTTCTGCCAAAGGCCGACGCCTTCGATCAGTGCCCGACTTGCGTATTTTGCTATGTTGGTCCTGGTATCCTCCGGATGGATTGCTTGGGCCCCGGGTTGATCCCGCGAACAGGACCGTTAGATATTTATAGGACGCTGTAGAAAATGCAAGAGAATTCCTGCCAAAGGCCCAGGTTTTCTGTATTACGGGAAAATAAAGACGTTGGGGCAGTTTTAGTCTGATTCATCGACGGTGCTCAGTATTATTTCCTGTTCCACCATTTTGCCCTTGCTGAGAGCGGAATACCTTTTGAACATCCAGAGCTCGGGGATTATTTCAGACACTATTACTCCGTCATCGATAATTCGAACCACCGAGCTCTCCGAGACCACCACCGCCACCGAGTTTGTGAGTTTAGTGATAGAAGCCGCCGCCATGTGCCTGCTGCCGAGCCCAAGAGGCAGGTCGATTCCTTCTGAGAAAGAGTCCAGGTAGCGGCATGCCGAAACGACCGTTCCTTCATCGGAAACTACGAAGGCCCCGTCCAGTTGTGCAAGTTCCTTGACCGTTTCTCGCATGTCGGGATCGGCAATTTGCTTCTCTTCAGCCGGATGCCCCAGCAGAGGATCGAGAATCAGGGCGCGGGAATGCCTGATTACATTTTCCGTATCGGCGACTACGAACATGGTCCCGATTCTTCTGCCTTCCCTTCCCTCACGAGCGATCTCCACGGCAAGGATTATGACTTCCTTGAGAGTATCGGGATTTATTCCTCTTTTCTCGGAGCATATCTCGCAGAACATATCCTCCGGCATTTTCATAAAGTACCTGTCCATATCCTGGTTCTCCGTGGCAACAGCCAAAAACAGCAAGCAACTTATGCGATAAAGCTTTTGCTTAATCTAATCACTCAGGAGTGGATGTAAAACTAAGCCCTGGGCTATTACCTGCTGTCGGGGCAAGGGATATTCGTCCACAAGGGATGATAGACAAAAAATCACGGATATCCACCTGATTTGCAGTCAGGCTGGAATTTCTGATGGGTCTTGCGAATTGCTTTCGATTGTGGCACAAGTGGAGACCGCAATTTGCCGGGAATCTGAACACATTCTTAACCTTCTGGATATAATGGAATGAAGCGTATTTCCCTTTTTCTTTTGATGCTATGGGTTTGCCTCCTGTCAGGGCAAGATGGTTTCGCAGCCTCGAATTACCGGGACCTATCCTGGACTGAGCGGGTCATTTCGGAGGATGAACTGCTTGGAATGGAAAGATCGGGCCCCTTGGACTTGAATACCTGCCGCGAGATATTAGCCAGGCTCAATACTGAGGAACCTTTCTACATCCGCGAAGATATTCGGCAGGGCAGAGAACTGAAGGTCCCAAATGACTTCAACGCATACAGAGACTGGACCCCTATGCCGGCGCGTCTGCCTGCAAATCTGCAAGTCCCCAAGTTTATCCTGGTGGCAAAAGACCTTGGTTTTATCGGATGGTATGAATCGGGGATACTTATCGGCGACAGCCAGGCGTGCATGGGCATTTCCGGCCAGGACACCAGGGCCGGCCTCTACAGGGTCGGAGAAAAAGACGCGGAACACACTTCGAGTTCCTACCCCAATGATTTTGGAAATCCCGCCTGGATGCCCTTTTCACTCCACATCTACGAAGCTGTATGGATTCACGCCGGAAACGTCTTCGGGGCGCACTGCTCGCATGGTTGTGTAATTCTTCCTATCGAAAAGGCTGAAGAACTGTTCAGGTGGGCTGAGCCGGGGACCCCGGTCCTGGTAACGGAAAAGACGACGGAAGCGGCTTGTTTTTCATCCGGAAAGGGTTCTTAGATCAGTCCAAAGCACGCCTTTTGCATATTATCAAATCGGATAACTAGCTGGAGGCATGCAGTCATGACAGTCAGCGTCGATAATTTCGGGAATACCGGCCGGGTTGAAACGAACGGAAAGCACACTCAATCCACCAAATCCAATAAAAAAGCCGAGAACGACAATATTTTTCAAGCCCTTCTAAGTGGGCTAAAACCCAAACAGAGCCAACCGGCCGGCAGTTTGCGAAACAAACCTGCCTCATCGGAACTGTCCAATCATGGTCATCACAAGGTCTCCAAAAATCCCGGGGCCGCCAGGGGCGCGAACGCGCAGGATGTCAACGATTTGGCGGCATCAACGCTGATCGCAATGGCGGCCATTTCATCCGGTCCTAACCGTCTTGGCGGCTCCAACTCTTGGGGAGGCGGGATAGGCGGCCAGTCGGGCGCTGCTTCAAGCCTCGCCGGCCTGCGCCAATCGGGGTCCAACATCAGCCTGAGTCCGGGGCGTGAAATCGGCGGCCTGTCCGCTCATTTCGAATCCGGTGAAAGCGGTCCCGGGGTGGTAGGCTATGACAATAATGGCGGTACATCTTACGGAACTTACCAGATTTCCTCAAGAGCAGGCACAATGAAGGGTTTTATTGATTACCTGTCACAGCAGGCGCCGGACCTCGCCGGTAAACTCAAAGCAGCAGGTCCTGCAAACACGGGAAGCCGCTCCGGGAGAATGCCCGAAGCCTGGAAACAAATAGCACAGACCGATCCTGCCCGGTTTGCCAAGCTCCAATACGACTTTATAGAAAAGACCCACTATCTTCCGGCCGTTCAGGAAATTTCGGAGCGAACCGGCCTGGATATATCAAAATCCCCAAGGGCCCTTAAGGAGGTGCTATGGAGCACTGCCGTTCAGCATGGTCCAAATGGCGCCACTAAGATTTTCACCAAAGCGATAAAGCGGGCGCAAGACAAAAACAATGGAGTTAAAATGGCCCAATTGATCGGCTCGGTTTACGAAATGAGAGCCGGCCAGTTCGGATCGTCCGGATCCGGGGTCAGGGCCGCTGTCCGTAGCCGTTTCCAGGAAGAGGGGAAAATTGCTCTCGCCATGCTTTCCGATCCGTTTCTTAACTCTGAAAACATGAGGTCATAGTAAGGTTCGATGAGGAAATATTTGCGCACAAGACAAGAAAAAAATTCCCTCCTAAACCCCCTGGGGGAAACCTCTCATTGTAAGTCACCGATATAAAAGTCTTTCTTGCCCCCGAATTATTGGTATCAAGTTTGCTCTTCTTTTTCTTCGAAAGCTTGTGAAATTGAGGAAAAAACTTATATCCAACCGTCACCGGATAAGAAAATGGGATCAGGACAGGTAAACGCCTCACAATTGATGGCATCTTTTCTTGGAAGCCAAAATGAGAAGATAGGGCAAGCTATAGCAGGCAACGGTTTTGCCGGTGAACTTGAGAAGTTCATACCCAAATCGGGCAGCGGCGCCGAACCGTCTGCGGGGGATGCTGCGGCAACGCCTGGAAAGGTGAACGCGGCCGCCCCCGGGAAAGTGGCCTCATCGGCCAATGCGCCTGCCGCTCCTTCTATAACAAAAAACGCCCCCTCCTGCTCGACTCCGAAGCAGCATGCCGCCGATTCCAGGGCCAAAATAAACGCGATAAAATCAAAGGTCCAAAAAGAGCAAAGCATTTTCGTCAAAGACCCCACCATTACCGAGACGGTATTGGCCGACCTTCGATACCCTGCGGAAACAAGAAAGGCGTGTAAAGACATCCAGAATAAGGATGGATCGATTTCCATCAAAGACCTCAAGTCCCTTCTGGATACTCAGCCCGCGAATCGTCCGGGGGTTAACGCTCAAGTCCCGGCGGAACACGTCCGTGCGCTGGTCAAATCAATAATTATCAAGGATAGTGGTCCAAACGGGAAAAAATTGGAATCCGGAGTGAACCTCAATTCGCCGGTTCAGGTCAAGACGCAAGGATCGTACAGTCCGGATGAATTCCGGGGGCTTCTCGAAAAAGTTTTGCAGAATGCGGATACCACACCGGACCAGCCTGCGCGACAGGGAATTCGGACAAGTTTCACGGAAAATGCTCCCGGGAAGACGACCGGAACGGCGACCGGGACGGCGGATGCCGCTCAAGCCCCAAAGGTGAGCCAAACGGAAAGGCTTACAGAAACTGTTCTTCCCTCTTTTATCTCTTCAAGTGGTGAAAATGATTTGGGGAGCAGAATTTTGGCCGAAAATTTAAACAGTCCGCAGGCTGCGGCGCAAGGCGCAAAAGTGCAGGATATCAGAGGTATCCCCGAAAAATATCTGGAGAATGTTTCAAATAATTTAAAGTCCGGCGAACCGCTTTGTGCTGATGTCGCGGAAGGCGCCGGGCGTGAAGGGGCCGCACCAGGTTTGGAAGCTGCTCTGAAAGGGGGCGCAAGTTCATCATCGCCCGGTTCAGCCTCCACTTCGGCCACGGCAGGGCAGGAAAGAGTGGGCATGCCTGTCGGGGACCTCAACCCTATTTTGAAACAGTTCGACGCAAAGATAGTGTCCATACTGCCTCAACCGGTGTTAAAGGCAGATGAGGACCCGTCGGCCGGCCGGCCTGACCAGAGCCCGGCCGTCCAGGCGCCGGGCCTTTCCAACCTGGTCAAGGGGGCGGAAAAACAGGCCGACAGTTCCGCAGGGGAATCAAAAACGTGGAAACTTTCGCAAGACCTTGCCGAAAATTCAGTGGACGGACCGATAAAGGCGGATTCCGCCCAAAATCTTTCCGATCAATCCTCTTCCAATGGGTCATCTTCAGATAACAGCACAAACAACGAGGCCTCTGACTCCGCTCAGAAGGCTCAGGCACGCGCGCTCCCGACAGAACTCGATCCGGGGCAACTGCAGGTGCAGGTTCGGCAAACTTTCCGTGGCATGCAGTCGGATTTGGCTCCTGCGGAATCTCTTGCCGGTAAATTGACTCAGAATGCCGGCATGCAAAACGAAAAAATTGAATCGGCAGTTGTGGGTGATGCCCCTGTAGAGGCCGGCGGAAAAACCGCCGATCAATCGGGCTCACCTGGCGTGTCGTCCAATTTCGATTATTCAATCGAAAATCTGCTTTCCCGAGCCGATCCGTCGTCTTCGGCGGGAGTGGCAAACTCAGGCCAGTCTTTGCAGGAAGGTGAATCGGCAACAGCCGCCGACACGCTCAAAGCCGTGGACAACCGCGTAGCGATTGGCGAGCAGGATAGCGTAATGGCGGCAACGCGGATCGAAAAGCAGTCCGGGAGCAGCGATTCCGCCCTTGGAGGCGCGATTTTCCAGGGCACGGCATCAAGTCTGTCCGGCAGCGAGATAAATATGCCCCAAATGGATAATTCGGCCCACGGCAGCTTTGCCTCCTACGATCCTAACCGGACGGCCGAACTTGTCCAGGACATGCGGGAGCAGCTCACCGGGATCCCCGGCGGTCAACTGGTCATCGAGATGGAGCCCGAAGGACTCGGAAAGATCAACATCAAGGTAGGCGCAAAAAAAGGAGAAATCTCGGTAGAGGCCATGACGCAAAGCGCACCTGCAAGAGAGGTCCTGATGAAACATTCCCCCGAGCTTCGCCAGGACCTCAAAGACCAGGGGCTTGTGCTCGAAAAATTCATGGTTGACGTAAATCAAGACAAATCGGGCGATGGAAATTACCCCGAAGCCTACAAACCAGGTGGCAAAACCGCGCTACCCCCCAAAGTGGCAAGAGTTCGCAACGTTCAAGCCGCTGATACTCCAGTCTACACCACAAAAAAAGCCGATCGTTCCCAGATAAGCATCTTTGCATAAAAATTCGGGTAGTGGGTCAGTGACCCACTACCAAAACTCGCATTCCATCTTTCGCCCGTAGCCGTCATTGCGCATACGAAGAGCCCCAATGCTGTTGCTTTAAGGTCATTGCTTTGAGTGGTTTCCAACCCGCCATCTCCATCACCAGACCGAGACGGTCCGGGTACCAGATGAACGTGGCCTGCATAGGGGCTTTCCACTTTCTCACGGGATTGCCAAAGAAGAGTAAAAGCGATTGGCTTTCGACAAGGATGATCTGCGGATCGCTCTGGACTGGTGATCTTATAAACAATCATCATTGCGCCAGACCGTCTCGGTCTGGTTCTGGCGGGCTTTCCAGCCTGCCCCGCATCTGAATCCTTATTGTGGCAACAGCATTGACGAAGAGCCTATGCCCTTGAGATACAGGAGATCTATGGAAGCGTATGGTTTATTGTGTGATTATCGATGATGGTTCGGAGAAGAAACAAAAAAGGCGGCCGAAGCCGCCTTTTTTGTTTTTATATACCGCTTACCCCGGTATCAGGCCCACCACTGTCTGGAGCAGGGTGCTGCCTGTGGCAATCGATTTGGAGTTTGCCTGGTAATCGGCCTGGTAGTTGATAAGGTCGACCATCTGTGCGGTCAGGTCCACGTTCGAGCCTTCCAGCGCCCCGGATACTATCTGACCCGCCTGGCCGGCCCCTGCCGTTCCTAATATGGCGGCACCGGCGCTGGTCCCCGGAGTGTACATATTTTCTCCATCCCGGATGAGACCGTTGGGGTTAGGGAAGGTGGTTACCCCGATTTGGGCGATTTGCGTAACTGTGCCGGTGGCATCGGTCCCGGTAACGTTTCCGAACTTGTCGATGGCATAGCTCGAATATTTGGGGTAGGGTGCTTTCGTTGGGTCTTCTATTTGAATGGGTTTCCCCGCGTTGTCGAGCACCTCGTTATCATGCATGTCGGAGAGATATCCCGCTGTGTCTATCTGGAAGGACCCATCCCGGGTGTAATATTCTGCCCCGCTGCTGTCCTGGACGCCGAAATAGCCGTTGCCCTGAATCATCAAATTCGACCATGATCCGGTCTGTATCTCGTTGCCGGTGCTAAAATCCGTCGTGGTGCCGAGCACTGTCGAGCCTACGCCCATAGCTGTAGTGTTGACGTCATCGCTTGCCATAATTCCGCCCACAAGATCGCCGAAGTTTACAGTATTGGATTTCCATCCGGTGGTATTCGCGTTGGCGATGTTGTCGCTTACAACGGACAGAGCCTCACTGAAGGTATTTAATCCTGAGATTGCCGTGTACATCATGTTAGCCATTTGCTTCTCCTTTTCTGATGCGTAAACGCTGGATTCAGATTAGTTCATATGCCTGTATCGAAATTCATGGTCGGTTATCATCGCTCAAAACGCCTGGGGCGTCGTGCTGCTCGACGAGTTGCCGGTCACTCCAGATACGCTCGTTACCGGGACAGTGATTCCGTTGGGTCCCGTAAGCAGGTATGTTGGAGGATTACTCGTCAGGTTGCATGAATAGACCTGCCCCTGGACTGTGGTTTGAACAGTCTTTGTGGTCCCATCGGATGCAGTTGCCGTAACATTGCACGTGTAGGCGCCGTCGGCCACCGTATTTCCACTCGAGTCAACACCTTTCCATGGCACGCTGTAGTTGCCCGCATTCTGAGAGCCGAGGTTTCCTGTATAGACTGTATTGCCGTTGGAGTCCTGTATGGTGTAGTTGACCGTAGCCGCCGATGGAAGAGTATAGTTGATTGTAGTGGGGGCGCCCGAACTGACGGTGATTGTGTTCATTTGGGCCGTTACCTGCTGTCCCACCAGCGATGTTATCTGTCCGTTGTTTAAGTTGGCTGAATATTGCTGGATATCGCCCAAATTCGTCGTTGCCTGCGACAACTGCTCGACGGTGGTGAACTGGGCGAGTTGCGACGCCAGTTCGTACGACTGCATCGGGTTGGTCGGGTCCTGATTCTGCAACTGGGCAAGAAACAAGGTGAGGAAAGACTTCTCGTTCATGGTGTTTGAAGAGGTTGAACTGGCGCTTGTCGGAATAAACTGAGAACCGATGCCCGGCATCGACGCAACGGCGGTTGGGGTTGTGCTTGTTGACATTGCGATCTCCTTAGAGAAGATGGATTCACTGTCCTGGTTCAATCGTTCGCTGGTTGTATGAGCAAATGTGATACCAGCGGCGAATTATTTTAAAATATCAGTTAATCCGGTCGGTTAGATTTTCTGTTCCTTTGGTCTGGAATGAATATTCGGGAAATTTTTTCTCCTGCACCATGCATATTTTTCCCAACGGGAAGGTCGAAGGTCGCGGGTTGATCTTTTGCCTTTTTACTTTTGCCTTTTGCCTTGCGCAAGCCGGGTTCCACCGCCCTCGTCAAAAACTTGACCAAAAATTCTGCCGCCGACCCCGGTAATTTTTTCTTGAACTTTTGCCTTTTGCCTTGCGCTAGCTGGGGCAGGGGGGATTTTCGAGGTGTGTTTTGCGCGATGAATTTTCCGAAGAGGTTCTGGCATGCTCATTGCTCAGTTCAAAGCTAAATAACATTAGGAGGAAGGACCTTTAGATATGCCCCCTGAGGAAGAACAGACTGCAGTCCAGGAAAAACCCAAGTCAAAGAAGCTGCTGATTATCGTGATCCTTGCTCTGGTGTTGCTGGGTGGAGGAGGAGCCGGCGCATATTTCAAGTTCTTCCGCGCGGCCAACGATATGAAGGGGGAGGAGCAAAAAAAGGAGACAGAGCCCGTTTTCCATGAAGTGGATACTTTCATGGTCAACCTGGCCGATGCGGGCGGGAAGCGTTTTCTGAAAGCCACGATGAAGTTCAAGGTGGATTCACCCAGTGTGGCGGACGAGTGTAAGTCGCGCAACTTCGAAATAAGAGATATTATTTTGACGCTTCTTACCAGCAAGGAAACCACGGAGGTCATCACTCCTGATGATAAGCTGGCCTTGAAGAAGCAGATAATGGAGACTGTAAACAGCGTTCTTCGAAAGGGCCATATCCAGGATGTCTATTTCACCGATTTTATAATTCAGTAGAGACGGCCGGTAAACCTATGGAAAAGATTCTGTCTCAGGATGAAGTCGATGCACTGCTGAGAGGATTATCAGACGGCGACATCGAAACCACCAAGGAAAGCGCTCCGGCACCGGATAACTTTCATTTATTCGATCTGGCGAATCAGGACAGGATCGTGCGCGGGCGCATGCCCACCCTTGACATAATTAACGACAGGTTTGCCAAGATCCACCGTATTTCGCTTTCCGGTTCCCTGCGCAGAATGCTGGACATAAACGTTTGCCAGGCAGAGATGATCAAGTTCGGCGAATTTATCCGCACGCTGCCTGTCCCGACAAGCCTTCATATTTTGAAAATCGAACCGTTGAGGGGCCACGTTCTGTTCATGATAGAAAGCCGCCTCATCTTCAATCTTGTCGACTGCTTCTTCGGCGGGACGGGCAAGGGCAGCTACAAGATAGAAGGCCGTGATTTTACCTCGATAGAATATCGTGTGATAAACAAAGTGGTAAAACAGGTTCTCCAGGATCTCGAACAGGCTTGGCAGCCGATCACCGAGGTTTCGTTCAATTTCGTCAGGTCTGAGGTAAATCCACAGTTCGCTACGATTATCCCTCCAACCGACGTTGTGATAGTAGTCCGGTTTGAACTCGAAATGGACCGCATGATGGGAAGAATGGCCCTGGTGCTTCCATATTCCACAATTGAACCGATCAGGTCAAAGCTCTACGCCAGCTTCCAGAGCGACCAGCTTGAGATTGACGAGCAATGGATTTTGCGCCTGAAAAAACTGATTGAAGGGGTGCCGGTGGAGCTTTCCGTCGAACTGGGCTCCGCCTCTTTAAAAGGCTCGGAACTTATGAACATGGAAATCGGCGATGTCATTGTGCTCAATAACGATGCAGGCACTCCGCTTGTCGTGAAAGTGGAAGGAGTGCCTAAATTGCGAGCGACTCCGGGAATCTGCCGCGGGAATCTGGCATTCCAGGTGTGCAGCGATTATAAAACCGGCGATTAAAAGGGTGGGACCTTTTTCCTAAGTGGAAGGAAAACGAATGGACAACGAACAGGCTCAATTCCCCAAGCTGGAAAAGGGTCGAGGACAAAAGAGCATGAAAGATCTGGATTTCCTGCTGGATATCCCCCTTGAGATCTCTGTTGAACTCGGCCGAACCAGGATAATTGTCAACGATTTGCTCCAACTGGGTCAGGGCTCTGTTATAGAACTGACCAAGCTGGCCGGTGAGCCTCTCGAGATTCTGATAAACCAGAAGCTGATAGCCCGCGGTGAGGCGGTCGTAGTAAATGAAAAATTCGGGGTAAGGCTTACCGACATAATCAGTCCGATGGAGCGGGTAAAACAGCTCGGATAACAAGCAATGGAAACAGGATTTCTATTATTGAAAACTGTGGGCGCCCTGGCGCTGGTTTTGGGTTTGCTGTTTGCATCCCTCTACGTGCTCAGGCGATGGGGAAATCTTGCAAAAAAGCCCGCCTCGCAAGCCGTGATGGAAGTTTTGTCCAAACAGTCATTCGGACCGCGCCACCACTTGGTCCTGGTCGAAGTTATGGGGGAACACAAAATTTTGGTTGGCATTTCACCTCAGAGCATGAGTCTTCTGCCGGTACACCCGCCGGCCCTGCACACGTCGAAAACAATTAGCGGCGAGCAGGCTCAAGCGGATATGATCGGGAACAGATGAACCGGTTGAAAGAAAATAAAACCAAATTGGAGCTGCCAACCCGGATGATTCCCGGAATCGGACCGGCCTTTCTTGTGTTGGTTTGCATAACCACTCTTCTTGCATTTCTATTTCACCCGGTCCATTCTTTTGCCGCGGGAATAAATCTTCCCGCCATCAATTTGAACCTCGACGATGCCAACGGCCCTCAGCAAATATCGGGCGTGATGCAGATCCTTTTCGTTTTGACAGTCATGTCGATTGCGCCATCGATTCTCATTTTGATGACCAGCTTTACCCGGTTCGCAATCGTATTCTCTTTTTTGAAATCTGCGCTCGGAACGCAGCAATCGCCTCCCAGCCAGGTCATTGTCGGCTTGGCGCTGTTCCTTACCTTTTTCATAATGCAGCCGGTGTGGCAGACAATCAAACAGGAAGCAGTTGTGCCATATGAAAAGCACGAGATCTCGGGTGAGGAATTAGTCAAACGTGGAGTTGAACCCCTCAAGGCATTTATGCTTAAGCACACCAATAAGTCGGACCTTGCCCTGTTTGTTTCCATGTCGCAGAAAGAAAAACCGCAGAACGCACAATCTCTTGCCATTTCCACTGTAATTCCGGCCTTCATGATTAGTGAGCTGAAAACGGCCTTCCAGATCGGGTTTATGCTCTACATTCCATTCATAATACTGGATATGGTCGTAGCCAGCATTCTTCTTTCCATGGGCATGATGATGCTGCCGCCGGTGATGATTTCTCTCCCGTTCAAGCTCATGCTTTTTATCCTGGTGGACGGCTGGAACCTGCTGATCGGATCTCTTGTAAAAAGCTTCCAGTAAAAGGATTCGAACACATGAGCTATGAATTCGTCATCTCGTTTGGAAGGCACGCTGTCGAAACAATGCTGCTGGTCAGTTTGCCCATACTTGGCCTCAGTATGATTGTGGGCCTGATAATAAGCATATTCCAGTCGGTCACTCAAATTCAGGAAATGACGCTAACTTTCGTTCCCAAAATCGTTATTACCTTTCTTGCCCTGCTGTTCTTCGGTTCATGGATGCTTGGAAAGCTCTCGGATTTTTTGCGCGAAGTCATCATGACCATACCCAACATTTCCGGGTAACCTACTTCCCAAGGGGCTGAGGTGCTGTCTATTGACATCAATATCACTGAGCTTGCCATCCTTCTATCAATCCTGCTTCGCCTGAGCATTATTCTTTTCATGCTGCCCATCTTCAGCTCAGCCGGAGTGCCCGCGACCCTGAAGGTCCTGATTGTAACATCCTTTTCCGTAATGCTGTTCCCGGTCATCAGGCAAAATATACAGCCAATTCCCCTCGAGTTCGCCTCGCTGGCTTTAGTAGTTATAGGCGAGCTGATCTATGGGATACTTTTTTCTCTTTCGATGCTTCTTATATTAAGCGCTTTCGAGTTGGCGGGAGATCTTATCGGCTTCCAGATGGGATTTGGATTTGCTCAGACCGCCGATCCCCTGACCGGCGCAAGATTTAATGTTTTATCCGTGTGGACTCAACTGCTCGCGACCATGATTTTTCTTTCTGTTAATGGACACCACGTCGTCTTGAAAGTATTGGTCGAGAGTTTCACAACTATCCCGATTGGCTCATTCGCCCTGGATTCGGGTCTTTTTGCAAAGATGCTGCTGCTTTCGGGCATGCTGTTCATTTTGGCGATAAAATTGGCCGCTCCGGTTCTGGCGGTCCTGATCCTCACCCACGTCGGTCTTGGACTGATGTCGAAGTTTGCTCCCCAAATAAACATCCACGCCACCAGCTTTCCTATTACCATCACCATCGGCATTATCTTCTTCGGCCTAACCCTGAGCCTGTGGGGTGAGATAGGGGTCGAGTCGTTTGACCGGCTTTTTCATTTTCTGCATAATTTGTCGCAGTAATTCCGTTGGAATGGTTTGAGCATTAATGAAACGAACGGCGGAGTTTTTTGTACCCGTTTACCATAGAGGGAATTTTGCGTTTCTTCGCGTCTTCGCGTGAAAGCTTTCCTCTGTGCCTACCAGCCTGCCCCGGCATTGCTTTTGGGCCGGGGGTGAACGATTGCCTTTGTTTCTGTGGTAACAACCCCGCCTTAAGTCAGCAGCACTCGCAGTGGCCAAAAAATTGACCTTAAGGACAATTTTTGACATCAAAACTGGAAATTCAAAACTCTAAAAGGGCAGGCAATTGGCGGAAACAACCCAGGAAAAAAGCGAACTGCCAACCGGAAAAAAGGTAAGCGATGCGCGAAAGAAGGGGCAAACCGCCAAAAGCCGCGACCTGACATCAGTATGCGTACTCGCAGCAGGTGGTTTGGCGGTATATCTTTCCCGGAACCTCATCTTCTCCAATTTTCGGCAGATTCTTGAATCCGTATGGTCGAAAGAGGCCTTTTCGGAGCCCGGTCATTTTGTGTCCCCCGGTTTTTTTACCAACATTATAGCCTCCATTTTCATTATGCTCGCGCCCATTACGCTCACCATCGTCGCCACGGCAGTGATTCTCAACCTGATCCAGACGAAGGGGTTTATCATCTCCTTTGAGGCGTTGCAGATAAGCTTCGCAAACCTGAACCCGTTGACCGGCCTTCGAAAGAAGTTTTCGCTCAGATCTTTGACCGAACTGGTCAAATCGCTTTTCAAGCTGGCGATAGTCTCCTATGCCGTCTACTCTGTTGTGTGGCCGGGGCGCCTGGCCATATCCGAGCTGGCCGGACGGGAGGTGTCCGAATTTTTGAACCTCACTGGAATGCTCGCTCTAAAGCTTTTGTTTCGAGTGGCGGGGATCATGCTCTGCCTGAGCGTGATCGATATTTTTTATCAGAAATGGCAAACCAGAAAAGACCTCATGATGACCCGTCAGGAGGTCAAGGAAGAGCACAAGCAAAGCGATGGAAACCCGCAGATAAAGTCAAGAATCCGTTCCATCCAAAGGAAGCTCATCAGGCAGCGAATGCTCTCGAGGATATCGAAAGCGAGCGTAATCATCACCAACCCGACCCATTTTGCGGTGGCGCTGCAGTATGAGTCCGGAATGGAGGCACCCACAGTGGTGGCCAAAGGAGTTGATTTCCTTGCGCTCAAGATCATTGCAACCGGCAGGAAGCATGGTGTTTCAATAGTCCGCAATCCTCCTTTGGCACGTGCTTTGTATAAACAGGTAAAACTGGACGAAACAATTCCGCTCGAACTGTACAGAGCTGTGGCAAAAATACTTGCTTACATCTACCAGCAAAAACGGCGAAATCAGGATGGCTAACAAAACGAATACCGGGCAGGGCCTTTTGACCAACCGACTGAAAGCGGCTTCAGACGGAGACGCCATGATGGGCTTAGGGATGGTCGCCATCCTGTCCGTCATGCTTTTGCCTCTGCCTGGCAGTTTTCTTGACGTGCTGCTGGTAATAAACATCTCGGTTGGGCTGATTATCCTTCTTACAGCCATCTACAGCACCAAACCTTTGGATTTCTCAGTTTTTCCATCTTTGCTCCTGGTCACCACCCTGTTTCGCATCTCACTGACAGTGGCCAGCACCCGGCTCGTGCTCCTGCATGGACACGAGGGAACAAAAGCCGCCGGACTGGTTATCCACGCCTTCGGAAACTTCGTCGTCGGCGGCAATTATGTGGTCGGCCTGGTCATGTTCATAATCCTGGTGATAGTAAATTTCATGGTCATCACCAAGGGTACGGAGCGCATTTCCGAGGTGGCGGCCCGGTTCACTTTGGACGCCATGCCCGGAAAACAGATGAGCATCGACGCCGATCTCAATACGGGATTGATCGATGATCGCGAAGCACGCTCGCGGCGCGAGAGGGTCCGCCAGGAAGCCGATTTCTACGGCACAATGGACGGCGCGAGCAAATTTGTCCGAGGCGACGCCGTGGCAGGCATCCTTATTACATTGGTGAATATTTTCGGTGGACTGGCCATTGGTGTTCTTCAAAACGGAATGCCGATATCCGAAGCCTTCCAGAATTATACACTGCTTACGGTTGGCGATGGGCTGGTGACGCAGGTCCCTGCCCTGGTGATCTCTTCCTCGGCGGGCATCCTGGTTAGCCGCGCTGCTTCTGAAATGGGCATGGGTGCGTCATACGGCAAACAGTTCAGCCTGCATCCCAGGCCGCTGTCGATCACAGGCACAATGCTCTTTTTCCTGAGTCTGGTTCCAAGCTTTCCGGCCCTTCCGCTGATCTTTGTCGGTACGGTCCTGTTTGTCCTTGCAGCATATGTGTCCAAGAAACGTAAAGTGGAACAGGCAAAACAGGACAGCGTGGAACCCGAGAGCGTAAAACGGGGGGAAAGTTCGGATCTTCCGCCTCTGCTCGATGTCCTTGAGCTTGAACTCGGCTACGGGCTCATCCCGTTAGTCGATGAATCGCAGAGCGGAGACCTGCTGCAGCGGATCAAGGCAATACGACAGCAACTCGCCCTCGAATACGGGATTCTTGTCCCCGCCCTTCACGTGAGGGATAACCTTCAATTGAAACCTTCCGAATACAGGTTGCTCCTCAAAGGCAACCCGGTCGGAAAAGGTGAGATCATGGTCGGGCATTATCTGGCCCTGAGCACCGGCGAAAACGCCGTAGAGATAAAGGGCTTTCCGACCAGGGACCCGGCCTTCGACCTGCCGGCCGTGTGGATTCCGGAAAACAGGCGTGAGGAAGCTTCCAGGGCAGGCTACACGGTGATAGACCCCTCAACCGTGGTGGCTACTCATTTGACGGAGCTGTTCAAAAAGTATGCTGACCAGATGTTGACCCGCCAGTCGGTGCAGCAGTTGCTCGACAACCTTGCGCTCCAGCAGCCCAAATTGGTCGATGAACTCGTTCCGAACTTGCTTTCGCCCGGAGTCATTCAAAAGGTGCTCCAGGGTCTGGTCCGGGAGGGGGTTACCATTCGCGATCTGCAAACAATCTGCGAAACTCTGGCAGACCACGGGGCGCTAACCAAAGACTCCGATATCCTTACTGAATATGTCCGTCAGGCACTGGCGCGCACCATCACACGGCCGTATGAAACCGAAGACCAGAAGTTCCCCGTCCTGTCGCTCCAGCAGTCATTGGAGGAAAAACTCACACGCGGAATCCAAAAGTCTGAGCACGGCAGCTTTCTAAGCCTCGACCCGGGATTTCTCCAGCAGTTTCTCCAGGCGACCAGCGACGAGGTCAAGCGTTCGGTAAGCCTGGGATACCACCCTGTCCTGCTCTGTTCACCTGTGATAAGGCGGCACTTGAGAAAGCTCCTTGAGCGGTTTTTACCTGATGTGGCTGTGATTAGTCACAGTGAACTGAGCAATTCCGTTGAAATCCGATCTGTCGGCATAATCAGGATGGACTATGCAGGTTAAGACTTTCAAGGCATCTACCATGGAAAAGGCGCTTGCTCAGGTCAAAAAGGATCTCGGACCCGACGCCATTATCCTGAGCAGCAGGAAGGCGCCTGCCGGTTCGGGGGAATCCGGCTTCGAGGTAAGCGCCGCTCGAGAGGCACAGTCCGATTCTGCTCCTGCCAATCCCAGCAATGGGGATGCTTCCGCAGATATGCAAAATGACATTCAGGAGATAAGGAGCTTTCTCTCGCTGCTTATCTCTTCGAAGGACCAGTTGGCGCAGCTCCAGGCGGATCAGCCGCTGGCGGAACTTTATCACTCGCTTCTGGTTCGGGGTCTGGACGAAAAGCAGGTTTTCATCCTTTTGAGCAAGGCGGTATCGGACCTCAACGGTGACACTGTCGACAAACGCCTGATATTCAACGCTTTCTGCAAACGGCTTATTGCTAAAATCGGTTGCGCCAGACCATTCAGGGGTATCTCAAATTCCTCCGGGCCGACCGTTTTTACCTTTTTGGGGCCAACAGGGGTCGGAAAAACGACGACTCTCGCCAAGCTGGCGGCTTATCTAAAGATAAAGCGCCAGCTCGAACTGGGAATCATTTCGCTGGATACCTACCGCATTGGCGCAGTCGAGCAGCTTCAGACCTACGCCGGAATTCTGGAAATCCCTTTCAATTCCGCCCAGAGCCAGACCGAACTCACACGCGCACTCGATGACTTCAGGCACTGCGACGCAGTCCTGGTCGATACGACCGGCAGAAACTACCTGAATCGCGATCATGTGCGGCGCCTGGATTCGTTGTTCGACAGCGTCCGCAAACCTGTTCATTTCCTGGTCCTCAGCGCCACGGCAAAGGATGAAGACCTGAAACGAACCATTACTCATTTTAAACAAATCGAAATCAACAGTCTAATTTTCACAAAACTCGACGAGACGGTTCACCACGGGTGCATTCTAAATCAGTTGCTGCGGTTCAATTACCCGATTTCCTACATGGGTACGGGGCAAAGGGTGCCGGAAGACATTGAACAGGCCACTCAAAAGCGGCTGCTTTCACTCTTGATCCCGGCTGGGAATCAAACTGCATAGGAGGGGAAAAAGATGGATCAGGCTGTGGGACTCAGAAAAAAAGGAAACTCCGAAGTCAAGGTGGATTCCGCCTTCTCCACAGTCATGTCCTCGCTGCAAAAGCCGGTCAGGGTAATGGCGGTCGGCAGCGGAAAGGGCGGGGTGGGAAAAAGCAATGTGGTGATCAACCTGGCTGTGGCGCTGGATCGCATGGGGGTCCGCACGCTGATAATGGATGCCGACCTGGGGCTGGCCAATATAGATGTCCTCCTGGGGCTGACTCCAATGTACAACTTGAGTCATGTGTTGAACGGGCAAAAGCGGCTCGATGAGGTCCTTGTAGATGGTCCGGGCAACATCAAGATCATGCCTGCCAGCTCTGGCGTGCAGGAGCTCACCAGGCTCACAGCCGATCAGAAGCTGCAATTTCTCGAATTGCTCGACGGCCTTGAAACCGATATCGATGTCCTGCTCATTGACACCGGTGCGGGCATCTCGGACGCAGTCCTCTATTTCAACCTGGCGGCTCACGAAAGAATCGTCGTCGTTACCCCCGAACCTACCTCGCTTACCGATGCATACGCTCTGATAAAAGTGCTCTATTCCAGACATGGCGAGCGTCATTTTCGAATCCTTGTCAACATGGCCGCCAATCAAGCTATGGGAAAATCTATCTTCGCAAAACTCAGCAAGGTCGCAGATCACTTTCTGGATGGCCTGTCGCTCGACTATTTGGGGACTATTCCCCTGGATACATGTGTAACCAAATCGGTGCTGAAGCAAAAACCGGTGATGCAGGTTTTCCCCGAAGCACCAGCGTCGAAGGCGTTCATGCAGATAGCCGAAACTATTTGCAGAACCCGTCCCAACGTTAATCAGGGCACGATCCAGTTTTTCTGGAAACGGCTCCTCAACGTCTAGTAAAGGGATGATCCCTATGGAACAGACCACCTGTACGGCTCGGAAGCATACTTATGGCAACCAGGGGGCAGATTCGCTTGCAGCCCAGAGCGAAAGGGACAAGGCTGTTATGGAACACAGCGACCTTGTCAAGTACATCGCTTTCAGACTCATTTCGCGGTTGCCCGACCATATCTCCGTTGATGACCTCATAAGCGCCGGGGTCCTCGGGTTGATCGACGCGATCGAGAAATACGACTCCAGCCAGGGCATTCCATTCGAGTATTATGCGAAAATCCGCATAAAAGGGGCCATGCTCGATGAGATCCGTTCCATGGACTGGGTGCCGAGGTCCCTGCGGCAGAAGAGCAGTGTTCTCGAGAAAGCCTGCGCGAACCTGGAACAGAGGTTAGGGCGTGATCCCACTGAAGAGGAGATTGCACTTGAACTCGAGATGGATATGGATCAGTTTCACAAGATCCTCGATGAAATAAAAGGCATCTCTTTTTTACCTGAGAACATTCATGACGTAGTGCGTGAAAACAGGGAATCATATATGCTCTCCTCTGGTTCAGAGGAGCTTTTCGATTCCGCCTACAGGAAAGAAATCCGCACTCATCTTGCTGAAGCAATTACCGGTCTTGCCGAAAAAGAGCAGCTGGTCCTGTCGCTCTATTATTATGAAGAGCTGACCATGAAGGAAATAGGAGCGACCCTGGGGTATACGGAGTCGAGAATCTCACAGATTCATACCAAGGCCATGTTGAAGCTTAAAACAAAACTGTCCAAAAGACTCAAAGCTGACGATCTGCCCGAATATGTGGAGACCGAATGCAGGCCGCTTCAGCTCAAAACCCATCATCTCCATCAGGCCTCCATGATTAAATAACCACCATAACCCGCAGGGAAGGCCGGCAGATGGGATTCAAACGGAAAAAGCTGGATGACAAGGCGGAGGATAAACTTGCAGAGAAAATCGAGGACAGCTCCGGGGTCCGAAGAGATATCTCTGAGTTTCAGGATAGGGAAGAGCTGAAAGAATCGACCTCCGCCGGCGAGGATGGTACTCGTTCCGGCGATACGGCTTCGGGCCGGAAGATGACCCGTTTCAGAATTTTTCTCCTGCTCTCTATCGCATTTTGCCTGTTTGTGACGGCTGCCGGGTTCCTTTTTATCAAATTCAAGACCCACATCTGGTCGTTCACAGACACTGTGCAAAAACTCGAACCAGTGACCGCCATAATGCGCCCAATCCCGCAGCCCGACTACCGGGAGATGCTTGATTTTCTACTCGTCTATGAGGTTGAAGGCCAAAAGATGGTTACCGCCATGAGAATGGAGGTAGGGTACCAGTCTCCGATGCGCTACCAGAGCTTCAAGGAACAGAAGGTGGCCTTGCGTGATGCAGTTTACGCTTTCCTGCTAAAACAGAACCCGTCCGGAAACTCGGTACAATGCTGGCATTCCGTTGTGGAGAAAGAGCTTGTCGATTTCCTGAGAGTGAAGCTGCCGCAAAGTTGCCCTGACAAAATCGCCCTGACTCAGGTTGAAAATCTATAAATTAACATTCACTGGCCGCTATCTAACGGGGACACTATGGAATTCATCTCGAAGCTCTTTGAAACGCATGTTTCCTTCAACAGCATGCTCCAGATCGGCGTGGACGTTATAATGCTTGGCTTGCTTGTGATGATCCTGACCTTGAAAAAGCCTCGCATCTCGAAAAAAGACGAAGCCGTAATGAAGTCATTTGAAAAGATAGTTGAGGAAACAGGGGAAATATCCAAAAAGTTTGAATTCAATCTTGAAAAAAGACAGGAACTGCTCCAGCAAATTACAGCCAAGCTTGACCAGCGCGTCCAGGAATCACAGGCCCTGTGCACCCGGCTCGAGCAGCTTTCCAGATTGGATGTCGACAAAGCCACGATTCAGCAGCCTGCGAACCCCGCTCAGCGCTCGCAGGGCGCAGACCAGCAGAGGGTGGTTGGTCTGGCCAGAAAAGGCTTGAGTTCATCTGAAATAGCCAAAAACCTCAAAAGGCCGGTGGGAGAAATCGAACTGATCCTGAACCTGCATAAAATAGCTTCTTAGAAGGCGACTCGCGATGGCCTACAGGAAATGATAGACAGGTGAAATTGGATCTCAAGGCTATACCCTACGAGCTGATCCCCGGACACTGCCGGGAAAAGCCCGTTATGAGGGAACTGGTGGAAACCCTTGAGGGAAAAATCCCGGCCGCCACAAGTCCAGGAATTCAGAAATTGGTTTCAATCCCTGAATGAAGTTTTAGAAATTGAGGAATTTGGGACTCTAATCCCTGAATTCCTCAATCGCAATCCCTGAGTTTGCATTAGTACGAGCGTCGCCCGCCACCGCCACCACCACCGCCGCCACCGGGTCTTCCTCCACCCGATCCGCCGCGCCGGTCCCTGCCGCCGCCGCCGCCGTAACCGCCGCCGCCGCCCGGCCTGCCTCCACCGCCAAATGATCTGCCGCCGCCGCCACTACGATTTTCACGTGGTTTGGCTTCATTGACTGTAAGAGCGGACCCTTCCAGTTCCTTGCCGTTCATCTCCGTTATTGCGGTCTGGGCCTGATCCTGGTTTGGCATCTCGACGAAGCCGAAACCTCGGGACCTCCCGGTGATGTTGTCTTTGATGATCTTTGCTGTGTCGACTTCACCAAAGGCTTCAAAAGCTTCTCGCAATTCTTGCTCGGTGGTCTTTCCGGACAGATTCCCAACGTAAATATTCATATCGCCTCTTTTCTCCTTTAGAAGGGCTGGTGCCGGGCCGAATTGAAAAACCTCGTCCCCTGAAGCTTCAACTCAAGCCTACCCAAGTTAAATTAGTTACTCACTGCTAAATTGGAAAGGGTCCGCATATACCAGCACTCTTTCCCGGTTATGCCGGTCCGCATCCATTCCCTGTCCGCCGCAAGACGGAAATCGGCGCCCTGCAATCAGGGTCCTTCCCGTCTCGAATACCCTTCTGTCAGAAAATAGCCATTCAGGTTGGTATTTTCCGGAAAAATTTTCCGTGTCCCGGGCAATTCGGCACCTGAAATGTGAGTGATCGCCCTGATCTTAAGCAACTGTTCCGCTGGCACTTTCATTGCATCACAAATGGCCAAAAGGAGTGGTCCTATGAAGCTTGATTCCTATTTTGCGACACTCGGCTCTTTGGATGAGCAAAAGCGTTTAGACATTATAGCCAATAACATCGCGAATTCCAACAGTCCAGGATTTAAAAAGGACAGCCTGCATTTCAGCGATGTTCTGGGCGAGGTTTCCTATACGAACATGGCACAGGGGCCAATCCATGATACCGGCAATAAGCTCGATGTGGCTATTTCGGGAGATGGCTTTCTCAGTGTTCAAACCGACCAGGGGACTCTCTATACACGGGCAGGAAACCTGACGGCGAACAGCTCGAAACAACTGGTCACCCAGGACGGCTGGCCGGTTCTCGGAAAGAATGGGCCGATAACCTTAGAGAATACGGCCAATCTTAGTATATCTGAAACTGGTCAAGTTTTTGACGGAAAGAATTCGATCGACCAACTCGCCATTGTCCAGTTCCCACCCGACAGCTTGCAAAAGGCGCAGAACGGATATTTCGAGCCTAAGGACAGTGAGACCCAGCCTGAAGCAGCCACAAACTGCGTCGTTCGCCAGGGGGCCCTCGAGGGTGCAAACTTCAATCCGGTCGAAGAAATGGCCAAGATGGTTCAAACGGAGAGAAATTTCGAAAGTTATCAGAAAACAATTTCAAGTAGCGGCAACCTGGACTCTCAGCTCATTTTAAAGACATCCGGGTGACGGAAGCTGAAAGCGAAAACAGGTATCCGGGTATCGACCCTCCGGCCACCCGGACTCGCCACCCATAAAAGGAGACGGATATGACTATGAAAAGCCTATGGACAGCGGCCTCTGGAATGGCTGCCCAGCAGACCAACATGGATGTCATTGCCAACAACCTCGCGAACGCTAATACGGTGGGCTTTAAGCGCAGTCGCGCTAATTTCGAGGACATGATGTATGAGAACACTGTCGCTGCCGGAGCGCAGACCAGCGCAGGCACAACAATCCCAACGGGCATCCAGATAGGTACGGGGACCAAAACGACATCAGTGGACAAGCTTTTCCAGCAGGGGAGTTTCACCGAAACCGACAACCCTCTTGACCTGGCAGTACAGGGCAACGGCTTTTTCCAGATCCTTCGCGGCTCCCAGCAAGCTTATACGCGCAACGGCAGCTTTAAGGTTGACCAGAATGGAAACGTGGTCGACGCTAGCGGATACCAGTTGCAGCCGTCCATTCAGGTACCGAAAACGGCCGTCACACTTAGTGTCGATGCTTCAGGTGTATTTACTGCCTCAGACGCTACCGGCAAAGTGTTGCAAACTTCACAAATACAACTTTACAATTTTCCCAACCCTGCCGGACTCCAGTCCGTGGGCCAAAACTATTTCATTCCGACACAGGCTTCAGGTGAAGTCAGCAATGCTCTGCCCGGAGGACCCGAGGGTATGGGAACGATTCTCGAGGGCTTCCTGGAATCATCAAACATCAACGTGGTTGATGAAATGGTCAATATGATCCTGAGTCAGCGAACTTATGAAGCGAATTCCAAAGTCATTAAATCGGCTGACGAAATGTTGCAGATGGCCAACAACGTCGTACGGTAAAAAACAGGGAGCGAGGCGCAGGAAGTAAAAAAGCCCCCGCCTCTTTTGGACACCCGAATATCCGGCATCTGCAGGGAGGAAATTGAAAATGCGTTCGGTAACGGCTTCGCTTACAATCTCAGACATGGCCCGCTCCTGCATTGCCGCACTCCTTTTCCTGGGCATGGTCATGCCGGGAATCTCCCGCGTCGATTCCGCATGGGGCGCTCCAGGGCAGATCGGCCAGATACGGATTTTGCCCAACATCACGGTGCAGCAGAAAGATGTATCGCTTCTCGAAATCTGCGACCAGGAAATGCTGAGCAGCGAGTGGAAATCGATTATGGAAGGGCTCAATATCGGGGACGCTCCACCGGCAGGGTCTGAAAAGTTCATCGACCCCGGCCAGCTCAAGGCTTACCTGGTCAAGCTGTTTGGCTCATACGGGATAGATTCTTCCAGCGTGATTTTCGATATCCCTGAAAAAATAATAATCAGGCGGGAATCGACCCGGATTACGCAGGAGTGGATCGAAGAGATTTTCAAAAAGTTCGTTTTCGAAAACTCCCCCTGGAAGCAAGAGGACATAAACATTCAAAGAGTTCGATTTTCCGGCATCCCAAGCATTCCGACCGGCAAAATGACCTATGAGATCACGCAATCTTCGGCTAAGGAGCGTTTCATCGGCAACGTAACCCTGACTGTCGATCTGTGGGTAAATGGAGATAAGGTGCGCACCTTGGGCGTTGTCGGCAAGGTCGAGGTTTTCGGAAACGTGTATGAGGCCTCGCGGCCGCTCAAGCCAAACGAAATGATTACAATGTCCGATCTTGAAGTGCACAGAATAAACCTTACCGATAATGCCGACCGTTTCGCCACCCGTCAGGACCAGATTGAAAACCGGCGGGTCCTGCGCAATATAGGTGTGCATCAGCCATTGGAACTCAAAGACCTCGATAAGCCGCTGGTGCTCAAGCGGGGCGATCCAGTCAAAATAGTCTATGAGCTGCCGGGCCTGTCGGTGACCGCAAAAGGGCAGGCCAACGCCGATGCAGGGGTCGGAGATACGCTTGCTGTGACCAACGTCTCATCGAAGAAGACGATTTATTGTAAAGTCGTGGATGCGCAGACCGTTATGACCGTGCATTAAATCAGTTCTCCCCCCTCTGCCGAAGGTGGAAGGGGGTTTCCCAGGCTGAACCAACTTGCCTGCGATAAAAGCCTGCGATTGAAGTGACGGAGCGAGAATGCGAAACAATAGAGATCTCGGAACCAAATATATAATAGTCCGGTGCGCCGAGGGACCGCCGGCAAAACTGCCCGAACCAGTTGAGAGCTCGGGTGGGCCGTCGGCGCCCAATAAGGGGCGGGCCCAAAGGCTAGCGATTCCGCAGCGGATGTTCGCCTCAGCCGTAATGCTGGTCCTGGTCCTTTCCGGCTGTGCCGGGGGCCAATCGAAAGACGGTGTGCCCCCCTCATTTAGTCCTCCCAAGCAGATCTCAAGCTCGACACCCATTCCCTTGCCGGAAGCCGGACCTCCTCCCTTATCCGTTGCCCCGACCGGCTCCCTGTGGGCCGCAAACAGCGGATCGGTCTTTGCCGACATCAAGGCCACGAAGATCGGAGACATCATCACCATAACCGTCAGCGAAGTCTCGTCGGGTTCCAAAGCTTCTACTACTACGACCAGTAAGGCCAAGACCGCGTCGGGCAACCTGACCTTCGGGGGAGTAGGCGTCGGATCGGGGGGAGGGGGAGTCGCCAGTCCCAAGGGAATGTTCTCTTTCGGTCCCTATAACGGCGCATTCAACAGTGCGTTTACCGGAGCCGGCACCACCACCCAGTCCGATTCCATGGCGGCATATATGACAGCAACAGTCATCGATGTTTTGCCCAGTGGGAATCTTCTTATTCGAGGCTCACGATGGACAAAGGTTAATGACGAACTCCAGCAGATCGTTCTTGAAGGGGTGGTGCGTCCGGTTGACATCAACCGCAACAATTCGGTCCTTTCCCAGAACGTGTCGGAAGCCAAGATCTTCCTGCTCGGGAAAGGCCCGGTCGCTCAGCAGCAAAAACCTGGTTGGCTGGGGCAGGTTTGGGACTTAATTTCTCCTTTCTGAAACCGGTGGGTGCGCATGAAAAGCAAGGGCCGTTTCTCCACAACTTGTATCGTCATGATTTTGACGTTCATGTTTTCGGCCGGGACCGCCCGCCCGGCGAGATTAAAGGACATGGCCTATTTCCTGGGCAGCCGCTCCAATGACCTCCTGGGCTATGGACTCGTCGTGGGCCTCAACAACACAGGCGACAACAGCACCAACGCGATCTTCACGGTAAACACCCTGGCCAACATGCTCGAAAACCAGGGCATCACCGTCGATCCGGCCACGATCACGGTCAAGAATGTGGCGGCAGTTATGGTCACCGCCAAACTGCCCGCCTTTTCGCGGACCGGATCGAAGATAGATATCCAAGCTTCCTCGATTGGCGATGCCAAGAGCGTCGAGGGCGGAACTCTTCTCATGACCCCGCTCAAGGGGCCGGACGGAAAAATTTACGCGATGGCTCAGGGACCAATCTCAACCGGAGGTTTCTCGGTATCGGGGGCAAGCGGAAGCAGTGTTCAGAAAAACCATCCGACCGTCGGATTCATAAGCGGCGGCGCAACGGTCGAAAAAGAGCTTCCTGTTCAGTATTCCGGACTGCCTGCGCTTGACCTCATTTTGAAGACGCCCGACTTTACAACCGCCCATAAGACAGCGGCAGCAATATGCAGTGCGATTCCCGAGGTCAATGCCCACGCGGTGGATGCCGGTACGGTCAGGATCGAAGTGCCGCCCTCGCAGCGCACTGATATGGTGGACCTGATCACCAAGGTGGAAAACCTGGAAGTGCAGGCCGAAATGATCGCAAAGGTCGTCATCAATGAAAGGACAGGGACTATTGTCATTGGTGAACATGTCCGGATAGCGCCCGTTGCCGTTGCTCATGGAAGCCTGACAGTTCAGATAACCGAAAAACCCACCGTCTCCCAGCCGCTTCCCTTCAGTCAAGGCACCACCAAGGTTGTGCCTCGGACCAGCCTCAAGGTACAGGAAAGCAAAGCTCATCTTGCGGTGGTCGGAGGAAGCGCCACCACTATAGGGCAGGTGATAGAAGGGCTCAATTCGATAGGCGCAACCCCCAGGGACCTCATTAACATCCTGCAGGCAATAAAGGCGGCTGGAGCGATGGATGCGGAACTGGAAATCATTTAGTCAATATTGACCGGCCAATGGTGACATAATGGAAACCAGGATTAAACAGGTGCTTCACACGGATTCTTCCGGTGATTTGGAAGTTCAGAAAAAACGGCTCAAGGACAGTTGCCGGCAATTCGAATCGGTAATGGTTTCATATATGATGAAAACCATGCGCAACGGAGTTTCGTGGGGAGAGGAACACGACAGCGCAAAGGAAATGTACGATGACATGCTGTCCGAGCAGGTATCCAAAGAAATTAGCGGCTCTTCCACACTGGGGATTGGGAATATGCTCTACTCAAAGCTTGAGCAGCTTCTTAAAAATCCCCTAAAGAAAACGACGGATTCAACCGATTGATAATTATATACCAGGTGTCGGGCGCCGGAAATGCGATGAGTTTAACCCGTCCGGCAGCCGGTATCAGTGAGGGAGCAATCACATGGGATCAGGCACTGCAGTTTTTGAAACCATTCAAAATCCCGGCGCGTTGCCGGATTCGAGCAGTCCTTTTTGTTCCGAATGCCTCTCGAGCGCTCTGGATTTGCTCGAAATTCTCCAGGAGGAATCCCGTATCCTCAAGCGGTTTGCAGGGGCCGAACTCCTGGCGCTCGTTCCGAAAAAAGAGTACATCGTCAACGAACTGGAATGGAAACTCGAATCGGTCAGGGAATCGGGGGCGAATAATTTTGCGGCTTCCGACACTTTTAAGGCCCTGATGGGTGAGATAAACAAGTTGAACACATCCAACGGAGTATTTATCGAAAAGTCTCTTTCTTACTGGCAGGACCTTATGGGGATCTTTATGCCCCCAAGCTACGGCCCGACCGGTAAGGCATCCAGGCGGATGCCGTCCTCCCCGAGGGGAGCAGCATTCAGTCGAGAGGTTTAAAAAATGGGTGGACTTGCGCTTACACTAAATACCGCAGAGCAGACCCTTCTCAATACGCAGATTGAGCTGCAGACCTCTTCGAACAACATCTCAAATGCCAATAACACATGGTATTCGCGCCAGGTCGCGGTGCAGCAGGATAATCAGCCGTATCAGACTCCGGGGGGCTGGGTCGGCACCGGAGCATCCATCACGGCTATTACTCAGATGCGGGACCAGTATCTCGACGGGCAGGTCTTGAGCGCGACATCGGCCAATTCGCAGTACACAAGCCTAGCTTCACAGCTCCAATCTATCCAGTCCTCTGTGGCCGATTCCGGCAGCGACGGGATCTCCCAGGCCCTTGGGTCCTTTTTTGATTCCTGGGACACATTGTCCCAAAATCCTTCGGGTCTAAGCGAACAGACGGGGGTCTACGAGGCGGCGCAAAACCTGGCCTCTGCCATACAATCCTCCTGCACGCAGTTGAATCAGGCATCTAGCGCTCTTCCCGGCCAGATTAATGATACTGTCAGCCAGGCCAATTCGCTGATCGACCAGATTGCCCAGCTCAATACGGCAATTGCCCAAACCGGCGGCAACACCACCGGCCAGGCAAACGCTTTGACAGACCAAAGATATGAAGCGATGGACAACCTCTCACAACTAATTCCTGTGAGTTTCTCCACGGGCTCTAATGGAATGGTCACCGTTACCACCGCTGAGTCGAGCGGGCCGACCACGATTGTTTCCGGCGAAACTGGCACACACATCTCGACCGCTTCGACGATAACGGGCGGGCAGCTCGGAGGTCTCCTGCAAGCCCAGACGGACCTCAACGGTTACATCACCCAGCTTAATACCTTCACCTCCTCGCTGGTCTCGCAGGTCAACGCTCTTCAAACCGCAAATGGAGGGACGGGCGTTTTCTCAGCCACAGCAGGTCAGGAAGCCTCAACCATCACGGCCTCCACTACCTTCCTTAACGGCCATACGACTGCCAACGAAGGCCCCATCGCCGTCAATATCGCCAATCTTCAGGGGACGCAATCGACCTTTTCTGATGGGACCACGGCCACTTTGCAGGGATACTTGAGCAACATTCAACAAGGAATCGGCAACGCGGTTCAGGAGGCCAACACCAACGCCAGCTTCAATCAGTCGCTCCTGACCCAGTTGCAGAACCAGCAGCAGTCCTATTCAGGAGTTTCGATGGACCAGGAAATGGTCAACGTTATCCAGTACCAGCAGGTTTACCAGGCTGCGGCCAAGGTGGTCGAAACGGTTTCAGGCCTCATGAGCACTGCAATTTCAATGGTGCCGGCGGCGTCGTAACAGACGGAGAAACATATGAGGATCACTCTCAACATGCAGGACGCTCAAAGTCTGCTGACATTGAATAATCAGCAGGAACAGATTACTCAACTCTCGCAGCAGATCTCCTCGGGCCAGCAGATGTCCGCCCCCTCCGACGACCCCTACTCATGGGCGCAGGCAATGAATACCCAGCAAGGTTTGCGGGAATATACCTCAATTCAGAGCAACATCAGTTTCGCCACCGGCTGGGAACAGGCCACAAGCTCGGCTTTGAGCCAGCTTTCGAGCCTGGTCAGCCAGGCCAAACAGGTGGCCATTTCAGCCAGCAGCGCGTCTGGAACGACTGAGAGCGCCGCATATGTCACCGAAGTTAACGGCATTCTGCAACAGGCGTTAAACCTGGGCAACACTCAATACAACGGCCAGTATATCTTCGCAGGTGCAGCTACCGGTACATCGCCTTTCTCTGTCGACAGCTCGACCGGGGCCGTCACCTTGAATCCCCTCTGTACAGGCAGCATAAACGTGAGGACCAGCCTTAACAATGGTTCCAGCGGCAGCACTTCGGCAATAAATATTACTGGCGACGATATTTTTACATATTCAAGCGGAGGGAGCACCCTGAACGTGCTGAGTGAAATCCAGGGACTCGGGCAGGCTATACAGTCAGGAGATTCGGCTGCGATAAGCAACAGTATCACCACACTGGGCGATGCATTCAACAATGTGAACAATCAATCAGAGGTAGAAGGGGCCAGGCTGTCCGAACTCACCACCCAGCAATCGGCACTCAATGTTTTCCAGACAAATGACAAGGGTCAACTCTCAAACCTGCAGGATACGGACATGGCCGCGGCAACCACCAAACTGCAGGCGGTGCAAACGGCGTTTCAGGCCGCACTCCAGGTTACCACAAAGGTAACAAATCTCAACCTGGCTTCCATCCTTACCGGCAGTACAGGCTAAATTGCCCCAAATGAAAAAACGGGCAAAGCCCGCAAAGTGAATGCCGGAGGAGAGAATCGAACTCTCACATCCTTGCGGATACTGGATTTTGAGTCCAGCGCGTCTACCAGTTCCACCACTCCGGCTTAGTTGGATTCTAATCAGGCGCTTTGCCGGGTGTCAAGCGAAATGCGAAGATTGGGGGCGCAAAGAAAAAGGACGGCGGACGGCGGGACCGCCGGCCATGTTCTCCACTCAAACCTTCGGCGGCGGGCGGTGGGACCGCAGCCAGGAATGCCGCCGCCTCCGGTGGCGGCAAGAATAATCAATCCGCCCCTGCGGCGCCGTCACGCGGTTCTTTCGTGGTGGAGGGCTTTAACTCCTTTTTTGACTTTTTATTTTTTGCCTTTTCCTCAGCCGGAATCACCCTTGACAGCTCATCATAAATTGGGTACACATCAACGATTGCTGCCAGGCTGACCTGGCAGCTGTTGCGGGGCTGTAGCTCAGTTGGGAGAGCGCTTGAATGGCATTCAAGAGGTAGTCGGTTCGAAGCCGACCAGCTCCATAAAAAGGTAAGTATCTTCAATTGGTTAAAGTTTCAAGCAAGAGGGTTGGCGTGTTGCATGCCAACCCTCTTTCATTTTTCCCGGGATTGTGCGGTTACTGAAGCTCCCCTGGCGATTCGGTTATGCCCATTTTCACGGATTATCACTGAGGAAAGAACGGCGATGAAAAACGCTATGCGTCCTATCCACCCCGTGGAAATCTTACGTGAAGAACTGGCTGAACTTAGCCTTTCCGCCAATGCTCTGGCCAGTGCTTTGGGAGTTCCGGCGAACCGTATTACCGGTATCATCAAAGAACAACGTGCCAAAACAGCTAATACCGCATTGCGCCTCGCGAGGTACTTCAGCACAACTCCTGAGTTCTGGATGAACCTGCAAATTGCCTACGAGATAAGGAAGGCTGAAGCAAAGACCGGAGAACAGATTGACCGCACCGTGCAACCGAGAGCAGCGTAAGTTTCCGTAGCTCCTTAAAAAGACAAGGGATTTCAGACATCCTCCCTCGCAGGTCCCGGGCTAGCCAGCTGCGGCGGGCCGCCGCCAGGTTCAGGAGAAACCACCCCAGGGGGTTTTGGCGAGAGGCAGATAACCCTTTTCCCTGGCCAGGAGATCAAGGGGGATGAGCATGAGAGGGGTCAATTCCGGGTTAAGCTTCTCGCGGCTATCCACCAGGTCGATCACCAGCAGGTAACGGAGGCATGCGCGGCATGCGTGAATGCGCTCCCGTTCCCGCCCCACGGCCGTGAACACATCGAGTTGCTCGTGGTCGGTTTCGCCGCAGGAAGGGCAAACCAGCCGGACAAACCGCCAGACGTGGCCGCATAGCGAGCAATGGAGCCACAGCCGGCCCGACTTGGAAACGAGAAATTCCGAAGGATCGCGTTTTTCTTTGAGTAAGCCGAAGTCGGGTCCGGCGCCGCACACGGGGCACCGGCCTTTGCACCACAGATTGTCGTCGGCAAGGTGCGCCAGGCGTTCGACGGCAAGGCGAAGACAGCTTTTCAGGACCTCGAAGACGAGAAAGGAAAAGGTCCCGATTGGAATACCGGCCGCCTGCGCAGCCGGTTGAAGCGATTGCTCGTCATCGGTCAGGGCGGCCTCCAGGATTTGCAAACCGAGGTCCGGCCGGGCCGCCAATGCTGACCGCAGGCCGGACGCGTAAAGCGCGATATGGGGGAATGCCCTCCCGATCACTGGAAGGAGTTTTTCCGCCGCGTCGATAAAGCCTCTGAGCAAGCCGGAGAATTCACGGCCGGCCAGAAGCGGCTCGCCCGCGGCGAAGGCCTCCGCGTCGAAATCCTTTACACCCGGCCAGTCCTCAGTATCGATCCCAATACGCAGCCGCTCGCGGGCGAGCATAGCGAAAGCTTCGACAATCTCTCGCATCTGCGGGGCCCTGGCGCAGATATCCACAACCGCTGTGTCAATGTCCGCCGTAAGATTCCCTGCGACAGGGGTCGACGCCACCTTGTTGACTCCTTCTAAAGACAAAAAACAAACACTATCTCACCACAGAGACACAGAGGGCACGGAGGCGGCAGGGCCGCAGTTAAACGCGTGTTAATCCTGTAAATCCCACTCCCACAAAGCTTTTCTCTGTGTCCTCTGTGCCTGGTTTATTGTTGTCAACACTTTCTAGCCTTAAATTAGTTCTGCCCACCCGGAGGATAGGGCTACGCTGGGGAGCGACCCGAGCGCCGAGGTGGGGGGATAGAAGG